>Ga0302226_10002726_pt1 | contig 12419 bp, 9 predicted proteins | sample II_Palsa_E3_3_FD_193524 | JGI IMG/M metagenome (GOLD analysis project Ga0302226, IMG submission 193524) | Peat permafrost microbial communities from Stordalen Mire near Abisko, Sweden - II_Palsa_E3_3 | ecosystem: Environmental > Terrestrial > Soil > Palsa > Peat permafrost | place: Sweden...
GCGCCATCGTTTTGGTGCGTCGCTTTGATTGGTATGCGCCGAGCGTATCCGTTCACTCCGATCCTTCCTGAGAAAGTCATGCAAACGTCGAAACTTCGACTCTGTGCGCTCATCGTCGCATCGATACTTCCCGGGCTATTGCTGTCCGCCTGCGGTAGTTCGGATTCCCCGAGTCAATCGGCGTGCGGTGGCGCGTCTGTATCTGCCAAGATGAGTTGTCCGCCGCCTGCTACACCTGCTTCGTCATCCTGATCAATTAGATGACATCGATATAGTCGCTTGAAAATCGGCTGTCGCACACTTGGCCGACAGCCAATCATTCCCCATAGAACACAAAAAAGGTAAGCGCATGGTCACGAAGAGCCGCCGCGATTTTCTGAAAATTTCTGCTAGCCTGGCCGGTGCCGGCGCTGCAGCGTCGCTCTTTCCGGACTCGATCCGTAAGGCGCTTGCGATCGAACCCAACTCCGTTACCGGCACGATCAACGACGTAGAGCATATCGTTGTGTTCATGCAGGAAAATCGCTCGTTCGATCATTACCTTGGACATCTGAGCGGTGTGCGAGGTTATAACGACCGCTTCCCCGTGACGCTTCCCAATGGGTTGCCGGTATGGTTCCAGCCGCGGCAGGAGAATCAGGCGCAGACCATCGCTCCGTTCCGCTACGACACGACCAACCCGGCCGTCAACGCGCAATGTATAGGCGGGCTGCCACATACATGGGCGACCACACATGGCGCAATCGACAACGGCCGCGCCGACAAATGGGCGGTGCAGAAGACCGACATGACAATGGGCTATCACGTGCGCGCGGACATTCCGTTCCACTACGCGCTAGCCGATGCATTCACCGTCTGCGATCACTATTTCTGCTCGATACCCGGCAACACGCATCCGAACCGGATGTACCTGATGACCGGGATGGTCGATCCGACCGGGGCGGGTGGTGGTCCGCTGCTCGACAACACGGACTATGTCGATAACCAGTTCGATACGCTGCAGATGGCGCCGTTCAACTGGACCACCTATCCGGAGCGGCTCGAAGCGGCCGGCATCTCATGGCAGATCTATCAGCAGGGAACGGGCTTCGATAACTACAGCGGCAACTACGGCACCAACGTGCTGGCCAACTTCCAGAACTATGTGAATGCGCCGGCTGGTTCAGCGCTGAACACGAAGGCGATGACCGCTCGCACGCTGACGCAACTAAAAGCGGACGTGGTGGCTAACGCCTTGCCGCAGGTCTCGTGGCTGCTGCCTCCCGCCGCTTATTCCGAGCACCCGAAATGGACGCCGCTCTACGGCGCGGAATACATCTCGATGATCCTCGATGCCCTGACCGCGAACGCCGACGTGTGGAGCAAGACGGCGCTCTTCATCATGTATGACGAGAACGATGGTTTCTTCGATCACATGGTGCCGCCGCAAGCGCCTACGTTGCCAGGCTCGGGCCTGAGCACCGCGGACATTACGCTCGAACGCCATACCGTGGTGACCGCCGCGCAAGCCGGTACATACACGGCCGACAATCTGCCTTATGGTCTCGGACCGCGCGTGCCGATGACCGTTGTCTCGCCGTGGAGCAAAGGTGGTTTTGTCTGCTCGCAAGTATTCGATCACACGTCGGTGCTGCAATTCATCGAAAAACGGTTTGGGGTGATCGAAACGAACCTGACGCCGTGGCGTCGTGCCATATGTGGCGACTTGACGTCGGCGTTCGATTTTTCCAAGCCTGATGCCACCGTGCCGGCGCTGCCGAGTACGGCGGGATACATTGCAGCGGCCGATATGCAATGCGCGTTGCCGACTAACCAGACTGCGCCCGCTGCCACTGCAGCGCAGGTTATCGCGGCGCAGGAGCCGGGCACGCGTCCGACGCGGCCGTTGCCCTATGAGCTGCATGTGAACGGCACGCTGCAGGTGCAAAGCCAGACGTACACGCTGACCTTCGCGAATACCGGCAAGGTGGGCGCGAATTTCTATGTGTACACCGCAGACCCAACGGCGATGCCCAAGCGCTATACCGTCGAAGCAGGCAAGCAGCTTTCCGATACATGGGCCGCCGGTACGAACGGTCAATACGCGTTGAGCGTATATGGTCCGAACGGGTACTTCCGGCGTTTCACGGGCGCGGTTGCAGCCGACGCTGCCGTGCAACCCGAGACGGTAACGTGCTATGACGTGGCCAACGGCAACGTCTATCTGACGCTCAGCAATCAGGGGACCTCGCCGGTGGTCTTCACGGTCACCGACCTGGCCTACGGTCAGCCGCCGCGATCGATCACGGTGCCTGCCGTCAAAACCGCCGAGGATCACTGGGACCTGTCGTGCAGCAGTAACTGGTACGACCTGCAGGTCACGATGTCATCCAACCCGGCGTTCCAGCGCCGCCTCGCGGGGCACGTTGAAACCGGCCGCGTGGGCACGAGCGATCCTGCTGCCACGGCGCCGGTCACAAAACCCGTCTGAATCTGAAGAGCATCAAGAGCAGAGCGCGCCGACTTCGCGGTGCGTATCGAACTGATCACGCATCGCATCTGCCGAATGACCGGTCGCGGCGCGCACGGTTTCCCCCCGAGTACGTGTTTCGCATTTTCCTCCCGTGTCGTACTCACTGACGGGCTGCTTTCGAAGACAAATCCCGAGCCCATCAACGCGCCAAATGTCCACGCTTTGAGCGCGTCTTGCGCACGACGTTATCGTCTACTATGATAGACGACATGACATCATCAATAGACGATACCGGACCTCGCATCGCTCGCCGTATTCGGCTCGAGCGAAGTGCACGCGGATGGTCATTAGCGGATCTGGCCGAATCCTCCGGAGTCGCCAAGGCGACGATCAGCAAGATTGAACGCGAGGAAATAAGTCCCACCGCCGTCACCTTGGTGCGATTGGCTACTGCCTTCGACTTGACGCTCGCGGGCCTTTTGGTGAGGGCAGAAGGCAATGGAGACCGCTTGTCGCGAGCCGTCGATCAACCACTCTGGCGCGATCCCAAGACTGGCTATCTCCGTAAGCAGGTATTCAACAATCCGGACCACCCGGTGGAGATTGTTCAGGTCGATTTACCGGCAGGACGACAGGTGGTGTTACCGCCATCGTCTTATGCCCATATCCGTCAGGTTGTCTGGGTGTTAGTAGGCGATCTCGTGATCCTGGAGGGCGGAGAGCGGTACGCTCTGAGCGCCGGGGATTGCCTGGGATTCGGTCCGCCTTCGGAGGTGACTTTGGCGAACGAAACTGCCTCGACCTGTACCTACCTCGTTGTTCTCTCCCGGACTTAGCCGCCATGTCAACCATTGAAATCAACGAACTGCGCGCTTCGTCGACGACGCGCGCGATGCTCAGCGGGCTCTTGATCGAGACTGTTGCAAACGGCGGTTCGGTCAGCTTCATGCATCCGCTGCAACCCGAAGCGGCAGAAGCGTTCTGGTCCAAATCGCTGGCTGCCGCGACTCGCGGCGAACGAATGGTTCTGGGTGCATGGGACGGTAAGAGACTGGTCGGAACTGTCACCCTGTTGCTCGACTGCCCGCCTAACCAGCCGCACCGGGCGGAAATCGCCAAGCTGATGACTTGTCTCAGCCATCGGGGGCGAGGTGTGGCGGTGTCGCTGATGCAGGCGGCAGAAAATCTGGCCGTGAAGCGCGGGCGCACGCTGCTGGTCCTGGATACCGCAACCGACGGCGGAGCGTCGACGCTCTACGAGCGTCTCGGGTTCACTCTTACGGGAGAGATACCAGACTATGCGCTCAAGCCACATGGAGGCTTGAGCGGAACCAAAATCTATTGGAAGCGAATTGGCGCGCGTGTCCCGAGCGAGTAAGAATTTCAGCTTCAATTCGGATTACAGACGATATCGAAATGAAGTTCAACGCCTGCGCGGCTTGTTCGTCGCCGCCGTCTGGTGTTCTTGCCGAGGGCTGCATCGGCGATCTGAAAGCTAACCCTCGGAGCACTTACGGTTTTATGTTTCCCTGCTCTATCCGAGTATGCACTTCGCGCGTCAATGCCTCGATACGTTCGCTCATTTGCTTCGTGATCTCGGTCAATTTGGTATTTTGCTCAAGCAAGGCAACGAGTTGATCGGTCTGTCGAGCCGCTTGCAACTGGCGCTCCTCATTCGCCGAGGCGATGTCTTCGCGATGCCGCGCATCGGCGTCCGAATTAACCTTGTCGCGATCTGCCTGGCGCGTTTGCGCAAGCAGAATCAACGGTGCGGCGTAAGCGGCCTGGAGACTAAAGGCAAGGTTTAGAAGAATGAAAGGATATACGTCGAACTTTGTCAGGCCGGCGACGTTGATGCCAATCCACGCCGCAACAATGATCGTCTGCCCAACGAGGAACGTCGGTGTTCCAAAGAAACGCGCAAAACGCTCGGCTTTTAGCGCGAACCAGTCGTCACCGAATACTGACGAAAGGTGCACGTATGGCAGATGAAAACGTAAGTGGTGGTGTTTGTCTTTGCGCTGTTCGTCACGCGGAATGGGGCTATTCATGTTTTGCTCTCTCGCTTGGCGATTGACGGAAGTGTGTCGATGTTATACACAGTCGGCGCAAGCGTTGCAGCCATGAAAAAAACCTGCGGATAGCAGGCCGCAGCCTGGGATGGCATTGCGCAAACAATGCTGGAGGCTAGCGGCGCTGCCTTATCGACGCTTAGGTGAGGTTATTCGGGAGCGTTGCGCGTCGAGCGGATAAGGGCAGAGAAAGACACAAGGACCGTTGCCATGAACCGGCGAAGCCAGCAAGAATTCGTGCCAGCTTCGCCTCAAACCTGAGCTGGAAAACCGTTGATAAGTAGAGCGTACGGACAGACCACTTAAGCCAAACGATCAGTCCTGAATTCAGCCATTAACCTTGCCGATTTCAAAGTGGAAATCGGCAATACCATCGACACCGCCAGCGACCTTATCGCCGGACTTCAACGCCCCGACGCCCGCAGGCGTGCCGGTAAAAATCAGATCGCCGGGCTTGATGACAACCGCTTGTGAAACCTGGCTGATGATGTCTGCAACCGGCCAGATCATATCGCCGAGATCACCCGATTGCCGTGTCTCGCCATTGACCGTCAACCAAATGCGGCCGCTGCCCGGATGACCGATTTCCGTCGCGGGACGGATAGCGGTGACCGGCGCGGATTCGTCGAAGCCCTTGGCCCAGTCCCACGGCCGGCTCATCTTCTTGGCGACCGCTTGCAGGTCGCGCCGCGTGAGATCCACGCCAACGCTGTAGCCAAATATGTACGACAGCGCATCCTTCGGCTCGATTTGTCGCCCCTCTTTTCCGATCGCGATCACCATCTCTATCTCGTGATGCAGGTCCTCAGTGAGCATCGGGTACGCGAGTGTTCCCGTTGCAGGCACGACAGCGTCGGCGGGTTTCGTAAAGAAGAAAGGCGGCTCGCGGTCAGGATTGGCTCCCATCTCGCGCGCATGATCGGCGTAATTGCGCCCTACGCAAAAGACGCGGCGTACCGCGAAGGAAGCGCTTGAGCCGGAGACGGGTACAACAACAGTTTGAGGGGCGGGGAAGACGTATTCGGTCATATCGGCGAACTCGAAGGTGGAGGTTGTTTGGCGCGGACCACCGCGACACCACAAACAATATGCTTCGGCTAACCTTCCGTGCAGGACAAATCCGTCCTACGTCTTGGATTAAATTGCTCTATTCCGGGCCGCGTTAGCGAAAGGCTGCGCAAGAGCCTAAAGCTCGAATTGCGACGCGCGGTATTCCGTCGGCGATGTCCCCACCGCCTGCCGAAAGCGTCGGGTGAAATAAGCCTCGTCGCGAAAGCCGACCACGAACGCGATGTCCTTGACCCGGCGGGTATCGTCTGCAAGCAATGCTTTTGCGCGGCTGATTCTTTGATCCGTTACCCATTGCACAAACGTCCTGCCGGTTTCCTTTTTCATCAGGCGGGCTACATAGCCGGGAGTCAACTCCGCTGCTTGTGCGGCCGATCCGAGCGAAAGCGTATCGTCTTCCAGGTGCTCCAGAACGTGACGCATCACTTTGCTGATGGAGTCGCGGCGGCTGACCGCGCGTTCGCTGAGCGCGGCCAGTTGCATAAGCGGGTCCGCATATCTCGCGCAAACCAGTCCGATCAATTGCAGGAGGTAACCACGAAGCCGGCTGGTCGCAGCAAACCCGCGTGCACCATCTATCTCCATCATGAGATGAACGATGCGTTCAACTTCAACGAGATCAAAGTCCGTCAGCTTGAAATCTATTTCGTCTTGAAAGCGAAAGGGCGCTAGCTCCGGAAACCGGATGATGGGAATACTGCCGAGGTCAATCCGGCCATCGACGGCATCGACATCCAGGCCAAGGAAGTCCAGCGCGAAATTGATCACGATGAACCGCGAGTGTTCTGGGTGCGGAATCATGTGCACCCGGTGCGGCGCGATGAACGCAACTGAACCGGTTGGGAACGGACGCGTTACGTCGCCGATCTGCTGCTTCGTGTCGCCACCCAGATTGATCTGGATCTGGAAGTAGTCGTGCTTGTGCGGTTCCGTGATCGCCGAGCGTAAGGTCTGGTCGCGAATGTAGAAGTCGAGGCGATCACTGCGCTCGGGCATCGCATAGGTCCGGGACGTACGTTTGGCGGATGCGCTCATTGGCATGAACTCCTGTCCGGATTCTGCATAAAGGCTGGTGTTCTCAACGGTTCATGACGGAATGCCGCAATCGTGGGTAAGCAATACGGGTTGGCCATCGTAAGGAAAATAACGTTGTTTTGTCTTAGCCGGTTTGATCGGCGTTGCCCTATGGCGCACCGGAGATCCGCGTCCGATACCTGTCCAATCCCTAAGAAACAAGCTTCAAGCATACCGCTTCGCCCGAAGACCTGCCTTTAGCCGGCAGACAATGTGATCGAAAGAACGGGCAAGCCTAAAGGCCCCATGGACAGTAGGGTAGAAAATACGAATGCCCGGCAAGCGGTAACATCATTGTGACGTCTGAAGCTTGAGCGTCGATTCGTCCGGCGTGATCGAGCGCGACGAAATTGCGAATGTCACCCGGACACCACCTGCTGGGCGTATGAATCGCCCACGTCACTGACACATAAGCGTTCTATGACCTCTGTTCTTCTACTCGAAAATATCCACGACACCGCTGTCGCGCGTTTCAGCGAAGCGAAACTGGAGGTCGAGCGCCGCGCAGGCGCGCTCGCCGGCGGGGATTTAACGAGTGCACTTCAAGCGCATAACCTGGTCGGGATTCGCTCGGCAACGCATCTCGGGCTCGAGGAAATCGATGCCGCGCGTCATCTGCTTGCAATAGGCTGTTTCTGCATTGGAACGTCCCAGGTCGATCTGAACGCAGCCGCGAACGCAGGCATTCCCGTTTTCAACGCGCCGTTTTCGAACACACGCTCGGTCGCGGAACTGGTGATCGCCGAAGCTATCCTGCTGCTGCGCCGTGTGCCCGAGAAGAGCGTGCTGGCGCATGCGGGAACGTGGGCCAAGGGCGCAAGCGGATCGTTCGAGACGCGCGGCAAGACCATTGCGATAGTAGGGTATGGAAACATCGGCTCGCAGGTTGGCGTGCTCGCCGAAGCCATGGGAATGCGCGTGGTGTACTACGACGTGCAGGCGCGGCTCTCACTGGGTTCCGCCCGTGCGGCACAATCACTCGCCGACGCGGTCGCCCATGCCGACGTGGTGACGCTCCACGTGCCCGCAACGGCCCAGACGAGCCGCATGATTGATGCAGCAACATTGGCGTGTTTCAAAGCCGGTGCGATCCTGATCAATGCATCGCGCGGTTCGGTAGTCGATATCGACGCCCTCGCGCAAGCACTGCAGGCGAAGCGGCTGGGCGGAGCTGCCATCGACGTATTCCCGGAGGAGCCCAAGACCAATGCGGATATCTTCAAGAGCGTGCTTCAGCATTTGCCGAACGTGATCCTGACCCCGCATGTGGGCGGCAGCACGGAGGAAGCGCAGGAGAACATCGGGACCGAAGTCGCGACGAAACTCATTTCGTTTTTAACAACCGGCGACACGGTGGGATCGGTCAATTTTCCGCATGTCAATCCGGGACCGCTGGACGCGCCCGCGCGTCTGCTCAACGTCCACGGCAATGCACCCGGTGCGCTGGCTACGCTTAACACGCGGCTTGCCGGGGAGGGCGCCAACATCGTCGCTCAGCACCTGCAGACGCAGGGCGAGACCGGCTACGTAGTAACGGACCTGGATAGAACCCCATCGAGCCAGTTGATACAGGCGCTGGCCCGCGAACCGGGATTTATCCGAACGCGCCTGCTAGTCAAATAATCCGGCGTCATGCAAGGGACCGGTGTTCTGCCGGGCAGTGAACGTCGGTCCCTGGTCAATGCAACATCAACGCCAAGGGCAGCCGCGTGGAGGTGAAAATGACCACGCTTTTCGTGCCAATAAGCGTCGGCATGCTTAGCTTATAGCGCAGGGTTGCGTGGCACGACACGAGCTTAAAGCGGAGGCGCATCATGCGTACTCGTGCCAAGCGCGCCAACTTATCCCTCTTCAAAAGCAGAAGCCAGCACCCATGGCCCGCAGGCGCATAACCTGGCAATCAGCCAGGTGTGTGAGTGCATCGTTTCCACGTTCCTCCCTGCATATTCCACTCCATGCACCAACCCTGAGCGTCGGCCAATATTCTTACGAGAATGGCGGATATGACACGTGGTCGCGTTCTAGGATAGTAGAGCGTTAGCGCTCGCACGCGGAAAACGACGTAGCGCACAGTCCCGGCGCGGCTGTGCGTGCCCGATGATTCCAGGAGGGCTATGCTCGACAATTCGCTCCCGATCCGAAACGAGATGATGGCTGCCCGGCAGCGCTGGACGATCTTGCTGTCAGCATGGGGGGCGCAGCTCGCTGCCGGTGTTATTTGTGGCGGCGGGTATTGTCGCGTCGTTTGCCAGCGGCACCTTCGCGTGTGCAGTCGCCGAGCTGTTTCCGGTCGGCGTGCGCTTCAGCGGCGTGGGTACCGCGATGAATCTCGGTCTGGCTGCATCGATGGGGACGGCCCCGCTGATCGCCAGCGTTCTGGTTGCCCGAACGCATTGGCCCCCGGCGCCAGCACTGTTCATGGTGCTGTGCGCGACCCTCGCATTCGTGGCGTCTTTCGGGATGAAACAAGCAAGCGGAGGCGTTGGCGCTTGATTGAGCGCACATAAAAATCGATCTCGCTGGAGGGCACATGAATACGCACGAAGCCATCAGGATCGGGAACATCGAGCTTGATGTGGAGCGCTACGAATTGCGCCGTGCGGGGCAGCGCATTCGACTGGAACGCTTGCCGATGGAACTCCTGATTTTCATGGTATCGCGCGGTGGTGAACTCGTGACGCGCGCTGACATTGTCAGGGTCCTGTGGAGTGGCAGCGCGTTCCGGGACACCGACAACAGCATTAACACCGCGATCCGGAAAATCCGCATCGCGCTTGGCGAGAATCCCGACGACCCTAAGTATCTGCTTACTATCAAGGGCAAGGGTTATCGCCTCGACGGCGTGCGGACGTCGCCGGCACAACCGCTGGCCGCGGCACCGGCCGCCGTGCGCGTGCTTGTCCTGCCCTTCGAAAACAAGAGCGGGGACGCGACCCAGGACAGTTTGTGCGATGCGCTCGCCGACGAGACGTCGGCCAATATCGGCATGCTGCATCCCGAGCAGATCTACGTCATCGCCAGGACAACCGCCGCGAGTTACCGGGGATCCAACAAAAGCATTGCGCAAATGGCGCACGAGCTGACTGTCGACTATGTACTTGAAGGTTCGCTCACGCGGGAAGGCGGCCGCGTTCGCATCCTGGCACAGTTGATTCGCGGTACCGATCAAGCGCAAGTCTGGAGCCGCGCCTATGAGCCGGCAGCACACGGCGCGCTGGACATACAGAAGGAAGTCGGCGCCGCGCTGGCGGGGGACGTGTCGCCGACGCTCGCGGAACAGCAGCAGCACATGCTGTCGCGACGCTCGCCGGTCGACCCGGCCGCGCACGACGCATACCTGCGCGGCCGGTATTACTGGACCCGCCGGGTTCATTTCCATTCGGGGTTCGCCGCCCATCACGCGCTGAGCGGCGAGGACTTCACGCGCGCGCTCGGTTACTTCGAGTCCGCCATCGAGCGCGATCCGACCTACGCGCTGGGCTATGTCGGCTTGTCGAATATCTATGGTTCGACTGTGACACATGGTCTCTTTGCGCCGTCGCAAGGTTATCCGAAGGCACGGGTAACCGCGTTGCGCGCGCTGGAACTGGACCCGGATCTTCCTGAAGCCCATCAGGCACTAGCCGGTGTGCACTATTTCTACGACTGGGACTGGCGCCGTGCAGAGGCGGAATTTCTCGAAGCGTTGCGCCTGAATCCTGACCACGCCGAAACCAGCCGCCTCTACGCGCGGCTGTTGCTGGTGCTTGGGCGGGAGGCGGAAGGACGTGCACAGTTCGAGCGTGCCGAGCGCTTCGACCCGCTCGGGTTCGAAGGCTCACGCGTATTCGGACTGGTGCAGTCGGGCCGGTACGAGGAGGTCATCAGGGAGTTCCTCGCCGATGGGCATGGCAACCGGTCATCGCTGATCTACCAGGTGCTGTCGATCGCGTTCGAAGCGCAGGGCGCGTACAAGGAAGCGGTCGAAGCGACCATCGATGCGCTGACGCGTTGCAACGAGTTCGCCCGGGCCGAGATGATCCGGACCGTGTGGGAAGCGGGAGGATACGACGCAGTCCTGCAGTGGTACTTGCAGGACTTGCTGGCGAGGCGTCAGAAGGGCTATACGTCACCGATGCTGTTTGCGGAGATCTACGCCCGGCTGGGAAAGCAGGACGAGATGTTTCACTGGCTCGATGTCGCGCTGGCCGAACGATCGTCTCGTTTGTGCGAGCTGCGTACAAACGCATGGTTCGATCGCTATCGGTCGACGGGGCGTTTTCGAAACGTGGAAAAGAGGATTGGCTATTGACGCGTGCTGCCGGGCGGCTTGGTGAACGATGAACCGGTCAACGATAGCCCGCACGTTAAGCACTGTGTCTGAACTCCGCGCGCCGGCTCGCGCCCGTCACGCGGAATACAAGCTCATGCCGGGGTCACTGCCCGTGATAGAGCTCCTGCAACCGGCTTTGTTCTCCGGATTTTTCTGAATGGACGAGATCCTGGTAGACCTGTTGCCGCGTCAGGCTCATGGGTGCGCCTGCGTCGCTTCTGGACATATCCGTCACGCCTCCCACGTCCTGCGCGGGCTGTATGGTCGCGGTCTCGGTGGTTGCAGGCTGGTTTTGCGCCCATGCGTGCCCAACAACAAGGGCGGCAGCGAACGCCGCCACGATTCTAAGCGTTTTCATGTTGAATTCTCCCAAAAGCCAAGGTCGGAGCCGGTCAGCAATCTACTGGCCGAAAAAGGCGATGCCGGGCGGTTCATCGCTTGGGCGCTGCACAGTCCGGAAACGCGTGTGGCCATGTTGCGACGCGGCGTTGAGGAACTCCATCGACGCAAGATGAAGAAATCGTTAACGCGCTTCTCGTGCCCGTGCAATACGATTCAAATTTGAAGCAATGTAAAAGAGTTAGGGTCGCTAACGATCGGCACGTATGCCGGACCGCCATGACTTAGTGCGATTCAGCCAAGGATGGCGTGGCATCGGCCAACGCATCGAGAAATGGAGCAATGGGCGCGGACGTTTCTAAAGATGAAAATGACGAACCGCTCGCAGAGGCGAGCGGTTCGGAATGCCCTTACGCATCGCTATCAGATGGGCTTACCCGTTGCAGGCCTGCCATTGGTGGATGTCGCGCGGTCCTCGGCGCCGTGACGCAATCGCAGGCTGCATAGTGCTGCAATAAAAAGCGCGACCGCGAGGATCACCAGGCCGTTCATGGGGTTGCCGGTCGACTGCTCGATCAGTCCCATGACGGTCGGTCCCACGAAGCCGCCCAGCAGTCCGCATGAGTTGACCAGCGCGAGCCCGCCGGCCAGTGCCGGGCCGTTAAAGCGCGACGACGGAAACGTGAAGATGATCGACTGCACCACAAAAAACATGAACGCCGACACGCATACGCCGAGCAGTCCGATGACCGGCGTCGAATAGGCGGCGATCACAAGGCCCGCCGCCATCACGATCAGGCCGCCGGTCAGGATCTGCCGGCTGCGGGAAGACGTGCTGGCAAAGCGCGGCAGCGTTGCGGCGCCGATAGCCGCGGCGATCCAGGGCAAGGCCGTCAGCACGCCAATAGCGAAAGGCGAAAAATGCCCCGATGCACCAATGATGCCCGGCAAAAAGAAGATGGTCGTGTAAATGGTCAGCTGGTGGCAGAAGTACACGAAGATCGCGAGCCACACTTGTTTGTCGCCGATCACGCTGCGCAGCGAGTGGCTGCCGCGGCCGCCGCTTGCCTGGCTTTCGCGCTCAGCCGCGAGGCGGCGTTCG
>Ga0302226_10002731_pt1 | contig 12402 bp, 17 predicted proteins | sample II_Palsa_E3_3_FD_193524 | JGI IMG/M metagenome (GOLD analysis project Ga0302226, IMG submission 193524) | Peat permafrost microbial communities from Stordalen Mire near Abisko, Sweden - II_Palsa_E3_3 | ecosystem: Environmental > Terrestrial > Soil > Palsa > Peat permafrost | place: Sweden...
CGCGCAAAGCCATCTCAATCTGAACCACTAGTTGGTTGTCCCAGCGTCGTAGTTCAGTGTATTTTGCGCCAAGTTTTTCCTCTCTTTTCTGGCGGTTTGAATGCGTCACGAAAAAAAAAAAAAAAAAGTTACCAATTTTTTTTTTGGCGCGTTGTCAAGCGGCGGTCGCCGTTATGGACTCGTCTACGGCAGCTGCCTCCGATGGCGACGGCGGAAGCAGCAGCAGCCTCAACGTTGAACACGACACAGCCGCGAAGACCACTGGCCTGGACGAATTCCTTCTGCTGTTGAGTGTGCGCGTTCCCAACCAGACCGACGTGGCACGGATTGCGGGTGCGATGGACAAGGTAACAAAGACCCCCCTTCCCCCCCAAAAAAAAATGGGGCCTACTCCTTATCAACAACCACACACCAGAGCAACATCAGGCAAGAGAACCTGGTCTCGCTGTCGGTGCAGAGCATCCTCGAGGAGATAACGTCCAACCACACCGAGGTCGCCGCAGTCATGCACACGATAGCAGACTACTTTTTTGGCGTCGAGCACTCGGGCATGTTGGTGGCGCCGAGCGAAGAGCCGCCTGTCGGACTCGTCGCCCCATCAGAGCAGCAGCAGGAACAACGTCAGTACAAACGGCGACTACGAAGTCAAATTACAGGTATGTGCGTGTGTGCGTGTGTGTGTGTGTGTGTGTGCGATCGAGTCCGTTGTACCATCCTGAAATTATATTATAGGTCCCTGTCTCACCAAGCAGTACCGCTTGCTTGCTGCGTCGGTAAGATTTGTGTTTTTTAGGCTGGTCTAAATCCTTCGACTACGTAGGTTGCATCGTGCGGCAAAGGAAAGGCTGTTGTGACCTGTCGCGCCTCCTTCAACCAGAACTTTGATGTCAACAGCTATGCAACATTTCAGGCCATGTGCGACGAGCAGACACCCGAGGGCTACTCGGTGGTGGACGTGTGGGCTGACAAGATCTTGCAGCATTTGCGAGAGAACCTGGCAGAGGTATTGAGACAACATATGCAATGATCCGTGCTGTTCTAACAAGCACCACTGGTTCTCCTCCTCTGCAAGGCCGCCGAGCTCGAGTGTGAAAACATTGTCGCGTGGGCCCGCAATTACTTTTCCAACCGCAAGTCGTACTACCGCAACTTTGAGCGGGTTCGCCAACGCAGCAAGCAGCGCTACTTGGAGAAAAAGAACGGGCTGGACGGCGATGCCGATGCTAACGTTGATAACGACAATGATGCCGGCCTTATGAGCTAGGAATAATAAAAAAATTTTTTTTCCTTCTGCCAATGACATCGCGACGCATTGTCATCACCGGCTTGGGTGTTGTGTCGCCGCTGGGCGTGGGCGTGCGCGAGACGTGGCGGCGATTGCTTGCGGGCGATGTTGCGACGGCCTCGCTGCGTGGTTGTGGCAACGGACGAGGCGAGTTTGTGGGCGGATTCGACGGCCTGCCGAGCACGGTGGCCGCCGTCGTCCCGCCGTCCTTTGACGTGACATTCAAGGTACTCGTTTCCTGGTTTGTGTACTAAGGCGCAAGGCAGAAACGTCCCAATGTGCCCACGTTTGTCAGCTACGCTCTGGCCGCCACACAGGAGGCCCTGGATGACGCTCGATGGCATCCAGACAAGGGCAGCCCAGATGCGGAAGCAACCGTACCCATGCCCGTCCGTTCTTTAGTTCTTTGAACTCAGTCTTCTTATCGTCCACAGGGCGTGGCCATCGGCAGCGGCATCGGCAACCTGGACGAGATCGCGAGCGCGGGCGTGACGTTTGCACAAAAGGGCTACAAGGCCATCAGCCCTTTCTTTGTCCCCAAGGTGCTGGTCAACATGGCAGCGGGGCACGTCAGCATCGAGCACGGCTTTCAGGTAATGCATGCAAAGCCGGGCAAGTGAACGAGCGCTCAATCGACGTTGCGTAGGGACCCAACCATGCCGTATCGACAGCGTGCACGACGGGACTGCATGCCGTCGGCGATGCCGCCCGGTTCATCCGCGACGGCGATGCGGACGTCATGGTCGCAGGCGGAACAGAGGCATGTGTGTCCCCGCTGGCGATGGCGGGGTTTTGCAGGCTGCGGGCGCTCTCGACCGCGTTCAATGAGGACCCCACGAGGGCGTCCAGGCCGTTTGACAGCAAGCGCGATGGCTTTGTCATTGGCGAGGGCGCTGCGGTTGTCGTGCTTGAGGAACTGCAACACGCTCTCAAGCGAAACGCAAAGATCTATGCCGAGGTGGCCGGGTATGGTCTCTCGGGTGACGCGCACCACATCACGGCCCCTTCTGAAAACGTATGCGCTTCTGATCGGTGCGGGGTATGCTTACACAGTGTCGCAGGGTTCTGGGGCGCTGAAAGCAATGACAAGGGCGCTAGAGAAGGCACAGTTGAAGCCCAGCGATATCGACTACATCAACGCCCATGCCACGTCGACGCCCATGGGCGACGGGATCGAGCTCGGTGCCATCAGCCGGCTCTGGGGTAGCACTCCTGTCGCGGTCTCTTCCACCAAAGGCGCAACGGGCCATTTGCTGGGTGCGGCTGGCTCTCTCGAGATCGTCTTTTCGGTCCTTTCCATTCACGAGGGTACGATCCCACCCACTGCAAACCTCATCCATCCCGAGGTGCCAGGATCGCCGCAGATCCGCATTGTCCCCAAAAGTTTGTATATTTTATTTTTAATGATTTCATTGACTCCCCCTCCTCTCGAAAATAGCCGAGACGAAAAAAATACGCGCCGCTCTCACAAACTCATTCGGGTTTGGCGGCACAAACGGATCCCTCGTGCTAAAATCCATGTCCGCTTAAGTTTGAAAAAATTTTTGTTGCGTCTGTACAAACGATTAAATCTAAAAAAAAGTTTAGTTATATCTATTACCACCGCGAGCCGCTGTTGCGGCTTTCGGGCCTACTGCCGTACGTGCTTTGAGGGGCAAAGAGCACGAGGTCGTCGATCGAAACGCGTTGGAGCGGTCCCTGGGTGTAGTCCTTGCCACCACCGTTTACAAAGGCATCGCGTTCCTCTTGGATGGGCGTGAACAGCAGGATCGTCGTTTCCTTTGCTCCGTCCTCGCTCAGCTCGAAAATGTCGGCTCTATCCTGGGGATAAGTGCACGTTCTTTCCAAAAAATAGAGCTTACCGAATGAGCTTGGCAGCCTCGACACCCGCAATGACGGGGAGGTTGACGTCGAGGAAGATGACATCGTAGGGCTGCTCGCGTGTGATGCCGCGTTGGCACATCTTCACTGCCTCGCGCCCATCAGCGCACACGGCCGACAAGATGCCCTGCTTGCGGAAGACGCCCTGCATTGCGCGGCGAACAACGGGATTGCCCGAGGCGATGAGGCAACGCACAACCTTGAACCCTTCGCCGCTGGAACCGTCTGCCCCAGCACCGCTACCAGACTGGCCGGGGCTGGCACGTCGCGAGCGGAGCAAGTCGAGGGTAGGTCGCTTGTTCTTCTTTGGACGCGGGTTCGTGCGCGCCTTTTGGATAGCGTCCTTGTTCTGGCCCTCCAAAAACTCGATGCTCTTGTACGCAAAGTTGCCAAACTGGCTGGCTGCCGAGACCGTCCCAAATTGGCCCGCGGACGTAAACACGCCCGTGCCCGTCGTCATCTCGCTCTCCACGACGGCGAGCGATGCGGTCCTCTCGAGTCGATCGTCTTGTAGTCGCGTAAAAACTAATCAGTAAAAAAAAGGGGGGGCGTATGAGACCTACTGGTGAAGTAGTCGGTGTCCTCGGGGTTGCTCACGACGGGGATGAACGGCGCCTCGCTCGCCAGGAGCGACTCCCAGTCCTTGACAAAGGAAAAGTACTTGTGCGACTTGACCTCTGCCGCACCGTTGGCGCCGAGGCGTGTCTTGGGGTTTGAATCGAGGAGCTGTTCAATGAGGTCTCGCGCCTCCTCACCCACCTCCTCGGGCCAGTCGATCTTGCGCAGGAGGATGTTTTCAAAGATCGTGGGGAGGTCCTCGTCGTTGAACGGCGGGTAGCCCACGAGCATCTCAAACAGGATCACGCCCACGGCCCACCAGTCCATCGACGCACCGTAGCCGCCGCCCATAATCGTCTCTGGGGCCAGGTAGTCGGGTGTGCCAGAGATCTTCTTGTCGCCGGTGGCGGCCGAGGCCTGCGCCTTGGAGAGCCGATCTTTCATCGAGGACTCTGCCTGGCTGCTGCTGCTCCCGTTGCTGTTCACTGTAAGCACCGTCGCTGTCTTCAGACTGGGCAGCGTCACCTTGTAAAACATGTTGGTTTCTGATCCACGGGCGGAAAAACATTATTCGCGCGTTTGAACCACAGATAGGTTGAGGTACTGTTCATGAGGCCCGTCTTGGAGAGACCAAAGTCGGTGAGCTTGATGTGGCCATCGCTGCTGATGAGCAGATTGTCCGGTTTGAGATCCCTGTGCACAATGTCTAGAATGCAACACCCGTCCCTTTAAGACAAAACACATGAGCAGATCCACATACTTTTCGAATGAAGATAGTCGAGGGCGTGAATGAGCTCGGCAGTGTAGAAGCGGGCCCAGCTCTCCTCGAGTGATCCAAAGTTGCGCAGGAGCGAGTACAGGTCACCGCCGTTCAGATACTCCATCACGAGGTACAGATTGCTCTCCGACTCGAACGAGTAGAACAGTTTCACGACAAAAGGATTGTTGACGCTGGCGAGAATGTCCTTCTCCATCTTGACGTGGTCCACCTGATGTTTCAAAAGCATCTCCTTCTTGCGAAGGACCTTGATGGCAAAATAGTCTCCCGTATTGCGCTTCTTTGCCAAGAAGACACGTCTATCGTCCAAAAAACCTAAATAAGAGGAAAACCGTTTGACAAGGTCCCTATTACCCGAATGCGCCGCGACTGATGACTTTGGCAATGGTAAAATCTTGGATACTCGGCGCCTTGGTTCGGTTTATCCACTGCATGATTAATAAATAAATAAAAACAAAAGATGTAAATTCGAGATAAATAAATAGTTTACGGCAGGTGACTGGGTCTGCTTCTCGCGCTCTTCCTTGGTTGGTGTTTTGATTCCGGACAGCGACGACCTGTCCTTCTCCTTCTCGATTGCTCTTAATAACGCAGACGCAGGGGCGGGCACCGGCTGTTGGATGATCGGAGTTGCGGACGCTTCCTCTGCCTCTTGGGCGCCTTCTGAAATGCTGGGCATGATGTTGCGACTGACGAGGTCCTGAGGATTGGGTCGCTTGTCGAGGAGCGACTTGAGATTGTTGGAGATGGTCTCCTTGCGCATGAAGGCCTTCTGAATGCTCGCCGATCGTCTCATCGCCCTCTTTGTCAGCCGCCTCTGGGGTAACCTTGCGTTTGACTGCGTGCTGCCACCCTCTTTGTCTTCCACAAGGTCCTGCAGAGACGACATGTCACGGACGGTCTTGTTTAGCTCGGCTGTTACAAGGATGGGTTAGGAAAAAGAAAAAAACAACAACACCGAGACAATGAGCTAGCTACCTTGCTCGCGACTTGTCTGCATGCCCTTGCGGATGGCGTCGAGCTTTTGATTGATAGTTTGGCGGACATTTTGGATGATCTCAGCGATGGCAGGGTCGATCTCGGTATCGGATGACATGAGGTTGGACACTGTCATCATCGTGCGCGCCTCGTAGACAGTCTGCGAGCTCACGTACGCGATCGCACTGCCAGAAAAAAACAAAAAAAGAAAACACGTTGTTAGATGGGCAAGAAAAGTAGTCGTACGTCTCTGCAGCCCCCGCGACTTCCTCAAGGATCTTCCGCTCTCGTCGAACTTTCGGGTCAGGTTGAGTAACGGTCAGACGCTCCGCGAGCATTTGTTTGAGCAGGACCTTGTACTGCAAAGCGCCACCCAAAGAAATAAATAAGTTTTGGTGTTTTTTAAAAAAAAAGTGCTCGATACCTTGTTGAGATCTTCGTCAGACGTGACGAGCAGGCGCTCGCACTTGGACAATTTCACGCAGAGCGCCGTGTGTGATTCCAGGATGTTTTCAGGGAGCATCTCTTCGCAAATACTGCAGAAACCAAAAAAAAAGGGGAAAAGGTTGGATGGAAAAAAAGAAAAGAAAAAGAAACACGTACCGGCATAATAATAACTCGTCCTTTATGGGTTCCGTGTCGTCGTCCGCACCCTCGAGGAGTTCACTGAGGAGGCCAAGGCATGTTATTATGTATCATAAATAAGGAAATGATGTACGTGGACTCGATAAACTTGAAGGGCGCACACCAAAACACGCTGTAAATGTCGCGATCGATGTTGCTAGAGTCGGCGACGGCAGATTGCTCCTCTTCCTCGACCTCCAGGATAAGTCGGAAGTCGTCTGGGTTCATTTCCTGCGAACGCGAGTTTTAAAGACAAACTTCCAAACCGATGCATACCAGGTGCTCTAGCAGCGGCATCAGCTGTGCCATAAGAATGATTATTTGACGGATGTTTTGCAAAAACGGCCAGTCGTTGTGCCATGTCTGCTGAAGGATTTGGATTTCGTAAGTGATCTTTTTGACGTTCTCGGTCGTGAAGGCAGCGTCTTTCAGACTGTCCCCCGCCAAAAAAAGGTGTCAGAGGCGCATTGAAACAACAACAAAAAAAATAGCTTCGCTACCTTAAAAGTTCTGTCACATGTTTATCGAGCTTGGAGATGGCCTCCTCGACTTTGATGGCTTTGTGCTCTTGCATCTTATTGAACCACTTTCGTGTTGGGGTGCCCTTCTTCTGCGTCGATGGTTGCAGCTGGGGCGACGATGTCGGCGACGACTTGCTTGGGCTGGTCTTATTTATGTGCTCTGAAAGCTTCTCCTTTGTCCTGATCACAACCAGCATTAGCGGACCCCCCCGAAAACGCGAACGCTATGGTTTACAGGGCCAAGAAGTCGTTGGTGTCCTTCTTAAAGCCATCTAGCCTCAATTGCAGATCCGACACCGCAGTCCTAAAGCTCTCGTCCGTAATGGACGTCGGCCTTGCCGCCTACAGGTAACACGTTGGACAGACGATGTTGGCCAGTCAATACCTTGTTTCCCGAATGCAAAAGCTTCTTGGCCAACTCGGGCGAGATCGTGCCAAAGTGGTCGCGGTCAAACGTCATGGATCCGGACGAGCCTATCCGTTCTATGCTTCTGAGCTCGCGCACTGCCTGCGGCGAGGCAGCCTCGGCGGCTTCAACGGAAAAAAACGAGTGTGTCAGTGAGTCGGTTTTAGGTTCAGTGGCCGTCGTACTGGCATGCTCGGGCCGCATGACTGGTGTCGACGGCGCAGTGGCGTAGACGTCCTGCAGCGAGTTGTTTGAGTTGGACTGGACCATGCCACGCCCGCTCAACTCGGGATCAGCGCTGAGGCTGCTGCTGCTGCTCCCACTGCTGGCCACACCGGCGGACGCAGATGTGTTGCCCCCCGAGATCCGCTTCGAGCTGCCGCTGCCGCCGCCGCTGCTGCTGCCACCAGCGGCACCGCCGGTGCTGCCCTTGCGTGTCAACAGCCACCTGATGTTGAGCAGGCCTCCCAGCGAACTGCCGGACGGGGACGAGGCGGCCTTCTTCTGCAGGGACGGCGGCGGTGTTTCGGCCATCTATCGTGCGAGATGAGTGAGTGGTTGAGTGAGAGAGTGAGTGAGAGAGTGCGTGCGTGCGCGCGCGCGCGTGTGTGCGTGGTGTGGTGTGGTGGGCGCAGAGGGGGCCGGTAAGGGGCCGCAACAAACAAAACAACGCGGCCCCGGTACCTTTTCAAACCACAACAATAAAAATAAAAATAAAAATATTAAAAAAATAGCAGCAAGTAGACACCTTTTGCGCGTTTGTTCACCACACATCTGCCGAGTGTGCCAAGCCATCGAGGCAGCCCGTTCGAAAAAAAGAATTCGGCGTCAGATAGGGGTCACACTGCGTGATTTTCGTTGGCAAAAACATGTCGAGCAAAGTTGCTGCGGCCGCGGCCTCGTACTCGTTCCCTTCGTTCCACAGCTTTCCGCCGCTGTACACGTAAGTGGATGGCGATGGGTGGTGGTGGTGGTGGGGGGATTGGGTCGGTGCTAACCATGTGGACAGGAGGCAGGTCAACGAGGAGACGCGGCTGAAGCAGCTGCAACAGTGGAGCGAGATCATCCTGGGGTTCTGTCGCGACGTGCAGGTGCACACGTTTGACCTGAACGAGGCGCTCACCTGGCGGTTATTCAACAACACTGCGATCCAACGTACCGACACTAAGAGCTGCTGTGCGCGTTGGTGATTAATCGGGGGAGGGGGTTTCATGCTAGGCAAGCTCAGCCTCGCGTTTGCGCAAGAGATCATCCAGCAGCTGGTCACGCAGGGCAACGCGCAGTGGGAGGACGCGACCAAGACGCGGTGCCTCATCATCTGGCGCACGCCTGAGCAGTGGGCGGCGCTGATCGAGGAGTGGGTCAGCGCGCGCGGCATGAGCAACACGGTCGTCACCCTGTACGAGCTGCAGTACGGCGAGGACACGCAGGCCACGTCCTTCCACAAGCTCGAGACACCCATGCTCATGAAGGCGTTGGAGGCGCTCCAAAAGCGAGGCAAGGCCCAGATCTTCCAGGTGGACCAGGAGATGGGTGTTAAATTTTTCTAGACTTGATTTCTTTTTATATCATACACTATGGTTATGGTTTTTTTTTAAAGTTTTAAAAGACCAACAGGGCGTGGTTCGTGGCGTCGGTGCCTGCGACGATGGAGCCGTCAAGGTGCGAGACCGCGATGCTAATCGCGCCAAAGTTTCCAAAACTGCCGTTGCCCCACGTTGCGACGTGGTTGCCGCTGTCGATGGCCCACGCGGAGAGGTTGTGGCCGTGGTCCTCGCCGACGACCAGGACGCGGGCGACTTGGTCGTAGGCGACGCAGACGGGGTCGTTCATGGCGCCGACATAGCCGATCTGGCGCACAAACTCGCCCGTCTGCACCGACAGGAGTTGAACGCGGCTGTTGTCATAGTCGGTGCAAGCGAGCAGGTCCAGTTCAGGGATGAGCGCGATCCCGTTGACATAGCCACCAAACCCGCCGGGGCCACCTGGCGATGACCAGCGCAGCTTGCCCTTGCTGTCGTAGAGCTCGACCCTGCGCGCGTCCCAGCAGGTGACGGCGACAAAGCCATCGTTGAGCGCGGCGACGCCGTACGGCGACGTGCACTCGAACGAGCGCAGGACGACGCCCGTGCTGCCGTTGTAGAGAGTGACCCGGTTGGAGGATGACGTTGCCCAGATGTTGCCCTCGACCGAGCTCGAGACGCTGTACACGTCGTCGTCAAAATGGCTGGCGACGTCGCGCAGGTGCTTGCCCGTGTGCGAGATGACCTGGATGCGGTGGTTGGCCTGGTCGGCCACGACGAGGTTGCCCTGGGGGTCGAACGAGAGGCCGCACGGGTAGTGGAACTCGATCGGGCCCGAGCCCAGCTTGCCGATGACGCGTGGGCGCAGCACCTTGTGCATGTCGCGGTAGTTGCGCGCCTTCCGCTTGGTCGCGTACGCGGTGACGAGGTCCTGCAGTGAAATCGCCACCTTCTCGTAGAGGGTTGGCGCAACGTGGTTGCGGTTGGCAAGGGGCGCCTGTGGGACTCTAGCCGGGGGAGGCGGAGACACGACGGCGGGTGTCGCCACGGTCGCGGGCGTCTTTCGCGCCGGCGTGCTGGGCATGTCGTCCACGTCCTCCTCTGGCTGCTCGTTGGCACTGGTGTTGTGCTGGTGACTGCCGTTGTCGTCGCTGTCCGATGGCAGGTCGATAAGAACCACGACGCCGTCGTTTGGGGGCTCGGGGCTGGGGCTGGGCGACTTTGTGCGTGCACGCTTGCCTCCCTCTTCCTGGGCTGATCGCGCCTCTTCCTGCTCCTGCTGTGCCCGCACGTCCTCGTCACTGTCCAGCAGCACCACCGTCTTGCGTCGCCGGCTGGACCCCAGTGCTTGCGGTGCCTCTACTGCTGCCCCTTTGGTCTTGCGACGCTTGGACGTCTGTGACACCGCCTGCTGCGATTGCTGCTCCCCGTCCCCCTCCTCGTCGGTTGTCGCGTCCTCGCTGGAGCGCTTGTCGTGACTGGCGGCGGTCGTTCGTCGTCTGCGAGTCCGTGGCATGGGCTCGTCTGTTTCCATTTCGCAGCGCAAACAGAATCACGGATTTTGCAAAATAATGGCGCGAAAGGGCCACATGGATGGATGGAGTTGGGGGGTTGTAACAATTTAGTACACAAAGGATCGACCCCCCCCCCACGGGGGAGAGGATGGCGGCGCAGAGAGAGGGGAGGCAAGTCGAGTTTTGCCTTGATGCCAGGTACGCAAAATAAATAAAAAAAAGTTTGTCAGGCAACAAGGGCCAAAATGCAGGAACAAGGTTGCGGATGCGGGCAGTACTACGATCGATTCTGTCCTTAGAGGACTGATGCAATAAATTAAATTACAAGTAATTAATAATAAAAAATAGACCTGGCAAAAATCACATCACACTTTCAAAAAAACAAATCTTTGCTCCGAGTGGATGGCGACCACAACGCTGACACGCCGGCCCGGCAGATCATCAGAACACGCGCACTGCAGCGGCAGAAGGGGCCCGACCTGATCGGTCCAGCGTCACTCTCCTCCAGATGGACAGTCTGCTCCAGTGGCTAAGCAACTTTTTCAAGTCATAAGTGACGTCGCGCCGAGGGCATCCACAACAAAAAAAACAAAACGTCAGAACCGGCGATTCTCAGTTACGATGAGCCACTCTACGAGCAGCAGCGGCGGTGGCGACGGCGAAACAAGCATCCTGGGGGCCGCTGCATCGGCCCTGGGTTGCAGCAGTGGCGGCAATGCTTCTGAACAACCGAGTGCAGAGAACAGCCAGAGCAGCATCACGCCCACGAGCAGCACCACTGTCGGAAGCACAAGCACAAGCATTCCGCCCGCGGCAGAGAGTGTGTCGTCGTGCCCGGGTGACCTCATCGCATACAAACGTGCACGTCGCGGCTCGGTGACCATCAAATCCCCGCCGTCCCCGACATCGCACAGCAGCCATACCAGCATGGCCCCGACGCCGTCATCGTCTTTCCCCCCGTCGTCATCGCAGCTTTCATCATCGGGGCCCGGCTCGTCCTCGCTGTCTTCAACCGCTGCCACGCCGGTGACCCCGCCCGCCCAGGTGACGCTGCACTCACTCAACCCCAAACCGTCGCGGCCGGCCCCGATCCTGCGCCGGCGCATGTCGTCGTTTGTGCGCTTCCACCAGGAGGTCTCACAGATCGACAGCAGCAACGACAACAGCAGCAGCGATGTCAAGCGGTCCAACAGCAACAGCAGCAATACGAGCACCAGCAGCAGCGGCTGCTTGGGATCACGCCAGCGACGGAAAAGCAGCAACGCCATGACGAGTGTCGCCGAGCGCGACGACGAGTGCGATGACTTATCTTTCGACGGCTCCCAGCCTCGTCTGGCGCACGTCGACAGCGCAAGCAGAGCAGGCCATGCCGATGGAGGGGTCAAGGACCAAGAGGCCGACGGCATCGACGACAGCGACGTCAATGACGAGGGCGACGACGACGAGGCCAGCGAAGACGTCGCGGACGGAAGTGGCACGCCCGACATGTCCAAGCTTTACCAACGGTACAATCCGGAAATCATGAAAGAAGACAATTAAAAAAAAAAATGGTTTTAGATTCAAAAGGTACCGATCGCCCTCTGGAGTCGTATCTCTGGCCTCCTTCTTTGACGAGTCCTCTGACCTGCCCATGACCAACCTCATCTGCCCTTTTGCTGATCCGGTAATAGAAAACATGCATTTTCTTTCTTTTAAATAAAACTAATGTACTCTTCAAAACGGATTAGGCAACCGAGGCAAAGTACCAGAACGAGTACTATGCGAGCACTATCTGGAGTACGCGCTCCGTGTACGCTGTTGCCATTATTTTGCGGATCCTGGTCCAGATGGCCCACATACAGAACCTCGCGAATTACGTCGGCATGCTCAGTCCTGGCAATGTACTGCCCAAGAATTTTATCCGTTTTATAACACTATTTAATTCCAGCTCAGCCGATGCGTGTTTATCTTGGCGGCCTACTTTGGCAGCCTGCTCCTGTCGTTCTACCCCCACCGTCATTTCAACTACCATCACTACCTTGGCTGCTTCACCGTGGGCATGTACGTCTTCATGTGTGTCTTTGAGGCACGCCTCTTTACGCAGGAGCTGATGAATGTGAACAAGGTGCGTGCTTGGAGAAAATAATCCTTGACTAAATCTCGCTTTTCTCAGACCGAGCTCGCCATGCGTCATCTCCACCCGGACCGCGGCCTCTTTTTCCTCCTGGCCGACCTCGCCATGATCTCGTTCTCCTCCATCGGGCTCGTCTCGTCGATCTTCATGGGCAGCTTTGCCTTTGCCACCGTCAGCAGTTGGTGGATGTGGCTCGCTCTGTCCGCCAAGGTATATATATT
>Ga0302226_10002732_pt1 | contig 12402 bp, 19 predicted proteins | sample II_Palsa_E3_3_FD_193524 | JGI IMG/M metagenome (GOLD analysis project Ga0302226, IMG submission 193524) | Peat permafrost microbial communities from Stordalen Mire near Abisko, Sweden - II_Palsa_E3_3 | ecosystem: Environmental > Terrestrial > Soil > Palsa > Peat permafrost | place: Sweden...
CCAAACAGGGCCTCAGCAAGCAGCCAGCAGAAACGTCACCGTCGATATGAAAAAAGGAGTAACGGCCATCATTACCCGGCACGTCGCCCCCTATTTCATCCCGTGGCACGGCAAAACTGAAGGAATAAATTCTTATTTTTTATTTTGACGTCTGCAGATGTCCACGACGGCCCCTTCGACGCCGCAGGTCTTCCACCTGCCGACCGCGACGGGGATCGAGCTCGCACGCAAGTACTGCGAGCTTGTGCAGCAGCTGTCGCAGCCCCGTGCGGCGCTGACGCTTGCGTCGACGGACACGCATCTGTTTGTGGGCGTCGCGGACAACGACGACTCGCAAGGCCTCATCCAGGTAGCCAACAGGCGTGCCAGTTGAGTACCATAAACACGTTGCCTCCGTTCAGGTCTGGCATCTCAACCGGTTCCATCTGGAGAAGGAGCTGCGAGGCCACGCACGCGCCGTGTCCAGTTTGGTCGTGGCAGGAGCCGACAAGAACCTGCTCATCAGTGCCGCCCACGACTGCACCGTTCGTGTAAAGACGCCGGCCCAGTGCCCGTTCTGCACCACTGACTAAAGAACAATCAAATATAACAGCTGTGGGACACACGGCAGCTCGAGTGCCTGTGCGTGCTCAGGCCCCATCTGCTCGTGGGCGATGTGTTCTCCCTGGCATGCACCACCCGCTCGTCGCACATCTTCATGGGCTGCCAGAACGCGTCCATCCAGGCCAAGCCCATCGATCTCGTCAACGGCGTGTTTGCCGGCAGCCGACCTGCGGCCCAGTGGTCCGCCTCAGTACCATTCATTACCACCGCACGCACACCGTCCCCACTCACCCCAACCATTGAATAATAGACAATGGCCCAAACACCGTCCCCAGATGCCATCATAAAGCCACCGCCGCTGTCGCACTCGCCCTACCTCATGTCGTCCAGCCACAGCGCCAACGGACGGAGAGTGTTCGCGGCCAACCTGCTCAGCGCCGTCCCCGTTGTAAGGCAGAGCCATCTGATGGCCGCAGAGGGTGCTGCCCTGACCTACGCTGCCAATGAGGACATTCTGACGAAAGCCTCGTCGTCCGATGACTCTGTTTCCTCCACTGCGGATGGGGGCGACACAACGGAATCAGCGACCGCCAGCGATGCACCCACGACGACGACGACGACGACGACGACGTCGTCATTTGGCGGCCTCAGCATCAAGGTGGGCGCCCCGCTGCCCCGCTCGATTGGCCACCCATCCGTGCTCATGTCGGCCCGCTCGCCTCGCAACAACATGCTCGCGAGCGTCGATCGCGACCACGTCTTCTCCATGAGCCACAACGGGTACGTCTACTGCATGACCACGGCCGTCGTGGCACTCGACGGCGTCCAGACAGAGGTCGTCATATCGGGCAGTGGCGACGGGTCCATCAAGGTGAAACCATGTTGTTGAACAATTTAATAATTTGCTCCATTCGGGGTATAGATCTGGAACTGGAGGCCGGAACGACCCACTCTCGAGCTGTTCAAAGTGCTGCGCCTGCCCAGCACAGTATCGTCGGTCTCCTCGGCCGTGCTGTGCCTGCTCATCCATGAGGGCTTTCTGTACGCGGGCCTGCAGGGCGGCTGCATCGCCATCTGGGACCTCGAGACGTTTGAGTGCACGCGCCAGCTCGCGGGCCACTCGGACGACGTAAACGCGCTCGTCATCTGCCAGGGCCAGGTGTTTTCAGGCTCGGCCGATGGCACGGTCCGCATGATTGGGCGCACGTTTGAGTGTCTGCAGGTCCTTGGCAACAAGACCAGTGGTAAAACAAAAAAAAAAGAACATTTTGCGAAAACAACTATTAAAATCCGCATTCCGCTGTCTGGTTTCAAGGACGCAATGTGCTCTCGCTCGCTGCGTCACAGGATATGCTCGTCGTGGGCAGCAACGCGGGCTCGATCGAGGTCTGGCGCGTGCCCCCGATCCAGTCCAAGCCGATCCTGCTCAACAACGAGGAGGACTCGTTCCTGTCTGCGCTGGAAAAGTTTGTGGCTCTGCGAACCGTCTCGGGCGACGAGAGCCTGCGCGAAGAGTGCCGCGCCGGTGCCAAGTTTCTCAACCGGCTGTCGCTCCAGCTCGGCGCCGAGTCCAAGCTTGTTCCAGGCGCACAGGGGAAGAACCCGATCGTCATAGCAAAGTTTATGGCAAACGACGAGGCCGTCGTGGGCAGCAAGGCAAGGGTGCCGACGTTGCTGTACTATGGCCACTATGACGTGCAGCCTGCCAAGGAAAAGGAGTGGTAAAGATAAGTGATGTTTCGTGTTGTTTCAATTTGCTTTAGGAACACGCCTCCGTTTTCGTTGACGGGCATCGATGGCTACTTGTACGGCCGCGGTGCCACGGACAACAAGGGCCCTGTGCTTGCCGCCCTCTTTGGCGTGAGCGAGATGTGGCGCGCCGAGGCCCTGCCCGCCAATGTGGTCCTGGTCATCGAGGGCGAGGAGGAGAGCGGGTCGGACGGGATCGCGGCCGCGCTGTCGTCGTGCGATTCGTGGCTGAAGAAGAGCGGGCCGGTGGACTGCATCATGATCGCAAACACGTACTGGCTGAGCGATGACGTGCCCTGTGTGACGTATGGGCTCCGCGGTGTCGTGCGCGCGACCCTCTCGATCGCCGGCCTGTCCGAGAACCTGCACTCTGGCGTCGACGGCGGTGTCGTGGCAGAGCCGCTGGTCGATCTCGTGCAGCTGCTGGGCACACTCCGCGACAGCAAGGGCCAGGTCAACGTGCCGCACTTTTACGACAATGTCCGTGAGCCCTCACAGGACCAGCTCGACTCGTACTCGCGGCTCAGTCTCAACTGCGACAAGTATGCCGTGCATCCCATCGGCCCCGCCGCCGCCGCAGCAAGCAGCAAAGCAAACACCAGCGACGACAGCAACAGCGACAACCCCGCCGATGACGGGCACACCTTCCTCAGCATGGTGCCTTCGTCCCTGCCGCCCAAGGCCCAGATCCTCTCTGCCCGCTGGGACCGTCCCACGCTCTCCATCCACAACGTGCACGTGAGCGGCCCAGGCACCAACACGGTCATCCCCAGCAGTGCAAGTGCCAAGGTCAGCATGCGCCTCGTGCCCGACCAGAGCGTCGAGTTCATCACGCACCAGTTCCGCGCCCACGTCGTCAGCAAGTACCGCCAGCTCAACACGCGCAACCACCTCGAGATCGACATCACCGACACGGCAGGCTGGTGGCTGGGCGAGAAGGACGGCTTGTTCTTCGAGGCCGCAAAGCAGGCGATCCGGAAAGTGTGGGAGGTCGAGCCGCAGCAGGTCCGCGAGGGCGGCACGATCCCCGTCACGCGCTTCCTCGAGGATTGGTTCAACGTAACAAAAACGAAAAACCAATCTGGTAATTATTCAATGGCTTGTGTTTTCCTATTTTCCCTAGGCTCCTGCTGTTCATCTGCCTCTGGGCCAGTGCTCCGATGCCGCGCACCTCCCCAACGAACGTATCCGCGTGCGCAATCTGCAGCTCGGCCGTGAGGTCATCCAGCAGTTTATCTATGAGCTCGTGGAAAACTCCAACAAGGACAAGGGCCCCGAGGCTGTTGTGGCAGACGCAACGCCGGCAGCGACAGCGGCAGCAGCAGCCGGGCCGATCGGACGACGCAAGCTTAGCTCGTACAAGTACACGGTGTCGTGAGCTTCCCTTTCAATGAACATTCAATAAATAAATAAATAAAATTTTTTGTATGTTGTGTACAAACGGAAACCAATGACAGAACAAAAGAAGAACGAGAGTTTACGAGAGCCGGCCCGGTTATTCAAAATTTATCTACAAAGGAACGCTGGTGAATGAGAACGAGAAAGAGACAGTGAACAAGGAGAAAAGAAAGAGAGTGGCTGATCAAGCCTGCTTGGTCAAGTCGCTCCTCACATTCCGTATCGATTTGTAAACATGAGAGAGTCGGGAAGAAAGAAAGGAAAGATCATTACTGGCTGGGCAGGGGCACACCTGGCTTCACTCTAGGCTTGGGCATCGGCACCGGCGCAGCGGCGGCGGCATCGTCGACGACATCAGCAGCCGACAGCGATGGCGTTGAGGGCGTTGAGGCAGCCGGCGAGGACGACAAAACAGTGGACAGCTGGCGGGCGGGCTTGCCGGGTGGAACCGATGACTGTGGCTGTGGTTGCGGCTCGACATCCGATGGAGGAGGCTGCGGCAGCTGGCGTACAGGCTTGGCAGGGGGGACCGACACGGCCGCAGACGGCTCGACAGCGACATCCACTTGCTGCGGTGGCTGCTGCAATTGAGGTGGCTGGGTAAAGAACACAGAGCCAACGGCACGCTGGCCTGGTGCGGGAGTGGGCAGGACCAGCTTCTTGGCTGGCGGGGGCATCGACGGCGTGGGCAGATCGTTGCTGTTGACGATCAACGACGGCTTGCGGGCAAGGGGCACTGGTGCGGCCGTTGCTGTAGCCGAGGGCTCTTCCACGACGGGAGCGGCCGCTGGTTTGGAGGTCGGAACGGGCGTGGTCGGGACGGGCAGGCTGTCGATGCCGTGGATCGAGGGCTTGCGCTGCGGAGCAATCGGCGGGCTCGTCGTCGTCGTCGTTGTTGTGCTGTTGTTGACGTCGGACAAGGTGGGCTTGCGGGCAAGCGGCGTGATCGGGGGAGGGCCGGTTGTGGGCACGTCGCTGATGCCGTTGATGTCGGCGATGACGATCGACCTGCGGCCCTGGGGAACAGGCGGCAGCTGAAGCGGAATCGCGTCCTCGAGCAGCTTTTGCGACAGTTTGCGAGACGGCATCGGCGGCATCAACGGTGAGATCGGGGCAGAGGTCGTGGGCGAGGAGGCGGCAGACGACGGGTTGAGGTCATCAGTCGAGCGCAGCAAGCGAGCGGTCGACGGGGGCAGGGCTGGGCGCGCAGGCGACGGGCCCGTTGTCGGTGCTGTCGCTGTCGCGGTTGTCGGTGTCGAGGGCACAGGACGAGAGCCCAAGGTGGGGCTCTTGGATCGCTCCGGGGACTGCATCTGGACAGCTGCTGCTACGGGAAGACCACTGGCGGCTGCGAAAGGTGCGGCTGAAACGGGCGATTGCGGCTCGGGCGATGGGACGAGATTGCCTGCCCCAGAGTAATTGCGGTTGTGGCCGCGGCGGGTAGTTTGTTGCTGCTGCTGCTGAGAGGGCTTGCTCATGTAGGTGCCAGACTGGACCTTTCTGTCGTACTCGTCGTAGGTGGCATCAAGGGCTCCGACGACATCGATCACGTTGGCGAGGGCATCCGACTACGAAGGGGAAAAAAAAAAAAAATGATAAATATCGTTTTGATTGTTTTTCGTTCGTACGGGGGCTTGCTCGTTGGCAGCAATGATATCGTCCATCTTTGTGCTCAGGATGCGGTGGATGGCCGAAAACTCGCGAGTGGCATCGATGGCGCTGGCGTCAAAGGTAGGGTTGGGCGGTGCCTGTGTTTGCGGCGGGGTGGAGAAGCGCTCGAGGGCGTTGCGGGCCGAGTCGAGGTTGCGGACGATGAATGGGTTCATGTCGGCCATGTAGGGCTCCTTGGCACCAAACTCGACCAGGTTGGCGAGGTTCTGGATCGTCTTGGCGATGAGGGTGAAGGTGCGAGCGGTGCCACTGTCGGGGTGCTCGTTGGCCATGCCAAACAGCTTGGGATCAAGGATGGCAGGGCAGAAGAAGCGCAGGAAAATGAAGCCCGTGATGGCCGTCTGACGCACCTTGTCATTGTTGAAACGGGCCATCGTGTCCTCGCCCAGGTTGCGCAGGACAACGCGGATCTCCCAGGGACACTTGTCGGCCGCGTTGGCAATCGTCTCCCAGAACTGGGTCACGTAGTTGAGCAGGCGGCGCCAGTTGCGCTTGAGGTCGTCTCCCTTTTCGAGGCGCGTTGGGTCCACCTTTTTATTTATTGATATTATATAACGTTGAAAACAACGTAAAGCATTTTAGGGGCCAATACCTCGCACGACTCACGGTCCTTGTAAACGGATCGGACGAGCGTCTTGAGCGTGGTCTGGAGATAGTCGAGGCCGACCAGCTTCATGTAGTAGTCTAGGGCCTTGGTGGCCATGGAGTAGCCGCGGAAGATGATGTTTGGGTCCTCGGTCGCGTAGATCTCTTGGCACGTGAGGTTGCGCAGGACGTCGACGACCAGCTGGCGGTCCTGCGTCACGCTAAACCGCAGGATACTCTTGGCAAAGTCCTCCTTTTGGTTCTTGATGACGGAGCTGACGGCGAGCATGGACTCAAAGTTGTCGTCAAACAGGACCTTTTTTTTTTCCCATCACGTTTATTACGATTCGATTTTTCTAGTAGTTACCTGGCGAAGAGGCTCGTACTCGCTCATGGGAAGGATCTTTTCGACGATGAGGGTCGTTTTCATACGGACCGCGCCGAGATCGGTGGTCGTGAGCGTGAACTTGCCGCTGTCCAAGTCGGCGTTGGGGGGGATCAGAGGGTGCCACTCTTCCTGCTCGACGTTGGGCTGGAGCGTGTCCAGGGCCAGGTGCAGCTTGGCCAGCGGCGTGATCCTTTGGATGCCCAGGCGGTTCTGGTTGCAGATCTCGACCACGAGATGGCGATGGTTGTGGGCAATGTCCCTAAATTGTTGTTGAAATAAAAAAAATAACACACTTTCCATTTTTTTCTTGCAGCTTACTCGAGGAAGAACGTCTCGCCCCAGACGGGCGCGAGCGTGTTGAGCTTTGCGACGGTGCGCGCCTGGCGGACCAGTCCAAGGCTGATGATGGCAAAGGGGTCTGATGAGCGGCGAATGATATCTCCCACGGGCAGGTCCTTTGCCTCGGCCACCTCGACCTTGATGCTCTTGACGGTGCGGTACTCGACGCCCTGCATGCTCGTGAGGTAGCGGGAAAAGTCGTTGGCGCGCAGGGCCTTGATCCACGCCGCCTTGTCCTCCTCGTTCTCCGCGGCCAGGTAAAACACGAGGTTGTTGTCCTTTTTCACGAGGTAGTCGCTCATGACAATCTGGAAGCAGCTCTTGCGGTCCAAGTAGCTGTCGTCCACCGAGTGCGTCTGCACGGCGCCCAGGTTGAGCACGTGCCGAGGCTTGATGCCTGCCTCAGAGTCAAACACGTAGAGCTTTTGCTCGTTGCCGCCCATGAGGACACAGTAGCGCAGCTTCCAGTTCTTTGTGTAGTACATGAGTAGTTGTTGTTTTTTTCTTCCTTTAAAATTGCTTGGCGTACGGGACTCAAGAAACTGTCGCTCGTTTGGCGGATGAGACGGCCAGCACGCACGGGGTTTTGCAGGGCGCGCACCGACACGTTTGTGCCCTGGTCCTCGTCCTGGATGTGATCATTGACATAGTCTGCAAATTTTTTTCTTTCATTATTAGAAGGAAAAGCCCCAACTTTTAAAAGGAAAAACGTCGTTACCCTGCAAGTCCTCGTCGACGTCGACGGCCTTCATCTTGTCCTGCATCTGGTTGGCGTGGGAGCCCAGGTCGACCACGCACATCTGCTCTGTCTCGTAGTACTTGCTGACCTGCTCGCGGATGACGGTCAGGCGATCGCGCTCAAGCGACTGGAACTTGTCCAAGAGCTCGGGGAGGATCGACGAGTAGAAATTCTCTTGCGATTGCTGAAAATTGTCCTGTTACCCAAAAAAAAAGAAGAAAAAAAGAAAAGGGAGACGTACACGGCTGTTGTCCTCCCGCTCCAGCCACACCCGCCTCGCATCCTGTGCCTTTTGCTCTGTCTGCTGCGCCTTTGTCATGAGCTTGTCCAGATCCTTCTCCTTTGCGGCCGGGTTGCTCCGCGCCACGCGGCTCTTCTCCTCGGCCTCCTCCGCGGCCCTCTGCTGGTCGTCGTAGTCTGTCTTTGCCTTCTTGAGCTGTGTGTAGGCGTCCTGCAGTGCGACCGTGGCCTTCATGCCATCGGCCATGAGCGCCTTGCGAGTGGCCTCCCATTCCTTCACGTGCAGATTCAGGGGCTCGACGATGGTCGCATCGAGCGTGCGCACCAGCTTGTCGTGGACGCCGGCAATGCCGTTGGTCTCGTCCACCGTGTCCAGGAACCCCGTCCAGATCGACGCCGTGTGCACGCTCGCACGACGGTCCGACCCCGTGGCAGCAGCAGCAGCACCACCACCTTTGTGACGCTGGACCGACGCGCTCAGCTTGGCCAGTTGACGCGCATACTCTTGCTCGATGAACGCACGCTTCTTCAGGAACGACAGGATCTCGCGGCACTGCGTAAGCCCCTCCTCGCTGTACTGGAACACGGCCTCGAGGCGGCGATCCAGCGGCATGATTCCGAGAGCAAGTTTGTCGGTCGGGACCACGCGCGAGAAAAAATAGCAGATTGGACTGGGCTCCACACTCGTGCCAAAGATGGCCATGCGGTCGTGACGTCAGCGTTCGCGTTCCTTCGTTTTTGCCACCTCCCGTACCCAGCAAGCAAAAATGAACGCACCGATGTTTGGGTGCGTCGTGGCCGGGCGGCTCGTGCAGACCAACCTGCAGCAGGTGGACGCGACCAAGTTTGTGTTTTTGCTGGATGACGCGCGCAGCATCAACCACCTCACCATCTTCCTCACCGGTGCGGTCGCGTTCCCCGCGGGCTACGGCGCGACCGTCCACTTTGGCTGGCCCAAGACGACCCCTGCGGCCGCGGACTCGATGGGGTGGCAGCTCCTGGTGCGTTGGGACTCGGTGTGGCGTTGCTGTTTTTTAAGAAAGAACACACAAACACAGGGATGCCTGACAAACGACAAACCCAGCGCCATCTACAAGGTGTCCCCCTACAAGACAGGGACCGCATCGTCAGCATCGGCATCCTCAGCAGCAGCATCCTCAGCAGCAGCAGAGGGAATGATGGACGACGGAATGGAGACCATAGCGGGCACCACTGGTCTTGCTGGTGGCATCCAGGCCCAGCTGGGCCTGTCGATTGAACCGCTGCACGTTATTCAAGACCACTTGGCCAAGGCTGGCATGAACCAGGTCTCGTTGGTGCGTCCGTCGTCATCATCGTCAGTGTCGCCCATTGTCGAGCCCAGCTTGAACGACTATGTGCTGATCACAAGGCGAATCCTCGAGCACTTTCACAACTATGTCACGAGCTTTTTGGGCGGCGAGGGCAACGACCTTGCAAACAAGGCGATCCAGGCCTGGTACCAAACCATCGAGCGCAAGATCAAGCTCGATCCAGACTTTTGGCGCAAGACGTAGCTATATTCAGTAGTCGTATAGGTGTAGAATGGACTCGCATTGCATTTGAAGGGTACAACGAATTATGAGAGAGAGAGAGAGAGAGAGGGTGAAGAGAAGGGAGGAGGGGTAGTAAAGAACAGGGGATGGGCACCGTCGTGAGTATGTACAGCAGATCATGACGAAAAAAGAAAAGGAAAAGGAAAAAGAAAGGGACATCAACTTTTGTATTCAAGGGTTGCATCGGGGGAAAAAAAAAGATATAATCAACGTAAACCCCCGTTTGTATGGTCTAGTTGCTGGAGTAGCCGACATCAGCCTCGACACCGGCGGGTTGTGATGCGAGGTAGAACGAGGCGTACATGTTGACACGGTCCACTGTGAGAAGCAGAAGAATGAGTGAGCCAATCAACCACAAACAAAAACAAAAAAAAAAAACCACTGACGTACTGTAGGCGTTGTCATAGTTGACACGCTTGATGTTGAAGCCGGCGTCCTGGATGATCTGGGCATACCAGGGCTGGCGAGAGGCCGAGCGCCAGATGATGAGACCCTTGCGGACGACGTGGGCGGCAAGGTCCTTGCTAAAGTTGGTGACATAGTCGCGGTCGAGCCAGTCGAGGTGGTCCATGAGGATCACACGCGAAAAGTATCCGCTGCGGAGGACGTTCTGGAACGAGTCTGTTCGGAGCTCGAGGCGGTCAATCTAGCAAACGAAAAAATAAGGGCAACGAATAAAATGATTTTGATATTTTCGTGGGCTTACCAGCTTCTCGTTCTTGAGCTTGTTAAAGTGCTCCTCCTTGAGGTAGCGAGGGCAGCACTCCTTGGTGTACTTGCCAGTGAGGCAGACGCGGTAAAAGTAGTTCTCGGTCTTGAGGATCGAGTTCTTGACGGCCTGGTCAAAGACACGCTCGTTGTACTGGACGAGGGTACCCTCAGAACGGAGCATGTTGAGCTGGTTCTGGGGAACGCCGTTGAAGACCCAGAGGGCGGCGGGGTTGTCCATGAGGCGGGTGAAGGCCAGGATCTTCCAGCGCAGCTTGGTGTCCCAGATCTCGCCCTGCTTCTCGGTGCTGCCGGCCTCGAGCAAATCCTTGACATCCTGGTCCATGCGGAAGACGGGGCCCAGGTACTTGATCAGGTAGATGAGCCAGCCCATGGCACCATAGTGGTAGAAGCACTCGTCAAAGTAGTGCAGGCGCTCCGACCAGAACACGTGGGCCTCCTACAAACGCGCGTCCAAATTTTTTTTTTTTTTCGTTCAATAAAAATGAAGGGACGCAGGTGTTGGTTGGTTTTACCTGGCTGAGGAACATGGCGATGCGGTCCTTGTAGAGGGCACGGATGTTCTCGTGCTTGCCCTCACCGAACATCTTCCAAAAGTCCTCGTAGGCGAGGCGCTTGATGCAGACCTTCTTGAGCTCGACGAGGAAGTTCTGGCAGGGGTTGAGGTCGACACCGACGACCTTCTGGGGTCCGTCAATGAGCATGTCGAGGAGGTTGCAGCCGCCCGAGGTGAGCGAGAGAACAACGTCGTTGGGGCCCATGGGGAAGACCTTGGCGTCCTCTGCGGGGTCCTCCCAGGTCATCGAGTAGATGAACGTCTTGGGGAAGCCCTTGCCGGGGCGGAGGGGGATGTGCTCCTTCACGGGGGCGCTGCTCGTGCGGGGGTGGCCGAGCCAGACGTAGTAGGGAGCCTCAACGAGGGGGACAAAGGGGATCTTGCCAACCGAGTTGAACTCGTACTCGCGCTGCATCTTGTGGTCGAGGTACAGACGACGTGCGGGGTCGAGGTAGATGCCATCAAAGTCAAAGACAGACTAACAGGTGCACGGGTCCTTGTGTTAGTACCGAATCACCAAAAAAAAAAAGAGGTTACCTTCCAGAAGATGCGGTTAAAGGTGCTGTTCTGGCGCGTGGCAGTGTCGTACTTCTCCGACACGTAAAAGTCGGCAACACCAAAGAGACCGTCGGCGGTGAGGAGCGAGAGCGCGTTGTCGACGGCGGCGTAGAAGGGAGGGATCATCGAGAGCGAGTACGAGAACGAGATGAACGAGGCCTGGATCGAAAAACGATGATTTAGGGAACGAAATTATAAAAAATTAAACAATAAAACCTTGGCGTCCTCGGGGAGCTTGAACTCGCAGACGTCGGCGTTGATGACCTCAACGTTCTTCCAGCCCTTGCTGTTGACACGCTTCTGGGCCACCTCGCAGAGGGGCTTGCACAGATCGATGATGTAGATCTTCTTGAAGTTGTGGAGGCCACCGAGGATGCTCTCCATCGTCTCGACCTGTTCACCGATTGGGCCAAACGTTAGCCAACCGATGAAGAGCCAGTACGTCAAAAAAAAAAAAAAAAGACATACGTTCCAGCCGGTGCCACCGCCCATATCGAGCCAGACGAGGTCCTTCTGGTCCTCGAGACGGCCAGCAGCGGCCTGGAGCATGGGCTTGCGGCCGTGGAGGAAGTTCTCGCGGTAGCTTTTTTATATTTGGGGGAGGTGGTTAAACGAAGCAATATGGGGGGAGGATACTTGTCGTAGGCGCTGGCCTGCTCGTTGTAGAACGAGTCGAGGCGGTCGGCATGGGTAGCGCCAGAGATGGGCTAAAGGGGATTTGATTTAGGCACGTTCTGGGGCACTGGTGTGCTTGTGAGCGTACCTTGAACCACATGTTGTAGAGAACAGTCATGTTTTCGCTCTGGTATGGGTGGGGACACGCGGGCAATGGAAGGAAACGCACGCGGCCAGAAAAGAATGAAGGGGGGGATTTCATGGTTAGATCCTGCACGGGCCGTTGGGTTCTTTGTGCGAGTTGTTACCATGGACTTCGACATGGCTGGTCCCTTCCTTTTTTTCTTGAGAGAATGAAGAAAAAAAAAACCTGCGTGGAACGGAGAGGGCGCGAATAAATTAATACTTGTCACGATAAGGTTAAATAAGAAGAAAGGTAAGAAAGGAAAAAAAAAAAAGAGAAAAGAGAAGAGCGCGTGCGAGTCTGCGTTGGACTTGCGAGGACCCTTCTGCCCCGGAGTGGGGGCTTTGAGCAGAGAAAAAATCTAGTGGAACGGGGGAAAAAAACACCGTCGGCAACCAACCCCAACGCAAAAAAAAAAAAGACACCGCCGAAAATTCCTCGTTAAAAAAACGGGTAAACTGGGTATGAGGGACAGGAAGAGGGTGCATGCAGCCCGTGGCAGGGAACAATGCGGTGGGCTTTTGGCCCCCGAAA
>Ga0302226_10002745_pt1 | contig 12367 bp, 10 predicted proteins | sample II_Palsa_E3_3_FD_193524 | JGI IMG/M metagenome (GOLD analysis project Ga0302226, IMG submission 193524) | Peat permafrost microbial communities from Stordalen Mire near Abisko, Sweden - II_Palsa_E3_3 | ecosystem: Environmental > Terrestrial > Soil > Palsa > Peat permafrost | place: Sweden...
AACATCTTCAACGCGAGGTTCAGGTTTGCCAGCGCCGCTTCTTCCGGTGTCGCCGCCTGAATGTACGGGCGATACGAATTCGGCTCGGGAATCAGGAAAACGCCGGGAGCGGGAACGCCATAACCCTTGCGGTCGCTTGCGAAGGACACCGTACTCGCGCCGCCGGTGATGCCATGCCAGGAGCCGCCCAGCGCCAGGACTTCATAGCCGTCGGTGTACATCTTGGCCATGCGCAGCGCGACCTCGGTGGCCTCGGAACCGGTATTGATGAAGATCGTCTTCTTGATGTCGCCGGGTAACCAATCGCGTGCAAGCGTCTGCCCAAGTTCAGCCACGACCTCGGGGATCATGCCGCTGAACATGTGGAAGGCCTTCTCGCCCGCCCGGTGAACGGCTTCGACAATCGCAGGATGGTTGTGCCCGATCGTGGCGCACATCTGCCCTGATGTGAAGTCAAGGTACTCTCGTCCGTTGCTATCCTTTACGATGGTGCCCTTGGCAGACGTGAACAGGTTCGGGAAAGCGTCGCCACCGTATCTGACCAAAAAGTCTTTGGATGCTTGCAGAAGTCCTTCTTTCATCGTTCACTCCGTTGGCTCGTTATGCGGCTGCTCTGGTCTCTAGCCGCGTAGCGTGGGTTGCGTGACATCATCGAACGGCCGCCACCGCGTGATGCTCGTCGTCGTGCACCATTTGGCATACCGCTTGCTTTGGCTGGCGGCCGTCAGAAAAGATCATAGGTAGGCGAAAATGTCAGCGCCAACGCATATAACTCAGCACCCCGACAAATGAGCTCAAGTAGAAGCACGACGAAATCCCGCTTGCCGCCGCTCAAGGCACTCCTTGCGTTCGAAGCCGCGGCACGACGGGGAAGCTTCGCGCTTGGCGCGGAAGAGCTTGCGGTCACACCGTCGGCCGTCAGTCACCACATCCAGCAACTCGAGGATTTCCTGGGCGTGCCGTTGTTTCAGCGGCATCCGGGCCGAGCCGCGCTGACGGCCGCGGGGCGGACCTACGCTCGCGAGCTTGAACGCGCATTCGGTGTGATCGCCGAAGCCACCAATCTGGTCGCGCCGCAGTCGCAGCGTGGTTATCTGGTGGTCGCATCGGGTCCGAGTTTCGCCGCCAAGTGGCTGCAGCCCAGGCTTCCGGAGTTCCTGGGCGCCAATCCGGAGGTCAGGATCCGGTTGTCCACGCTGTCAGATCACGATGACCTCGAGACAACCCGATTCGATATCGCGATCGCTTACGGGCATCCGAATACTTCAAAACTCGATGTCGAGCCTTTGCTGCTTGAGCGACTGCGCCCGTTGTGCAGCCCTGCCCTCGCCGCCACACTCGGGCTGCACACGCCACAGGACCTGTTGCGCGCGACCTTGATCCACTCGTCCAATGGGCTGACGTGGTCGGAGTACTTCCGGCGGGTTTGCGGTGAGGAAGTGCGGCCGGACAACGAACTCTGGCTCGATCGGTCGGTGATGGCGATCGAGGCTGCAGTCGATGGGCTGGGCGTCGTACTCGAAAGCGAGCTTCTGGCGGCAGAAGAATTGAATGACGGACGGCTTATTGCGCCGTTCAACGACGCTCAGTTCAGCGTAGAAGTGACGTCTTATTACCTGGTTCGATCGAGAGGATATAAAACCAGCTCGCAAGCAGCGGCGACGTTTGAGACGTGGTTGCGGTCCGCATTTACTGCGGCCAACCTGACGTCGAATTAGGTGGAATGTGAATCGGGCGGCGTCGAGACCTAGCGTCCTTCCGCATTCGCAAGAAAGCAATAGATGCCTGGATGGCTCGTCTCACCGTACTTGATCAGTCTCTTGGGTTGAGACACATAATTAGCATGACTGATCACTTACCGAGGCCCGCAAACGTTAGCTCTTATGCAGCGCAACGTGCGCAGTGGGTCGACATCCATCCGTCGTCGCCACGACCCGAACTCGACCTTCAAGGCCGGAAAACGGTTGACTATATTGTCGCAAAAGTGGTAACAGGTACACTGACGCTGCCTGTGTGTTCCGATTCATGCAACAACTGTTTCGCCCGTTCAATGTAGTACTGTCTGGCAATCCGCTTTTGCACGTGACCGCTGCAACGCAACTTCCGCAACGCAACCACGGCAAAGCTACTGCCGCAGAGCATTTCGGTGTGACCCAAAGGTGATGAGTTTTTTGAAGAATGACGGTTGCCCTGCCTCGCAAATGCTTCAAATCATTTTTCGTGAAATTTTAGCGCCCCATTAAAAGATTGAGCCAGATTTATGCATGCCAGAAAATTAAAATTTTACGCAAAAAATGTTATTTTCGATCTTTTTCCATCATTGATTTTTGAAAAAAGATATGACCGCATGTTCAGGAATCTGGACGAACAACAATGGACTTATATCCGCTCACGCGCCAATTATTATAATAAACTTGAGCAGCAATTTGTCCTGAACGAAACGGCGAGTCGCAGTAGCGCGCTACCTTTGCGCGGCAATCCTAGCGCCTACTACTATGATTTCAAAGAAATATCCCGCTACTTCGCGCGCTCCGTAAAATTCAACTATGTTTTCAAGGACATCAAAGAAGCGGTAGATGAGCCGACGCTTCTTAAAACCAGGCCGCTCACTGAAGCCAATGAAAATTCAGTTTTATTGAAGCTCGATAAAATGAGGCACTTCAATTTTATTGAAGATACGCGATCATTCGAGAGCAAACTCAACATGGCCGTTTTTCGAGGCGCGTGTTACCAGGAACACAGAAAAGCATTCGTCGCGAAGTATCACAGCTCACTAATAGCCGATATTGGCGATACTGACGACCGCCAGAAAGGTCAACAGGGTCATCGACCTTATATGAGTATTGCCGACCAATTAAAGTACAAGTTCGTGATCAGTCTCGAAGGTAATGACGTCGCCACCAACTTGAAATGGATCATGCTTTCAAATTCCGTCTGCTTTATGCGCAAGCCGCGGGTGGAAAGCTGGTTTATGGAAGGCTCATTGATTCCTGACCATCACTATGTCCTTCTGGACGATGACTTTTCGGATCTGGAAGATAAAATAAATTATTACGTTAAGCATACAGACAAGGCCATGGCGATCATTAAAAATGCCAATCAGTACGCCATGCAGTTTCTTGACACGCGACGGGAAAAGCTCATTTCGCTGCTGGTCCTCAGAAAATATTTCGATCTTTCCGGTCAATGAAGGGTCTGTCACATCGTAGACATTCCCCGAGCGTCAGGACAGACGCTCTCCTAGTGAGATCCTGAGCCTGCCGGGCGTCACGCCGTAGACTTCCTTGAAACCGCGAATGAAATGCGCCGAGTCGGCAAACCCGCATTCATAGGCGATTACCGTGATGCGTTTTTCCGTATTGAGCAGTAACCAGCGCGCGTATCGAAGTCGCATCGTCCGGTAAAACTCTTTGGGGGACACCCCCATTTCAGTCAGGAAGTTACGTTCGAGTTGCCGGACGCTCGTACCGGTCATCTTCGCGATCACCGTGACATTGAGCGGCGCCTCCAGGTTTTCTTCCATCAGCACAATCGCGTGCCGTACCAGTAAATCACCGACAGCCAGATAGCCCAGTGCCTTGCGGCGCTCGACGAACGACGTGCCGCCGTGACGGCTGACTGTCATTTGATGAATCACCTTGGAGGCTCTGTCCGAGCCGCAATGCAAGCTGATTAAACGCGTTGCCAACTCGAGGACGGACACGCCGCCGGCGCACGTAATGCGGTTGCCATCGATCAGATAATCTGAATTGGCGATGACCCGCAAGTCCGGGAACATCGTCTTGTAGTCGTCCAGATGGAAAGCGTGGACGCAAGCAACACGGTCTCGCATCAAGCCTGCTTTTGCGAGCACGAAACTGCCGGTGCACATGCCGATCAACGGCACGCCTTCGGCATCGGCCTCGCGCAAATAGTCCCAGTAGCGCCGGTCGACCTGGTCAAGTTTCGGCAGCAGGCCACCAATCACGACAAGGTAGTCGAATTGCCTCGGCGACCCCTGCACCGCATGCACCGGCACGGCCACACCGCAGCTCGCTTCCACGGTTTCATCGGCCATGCCCAGCAGTGTCCATGCGCAACGCAGCGGACGGCTCTGGTCGCCGAGATCGGCTGCATGGCGCAACGCATCGCAGAAGCCCGCCAGCGAAAGCAGCGGGAAGGTGGGCCAGAGAAGAAATCCGACGTTGAGCTCGGCCCCCGAGCGCGACGCGTTGCCCTCTCGTTTGACGCTGGCGCGATCGAGCTTATCCACCAGATCCCGGCCAAGGGACGGCTCCCGGCCATCGGGCGGTGTTTTTTCGCGTGCCATGGAGGTTCCCGCTAGGCGTTGGTGAACCCGAGTATATAAGCCAAAAAATGCGCTTGCCCGTCATGTCGCATTTCTTCTATTTTTTTGCGAGTTGGTGCAATGCCAGCCATTTTTTCGCCTCTAAAGTCGCTCCTGTCACCCGCCCCCAATCGATCACTGGCGAACGTCAGTGCACCGTCGTCCAGCAAGCTGCATAACCAGGAGAGTCTCATGTCGGCCAGATTTTACGGCGCGTTATGCGCCAATATCGGAGTAAGTCTGATCATGCTCGGCTCGGTCAGCGCGTTCGCAGACGAAGTTGTCAAAATTGGCCATGCCGCGCCGTTGACCGGCGCCAATGCCGAGTGGGGAAAGGACACCGAGAACGGCGCCCGATTGGCGGTGGAGGAAATCAACGCTAAGGGTCTCGTGGTCAACGGCAAGAAGGTAACGCTGGAGCTGGATGCGCAAGACGACGCGTCGGACCCGCGCCAGGGCACGCAGGTAGCGCAGAAGCTCGTCGACGATCAGGTCGTCGCCGTGGTCGGCCACATGAATTCGGGGACCACGATCCCTGCGTCGAAGATCTATAGCGATGCGGGCGTGGTCGAAGTCTCCCCTTCAGCGACCAATCCGGTTTATACGCAACAGGGCTTCAAGACCGCCTACCGGGTTGTCGCAACCGACGCCCAGCAGGGTCCGGCGCTGGCCGACTATGCGAGAAGACGCTCGGTGCGAAATCGGTGGCGATCGTGGATGACGCGACGGCATACGGCCAGGGGCTCGCCAACGAGTTCGAGAAGCAGGCGAAGGCGGACGGGTTGACCGTGCTCTCACACGATGCCACCAACGACAAGGCAGTCGACTTCCGTTCGATCCTCACCAAGATCAAGGGCGAGCATCCGGACATCATCATGTACGGGGGAATGGACGCCACGGGCGGTCCGTTCGCGAAGCAGGCGCAACAGCTCGCCATTGCAGCCCGCGTGCTGGGGGGTGACGGCCTGTGCGCCGATTCGCTCGCGAAACTGGCCGGTGATGCTGCAGATAACGTCGTGTGCTCGATCGCCGGCATGCCGCTAGAGAAAATGCCGAACGGTCCCGCTTTCGAGCAACGTTACGAAGCACGCTTTCATCAGCACGTGCAGCTCAATGCCCCGTTCGCCTATGACGCGGTGTACATCATCGTCGATGCGATGAAGCGAGCCAACTCGACCAAAGCCCCGGACATCCTGGCAGCGATGCCGAGCGCGAATTTCGTCGGTGTGCTGGGTCGCACGCAGTTCGACGCACACGGCGATTTAAAGCAGGGTGCGATCTCGCTGTACGACTACAAACGCGGCAAGCAGACGCTGCTCACCGTCGTGAAGATGTAGTGTTCATGGACGTCCCTGTTCCTGGCGCAGGCGTAACTAACCCCGCCGCGCCGCCGAAAGCGCGGATTGTAGTGATTGGCACCGGTGGCACGATAGCGGGCCGTGGCGCATCGCCGGTCAACACGTCGGCGTATGACTGCTCCGTGCTGTCCGTCGACCAGATTCTTGGCGATCTGCCCACCGCGGCATCGGTTGCCGACATCAGCGCCGAGCAGCTATTTCAGTGCGGCTCGGAAAATTTCGGCAATGGGCAACTGCTGCAGCTGGGCAAGCGGATTTCATCGCTGCTGAAACGGGATGACGTGGATGGCGTGGTAGTCACGCACGGCACCGATACCATCGATGAAACCGCTTATTTCCTGCATCTGACGCTCAAAAGCACGAAGCCGGTAGTCGTGGTGGGCGCAATGCGTCCGCCCTCCGCGCTCAGTTCGGACGGACCGCTTAACCTCTATAACGCGATCGTCGTGGCGGCGAGTCAGTTAGCCCACGGCAAAGGCACACTGGTCGTTGCAAACGATGAGATCCACACCGCGCGTGATGTTGTAAAGACCAATACGTTCAAGCAGGAGGCGTTCAGTTCTCCGTACGGTCCCTTGGGATATATCGTCGAGGGCAAGCCCGTCTTTTATCGACTGCCGGCGCGTCGGCATACCGTGCAAAGCGAATGGTCGATCGACGAGATCGACGCGCTGCCGGAGGTCGGTATCCTCTATGCGCACGGCGGCATGAACGACGCGATGGTGCACGCCATGCTCGACTCAGGGGTGAAGGCGCTCATCTACGCGGCGACCGGCAACGGCAACGTGGCGACCTCGGTTGTGGCCTCGCTGGTCAACGCGAGGTTGCGTGGCATTCACGTGGTCCGGGGTTCGCGCACGGGAAGCGGCGTAGTCATCCGTAATGCCGCGCAGCCCGATGACCGCTACGACTGGCTGGTGACGGACGATCAGGTTCCGCACAAGGCGCGCATCCTGATGATGCTGGCGCTCACCGGAGCGCATTGCACACGCAAGCTTCAGAATGCCTTTCTGACGTATTGACGTGGCCTCTACGCGACGACATGAAGCCATGGTCAATGGGCCACGCGCAGGGCTATTCATAAGGTTTTGACCCAGCCAAGCGCATCATCCGCAAACTTTCGAAGCAGCCGGGCAAGCTCGCTCACCTCTTTTGCTTCCCAGCCCACAAGCAATTCTTCGATGATTTTCTGACGCGCCGCGTCCAGCGCGTCCGTCATGACCCGCCCCTGATCCGTAATGACGGCCGCGCGAACCCGGCCGTCGTTCGGGCTTGGACATCGCGAGACAAGCCCGAGGCTTTCCAGTTTCGCGATCTGCCTGCTGACCGTGCTGTAGTCACGCCCCGCGAGTTCCGCGAGTTCGACAATACCCAGCGGCCCCAGCCGTGCGACCCTTGCAAGCAGCGGAAAAAGTGCACGATCCAGATCAACGCCTGCCGCTTCAATAAGGGCAGCATCCGGTTGCGGCCGATTAAGCACGCCCGTCAGGTCCAATAGTGCTTCCCGCAACTCGCGTATCTCTTTCCCCATCGCGATTCGATTCCTTGTCTGTGCATTTATATGTGTATAATACACATATATTCGATGATCCAATCCCGGATGAAGCGTACGCTCGGATACTTGGCAAAGGAGAACAACCATGAAAGCAGCACTCGTTAAAGAATCCGGCGCGACGCCGGTTTATGCCGACTTCACCGAGCCGGCTGTCACTGACGGCGTGGTCCGTATCGCGGTTGTAGCATCCGCGCTGAGCCATGTCACCAAGAGCCGGGCGTCGGGCAAGCACTATAGCGCCTCTGCGAAGCTCCCTTTCGTGCCGGGGGTCGACGGCACCGGTGTTCTTGAAGACGGCACGCGTGTGTATTTCGTGCTGCCCGAAGCGCCCTTCGGCGGCATGGCCGAGTACTGCATCGTCAAGAAGGCGCGTTGTATTCCGTTGCCGGCGGCGCTGGACGAGGTGACCGCGGCGGCGATCGCCATTCCCGGCATGTCGTCATGGGCGGCTTTGACCGAACGTGCAAAGCTGGTGAAGGGAGAGACCGTACTGATCAATGGTGCAACAGGCGTATCAGGCCGTCTCGCTGTGCAGATCGCCAAGTATCTGGGCGCCGGCAAGATCATTGCGACCGGGCGGAATGCGGACACCTTGCAGTCTTTGAAAGCACTCGGCGCTGACGAGACAATCAGCCTTACGCAGGACAACGATGCACTTGAAAGCGCGTTCCAGCAGCAGTTTCACGATGGCGTTGGCGTCGTGCTCGATTATCTTTGGGGGCAGAGCGCAGAGCTGTTGCTGGCGGCCGGCGCCAAAGCGTCGCCGGAGGCGGTGCCCCTCCGGTTCGTTCAGATTGGGGCCATGAGCGCGGCAACCATCACACTGCCTAGCGCGGCGCTTCGATCATCGGGCATCGAACTGATGGGCAGCGGTATTGGCAGCATTCCAATGCCGCGCCTCCTTGGATCGATCGAACACTTGTTGAACGCCACGGTCCCCGGCGGCTTCCAGATCGCAACGAACCCCGTGCCCTTGTCTCAGGTCGAGGATCACTGGGCCAATGAAAAGCAGGCACGCACGGTGTTTACGACGGGGCTTAAACCGTAACGACTGGGTATCTCCTATTTGTCGAACTTCATGATCGCGCAACGTCTGGCCGATAAAAGATAGGCCCGTGTGCTGGCTCCTTGCTCCGGGGCCAGCACCACGTCTCGCATCAACGGGCCTTCAGGCAAGAATTTCGCGGCCAAGATGCGGGTGTTGATCGACTTCACTGGCAAGCGATTGTTACCCGCGAGCGGTGTTGACCAGGGATATCGCGTGGCAGGATCGAGCGATAGGCTGCCCGATGCATCAGTAATTCAACCGGCCTCACCCGACTGCCCTATCCCGGTGCCGTTTAAGCAATGTCGATTTTGTATAGGCGAGGGTAAAGGCCAGTTAATAAAGCGGCCAGCGCCTTTCGCAAGGCGGCGAGGCGAGCTCATCTAACCGGGTGCCAATCTCGCCGCTTTGCAAGCCCCGCATATTGTCTGAAGAAGGTCAATTTATTAGCAAGGATTCCTACTGTTTTCAGCGAAAATCTGTCTGACATCCATTAAAAAACACACCCCATAAAGCCCACTTTTACACCGGGCACGATTTCCTCCAATCCTCCGGACATTCGACCGGCGTCGATCAGTCACCTTCGATCTTCGTGCTTCAATAGAAGCGTGCGTCGGCCAGATTCCGCTCGCCCGGCAGTGGCACATTAACTGCTACCTTATCGGGTTACCTCCACCCGAGGGAGGGGCATTTCTCAAGCAGCTTCCCCAAAAAAACTTAGCGCAATTGTATGAACCAATTTCGTTGAAATATCAGACGAAATGATCGGAGAATGTTGTGATGTTCAAGCATACCGAGTCGCCATCGGAGACCGACGGAACCGATACAGACTTCAATCCTGACGCCGACCCTGCATTTGCACGAACGCCCGTGAGATTCGGACGGCTTGCGCTTTGGGTTGCGTCGGCAAGCGCACTGGCCGTCGGAATAATGGGTACGGTCGCATATGGTGTCTGGTTCAACCAGGATCAACACGCCTACGCCGAAGCCATGGAACACGCGCGGCAGACGCTCTGGCTCGCAGCACCAATGCCAGCACCGGAACCGACTCCGGTGGTGCAACCAACGGCTTCGTCCGGTTACGTTGCGGCGCCCTTGGCCTCTGCTCGTCCAGTCACCGTCGCCAGCGCCGATCTGAACGCGCCCGTGCCCTCCGCTCAGTTCAATCGTCGCGCAGCGCCTTCTGATTCGGCCGTGCCCAAGCTCGCTGTCACCCGCCCGCTTCGAGCGAGTTGCCCTGCAAGCGTGGAACGCCGCCGTCCGGTGTCGCGGGTCAAGTCCAATGGCAATTTGTTCACCCGCGTGGGTTCATTTTTTCATCGCGTAAGCTACCGGCAGCATGGCACCGAAAGCCAGCGAGATATCTACGCCCGTCCGTGAGCGGCAGCGCGCCGGCCAACCTGTCCTCCCGATGCGTTTCAGGCCAGGTCCGGCTACGATCGCCTGCATTTCCTTCCTCTGCCTGCTGATGGGTCTGCTGTTCCTTGCATTACAAATCCGGACGATCTTCTCGGACCAACTGAAACAGGAATACAGCGGGCTCGTTCTCGAAGGAATCGAACGGGCAGAAAGCGCCCGCAATCTGGTCCGCGTCTGGCAACAACAAGCCGACAACAGCATCGCGCGATCAGGAAAATCAGAGCAACCGGACGACTATCGGCTTGCACGAATTGCTCTCGCTGGCCGCCTCACATCGCTCGCGGCGCTGGTGAACGCGAGCCCGTCGGCGGCACCGCACATCCCTCAGTCCGCCCTGTCGCCCGACGCCAATCTGGACGATACCGACGCGCTGCTCGCCGTGGAATCTGTGTACTGGCGAGCGCAGCGCAACGACGACAGCGCCGACGCACGCACCCGCATAGCGCGCGTGGCGAGCACGTTGATCGTGTTGTCGGCATGTGTATTCGGTGCGCTGATCACCGCCTTGGGTATGTATGCAAAGCGCACGCGCCAACTGGCGGGCGAGTCGCACAAGTTCGAACACGCAGCGCTGCACGATGCGATGACCGGGCTTCCCAACCGACGGAAATTGTTCGCCACGCTGGCGGAAACAGCAACGGGCCTATCGGGCTCAACGGGCTCAGCGGGCTCAGCGGGCAATCCGACGCGCCACAAAATTGCCGTGATTTACATCGACCTGGATGGGTTCAAACAGGTCAACGATTCGCTCGGTCACCACGTCGGAGATGAATTCCTGATTGCCGTTTCAAAGCGCTTTCGCAAGACCGTGCGTCTGGTCGATGTGGTCGCCCGCTTTGGCGGCGACGAATTCGTTGTACTGGTCCGCGAGTTTTCAACTAACGCAGAATTAGAAGCCATTGCACAGCGCCTGATCGACTGCGTGCTCCAGACTGACGAGCAGATGGGCATTGGATTTGTCCGCGCCAGCATCGGCATAGCGTGCTTTCCCAATCCTGTCAGGGACTACCATCAACTCGTCGCCGCCGCCGACGAAACCATGTACCAGGTGAAGCGCAACGGCAAGAACGGTTACGCGTTCGCGACACGGGTGAGTTGAGCAGGATCCTGTCGGCGCCAACGTCACGCACTTTGTACACAGCATCCCCCGCTTATCGGCACGAACACGTAGATTCTGAAGGCGCACATTTCCCGATGGCGCTTGTCGCGTGGCGTGCACGAGAATCGCGTAACGAGCCCTATCGACTAGCCTGCCTGTTCTGGCGATCAGCTTGGCTCGACTGAGCCGCGACCGGCATCGTCTGCTGTTTATTCAAGAAAACTAAACGATACCGGCCAAAGACCCAACCAAGGAAAACCACGCGTGCCGTGTGCGCCCGCGATCAAGACCATGCTCAAGAACTTTACGATTCGCCGCGGACTCACGATTACCATCGCCGGTTACACGCTCGCGCTCGTGGCGGTGCTGCTTGCAGCCGCTTTGTGCCTGCGCCAGAGCAACCAGGCGCTGGAGCAGATGGTCGCCACTGACACCGTCGCCATCACGCATCTCAAGACGAGTTCGCAGCGGCTGCTGCAAGTGCGCCTTTCGCTAGGCAGCTTCGAGACGCTGTTCATGCTCGGCAAGGCTGGCGACGACTTGCTGCCCAACGCGCGCAAGACGTTGAAAGCGAGTGATAGCGAGTTCGATGCGTACCTCGCCAAGCCGCGCGACCCGCAGGAAGAGCCGCTCGTGCAAGCTGCGAAGACCGCCCGCGATGCGTTGATCGCCAAGGCGCTCAACCTTGAATTCGATGCCCTCGCGCAGAACGACTTCACAACATTCCGCACGCTCCAGGTTCAGACGGCGGACGGTTTATACGCCACCTACGATCACGCGATGTCCGCGCTGGAAGCATTCCAGATCGCGCATCAGCAAGACCGTTTTGCGCAGGCACAGGCTCAGTTCCATACGATGGCGACGGCGGCCGTGATTGTCGCGGCGCTGGCGCTGGTGCTGGGGTTCATCGCGCGGGCTGCGTTGAGTGCGGCGGTGATGAAGCCGATCGAGTCCGCGATCCATCACTTCGAACAGATTGCCGCAGGCGATCTGACGGCGACTATCGATGCCTCGCGCGACAACGAAATGGGCCGCTTGTTTGCAGCGCTCGGCAAGATGCAGCAGGGGCTTGTGGGGACCGTGCAGCAGGTGCGCGGCGGCACGGGCGCGATCTCACACGGTGCGCGTGAGATCGCGGCGGGCAACATCGATTTGTCGCAACGCACGGAAGAACAGGCGGCATCGTTGCAGCAAACAGCGTCGAGCATGGAGCAGTTAACAGCCACCGTTCGTCAGAACGCCGACAACGCACGGCAAGCGAGCGAGCTGGCCATCGATGCATCGGCAACAGCCGTGCGAGGCGGCACTGTCGTGGGCAAGGTCGTTCATACGATGGACGACATCGCGACGAGTTCGACTCGGATTGCGGACATCATCGGCGTGATTGAGGGGATCGCGTTCCAGACAAACATTCTCGCGCTGAACGCGGCGGTGGAAGCCGCGCGTGCGGGTGAACAAGGGCGTGGTTTTGCGGTGGTCGCGGGTGAAGTGCGCAACCTCGCGCAACGCAGCGCCGGCGCCGCGAAAGAGATCAAGGAGTTGATCAATGCATCGGCGGGCAAGG
>Ga0302226_10002752_pt1 | contig 12347 bp, 11 predicted proteins | sample II_Palsa_E3_3_FD_193524 | JGI IMG/M metagenome (GOLD analysis project Ga0302226, IMG submission 193524) | Peat permafrost microbial communities from Stordalen Mire near Abisko, Sweden - II_Palsa_E3_3 | ecosystem: Environmental > Terrestrial > Soil > Palsa > Peat permafrost | place: Sweden...
TCGAAAGTGCTCCTCGATCTGGGGACTGATAAGGGCTTCGACACTCTTATCGTCCCAGTTCAGGAGCACTTTTCATTGCTGGCGCGCCGACCAGCCACGGCTCCACCGTGAATAGCCAGGGTTAACGAACAAGTCGCCGTTGCGGGTGGTCTGCGCGTTCCCTTCGGCTACGGCCACGAAACCCTCGGGCTGTTTGACAGACTTCACCAGGGTGGCCACCTTGGTCGCCTGATCCAGCTTCACGGTGACCACCCGGCTGGACGGAAGCAGCCCGGGGCCGCCGGCGGATTCGTCGTCGAACAGTGTGTACTCGTCGTGCCCGATGGCCTCCGGGTCGTGCTGGTAGGCGAAGATCTCGCCCGCCTTGTCGAGGACCTGGCCGGGTGCGGTCTGGAGCTTGAATGTGCTGTGCTTGCCGCCGAGGACCCACATGATCTTCCCGGTGTGCAAGTTCACCTTGTACACCGCCCAGGCCATCCGGGCGCTGATCAGCAGGTTCCCGTCGGTGTCGAGGTGGACGGCGTTGATGTAGAACCAGTTCCAGGGGGTGGTGGGCGCGGCGGGCCGCGGCTGCTCGCTGTCGGTGTAGGGGACATGGCCCGCGCTGTCCCACCGGAAGAGCACCTTGCCGGTGCTGATGTCGATCTCCTGCACGACGCTGTCGACGACTTCCTGATCCTCGGGGCCGCCGATGGAGGTCAGGTTCGCGGTGGTGATGGTGTTGGCGATGACCAGCGCGGTGTTCCAGGGCGTGATGAGGAACTCCTGGCCGTCGGCCGAGTAGCCGTTGCCCGCCTGGACCTGGGCGATCTGCTGATAGCGGTCGTTGTCGATGTAGTCGGTCCCACCCGAGACGGCGCCCACGCCAGGACCCTGCCACCAGGTGAGCACCGGCTTGCCCTGGTAGGTCTGGGTGCGGAAGTCGGCGGCCACTTCCCGCGCAGGTAGGGGATGGAACCAGATCACCTTGCCGGTGTTGCTGATGATCTCGGGGCCCACGGAGCTGCCCCCGGTCGGGGTGATGAAGATGTCGCCGTTGCCGTTATCGGCACCCTGCTTCAGCACAATGACCGCAGGCGCCGTAGGTGGAGCGGCCACCGGGCCAGACTTCGCCGCGGCGCAGGCTGTCGCAGCCAAGGCGATGACCGCGGCGACGACGATGACGGCGGCGACCTCGCCCGCGTGTCGCGGCCAGCCCCACCGCCAGCCCGCAACCCGGAACGAGACGGCTTTGTCTCCCATCACGTGGCTCCCCTTCAGGCAGTTACGCCATTCCCGGCGCCACCGGGCGCGATCGTGATCGCCATCAGCCAGCGGACTCGTTCCCAGCCGCGCCGGGTCACCGGCTAAAGGCTCAGCGCTGCCCGGGAGCACCGGCCAGCACTTGCGACGTCAGAAAGACAGAATGCCCGGATCTGCGCGACTCCAATCACGGCGCAGGGGGTGCGGGCTGGCCGCCAGATCGGCGGCTACTTGCTCCAAGCGTCGTCGCCGGCCCAGTACGGAGGGTGATCCGATCCCGGCACCTGCGTTGCAACCGGCTAAGCGTGTTGGCCATCAAGGTCTGGCCCTGCCGCCGGAGTTCAGTGATGCTTTGGCTATGCAGGAGCACCAAGACCACATGCAGCGCATGGGGGGTTCCACGTGGACTCAGGGTCTCTTATCTCAGCTATCGCGGCCAGCGCAGCAGCAATCTTTGCCGGAGCAAACCTGTGGATCTCAGGCCGTCGTGAACATAGTCAGTGGGCACGGCAATACTACGCCGACGACGCCTCCGTGGTGCTCTTCGACGGCACGCCGATGTTCGTGGGCAAGGAGGTGATGGGGGAGCAGTACGGGAAGCTGTTCGCCGGCAGCCCCGGCCTGAACCTCACCATCGCCAGCCGCATGACCGCCGCGGACGTCGTGGTCGATGAGGAGCACGTTTCAGGCTTGCACTTCGGGTGACATGCCGACCGAGATGACGGCCATCAGCGTCTGCCAGGTCACCGCCGGGAAGATCTCCAAGCTGATGCTCCTGTTCTGACCAGCGCCGGCCAAGGCGAAGGCGCCAACCGCAGCAGGGGCACACCTACCGGGTTGCGACCACAGGTCATGAGCGCAAACAGCATCGTCTACTCGCTGCGCCGGATCGCCGGCTCTGGGCGGCTGAGAGCCGTGCCAGTTCCGCGGCGGGCGCGCAAAACGTCCAGTTCGGGGTACCCTCGGGGCCGTCGAGCAGGCGGAACCGGGCCCGCGCTCCGTGTGCGCTGCAGGGTGGCGGTGTCCAGCAGGCCGATGCCCTCCGGGTACGCGGCGTTCTCATGGTTCCTGGAGCGAACGGGCCTCGCCGTGATCATGAGTAGTTCCGCATACTCGCGCGCAGCAGCGCCGCGGTCGCCCCGTCGGTGCTGGCCATGGCTCCGTTCTCCGCCCGGTTCCGGCACACAGCCTGGTACCCGGGTCGATGGCCGCCAGACCACAGGGCGTTAGGATTTTCCTTTGGGTGTTCGCGGAAGGGCGCCGGTGATGTCGATGCCGCGAGACCATATCGCAGCGGACCCGGCGGGCCACGGCCGCCCTGGGGCCTCGCACGCCGACCGCGAGCAAGTGATCGAGGTGCTCAAGACCGCGTTCGTGCAGGGCCGGCTGACGAAGGACGAGTTCGGCACACGGATCGGCCAGGCGTTCACGTCGCAGACCTACGCGGAGCTGACCAAGGTCACCGCCGACCTTCCGGCCGGCCCGATGGGAGCTCGGCCACCGCGCCAGCTCGCCCGGACGCGGCCCCGCCTGTCGATGAACGCGGTCATGTCGGCAGGCGCGTTCGCGATGCTCGCGGCGCTCGTGGGCATGATGGCCGCGGTCGCCAGCCGCAGCGCGATAGCGATGATCAGCGTGGCCGTGATCATCGCGATCTTGGGGGTCCTGGCATTCGGGGCCCTGATGGTCGCGTCGTGGCGGGGGAGAGCACGCTGACCGAGGGGGAACAGCGAAGGTCGCTGCGCAAGCGGACAGCGAGCAGCAAGACTCGATTACCAGCATGGGCTAGCGTTGCCCGCGGCCTACCGAAGCGCTCAGATCGGCCTGTTCTGTACCGCTGCACTCAGCTGCCCAAGGGGACCTGGCCGACGCCATATCGGCGGTTACTCGCGCGCCGCATGTCGGCCCCGCCGCCACCGTCCGTGACGGCATCGCGGGAAGTCGTCGGTTCCGACTGCGGCCGCCACGGCGAGCATCCCGGCGCCAGCATGAACGAAGCGGGGATGCCCATTGGCCCACATGCCAGCAAACGGCGCTCGCCGTGAGTGACGTCCGGCGCTCACAGTGGGCGACGCGTACCAAGAGCGAACCCGAAGGGCACGGCTGAGGCTTGGGCACGTATTGGGCACAGCCAGCCCCTGCGAACCGGTATTAGCCGTAACCAGCCGGACAACGCAAAGATGGCGCCTCACCTGATCTGCCCAGGTGGGACGCCATCTTTCGAGCGTATGAGTGGGAGCCCCGTTACGGAATCGAACCGTAGACCTTCTCCTTACCATGGACGCTCGTCCCGTCTGGAAGGGTCGCGCTGGGTCGCGTCAGTGCAGTTCAGGACGGTAGCGCCGTCTGGCTGGTATTGACGCGGTCCGGCGTTAACCGGGGCCGTTGTCACTTGGTTTGTCACTGGCTTTCCGGACCTCACTACCGAAGGTGAGGTCCCCTATGGCAGCCCGAATCGACGACGACTAGATGACCGCCGAGTTCAGCGGGCGCGTGATCGCGACCGCGCAGTACAGCTCGCACGCGGCCGCTGACGGCCAGGGCGCGTGGATCGTATCCGGTCTCCCCCGCCGCTTGTTCACCCGGAACCAGGCGATCACGGCCATGGTGCTAGCGGAGCGGCTCGCCGCGGGCTATGGCGACGACGACCTGTTCGTGATCGGGTGGCGCGAGGAGCTGGGCCTGTGACCGACCGGCTCATCAAGGTCACCACGGCACTCGCGGTGGTGGCCGTGGCCCTGGTCGCCGCAGTCATCTCGTATCAGCACGCGTTCGAGCTGGTGCATTCGCACGGGGAGTCCGGCGTGACAGCGCGGCTGCTGCCGTTCACGGTGGACGGGCTGATCTGGGCCGCATCCATGGTGGTGCTGGATGCCAGCCGCCGGGGTCAGCCGGTACCGCGGCTGGCCGCGTGGAGCCTGGGCACCGGGATCGTGGCCACGGTCGGCGCCAACTTGGCGCACGGCGTCGGACATGGGCCGGTCGGTGCCCTGGTCAGCGCCTGGCCCGCACTGGCGCTGGTCGGCTCGTTCGAGATGCTGATGATGCTGATCCGCACCGGGCGTGGCACGCGGGCGCGTGATGCCGAGCCTGAGCCCCGGTACCAGCCCACGCCACCGCTGGCACACGACGCACCGCTGGAACTGTCGGTGGCGCCAACCCTGGAACAGACCGTCCGCGCGCGCCACCAAGCGGGCCACAGTCAGCGTGCCATAGCCCGCGAACTCAACATCAACCGCCGTAAGATAAAGCGCATCCTCGACCGAGCCGCATGACTCAGCTGACGGACCTAGGGCTCAGTCACAGTACGTGACTGCAGACTAGATCTCGTCCGCTCCCTATCCGCCGCTATGCGCGGTCCTGTCGTTCCCATCCAGTCGGCACGGGGATGCATAACAAGGTGATATGGGCGCCATTCGGCGACAATGGCGAGCCAAAAAGGCCTGCGCGTAATCGCTCGGATCGCTACGCTAGGCCACTCTTGTTCACGCTATGTGGTCATCCCTGGTCTCGGGCCAGACCCGCAGCCATACCGAGATCAGCTTGTGAAACACGCCCTGTTCCCGGACTTGGGCAGGTTACCTAGCCGGGCGTGACTGACCCCGGCGGCGGTATCTGCCCGGGGCCGGTCTTTTCGCAAGCGAGCTGCGCGGGACCGGCGAGCGGCTGGGCCAGCGTGGGTGGTTCGGCGAACGCCTGCTGGCTCAGGTCGAGAAAGTCGGAAAGGTCCGCGGCGGCCGCGTCGCGGTGTGTCAGGGCCGGCAGGTTCCACTTGCGTTCGGCCATGGCCAGGATCGAGGTGTGGTCGTGCACGACGCTGGTCACGTGACCGGGCCGGCTCCATGGGGACACCACGACCGCCGGGACCCGGAACCCGTACTGCGAGAACCCGGTATAAGCAGGCGCAGGCCAGTCCGGCCCGATGTCATCCGGCGCGACCGCCGCAGGTGGCGGCAGGTGGTCGTAGTAGCCGCCGCCTTCATCAAAGGTCCATACCAGCAGCGTGCGCGGCCAGGCCGGGGAGTCCATGACCGCCTGGACGACGGAGGCGGCGAACACCTCGGCGTGCACAATGTTTTGCGGGTCCTCCCCGGAGTTGGTGCCCCAGTTGGGGTCGATGATCGCAAAACCAGGAAGGCTGTCTGACTTGGCATCGGCGAAGAACTGATCGACCGGGACAATGCTGGGGTGGTTGCGGATCGCATCGCCGAGGTACAGGTAGCTGGTCGCGGGGAAGGTGGAGTAGTAGTTCCGCCACGGGATCTGGTGGGTGTCCAGGAGGTCGAAGATTGTCCCGCGCGGCGGGGGCACGATGACCTCGGGGGTGATGTCATCGACCATGCCCGCCGAGGTGGCCGCTAGCAGGTAGCGGCGGTTGGGGTACGTCTGGCCCAGCACGGGAGCGAACCAGCGGTCGGCCAGCGGGAAGATGGTGGCCAGCGAGTAGCACCACGGCAGTTCATGGCCGGTCCAGTAGCCCATGGCCACCGGGCCGCTCCCCGACTTCACGAACCCGTCGTTGCGGCCGCCGTCGAACTGGATATGGGATTGTGTCCATTCCTGGGTCGGCTTGCCCTGTAGCTGGCAGGTGGTCGGCATATGGAAGGCGTGCTGAGTCTTACCATCTGGGGTGGGATTGGCCGCAGTGGGCTGGCCATCGGGCCCGATCGTGAAGCCGTCTCCCCGCGGCTGCTGACCCGGGCCGCGGCCGAGCATGCCGAGCCAGTTGTCGTAGGTGTGGTTCTCCATCATCAAGACCAGGATGTGGTCAATCTGCGGAAGGGTGTCCGTACCCTCCGGCCGGTCTGGAAACGGGCGCTCACCTACGGCCCGCGCCCCCATGCTTGCCGCTTGCGAAGTCATTCCCGGCCTCCTCGCCACTCGCCGTGTATCGTGAGCCCAGCCTGCTCACGACCGTTACGCTGGCCAGCCCAGCAGACCGCCGCCGCCCTGGACAGATGGATGCGGCCGTAAGCTACCAGCTGCGCCGAGGCTCACGCCATCGGGCACCGCACGGACGGGACGCCTTCGAGGGTGAACTCCGCTTCGAGCCGCGGCACCCGCAGGTTGGTGACGGAACGTCAGGAAAGCCCCGCACCATGCGAGCACACTGCCGCCGATATGCGTGGCGGTCGGAGGTGGCATTGGATGGAAATGTCCGTACCCGAATGGTGATTATGTGTGCGAGTGCGGTCAGCTCCGAGAGGGAATGGTGAAGGTGCCGCCGGTTTGCGATCAGCAGATGGGCACCCTCGGGCGGCACACCACCGAGTTCTCGGTCCGTGATTCGCGTCAGTGGTAGTTGACGCCGTCCGTCATCATCCCCTTTCTGGGCATGTGCGGGTCAGGTAAGTCGCGAGGGGTACCGTAGCCGGCGTCGCGGGCTTTGATGATCGCCGCGGCGCGGTCTGGGACCTGCAGCTTGAGGAAAATGTGGGAGACGTGGTTCCGGACGGTCTTGAGGGTAAGCCCCAACTGGTGCGCGATCGCGGCGTTGCCTTTGCCTGCGGCGATCAGCTCGAGCACCTGGCGCTCGCGTGTGGTGAGAGTCGGGAAGGCCGGCTGGCCGGCGCTGCCGCTGGAGAAATGCTCTACTATTCTGCGGGCGATGGCGGGTCCGAATATCGCTTCACCGGCGGCGATCGCACGGATAGCGCGCAAGATCTCGTCCTGCTCAGCGCCTTTGAGCAGGTACCCGCGCGCCCCGGCACGCATGGCGGCAAAGACGGTGTCATCGTCTTCGAACATGGTTACCACCACGACTCCGACGGCGGGATGGGTGCCGAGCAGGTGGCGGGTGGCCTGGATACCGTCCATGCCGGGCATCCGCAAGTCCATGATCACTACGTCGGGATTCAGCTGGGCCGCCAGCTCGACGACGGACGTACCGTTAGCGGCTTCGCCGACGATGTCGATGTCGTTCACCCCCGCGAGCATGAGCCGCAGCCCCGCGCGGAACGCTGGGTGGTCGTCTGCGATGAGAACCCTGGTTGGTATCACGATCCGACCGCCTGGGCAGCGGGGGCCGGCCAGGCACCGGCCGCGAGCGCCTCCGGCGCTGGTTCAGATGAGACTGGCAGTACGGCGCGCAGGCTGGTTCCGCCGCCTGCCCGGCCCAGGACGGTCAGGGATCCGCCGAGCTCGACCGCCCGCTCGCGCATCGAGGACAGGCCAATTCCGGGGGACCCCTCAGTGCCGACACCGATGCCGTTGTCGTCGATTGTCAGCTTGAGCGCCTCGTCCAGGGTCACCGTCACCAGGCACCGGGTGGCCTGCGCGTGGCGGATCACGTTGGCCATGGCCTCCATTGCGATCCGGTAGGCGGCCACCTCGACTGCGGCCGGCAACTGCAGCGGGCTTGCGGGCCCGGTCACCTGGATGAGCAGGGGCCGATCGCCCCCGTGCCCGGATACGGTGTGCGCGTGCTGGGCCAGCGCCGCCACCAGGCCGACCTCGTCCAGCGATGGCGGGCGCAGCCCCTCCACCAGGCGGCGGATTTCGGTGATCGCCGCCCTGGCATCGGCTCGGACCTGGTCCACCAGGCCCGCCGTGGCTGGGTCGCCGGTCATCGCGCGGACCACGCCGAGGTTGAGGACCATAGCGGCCAGGGACGGGCCCAGGCCATCGTGCAGGTCGCGCCGCAGCCGCCGGCGTTCCTCTTCCCGGGCGGTGACCAGCCGGGCGCGGGATTCCTGCAAGTCAAGGGTGAGGTGCACGGCGTTGACGGCGACCGCTGCGTGCCGGGCGAGATCATCAACCATGGCTCGATCGGAGGCGGAGAGCTGCCGGCCGCGGGGAACGTGGATCACCAGATCACCGAGCCTGCGGGCGTGGTGGACCAGCGGGACGCGCACCAGCGATTCGCGGTCACCGGTCCCGGCAGCCGCTGACGCGGCTCGGCCGGGCCGGTCCAGGTCGATGCTGACGCGATCGACTCGCAGCGCCTCGGCGACCGCGCCGGTCACGACGGTGACGACCTGCGCGGGATCGGCGATTCCTTCTACCCGCTGCGACAGGCGCCGCAGCGCGGTGTAGGGGTCGGAGCGGTCCCCGTAGACCCAGCGCTCGACCCGGCGCCGCAGGCGGGCATGCACTGGCTCGATGGCCACTGCCACGACACCGACCCCGACCAGCCCGGCGGCGGCGTGGTTCGCGAACACGGTACCCAGCCCGGCCACCGCGGCGCCGTAGACGCCGATGACCAGAGCTGTGAGTGCCTCGTAGGTGAGCGCCCGGCTGAGAATCAGCTCGATGTCGAACAGCCGATGGCGCAGGATCCCGATGCCGATGGCGACGGGAACCACCACCCCCGTGATGGCGACGCCGATGTCTATCAGCAGCCCGGAACTGCCGGCGGACTCAAATACCCATGCGCCCAGCAGGCCCACAGGCACCGTGGTTGCCGCCCAGACCACCCATAGCAGCTGCACTCGTTCTTCCCCGGCAGCCCGGCGCAGCCGGGTGCGGGCGGCGATCACGGCGCCGGCCAGGCTGGCGGCGATCGCGGCGAGCCCTACTGTCGCACCGGGCTTGAAGTTCAGCGGGACACTGACGAAAAACAGCAGGTAGCCAGCCAGGCAGACGCTGAGAAACCGGCGCCATCGCCGGCTGGGCAGGTGCCCGTCGGGGAAAATGTAGGCGACCAGGGCGATACAGACATACAGCAACGGCCACAGGCCCGAGCCGACCTGATTCCACGCCGCCATCCCGGACGGCCACATGTGGCGGGCGGCCATGAACTGCGTGACGGCGTCGTTGCCCAGCAAGACGGCTACCAGCGGGCCGTGCGCTACGAGCAGCCAGCCGACTGGGTGCCGTGGATGCCGCCGCACGATCAGCAGCCCTACTACCGGCGCGATCACGCTGTCCGAGACCACCGCCCCCAGCAGCCACGGGCTTGACTGCGGCCGCTGCAGCCCGATCCAGATCAGCAGGGCGTCAAACGCGACTACCCCGGCGATGACGGCCGCGGCGGCAAGGCACGCAACGCGCCGCGCTGTTTCGTCGGCGGCAGAGGTGGCTGCTCCTGCGGTCATGACGTCCAGTCTGGGCCGGCCGGCCGGGCTGCGGCCAGGTCCCGGGAACAATTCCCGGCCGGCCCGGGACACCAGGCCGATGCGCCCGGTCCCGCCGCCCGTCGACGCTGAGCACGTCGGCCGACGGGCCGCACCGGAATGAAGGAGACACCGATGCCGATCACCCGATTCGAGCGGCTGCTGCCGTGGTGCGGTCTCATCGCCGGGATCCTCCTGGTCCCCGCCGGGCTGCTGGCCAGCCCGCCGGGAATCCATGCAACGGCGCAGGACCAGCTGAGCTGGTATCACGCCCACCAGGTCATCACGGTCGCGGCTGGTGCCGCCGGCGCTTACTTCCTCGTTGTCATGCTGATGTTCGGCACCGCGCTGCGCCAGGCCCTGCGCTCAGGCGAGCCTGCTGAGTCCAGCTACTCGACCGTCGCGTTCGCCGGCGCTGTCGTCGTTGCCCTGGCCATCTGCTCCGACGGCATGCTCACTCTGGTATCCGCCGAGGCAGCCAGCAACCACCAGGCCAGCACTATCATCACGCTGGCCTACGTCTCTGACCTCAGCTGGATTCCCTGGGCCGCCGGGTCGGTCTTGCTCTTCCTCGGAGCAGGGCTGGGCGGACTTCGGACCACGGCCCTGCCGCGATGGCTGTCCATCGCCACCATCATCCTGGCCGCCGCCTGCCTGCTCGGGCCAGCCGGCGCCGTGGTGTTCTTCGTGACACCGCTCTGGCTCGCCGTCACCGGTCTGGTGCTGTGGCGCCGCCTCGGCCCGGCCGAGCGACAGCAAGCGCGAAAGGTCAGCCGCACGGGCCGCAACAGGCCAGCACGTGCACCCGACGCCAGCACGGCCAGCTAACAGCGCCCGCCGCCGCAGAGCATACGCACCCGCAACACGCCAACACGACCCCGCCCACCGCAAGACGACCATGAAAGGAACCCATGATGATCACCACGATCATGTCAAAGCTCGCGATCACCGCCCTAACCGGCATCACCCTGCTCGGCGGCAGCGCCGCCTTCGCATCCACTTCCAGCACGCAGGCCGGAGGCCCAGTGCGGGTGTACGTGGCACCCGGGACCAGCGCGGCCAGCCCGATCCTGCTCACCGGCGCGATCGGCGACTTCGGCACGACTACCCCCGTCAACAAGAATGGCAAGAAGGACCCTGAGGGAACCTACATCCAGGTCACGCTCAGGAAAGGAACGTTCAGGGTCAACGCGACGGCCCTCGACGCCAAGCTGAACAAGGCACAGCCAGCTCTCGACCAGGCCACCTGCTCGGGATGGCTGGTCCAGACCGGGCCGGTCTGGCTGGCCAATGGCACCGGCGGGTATGCCGGCATCAGCGGGACCTTGCAGATGACAGTGACTCTGGCCTTCATCTCCCCCCGGTACACCAGCGGGAAAGACAAGGGGCAATGCGACAACAACACCCAGCCGCTCAGCCGGTACGCGTCCACCACGGGCTCGGGCATCGTCAGGTATAAGTAACAGCCCGCGCTGAAAGCCCGGGCCAGTGACGGCCCGGGCTTTCAGCGCTCGCGTTCGGGCAGGTCACTCACATGCGATTCGCCACGATCCTGTACCCGCCGGTTGGATCCCGCCTCGTGATCTGGATCTTCCCTGGCATCAGGCGGTTTCGCGTGTACTCGTTGATGCGGGCCGCCGGCCCCGGGAATCGCCCTGGCCGATGAGGAACTGGCACATCCCGGCGGCGTTGGTGGCCCATACGATGCCGGCGGCTTGGCTGCGCTCTAGCCGTAGGCCGCCGCCGGGCTACGACCCGGCAAGATCCAGCCGGCAGCCGAACCATAAGCCGTCATACAACGGTCCACCCTGACCGGTCGGCAAGACGACCCGCCCACGACGCGAAAGAATCGCCCGCCCCTTGGCTGTCATATGTGCACAACAGGCTCTTCTGCATCCGGATCTCACCGCATACCCAACTGAAAGGAGCCGCAAATAATCGGCGGTCTGGAGCATTTCGCAGCCCTTGCCGCGCCGCGTCACTTGCTCGCCGTGGCATAGCGTGACGCGGGCGGGGGGCTTACGTTTGGGTTTCCTTTAACCGCTGGGACCGGAACTGGCCCAGCTTCCCCGGTTCCAGCCCGGCCGGGAGGTGCCCGATGACCACTGCCGCCCCATCCACCGCGCTCGCCACGATCCAGCCCGCCTTCACCGACGCCGAACGGCTCGCCCTTGCCGGATTCCTGGCCGGGTACCGCGGCCTGACCAGGGAGGCTTACGCGCTGGACCTGCGCCAGTTCACTACCTGGTGCCGGGCCCGCTCACTGGCCTTGTTCGCGGTCCACCGCGCCGACATCGAAAGCTTCGCCAGAGACCTCGAGGCCAGGGGCCGCGCACGCGCGACCGTCACCCGGCGGCTGTCCACCATCGCCGGGTTCTACAAGTACGCGGTCGAAGAGGAACTCCTGGATCACTCCCCGGCCGCCCACGTCCGCCGTCCCCGGGTGGACTATGAGTCCCATGCCGCCGCGCTGGACCGCAACGAGCTCGGCGCCCTGCTGGTCGCCGCCGGGCTCGGGCCGCCGCTCGAACATGCGCTCATCTCGCTGCTTGCCCTGAACGGCCTGCGGGTCTCGGAAGCCACCGGCGCCGACATCGAGCACCTGGGCCTGGAGCGCGGGCACCGGACGCTGACCATCACCCGCAAGGGTGGCAAGGTGGTCACTATCCCGCTGGCGCCGCGTACCGCCCGGGCGATCGACCTGGCCATTGGCGAGCGTCCCGGCGGGCCGGTGTTCCTGGCCGCGGACGGGCGGCGGCTGGACCGGCACGGCGCCGGGCGGATCGTCCGCCGCACCGCACGTCGCGCCGGGATCAACAAGATCGTCACGCCGCACACGCTCAGGCATGCCTTCATCACCGCCGCCTTGGATGCCGGGGTGCCGCTGCGGGATGTGCAAGAGGCAGCCTCGCATGCGGATCCGCGCACCACGATGCGCTATGACCGCGCCCGCGGCAGCCTGGACCGGCATGCGACCTATATCGTCGCCGCCTACGTCGCAGGCGCCGCCAGGTAACGCGGCACCTGGCATCAGCTTTGCCCGGCGGTCAC
>Ga0302226_10002754_pt1 | contig 12345 bp, 8 predicted proteins | sample II_Palsa_E3_3_FD_193524 | JGI IMG/M metagenome (GOLD analysis project Ga0302226, IMG submission 193524) | Peat permafrost microbial communities from Stordalen Mire near Abisko, Sweden - II_Palsa_E3_3 | ecosystem: Environmental > Terrestrial > Soil > Palsa > Peat permafrost | place: Sweden...
GATCACGCTTTGGAACACGCTGCACACGTCGGTCTCGGAAATAACGAAGTCAGCCAGTCGCCGGCCATCGGCAAAGACCCGGCTGGCCCCGACCAGGGACTTAGTTTGTAGACAGCCGGTGACGCTGGGGACGTGGAACCTTCGCTTCTGCGGACCGTACAATGAAAACGCCCACCGGAAGGGTGGGCGTTTTCGACTATCGTATGTCCGCGGGGGGAGGCTTACGCCAACAAGTCCCGCGGCTAGTATCTTGATTTTAGAGCGTACCTTCTGGCATGTCAACGAAAGCCATCATCCAAGCCGTCCGCGCGGCCATCTCCCCGGCGCGCATGGGCACCTTTGAGACAGCCGTTCCCATCGTGGGCGGCGCCGACCCGAGGGCCCTCGCGCTGTACGCTTGGAATGCCCGCATCTCTGCCGCTCTCCTTGCGCCCCTCCATATCTGCGAAATTGTTGTGCGCAATGCCGTTTCGGATGCCATTGAGCATGTATACGGACCGCGTTGGCCGTGGCAGATAGGTTTTGAGCAGAGTTTGCCGAGTCCGCGCTCCGGCTATAACCCGCAACGTGACCTACAGAATGCCCGCAGCCACGCTCCTACCACGGGCAAAGCCATTCCAGAATTGAAGTTCGTTTTCTGGCAGAAGATGTTTACCAGTCGCCACGACCAGCGCTCATGGGAACCTTATCTGCGGCAGGTGATGCCGCACCTTGACCCGGCCAAGCCGGTCAGCATTCTGCGCGAAGACATTTACAACGACCTTGAACAAATCCGGTTCTTGCGCAATCGCATCGCGCACCATGAACCCATCTTCGCCCGGAACTTGAACGACGACCTGCAAAAGATCGTCGCGCTAATTGCTTACCGTTCGCAGGAAACTGCCGATTGGATGATGCAAAATCAGCAGGCGTCCGCGATTCTTCAAGAGCCAAGAACCGGGCCTACCTATCCTTAGCTCACCCTGCGCGATTGAAATCAACCGTGTCCCGCTTTTGCCGTCGCCGAGCGGCTGTGTTTCTTGTTGCCCGCCTTTCCCACCCCATTCGTACTGGCCCTCCGCCCCAGGCCCGGATTCACCGACCCGACGGGCAGGACGCGCAGATTGTCGCGACAATCTGCTTGCCGGAAGCCAAATCCAACCACTGACTCAATGAAAATTGCGTGAGGGCGCGGCGACCGCGCCCATCTCCAACCATCGCACCGTGGACGCCAGTCTATATCTATGATAATAAGGTGATTAGCTGCAAAAATAGTGACGTCTAGCTGCAAAACCTATAATGATTAGCGCCTATGAATGCTCCTCGTCTCGGCTATATTGTTTGCTCTGCGGCTACTGCGGTCTGTGCTTTGGTGGCGGCGGCGTACTGGTACCTTTCAAGCCGCCCAACGCCTAAGCTCAACAATCCACCGAATGCCTCTATCAGCGATGCGCCAGAACTTCACATTCTCAGCGCCCAAGTCGATGTCTATGCAGTGCAAGAGGCTCTGAGTGAAACATCACTGCTCAACAAGAAAGCCGCACTGTGGAGTGCAGGAGCAGCACTTTTCGGAGCGGCGGCAGCTTTACTTGGGATCATGTAGGTGGTCTCAGTTCGGCTCGTTCTCCAGAGGCCACGAGAAGCCAGCTTCTACGCTTGGGCTCCGCGGCTCTCCATCGGGTCGCCCAAACTGCATTCTCCACTTCTCGATCTCGTTGAGCAGTGACCAGGCAGATTTCTTCCTGAGCGGATCATTCTTCACCATGTCGAATAGCTTCAATCGAATTTCGTTTGATGCCCGCGGCACCATCGTGTAAGTGTTTGACGATTCTTGCAAAGGCCGGTGTTCCACAAAGACCTCTTCAAGTCCTCTGTAGAGTTCGTAGGAGGAGCCGTCGCTTCCATCATCTTTCAGCAAATCCAGAGCGCGCAGCAGCGATTCTAAATTTCCAATCTTCACCAAGACCTTTCCGAGAATCTTGGCTTGCGCTGCTGAAAGATCAGTATCGACTAGCGAATACATCCTCTGGCGGATAGCCGAATCACGCTGGGCCAGCCCTACGAGACAATCAATCAATCGCCCGCCGTAATGAGAGATTAGCTGCGTCGGCATGGGCGGCAGTGATGGGTCTACAAAGCTCAACAACAACTCTCTGGCCGCCGGCGCATCGAGGCGTTTCAATGCTTGTATCCACTCGTCCCCAACGTATTGAGCCCGCGCGTTATCCGCAACGATGTCGGCTAGCAACCCGGCTGCTTCCTCGATACGGGAGCTTCCAAGCGCTTTTATGAGCGAACGGAGGCCTTCAAAGCTAACCAGTTTTTCGTCAAGACATTCCCGAACCCTTGCGATTCCCGATTGAGTGTCATCGGTGAACAGGCCGATACATAGAGCCTTTGTCACAGGACCTACTTGTTGATTGTCCCAACGATGCTCCCTCGCATGCTGCATTACTGGCTCAAGAATCTCGCACGTTTTAGCCGCTGGAAGAACGACCCCCTGCATAAGCAGCGCTTCCAACGCATTGATTCGTGACCAAGCGCTATACATGTACCTTCCACTCTCTGCGAGCGCGGTGATCTCAAGGATCAAATCAACAGAGTTTCTGCCGTCTACCTCTGCGAGAACATTCGCGAGGGTTCTTAGTCGCCCGTCAAAATCTTCTGGGTACTCCGCCGCCGTCCTCTCTGCTTGGATCGCAGCGATACGGTCCCGGAGAATCGTTGCCACCTCAGCCCTTAATGAGCCGCTGAAGCTAACTTCAGACTCCCCAGCTCTAGCCCGCCACACGAAATCGAAATCCTTGTTGCGCATCGGCCAATTTCGCGGCCAGATCGTGGAGGTTGGAGCATCAGTTCTCGCAATCTGAAACAAGCCCCACGCCGCATCCTCTTCGTATTCCGGCTCTAATAGAAGCCGTGTCAGCAGATCCTTCGCATCGGTACGCGCCATGTGAAGAATGGCCTGGACATACCACACTGTCCAACTCATCATGGGTTGCGCCTCCTACGCGGACGGACACTTGCAGCCATACGAGCATCCCGCTCGGCACGATATCGAACGAGGTCAGCCTGAAGCAGCCGCTCCACATCCGGCAAGTCTGATGTGTCTCCAACCTGTGCGAGTACAGTCGCGAAATAAGCTTTTATTCGCCCGTGCGGATCATCCTGTGCCAAGACCGAGTCGATACCAGATTTTAGAAAGCGAAGAAACTGCACCCGCAGATCAGTTGGTAATGCCTCACGAAGGCCGATCTCATTCCTACCCGCGATATGAAAGATCTCGCTGATCGCATTCATTACTTCACCTTCGGCCTCCGCGTGCTTCTCGGCTAATAGACTCTCAACCACAATCTGCGGAGGCATCTCCCGGAGCATCCCTTCAATCTGCCTTGCCAGGTCTCCCTCTTCTTTTTTGATGCTTCCCGACGTACTCGTCGCAACAATGGGAAGCAATTCGCAAAGACGGCTGAATAACGACCGAATAATAACGGTGTCAGCAAACCGCCGCAGTAGCGGGATCACGCCGGGTATGCGTTTGTCCGTGAGGTTTTCAGTCCTGGCACGGGCCAGCATCTCTTCTCGGAGCGATTCTGATATTCCGTCCACCAGCGACATCCACTCGTCGGGTGAAAGGTTCCCGTTGAGTATCCGTTCAACTATCCAGCCAGATACCCATGCAGAATCGGCGCTCTTCAACATGAGGAGAGTGGAGTGCAAACGACGCGCATCTATCCCACGAAGTTGCGCTGCGTCCATTTCAGAGAGCGACTGCATCAGATGTTCCGTCGTTCCTGTAGCTCCCAGAGTCGTAGCCTTCCGCCATGCGCGGAAGCGACTCTCAGCATTGGAAGCTTTCTCGCCAAGACCAGCGTAGAGCGAAGCAGCACGCGACCTCAACGGTGACGGGATGTAGTCCGAAGGCAACCCCGTAATCAGCTCTTCGAACTGTTCGTCGTTGAGGGTTTCTCCCAATCGTGCAACTTCTTCCGAAGACAGATTCCACCAAACATGAGAGAGATACGCTTTCCGAACTGCCGGGCTTTCATCATTGAGAGCAAACCCGACGACCGATACGTCCGGCTGGCCGTGATGCGTCATCTCCACCACAAAAGAAATGCGCGCATCTTCGTTCCACTGACGGACAACAGCTTCCCAGTCAGCGCCAAGACTGCTGAGATGAAATGGTTCTCCAGTCCGAAATGCTACCATCCGAGAACTCGCATTACTGTCCGACAGCAGCGGGAGAAGCACATCCTTGAAGTCATCCGACCCTGTAGCGACCATCCCCGCAAGCCCTACCTCTCGGCTCACCTCGTACTTACTTCCGTAAAGCTGCCGCAAGCGTTCGCTAACCTGATGACGAACCCCCTGCCATACTTCCATTCCGCAAAGCCGCGCGAGCCTTCCGGCAAAGGCCGCATCGACAGGGAGAGCCATCAACACGAGCGACGTTCCCATAGCAACCGCATTGGCGAGCGAACCATCAGCCACTGACTTTCCAATAAACTCTGCCAGCATTTCTAGCGGCTCTGTCCAAGCCGGTTCATTGATGTAGTTCGCAATAAAGTTCTCCGAAGAGATCTCATTGGAAGCGATCATGGAAAGTTCACTCTTGAGGCCTAGTGCGGCAAAAAGCTCCTGAAACTGCTGGTGAATGAAAGAGTAAGAAACATCCGGGTATGCCGAACGCTCTAAAACGTGATGAGAGCAAAGCGCTGTCAGTACGGTGCCGGGATCAGGTGGCACCGTGAGTTGCCCCGAGTCTTGCAGCGAGCGTGCGGTCGTACTCACGGTGCGTCGCGCTTTTGCCTCAGGCATTTGCACGCCACCGTTGGTGACGAGACTTGTGGCTATCGCTTGTAGATAATCACGACTAAAACCCGTGAGCGGCACGGCCTCAAGTGCAGCTTGGTGGTTCTCAGATTGCTCCATCAGTCGAGAGACCGAGTCCAACACGCCCAGCTTGGTATTCGGAATCGGTTTGCCGGCTTCGTAGAGAGAAACAATCTCTGCCAGGATCAGTGGCGTTCTCGTCAGAGCATCGAGTACCTTGTCCGCACCGAACTGCTCCGAGAACTGAGCCGCTTTGTCCTTCAGTCGTCCACGCAGGTAATCGTCACGTTCCGTTCGTGATAGAGATTGAATCCTGTAACGGGAACCGCCGGGAAGTGGTATCGCGACGGGATGAGGTCGCGTTGCTACGGCGATCCCCGAAGCAGCATAAGAGCGCTCCAGAGTGCGAATCATCTCTGCTGCATTTGTAGACTCTGATCCCGCCAGTTCATTCCAGCCATTCAATAGAAAAGTGATTGGAGACGCCTGATTCACTTGTGCAAGCGCATCTGCTGTAAGTCCACGCGAACGGAACTCCGGCATTCCTGCCATGAACTCCAAGATCTCCACGTTTCTTCGTAGCCACGCTGGCAGATCAATCAAACATGCAACATGCCCACCACTCCGATGCTCGCGCGCAATTTCAACGAGTGTCGTTGTCTTGCCACGTCCAGCAGGGGCTTCGATCTCGATGCGTTGACTCATGGCGAGTGATTTGCTCAGGCCAGATCGTCTCTGTACTTCATGCGTCTCATTCCCTTTGTCGTCTAGAAGCAGGTGCCTCAGATCAATGACCGGCATTCCCTCAAAGCGTCGAGACCAATTAGCCGTCACCTCCGCCGTGGCATCCAACGCCTTCTCTAGCAGAGCCTCAACCGTAGGCTCTAGCTCCGCTACTGCTATCCCCAGATGCTGTTTACAGATGCCTGCATATTCTGGAAGTTCGAGCGTTGTAATGATGTCCTCTCGGGGCATCATAATCAGCTCCCAACCGTAGGTGTCTTTGATCTCTTTTTTCCACGGCTCCGCTGTAAGGTTCGTTACATCGTTCGAGGTGGCGTAAACCAAAACCGAAAGATCTTCAAAATGGCCTGCCGCTCGTTTCGCGTCTTTCTGCAGTTTTTGTAGGGTGCCCGAAATCGAGCAACACAATCCCATCCCCTTGCCGAGAGTTGAAGCCGCCGCAGAAGCATACGCATCGAGCCCGAGATCTTTTTTGCGCGTACACGCGACAAGGTCCGCCCATCGCTTCTTCGCTAAAACGACAGCAAGCTCCTGAAACGGCATCCCCCCTTCATCCGAGGCGATTACGTCCAGGGCACGTCCGATTTCAAGACGAAAGGCAGACATGAAGTACCGTTCCTGCCGCCACTAGGGGAGCTGTTCCATTCAGAGAAATTGAACCGACTTCTAATACTTTATCGTTTCGCGCTTTATTTCAGAAGGGTTACCAGTCGTCCTGGTAGCTTCTCTTTCCGAGCGGTGTAAAAAGAACTGAATTTCATAGGCCCAGCAAGGATCGAGCCGAGATCATGCCGTTCTGCAGCGGCTGTCCCGCTCGATTTATAGCGGTCAGGAACCATTCTCGCCTATTGAGGCATTCTGACGCGGTCAGGCACCGCTGATTGTTCTGCTGTGCGCGCTGTAGCTCCGGCCCCTGCTCGCCGGCTACGCGCCGGATTACTATCCGACCGCAGTAGGCAAAGAGCTGAATAAATCCTCAGCGACGGTACGGCTCTAGCTGAGAGAATGGCTTATGGCGAATACAACTACCCTCGACGCTTTGCAGATGCGGGAGTGGATTTACGACCGCTTGAAGCGCGGCCCCTTTGCCAATTCGGACTTGGAGCTGGCCGAGGTTGCGCGCTCGGTCTACGGAAAAGTCTACCCGGATGCACCGATGAGGCCGATGGGTGCCCACGAGATTCCAGCGTTCATCTCTGACGCCGTTCGCGGGGTCATATGGGAACTGATTATCCAAGGTATCGTCGTCCCAGGCACAGGGATTGGCAGCGGCGCAGGCAGCCCGGAACTCCCCTTCTTCCAAGTGACCGAATGGGGAAAGACCTGTCTCGCGTCAGGCGAGTTCACTCCTTATGACACGGGAAAGTACATCGAGCGCCTAAGAGTCAAGGTACCCCAGGTCGAGCCCACTCTCATTCTGTACCTAACGGAATCTCTCAAAGGCTTTCGCGGTGCCACCTATCTCGGTTCCGCCGTGATGCTTGGCGTAAGTGCGGAGACTCTGCTGTTGTCCTTGCGCGATACAGTTCATGCGGCGCTCGATACCCCGGCAAAGCAGACTAAGTTTTCGGCCGAAACCAAAGGAAAGCCAGCCAAGCGCATTTACGATGAGATTCGCAAGCGCCTCGACCCGATTATGCAGACGATATCGCACGATATCGGGAAAGAGGACGTCACCGCAGAACTGACCGGCATCTTCGACATGATCCGCAAAACTCGAAATGACGCGGGCCATCCCACCGGTCGAAAGGTAGAACGAGAAGAGGCCTTCGCTCTTCTACAACTCTTTCCACTTTATTGCGACGCAGGGTACGCAGTGATTGAATGGCTGGCAAAAAACAAGATCTAGGCGGGATCATGTCAGAGTCATTCAATACGTCTTCGAACCTTCGCCACGAACTCCTTGACTCCTTCGATGAAGGTCTCAAGACGGAGCCTACCTTCGCATCCAATCTGAACGTGCATGGCATGTACGAGACCATGCGTTTTGTGCTCCGGCTGAGTCCACGGAATCATGAACTATTGGAAATGGTTCCCATGGACGGAATCGTCCTGGCCGACCTTCCCCCTGAGGCTGTTCAGGCCTTTTCTACCTATCTCCATGAAACGGTGCATTGGTGGCAACACGTAGGTTCGACTTCAGGCTTGGTGTTCAGCCTAAGCTACTTGGCACAGTGCCATTCCAGCTTGGGAGAACTCCGAGCCGTTCTCGCCACCATCGGCAAAAAGAAGTCACTTAAGAGCTATACAGATGATGTTCTCAGGAGAGAAGGGCCTTCAGCCCAAGCAAAACTCGCGGCCGCAAATGTTGCTGTGAACAATGCATTGGATGTCGAGTATTACAAGTACTACGCCTATTCTCCCCACGCGAACATCAGCTGGATGTTCGAAGAATCGCATTTCGAGTCGGTTGGCCACGGATACTTCATTGCGTACAGCCATTTACTCGGGATGCTCTCTGATGTCATAGACCCCGACAACGTGATTGTGCCAGACGCCGACTGGAGCACGGAGATTCTTCGACTGCGAGAAGAGCAGGTCGAAGGCTACTACTGGAGATCGCCGGTCCGGCTCCCGGCTGTTGGATTGCAGGCGATCTACGAAGGGCAAGCAAGGTTTACCCAACTCAACTTTCTCGATGGAGCACGCGACCAGCCCTTGTCGTGTTCCCAATGGAAAGATGCGGGCTACCTTTCTGGCATTTATTCAGAAGCGTTCGAGGCGTTTCTGGGATTGTCTGAGTCTCAGTGGCCTGAAACTCTGGAAGATCCACTTGTCGCGTTGTTCTTGCTCATCTGTGACCTGGCAATCAACCCAACGAGAGGGTTTCCTCTTGCCATTGAGGTATTCGAGGACCTCATTCGTGATGTCGATGTGGGAGTTCGGTTCACATTATTGTGCCAGGCCGCGGCACAACTGCCACATCTCAAGAAAAGAATTACAGAGTATTCCAAAGAGGAGTACATCTCGGTATCCGAGGAACTGACTACGTTGGTTGGGTATGACCATCCGATCGCCGCGTTGAGCACGGTGAACCAATGGTTCGAATACGCGCCCGGCCTCTCAAAACTGATGGAGCAATACGAAGCGTTCAACTACGATCTAACGAATTTTCCGATCCGAGTGTTTGTCTCGCACTTCGTTGCGTTCTGCCAGGACAGGCTAGAGCACCCTGAGTTTTTTTGTTGGGCCGGAACGTACATGTCCGGTCAACGTAGCTTGTCGAACTGGCAAGCTCTCTGGTTACGTCATCTGTCACTGTTCAGTGATCGTGGTGACAAGCATGGAGTGTTTCCACGCGAACAGCCTGGTCGTTCCGAGGAAGCGGTGATGGCTACATTCAAACAGTTTTTCGGGACGTTGCCTTTGTACGATCTGACCCGTCAATGGATTTTGGAGGATGGGCCATTCACTTTCGACTTCGAGTGGATGGTCGAGAATCCCGCCACATTTCTCTATGAGGCCTCAGCGAATCATGTGTTCAAGCAGGTTTATGGGGTAACGCTGGACGAGTTCGAAATCATCAAGTCAAAAGACCCGAGCCGCGATACAACAGGTCGCTAGGCTTGTCTGGCCAAATTGAGTAACGCGTCAGGCAAATTCATTGCAGATTGGAAAGCATCCGAGCGGTAAGCGATAGCAGCAGAAAACCGCGATCACTGCTATGTGGGCGACCTTCTCCGCGCCAGCACACGCGAATCTGGTTCGGCAGAACCTCTCCCCACTCTTCGTCGCATTAGGAGTCTTCAGTTGAAAGAAACTCCTCCACGAGCGTGTCGAAAGAGATGTCATTTTCAAGCCGAAGTTCTTGGTCCAAGACACCGGGAGCCAAAGGTGACTCCGCAAACTGTCCGCTCTCTCCCGCATCTATCCGCGCTTTCAAGCGAACAAGCACTTCGCGAAAAGAATCGTTCTGTCGCTCGTGCATGAATGTAAGAAACCGTTGTTGCTCTTCAGGCGCTTTTCTGTGCTTGAAGAACCATCGCCCTAGTCGGCGTTGCGACATCTCCCGTCGGGTGCGGACGATTCCAGCCGCGCGATCCAGGTAGTCGCTGGCGGCCTGTTTGTGGACTTCGACCTGTGGCTTCAGATGGAGGAGAAACGGCGGAACCGTCGCGCCGGGGCTGACAATCTCCAATCTTCGTTCGGAAGACCGCTCTAACCAGTCGCGCAGGGCTTGATTGATGTGCAGATCACCGAAGCCATATCCAATGCAGATCAGCGTTGAGACGAAATTGATATTGGACTCGAACTGCTTCAGGAATTCCTTTGGGATCACCTGGGAGTGACGGTTGTCGAACTTGTGTGTTCCCGCAACCAGAGAACGTCGCAGGAACTGCATGACTCCTTCATCGTCGGCGTAGGTGATCTCGTTTGCCGTTTTGAACGGGTGACTCCGTGCCGGATCGACGAAAATCAGCTCCTCTTCCGCTACGCGTAGCATGTCGATGATGTCTCGCACGGTCTGCGCGTCCGGCACCAGTTTCGCGAAGTCTTTGCCGTCGCGATAGGAGAAAACATCGAGAGCGCCATGAATCTTGAGAAGATTGATGCCGGCCCGCCCGGATGTGGGGAAGGCCATGCCTCGCTTCAGATCGTCCTCTGTCAGTGTTTCGGCTTTTAACTCTCCGATCTTCGTGCCGCCCGGATTGCGTCTAGGAAACGTGATTGGTTTGCCGCTGAAACCGGAATGGATTGGAACGCCGAATTTGGCAGCGACGCATTCCACGATCATGTCGTGATTCAGAGAGAACACCCAGAGCGGATCGTCTCCCTGAGCTAGTTCGGCCACGCCTTCGAGCGAGGCCAGGTTGCCTTCGATCAGATCAGCGTTGTTCGTGTGTCGCATCCGTAGGATATGCTGCACGATTTCGACAAGCAGAGCATAGAGTCCGAGGTACTGCTGACGCAGTGACGATTGCCGGATGGCCTGCGTTTCGACGTAGCCGAGCAGACTCTCATAGTGCATCTCCTTTGTAACTAAAACCGACATGAAGTCTTCAATGACTTCGTCCGGGTAGCCTGTCCCTTGGCTCTTCCATCCGTCATTTAGCTCGCGGAGTTTTTCGGGAGTCAACCACCTTCTCAGTTCTTCGGTGAGTTCCCAAACGAGCGGCATACCGACTTCCACCGATGCCCCTGCACCTAAGAACAGCCCGATGACGTTCCGCGATGTAGCCATTCTCTGCCGCCTCAAACTTCATTCTTGCACCCTTTCAGCGGGAGGACTTTTCCTCCCGGCTGCAGCCGCTACGCGTCTTCCGCCACCCACCTCAGCGGGCCTGTTCCTGCCCGCAACGCCGGCCCATAGGTCATGCGTGCTGCGCACGCTAAAGGCAAGGTAAACAAGCCTCGCTAAGTCTGTATGTCTCTCTTGGAGTCGGGGCCCGGCTTCGGTTCTCCTGTAGAGAGGAGGACTTGAGCCATGCAGAAAGTCAGATCATTCGTTGGGATGGACGTCCACAAGGAGACCATCTCGATCAGCGTTGCTGAAGACGGGCGGAACGGCCCGGTGCGGTTCCTGGGAGTAATTCCGAACGCGGCGGACGATGTAGCCAAGATGGCGAAGCGCCTCTCGAAACATGGGGAGCTCGACTTCTGCTACGAAGCGAGTGGTTGTGGGTACGGCATCCATCGCCAGCTCACAGCGCTCGGACACAAGTGCAGCGTGGTCGCGCCGTCGATGATCCCGCGCAAGCCTGGCGAGCGGATCAAGACCGACAGGCGCGATTCGGAGAAGCTGGCGATTCTGCACAGGTCCGGCGACCTGACGCCCGTCTGGGTCCCGGACACCACGCACGAAGCGCTTCGCGATCTGGTCAGGGCAAGAGTGGATGCATCGATGCATCTCATGCGTGCGCGGCAGCAGTTGCTCGCCTTCCTGCTTCGCCATGGCCGCAGCTATCCGACCGGCAAGCACTGGACGCAGCGCCATCGCAGCTGGCTTGCAGGACAGACGTTCCAGGAGCATGCCCATGGCATCGTCTTTCAGGATTACCTCGAGACGGTATGGACCGCACAGCAGAGAAGAGACGCCTTGATCGAGAGGATCTCTGCGATGGTTGGAAGCTGGTCGCTCGGACCGCTGGTCGAAGCTCTCCGTGGACTGCGCGGCATCGACATGATCTCCGCGGCCACGTTCATCGCCTCCACCGGAGACCTCAGCCGTTTTGAGTCGCCACGTTTGCTGATGGGATATCTTGGCCTTGTTCCTTCCGAGCACTCCAGCGGAGGAACGATTCGTCGCGGCGGCATCACCAAGACCGGGAACCGGGAAGCTAGACGCATGCTCATTGAAGCAGCGTGGAGCTACCAGTATCCCGCCCGCATTGCGAAAGAGAAGGCGGAGATCCTCGTCAGGCTGCCGAAGACCATCCGCGACATCGCCTGGAAGGCACAGACCAGGTTGTGTACTCGCTATCGCTCCATGGTCGCCAGAGGTAAGAAGCCCACCGTTGTTGTCGCCGCGATCGCGCGGGAACTGGCCGGCTTCATCTGGGCCATCGGCCAGGAGATGAGGGCTCAGATGGCGACCTGAGTTGAACTGTCCCACCTTATCGGGTGGGGAACCGGGCGGCCGGTCATGGTGATCCTCGAGAGTCCCTTGGGCAGGAGTTCCTCTCCGACGCCCGCGCTAAGTCCGAGGCAAGCCTGCGACGACACACGTTCGTGCGGTAGCCAACCCGCGTATGGAAGTTTGAGCGACTGTCGCTAAACGCCGCCCGGTTCCCGACCCGATAAGAACTTAAGAACAAAAACAACTGCCCTGTTAAGGATAAAGGCGCG
>Ga0302226_10002762_pt1 | contig 12322 bp, 19 predicted proteins | sample II_Palsa_E3_3_FD_193524 | JGI IMG/M metagenome (GOLD analysis project Ga0302226, IMG submission 193524) | Peat permafrost microbial communities from Stordalen Mire near Abisko, Sweden - II_Palsa_E3_3 | ecosystem: Environmental > Terrestrial > Soil > Palsa > Peat permafrost | place: Sweden...
CCAAGCGTCGTGCCATGGACCTTGTGACCGGCGGTATCTAAGATAAGACAGTCGGAGAAAAGATAATAACCTTTGGCGAGCACAGTCTTCGAGATCCCTCACTCGGAGTACGTCATCGTGCTGACCGACAAGGACGACGCCGGTAGACGCTTCCCTTTTTACTTATTTTTTACTGTATTGATCTTTTTTTTCTTGCGCAGATTTCTCCGCCGTCAAGGGCGAGCGCGAGCTCCTGCGCCCGATCCGCCGCATGTCCAAGAAGCTGTCGGCCCGTGGCCCCGTCAAGTTTGTGAATGATGCGACCAAGTCTGAGATCATCAACTCGCTCGACATTGACGAGTACTTCCTCATCGAGCAGGGCATCACTGGTGTTGTCCCGATCCCGGCCAACGGCATCGAGCAGACCATCACCACCCGCTACACCCTTGCTGACGGCAACGACGTCGCCGCGCAGTACATGCTCGAGTACTTTGAGAACCTCGGCTACCCCGAGGTCTTCCTCCAGGCCTTCACCCAGGGCGGCAAGCGCACCCACAACATTGTCGCAATCAAGCCCGGCACCACCAAGCCCGATGAGATCGTCCTCGTCGGCGCCCACATGGACTCGACCTCCCAGAGCCCCTCCCAGAACGCCCCTGGCTGCATCGACAACGGCTCGGGCACCGCCGGCACCATGACCGTTGCCAAGGCATTCGCCAACGTCACCTCGGCCCGCACCATCTACTTTGTGCTCTTCAGTGCCGAGGAGCAGGGCCTCATCGGCAGCGAGTACTTTTGCGAGGTCGCCACCGATGAAGGCCTCGATATTGTCGCCGCCCTCACCATGGACATGATCGGCTACTCGAACGAATTCGTCGGTATGTCTTAGTTTCCCAGCTTTTTTTTTAATGTGGTCTCTTTTTCTGTAGGTGTCATTATCGAGGGTACCACCAACAGCGACATCATGGACCTCATGGACAACTTTGAGAACAACGTCTTCCAGTATGCCCCCGAGCTCACGACCTCGAAGGCCTACTACTCTTATGGCTCTGGTACGCTGTTTTTTCCCCCCGTTGCAAGTCCGAAAATTAAATTAAAAAAATAGACCACGTCTCGTTCCAGCGCGCTGGTTACCCCTCGTTCCTTGCGATTGAGCAGGACAACACCGACTACCCGGCCTACCACACGGTCAACGACAAGATCAACTACCTCAGCCTGCAGCAGTCGTATGGCATCATCAAGGGCATTGCCGGCTCGCTCTGGGACTACGCCGAGAGCATCCAGTAAAACCTCGTAGATCTGAATGCCCAGGCTGTACTGTACCGCAAAGAAAAAATATTCTTTATTTTTTTACAAAAAACTATCAAAAACTGTAAAAAAAAATTCTATCAAACCTGTGATCCAGGGATAAGGGAGGACATGGGCGGGGTCCCTGGCGACGCCGTGTCCCCCTCCGCAAGCTGATCCATGAGCTCTTGCCTAAAGTCCACGTACCTCGCCTCGGCATTGGACTGCAAGTACGACATTTGCACACAAACGCCCATGCCCAGCAAAGACGTCGTCCCCAGCAACTTAAAGTAAACCCAGACGCTGTAAACCAAAAAAAAAGTAAGTACTGAGAGGTAATAAAACATTTACCTTGTCTCGAAATTCCATGCGACATAGAGGTTGAGCGTTCCCAAGCACACGAGCCCAACCATCCTTTAAGATGAAAAAATAAAATAGGTAATTTTTTTTTTTTCAAAGGTGGCATCGTACCAGGCAATGTTGGACACGACCCACACGCTCGGGTTGGCGATCTTTACCTCGCTGCGCTCAAAAATCCTCTGCGACAGCAACCGCGTGCCGAAAAAGTGGGACCCCAGGAACGCCAGCGACACGATGAAATACAGCACCGTCGGCTTTATCTTGAGGAACATCTCGTCATGCAGGATCAGCGTCGCCCCGCCAAACACGAGGATCAGCCCCAGCGACGCGAGCTGGAACGCGTCGACCTTACCCACACGATGGTACGTGTAGAGCGCATGCGCCACCCCCGTCACCATCGCCGTCGCCGTCGCGGCATAGATGCCAAAGACCTACGTCCCCCCCACACCGCCCGCATCGCACCATGCTTAGCACTGTGCCAATGAGACAATCGCAGGCCATTGTACCGCGTAAACGACCACAAACGCGACCAACGCGACAAACTCTTGAGCTGCCATCCCTGGGCAGAGACTTCCATTAAAATGGAAACGCTTGACGATTCGTTCAGCGGCAGCGACGCCTCTAGGCCACAGGAGCAGCCTGCGGGCTGTTTCGGCTGCCTGGTCGTGTGGGACTCGCTCGCGGACGCGTTCAGGAGCATGGGCCGGCAATTGCGTGCACGTCGGTACGTTGTGTGCACGTGCAAATCCTTCATCCCTCCCACGAACGTTTTTTTTGTCAATGTAGGCTTGGACGGCCTCTCACGAGAAGGGGCCCGCTGTTTGGCGGTGTTGGTGCCGGTGGTGCCGGCAGTGCTGCGACGACAGCGGCGGGCGGGAGGACACCGTCGCTCTTTGGCGAGGCAAAGGACAGGTTAGGGCCGTACGAGATGAAGTCAACGCTGGGCGAGGGCACGTTCTCAAAGGTCAAGCTGGCCCAGCACGCAGGTACGGAAAACGGGCGGAAGCAGCGGCAGAGCCCTAAACTGCGCGTCAAAAATAGTGACGGGAGAGTACTTTGCGATCAAGTTTGTGAGGCGGAGCGAGCACGTGGACGACAATGACGATAACCAGCCGCTGGTCGAGAACCAGGACGCGCACAAGCTGCACGAGGTGTTCAAGGACTTTAGGCGCGAGATCGACATTCTCAAGGTATCGGTTGTGCGACGGCGGATGTGTGCCTGTTCTGACGGTAGCGAAACGGGTAGGCGGTGAGGCATCCAAACATTGTCGAGCTGCACGAGATGTTTGAGACGGACAAGTATTTCATCGTCGTGCTAGAGTACTGCCCTGGTGGTGACCTCGTATGTTTGTCATCCGATGGGCTCTTAATAACTCTGCCTTCTCTTCGTCTTGGTAGTTTGAGGCCGTGTCGCAAAGGGGCGAGTTTGATGAGGCACAGGTTAAACTTCAGTTTAGGCAGATTGCGCAGGGTAACAAAACAAGCCAAGCGATGCCGACCTCATCTAACCGTAGCGTGTGTAATGCAGCCGTAAAGGTAATACACGACAAGGACATTGCCCATCGCGACCTCAAGCTAGAAAACATCCTGCTGGACAAGAATGGCAACGTGAAAATTGGCGATTTTGGGCTTGCTCGCTTCGTCCCCGCTGCAGAGACAGACATGCTGTCGACCTTTTGTGGGTAGCATGTCACATGGCGTGTGCTGTTTCTTACTCTACAAAAAAAAAAAAAAAATCAGATCGCCAGACTATGCAGCACCCGAGGTGCTCAGGGGGATACCGTACAACGGCAAGATGAGCGACGTGTGGAGCCTCGGCGTGATCTTGTACGCCCTTGTGACCGGATGCTTCCCGTTTGAGCAGCGACGTGACGCCCTCGAGGCCCGTTACAACACGCCCGACAGCATGCCCGCCCCGTGTGCAGAGCTAATCGAGCACATCCTCCGGCTGCAGCCCCACGCGCGATTCACGATCGACCAGATCCTCGGGCACCCATGGCTCCGGGACGAGTTCTCTGGGTTCGCGTCCTCTGGTGGCTCGCACTCGCCCCGCGCCATGCGCAAAGCCACAAAGGTGAGCTCGGCCTCTGACAAGCACATTCCGCATACAATCGTTAGCCTCTAAAATAAAAAGGAAAACACTTCTAAGAAGACTAGACCGAATCGTGTATTATTTTTGTTTGTTGTTTTACAAACCACATCCTTATGGAAGCTCGGCCATGAGAAAGTTAAAGGCAAAGTCGCGGACCAAGCGACTGCTCTCGTTCATCGACTTGTCCGCTTCGGTCGGGGTCGCGGCGGGCTTGTCAGTTGGGGGCGACGGCAGGGTCGACGTGGCTGCTGCCGCGACCGATCCAAGCGAGGACGACGCGTGCCGAAGCTTGCCAGGTGCCTGAGGCGACGTGGGAGGCACTGGGCTGGACGGACGCTTTGAGGGCGAACTCGCAGACTCGCCGCCATCGATCGACGATCCAAATGAAGTTGCTAGTGATGCTGCAGAGGAGGCAGCAAAGGGGTCACTCTCTGTGCTACCGTTGGCGCCGCCGCTGTTGGGGCCCCACAGCTCGGTGAAGAAGGAGCGCACCGACATCATGTCGTTAACGACCTTGTTGGTCTTCTGGAGGTGCTGCTCGTCCGTGTAGCGTGCATCGCGGCACGTCTCGGCAAACTGGAGCAGGCGGATCAGCTCACCCCACAGCTGTCGCATGGGCAGCATAAAGCTCACGGTGGACGACAGCAACTGGAAGACGAGGTTGCGCGTCATCAGCAGCGTGAGCACAGGCAGAAACATGCGCTGCCAAAGGGAGACCAACTGGGAACTCTGCTGTGCAGCACTAAAGTCGTTGGCCGATTTGGCGCGTATTCTCAGGAGGCACTCTGGCAATCGCTCGGGCGATTTCTGCGGGAAATGGAGCTATTTTGTCACAAATAAAACATTAATAATTTATGTTTGCTTTTTTTTTTAAAAAATACCTTGTACAGATCCGTCTCGGTCTGGAGGCTCGTCATGGCAATCAGCTTCTCGTCGCTGAGGAGCGTGGGCCAGACCATGGCCGAGATGCCCTGGGCAATGATCATTGCGGCCGCCTCGGCATAGGCCCGTTTGGACTTTTCCGAGCGCCAGAGGAGGCCGTCGCGCTGCATGGTGGAGAGGATGTCGCTCGTGAGGTCGTCCACGCCGTCGCACACCCACGGCTCCGGGTCCTCTCGCTCGTGGTTGGTGTAGCCGGTGATGTTGGTGGCAAAGGGCCGCTGCTCCATCCCCAGCACACGCTGCCACTCTTGCAGCACGCTGGCGAGTGCGTCTGCCGGCACGAGCTTGCTGTGGCTGAGGACAACGCGCACGGTGCGGCAGCGGTTGCTCAGCATGCGGTACATCTCCTTGTCCTTGTCCAGTGGCACCTGATCGGCCCGCGACACGAGCACGCCCACGTCCCACGTCCGCTTTGAGCTGTTGCGCAGCAGCTCCTTGTTGCTCGCCTCAAAGACCATGGCGTCCTTGTGGCCCGGGAGCGGGATCGGGTCGGCCATTTTGGGAGGCGCGTCGTCGCGCGATGCCACCAGCAGATCGTTGAGGGGGTTGTCGCTGTCGTTGGGGTTGACGCCGAGCATTGCCTTGACGAGCGACGTCTTGCCCGCCTTGCTGTCTCCTATATTTTTTTATTTGCTTACTTACATAGTCTTAACAGTACCAATTACCACAGATGACGATCGACAGCGTCGTCATGGGGTTTGGCCCGACCGGCTTGCGCAGGGGGTCAGACAGGTACAAAAAGGCATTGCGCGACTCGACCAGGGCGACACGGCGCGCAGCCCACCGTGTAAACAGGAGGACGACGAGCGTGAGCGCAAACACGGCGCCCCCAGAGATGAGGATGACGTTGAGCACCGTTGCGCGCGCACCACTGACCGCGAGCCAGCCCGTCATGCCCAGGACCAATGCGGCCAGCAGGGCAACGACGGCGGGCACGAGGTACTGCCGCGCCTGGTCGGACCACGCGATCCACACGCCCGGACGCGACTGGGTCATGTTGAGCAGGTACAGCGAGACCGAGTCCCACACTTGTGCGTCGATGACCATCCTTGCCACCAACTAAACCGACCCGCTTCGTTTTAGCTCTTTCTCGCTTTCCTTCTTTCCTTTGTGTGTTTCCCTGGTACCTGCGCGATGACGGACGCGAGAATGGCAACGAGCAGCTTCTCGGCGAGAAAGTAGGCCAGGCTCTGTTGGGCCATCGGCGGCTGTTGCAGCTGGTTAAAGCTCACGGGACCGTTACCCAGGCCCATGTCGTGCCCCGTGGGGCCCAGCAGAACGTGCGGATGCTGATACTGCTGCTGCTGCTGCTGCTGCTGCTGCTGCTCGTACGTCCACTCGCGGTAGATCAGCGTCATGAAGAACACAATCACGACGGCAAGGAACACACACGCGATCCCCACCAGCCACGTCAGCGCACTCAGCACGATCGACGCTTGGCGCACCTAGGTGAAAAAAGAACAGCATTCAGAGCAAGTGGGGGGCGCAGCCCAACGGGGCTTACCAGGGGCGGAGGGAACAGCCGCTGAGCGAGCGTCTCCACGCCACCACGCAGGAGCGAGTCCATCCGATTCCGTTGTTCAACGTGCGCTGGCAAAAATTGCGTAATATTTAGGATTGCCAAAATAACTCCTCGGTTGTTCGATTCCTTGAAAGACGGTCACAATAATACACACACACCCTTCTTCTTATCAGGGCTTAAGAAATTTACATCCCCCCCTCTTCCTATTAGCGGAACTGCTGGCCAAGCCGCTGGGACAGGACTGCCAGGGTCGATCCGAGGGCCTGCACGGTGACGAGGAACCAGGTAAAGAAGGAGAAGACGGGGAGGAGCATCTGGCCCGAGAAGACGATGCCAGGTGTGTTGCTGTGGTAGAAGCCGATGTCGCCCCACGAGGCCATGAGGAGGGTGGCGTAGAGCAGGAGGAGGACGGGGCCGACGAGCTGCAGCGTGACGACGCACACGTAAAAGACAATAGGCCAGATCTTGAGACGGAAGTCAAACAGGGTGAGGCGGCCCTCCTCGCCAGATATCTTTTTGATCGTGGAACCCACGCTGTCGAGGTACGTCTGGACGACCGTGCGCACGACGGCGAAGCGCGATAGGACCACGATCAGGCATGCTGCCACGCGAAGCCAAGTCAGGAACCTTAAAATAAAATAAAAATGGTTCAGCAATGTCTTATTTCTTTTGGGGGAAAAAAAAAAATACTGGAATGAAAGGTCAAATTTGCGCGTGATCGGGAGAACCCAGAGAAGCGGGGCGATGATGGGGAGCACAAAGGACGCATGCAACAGGAGCGACTTGGAGAGGCTGTCCTTGTGCTCGTCGGCCGACTCGGCGTAGAGGACGCCAAAGCGGATGGCGGGGTAGACGGTGATGGAGCCTAAGAAGGCCGCAAGGACGACCCAGATCAGGGTGGTGTTGGACTCGGTCAGGCGATTCACGACGTACTTGAGGTCGCTCATGTTGTTGCTCTCGAGACTGGTGAGAACGAGTTCCCTAAACGTGACGAAGGCTGCCATTACCGAAGCGTTAGTAATGAACTCACAAAAAAAAAAAAAAAAAAAAAAAGAATTACACGACGCGAGGTTAAAATCCAAGAGGAGAGAGTCCGCTGGGCCCGCGGAGACGAGTGCAATGGCGGCAAAGAGCATGAACGAGAGCATGCTGTACTGGAACTCTGCAGACTTGAACGAATAGGAGGTGATGAGCTGCAGCAGCAGTGACGCGGTGACGACGGTGCCCACGAGCGCCCACACGCCAAACATGTTGACCTCGACAATGGTGGGCTTGGCAAAGAGGAAGTACGCCTGCGAAGCCACAAACTCGATCACCATGAGGATGGCGATGAACAGTGCGGCCTCCAGCAGGACAAAGCTGTGAAAGTGCTCGAGGGTTCCCTCGACGGCGGGCAGCGGGGACTTGATCTAGCGGGAACCTGATTCAAGAGCAAGCAGAGACGCAAAAAAAAGCGCGTACCACGCTGAAGCCAAAGGTCATCTTTGTCAGATCATTCTTCTCCATGAACAGCAGCTTCTGCTCCTCGGATGTCGCGCCCGTGTTCTCCACCGGCGGCTCCTCCTTCGTCCGCTGGCGCACCTTGTCGCTCACCTTGTGCACGTTGAGCGTCTGGAAGTGCTTCTTGATGACGTCCTGCGTCGGCAGCTGGTAGTACCTCAGGCTAACGCACGGCGGGTGTCAGCACGAGCGCGAGAGACAGGCTTACGTTTACCCTTGCAGCAGCCAGTGCGCACAGTTGACCAGGTTGCGCGCACGCACGACCACGAACGCCGAGGCGCCCGTCAGCACCAGCTGCAGTCCAAACTACGTTTTTGGGGGGGGGGGGCAGGCCAATAAGCCAGCCCAAAGGTCAAAGGTCAAAGGTCGGTCATGATACCAGAGCCATGTTCTCCCCCCAGGACAAAATAAATGTGGTTGCCTTCCGTGTGTCGTCCCTAGACCAATTGCTATTTTCGTGCGACCACGACCACTTGCAACGGTAATTATGAGCTCCACGACGGCCCCAGCGTCGTCCCAGCCCCTGCCCAACATCACCACGGCCATGGCCTCGCAGTTTTCCGAGCTGGGCAGCAATCTGAGCGGTCTCTTTGGCGGGATCGCGGCTGCGGCGGCCGTTGCTGCGACACCGACCACGGCCACGAGCGAGCGCGTGATCCCCGAGCAGGAGGTGGCGCAGGCCGGCGCGGAGCGGCGCAACCTGCTGCACGTGTTCAAGCTGGCGATCAAGAACATGCTCGAGTTTGTGGACCACGGCGAGCCCGTGACGGACGAGAGCCCCGTGCTGAGCGACTTTTGCCTGATCATTGAGAACGTGTTCAAGCACGGGTTGCGACGGAAGAGCAGGAGCATGTTTGTGCTGCGCGACAAGACGTACTGGGACTTTATCGCAGAGGGACTGGAGAAGAACGCGGCCAGCGCAAACATTATCGTCAACGTCAAGTCGCTCAGTGGGCTCAAGACGCAGGCGGGACGAGGCCGTGCGTTCATCTGGTAGTGTGTGGCTTGGGCGATAACGCTTGTCACTAACACCCATGCGTTGCGCGGTCACAGGAGTGCACTCATGGAGGGCAAGCTCGCAGACTATTGGGCGATCCTGCTTGAAAACGCCGACCACGTCAAGTAACACGCAAAAACCATCCGGCGCCTACTAACGATCTGGATATTTTTCTAGCAACTACTACGAGACGTACGCCCTCCTGCGGCACGACGACATTGTACCCATCACGGGCATGCTCGTCGGTCTGGCCGTGATCGACTTCAACCTCTATCTCAGGGGCGACTACCTCGAGAAGCTGCCCGACACGATCGAGTGGTCCAAGTACTTGCGCATCCAGTACGCACCTGTCCCGACCTCGGCGCCGGCTGCTGCACCAGCGGCAGTCTCTCTTGCTTTCGCAACCCCTGCTGCCGTTATCGCACCCACAGTTTCATACGCCGTTGCTGGCGGCGGAAGCGACGCGAACGGGGAAGAGCACGAGCACGAGCAGCAGCTGCTGCACGCGGTAACAGAGGTGGCTGAAGAGAAGGACGAGGCAACCGTGACCGCAGAGGCAACCGCCGCAGCAGAAGGAGAGCCCCGCTTATCAAAAGCCGCGCCCAGTCACAGGCACGGGAGGAGGTGGACAACAGCGCCCAGGAAGCCTCGGCAGCCTCGGCAGCCGTTGCCGCCGCAAACTCTGCCCTCGAACAGACGCAGCGCAAGCTCGCCGCCACCCTCGACCAGAAATCGTATCTTGAGGAGCTCAAGCGCAAGGCCGAGGTGAAACTGCACGAGACCACGGAAAAGCTCGAGAAGACCCAGGCTGCACACCAGGCTCTCGAAACAGAGCATCGATCCCAGCAGGAGCAGCTCTCCATCCTTACTTTGTCCGTGGATGTAATTGGCCCCTTTATTATTATTATTATAATCATCTTGTTTTTGACTTTCTGTACAGGCGCTGCAAACAGAGCTCCAGCAGGCCAGGCTGTCGCACAAGCGCGAGGCCGATGAGCTGCACTCGACGCTCGAGAACGAGCGGGCCGTGTTCCGCGCCTCGAAGGACGACACGTCGCAGCTCACCGAGGGCATCCGCAACACGCTCACCACCGAGACCAAGTTGCGGGAGACGGTCGAGCGCGAGCTCAACCTGGAGCGACAAAAGCGCCAAGCCGACAAGGAGCAGTCCTCGATGCAGCTCGCCAGCCTTCAGTCGGAGCTCCAACAGGCCCAGGACGACAAGGACGCGTTCAAAAAGTCCATCGAGATGCAGCAGGAGCAGATCGAGGGCCTGGCCAAGCAGCGCGATGCAAAGCAGCAGGAGATCGACGACATTACCAAAGCCCTCGCCGACGTCCGCGAAGAGCTCAAGGAGACAAAGATCAAGCTCGCAGTGGCCTCCAAGAGCAAGAAGGAAGCCAAGGCCCTCAAGGGCGAGCTCGACACCTCGATCGAAAAGACGGCCGAGCTCACAAAGCAGCTGGACGCCTCGCGGGCCGAGACCCAGGCAGCTTTGACTGAGCGTGACGAGAGTATGATTTAAAAATGAGTTTTTATAGTAATGGACTTTGTGGACCCAAAAGAGGACCGAAGGCTACTGGGCGCCGTGGATCGCCTTGACGAGACCAACCGCCTGCTTGATGCTGAGCGGGAGGTGTCCAAGAGGGAGCAGGCCCAGAGTGCCTCGCTCCTGGCCGAGCTCGACGACATGCGCCAGCAACTCGTACCTGGGATAACCTTTATTACATGCTGTTATTTAATTTTATTGTTGGTTGTCAGGATTCGCTTCAACAAGACATCCAAGAACGCGAGGACGGCTTCACAGAGCTCGCAAAAAAGCTCGAGTCGTCGCAGCTCAAACTTTCGGACCTGAACGAGTTCCGCGATCGCGCCAAGGGCAACTGGGTGGACGACCGCACCGTCAACAACTGCTCGCAGTGCAACGACAAGTTCTCGGTCAACCGGCGCAAGCACCACTGTCGCAGCTGCGGCGGCATCTTTTGCGCCTCCTGCTCCAACAACAAGATGACCCTCCCGTCCTCAAAGAAACCGGTGCGCGTGTGCGACGGCTGTCACACTCGTCTTCTGCAATCATTTAGCGCCTCGTAACAAAAAAAAAAAAAAACAGCAAAGAAAAAAAAAAGGAAAGGTTGTACTTTTATGTGTTCTTTTATATACACGAGCACACAGTCTAATTGGAGGCGAGAGAACCCCAGGTCAGGCGGATGACGTGGTCCGTCTTGGCGGATGTTGGCTTGACAAACCCCAGCCATTGCAGCTCTGCCATTCCACGCAGGAAGCGGCCGCGTAATTCGGCAGCGGCAGGCGGATTAGGCGCACCTTCGTCCGTCACGGCCGCCTCAAAGGCGACAAATAGGTCGTGCAGGTTGATGAGGCGCCCGCACTCGGAGTAGAGACGGAAGAGTACAACGGTATCTGCCTCGGCTTTTCTTGCCACAACAGGCTTCTTGGCCGACTTGCGCTTGTTGCGCGACGATGTGGGCACAGGCTCTGGAACCTCCGCTGCCACCTCGGGAAGATAGTGCTCTGGCTTGGTCAGGGCAAACTGGATCGCCCCGCGGGGGTGCGGGTTGAGCGCCTGTTTTTTGGTTTTAGTTTGTTTTGGTTTGTTATTATATTCTGTCGGCGTACTTTGGTAATTGCAGCCGATCGGGTAAAGTAGACGAGCTCGTGCAAGGGCCAGGCGGTGTATCTGGGCCAAGCAGTGCGTATGAGATTCTCCAGCCACAAGCGGATTTCTTGCGCGATTGTCTTGTAGTCGCGTTGGGAAACTGGCCGCGGTTCTTCCATTGCTTCCTGAGCTGACTCAACCTCGTCGTGTTCTTCGATCTCCTCGTCCTCTTCTCGCCGCCGTCGTTTTGCAGGCTGCTCAGAAGAAGAGGCGCCTGAGCCAGCAAGCACGTCAGCAGCCGACCGTTTCTGTGATGTTGTCGCTGGTTGAGCAGCTGTTTTACGGACTGGCGCGGGGGCAGCAACATCCGCGGGCTTCTTCTGGACGATGGCCGCTGCGGCAACGCCCAGATCCCCAGCGACGCGCACCAGCTGCGTCGCAAACTCGTCCATTTCGTTGGCGTTGAGGAGCCCGATCCACGACGTCACAAGTTCCTTCATGTTGGGCTGCGAGATGAACGTTGCCGCTCGGAGGATCGACTTGACGTCGGGGCTGTCCACAAGATCGCCCTCGAGACTGCTCTGGTAGAGAAACAGGTCGGATCGCTTGAACGTGTCGGACGCCAGTTTGTTTTGGAGTGACAGGAGGATTTTATTTATGACCACTAGAAAAAAAAAAATATTTCAAGCATCCGTTACTTATTTTTATTTATTTTTATTTACTGGATCGTTGGTGGGACCGGCCGAGTTGGTCCATGAGCTCGGGGATGGCCTCGCGGAGGACATAGTCGTCATCCAGAAGGAGCTTTCGGAGTTTGTCGTGGTCCTTTTTGTACAGCGACTCGCAGTAGACCTTGAACGACGGCAGACGGCGCACTTGCTCAACCAGATCGTGCCCAATGTGTTGTGTGATTTTCTGCCACGACGCAGCAGACGGCAAGGAGCCACCACAGAGGGGACCGGTGAAGATGCTCAGCGGGTTGGAACAGTAGTGCTCGATCAGGGCATACTAGCGTAGGGAATAAGTAAT
>Ga0302226_10002763_pt1 | contig 12314 bp, 6 predicted proteins | sample II_Palsa_E3_3_FD_193524 | JGI IMG/M metagenome (GOLD analysis project Ga0302226, IMG submission 193524) | Peat permafrost microbial communities from Stordalen Mire near Abisko, Sweden - II_Palsa_E3_3 | ecosystem: Environmental > Terrestrial > Soil > Palsa > Peat permafrost | place: Sweden...
CCAGCACCGGGGCGGCCGCCACGCCGGGGACGCCACCAAGCAGGATGCCGCGGCCGCCGAGCGGCTTCTCGAGCATGAAGGCCCCCGCCTGCGTCGCCAGCTTGCCCGCGACCTCGCTCATCGGGGCGAGCAGAGGGAGGTTGCCGCGCGGGTCCTCGACCGTCTCATACGCGATGCACGTGGCGCCCGAGGCCTGCAGGCCGCGCGTCAGGCTCGGCTCGGCCGCGAGGTGCAGGTAGGTGAAGAGCGTCTGGCCCTCGCGCAGCAGCGACACCTCGCCCGGCTGGGGCTCCTTCACCTTCAGCACCAGCTCGGCCTCATCGAACACCGCGCGCGCGTCGGGGACGATGCGGGCGCCCTGCACGACGAAGTCCTCGTCGGCCAGCGCGCTGCCCTCGCCGGCGCCGGCCTGCACGACCACCTCGTGGCCGCGCGCGCTCAGCTCGCGCACGCCCGCGGGGGTGAGCGCCACGCGGTACTCGTCCAGCTTGATCTCGCTGGGGACTCCGATCTTCATCGCGCCAACTCCCTTCCTCGTAGTGCCAGCCAGAACTCGATCCGATCGCGCGCGGTGGAGAAGTCGCGGCCCGTCAGCTGCTCCACGCGGCGGATGCGGTAACGCAGCGTGTGGCGGTGGCAGTACAGCGCGTTGGCCGCCTTCTCCCAGTGGCCATTGTGCTCGATGAACACGTCCAGCGAGCGCAGCAGCTCGTCGCCGTACTCGCCCTCGCCCGCTTCCACCGGGCCGAGCACGCCGCGGCAGTAGGTGAGGAGCGCGTCGTCGTCCTGTAGCGAGAGCAGCAGCTGGAAGGCGCCGAGGTCGGCGTAGGAGGCGACCACCTCGGGGCTGTTGCCGTTCTGCAGGCGCAGCGCCTCCAGCGCGCAGCGGGCCTCGTGGAAGCTGAGGCGCAGCGAGTGCGTCGGGGCCACGCGGCTGGCGCTGGCGCGCACCTCACCGCCGATGCGCGCGACCAGCTCGGTACGGATCTTGCGGGCGAGCGCGATCGGGTCCAGATCGCCGCCTCCGTCGACCACGGCGCACAGCAGCCCGGCGCGGATCGCCACCAGGCCGTGCAGCTCCTCGTGCGCGAGGATGCGTTCCACCAGGGGGGCGGCCACGGCGGGGTCCGGCGGCGCGAACGCCAGCACCGCGGCGCGCTCGCCGATCCCGAAGGGGCGCAGCCTGGCCTGCAACTCGTCGGGGTAGAGGCGCCCGGTCAGCGCCTCCGCCAGCACGTCGCCCGCCATGCTGCGCTGCAGCATCTCGTAGCGCTCGTCCAGCAGCTGCGCGAACACGCGCTCGGTGATCGCGATGAACGGCAGCTCGTATGGCACCTCGAACAGCGGGAAGTCGCGCTTGCGCGCCTCGTCGGCGAGCGCGGCCGGCAGGCGCTTGTGGGCGAAGCCGGTGCCGAAGCCGAGGCCGCCGATCTCGTGCGCGGCGAGGCGCACGATCAGCTCGCGCTGGCTCTTCGCACTCTGCAGCTGCAGGCCCGTGGTCAGCAGCAGCTCGCCCCCGCGCAGCCACGGCGTGGGGTCCTGCAGCTCGGTCGAGTGCACCCAGCGGACGTGCCCCTTTGCCGCCTCCTCGCCGCTGATCAGCGTCAGGCCCAGCTCCCCGACGAGCCCCTCGACCGTCAGCATCTACCGATCCCCGATCCGCTCCCACGCCTCGCTCAGCACGAGGCGCAGGATCGCCTCGATTTCCTCGAACTGCTCGGGGCCGGCGATCAGCGGCGGCGAGAGCTGCACGATCGGCTCGCCGCGGTCGTCGGTGCGGCAGATCAGCCCGCGGCGGTACAGCTCGCCGGAGAGAAAGCCGCGCAACAGGTACTCCGACTCCTCGTCGTCGAACATCTGCTTGGTCTCCCTGTCCTTCACCAGCTCGATCGCGTGGAAGTAGCCGGCGCCGCGCACGTCGCCGACGATCGGCAGGTCGCGCAGGCTGTCGAGCATCGCCCTGAACTCCTGCTCGTGCGCGCGCACGTGCTCGCACAGCCGCTCGCGCTCCAGCACGTCGATGTTGGCCAGCGCCACCGCGCACGCCATCGGGTGCCCACCGAAGGTGAAGCCGTGGTTGAAGATCGCGTCTCCGTGCAGGAACGGCTCGATCAGCTTGTCGGAGGCGATCACGGCGCCGAGCGGCGCGTACGCCGAGGTGATGCCCTTCGCGGTCGTGATCATGTCGGGCTGATAGCCGAAGCGCTCGCACCCAAACCAGTACCCGAGGCGCCCCCACGAGCAGATCACCTCGTCGGAGATCAGCAGCACCCCGTGGCGGTCGCAGATCTCGCGCACGCGCTGGAAGTAGCCCTCCTGCGGGACGAAGCAGCCGCCGCCGTTCTGCACCGGCTCGAGAATCACCGCCGCCACCGTGTTCGGACCCTCGAACAGGATCGCCTCCTCGATCGCGTCCGCCGCCCACAGCGGGTCGCGGTCCTCGTTCCAGCGGTAGGAGTTGGTGTTGGCGACGTGGTGGCCCCCCGGCGTCAGCGGCTCGAACGGCTCGCGCAGCGGCGGCAGGCCGGTCGCGGTGAGGGCGCCCATCGAGGTGCCGTGGTAGGCAAGGTTGCGCGAGATCAGCTTGTGCTTACGTGGCTCGCCGTTGGCGGCGTGGTAAGCCTTCGCGAGCTTCCACGCGCTCTCCACAGCCTCCGAGCCGCCGGAGGTGAAGAAGACGCGGTTGAGGTCACCGGGGGCGAGGCTCGCGATCCGCGCCGCCAGCTCGATCGAGCGGGGGTGGGCGTAGCTCCAGTTGGTGTAAAAGCCCAGCTCCCGTGACTGCTTGGCGGCGGCCTCCCCCAGCTCGGCACGGCCGTGGCCGATGTTGACGCAGTACAGCGCCGAGAGCCCGTCGAGGTAGCGATTGCCGTGCTGGTCGTACACGTAGCATCCCTCGCCGCGCACGATCACCGGCACCTCATGCTCTGCGTAGGAGCCCATCCGCGTGAAGTGCATCCACAGGTGGCGCTTCGCCAGCTCCTGGAGGTCGCCCCCGCCCGCTGCTAGCAGCGGTGCTGCGGACTCCGTTCCCATGCTGATCGGATCGCTCAGGTTGGTGGCCATCTCCGTCTCCTCCAGTCTCTGCTATCGGAACATCTGATCAAAAAGCGAGGGGCCCAGCTCGCCGGCCCACGGCCGCCTGCGCCACCCTCTTAGCCGATCAAATAGACACTTAGCACAACCGTACCGCCGCTTTGGACATGCATCAATGCGCCGCTCGTTCAAGACCCGGAGCAGGCGTTGTACGAAATGTCCAAGCACAAGTACAAACTTTGGGGATCGCGCCCATTGTCGCTCGTTCGCAGTGGTCGTAGCGTTTGCCACGACGGCCACCTACCCTCTAGGGGACCGGGGATCGCCCACTGTTCGAGAGGCAGGAGGATGGAGATGGCAACTGCGAGCGTCGCGGCACCCGGCCAACCCGATCCATCGGGGGTGATGGACAAGGGCCTGAAGAAGAACGCGATCGGCTACCTCTCCAACATCGTCATCGGGGTCGCCTCGACTGCGCCGGCCTACTCGCTGGCGGCGACGCTGGGGTTCATCGTCGTGGTCAAAGGCGTCGGCGTGCACGCCCCCGCGGTGATGCTGGTGGCGTTCCTGCCGATGCTACTGGTCGCCTCGGCTTACAAATACTTCAACCGCGCCGACCCCGACGCGGGCACCACGTTCGCGTGGACCACGCGAACGTTCGGGCCCTCCACCGGCTGGCTGAACGGCTGGGCGATCTTCCTCTCGGACGTGATCGTGATGGCCTCGCTGGCGGACATCGCGGCGATCTACACCTTCCAGCTCTTTGGCTTCACCGAACTCGGCGAATCCAAAGCGGCAATCATCATCGCCGCGGTCGCGTGGATCGCGATCATGACCTGGATCTGCTACCGCGGTATCGAGCTCTCGGCGCGCATCCAGCAGGTCCTGCTGAGCGCCGAGGTCCTGATCCTTGGCGCGTTCGCGGTGGTCGCGTTCGTCAAGGTCTACGGCAGTCACCCGCCGGCCGGCTCGATCAAGCCCTCGCTCGATTGGATCAACCCGTTCGCGATGAACTTTGGCGACCTCGTCGTCGCGTTGCTGCTCGCGGTATTCATCTACTGGGGTTGGGACTCCGGCGTGGCGGTCAACGAGGAGTCCGAGGACCCCGCCGAGGGTCCGGGCAAGGCCGCGGTCATGTCCACGATCCTGCTCGTGCTGATCTACGTGGTCGTCTCCGCCGCCGCCCAGTCCTTCCACGGAGTCGGCTTCCTCGCCAATGAAGCCAACCAGGAAGACATCCTCAAGGCGCTCGGGGCGGGCGTATTCGGCGAACCCTTGAACAAGCTGCTGATCATCGCGGTACTCACCTCGGCGTCGGCCTCGACGCAGACGACGATCCTGCCGACCGCCCGCACGACGCTCTCGATGGCGCACTGGAAAGCGGTCACCAACCTGCTCGCGCGCGTCCATAAACGCTACCTCACGCCGACCGTCTCGACGCTCGGCTTCGGCGCCCTGTCGATCATGATCACGATCGCCCTGCTGCTGCTCTCCGAAAGCGTGCTGGTGGACTCGCTCACGGCGATCGGCTTCCCGATCTGCTTCTACTACGGCTTCACCGGGGTGGCCTGCGCCTGGTACTTCCGGCGCGAGCTGAGAGAGAGCACTCACAACATGATGCTGTTCGGCATCGGCGTCAAGGCGGCGTTCTACTACTCGCACACGGCCAACGTCGAATCCAAGCCGATCCTCGGCATCACGCTGCCGCTGTGGATGGGCATCGGCGGGATGCTCCTGGGCGCGGTGATCATGCTGATCTCGCGTCCTTACTTCAAAGAGTTCTTCTCGCGCAAGACCGAAACCGCGCAGCCGGGGCTGCTCGAGCAGCCGCCGCCGACGGGGCCGGTCCCCGGGCGGGTGGAGTTCTAGCCCACATGTTCTTCGACAAGTTCGGAGTTGGCGAGCTCGATTTTCGAGTCGAACACGATCCTGTTGCTGTTCGAGGGGATGCCCACTTTCGCGTCGACGGCCTCGTCGACGAACGCCGACCCACAGCCGTTTGCCCCCGGGACCGCGAACCCGCTCTCGACCAGCACGACGGATCTCACGACATCGATTCCGCCTTCCGCAATGATCGATTCCGTGCCGTGGTTGCCTGTGAGCCCACCGCTCGTGCCGCTCGTCAAGTTCAGCTCGATCGGGTGCACCTTGATCGGCAACGTAAGGAGTATGTTTCCGCTACCCAGCCCTGTGTTCAACGAGATCGACCCGGCTGGCGCGGCCAGTTCGGTTACGGCGTAGAGTGGCAAGCCAAACAGGCCTCCGGGAAGCGGCAGGCTCACCTTCGTCAGCGTTTCATCGTCGAGCGCGCCCACCAAGTATTTGAGGAATTCCTGTTCTTCTCTGAGTAGTCCGGCCTGGAGCACCAGGGTCTTGGCGATCGGCACGACCGTTTTGCCGAGTGTGATGTAGCCCCCTTCGACCGGTGCGTAGAGACACCCGTTCACTTTCGCGGCATTTATCGGGCACTGGGTGAACACGGCATACCCGCCTGTCGGCGCCGCGATCGCCACAGGAGCCCCAATCCTCGCCAGTGCGATCGCCGCAGCAGCCCCGAAGGCAATCCATTTCTTCATTTGCGCCTCGCTTTCTTCCGCTTGCCCCTCTTCGCGGCGCCGTATCTGCTTCTGGCCTGCCGTTCGCAGCTCCGACGCATGCCCTTGCGCTTGTCGCGCTTGCACGCCTCCAGCGCCTTGCTGAGCTTTTCCCTGTTCGTCAGCGTCTCCGTCGTCGTGACCGTGCTCGTCTTTTCTTCCTTCGGGAACACGATGCTCGGCACCGCGATCAGCGGCGGGGACGTTTGGGGCGTGAGCAGGGTCGGAAAGCCGGGGGTTGTGAAGGAGGCGGGCCGGCCTTGGTCGGCGCCGTCGGCATTTGTCGCCTCGACCCGGTAGTAGTAGGTCGTGCCGGGTTGCAATTCGCCGAGGGTGAGGTGTACTTCTTCGGTCGCCGCGCCGCCGATCGCGCCGAGGCCGGTCGCGGGCACGTGGGCGCCGGGCTGGAAGGGTTCGGCACTGATTTCGAAGCCGTAGTTCGTCTGCAGGCCGTTCGTCGTAACCGTGCCCGACAGCGTCGCCGCGTTCTGGCTGATGCCGCTCGCGCCGCCGGTGCTGACGCTTGGGGGGGTGGGGGCCTCGGTCGTGAAGGTGTGGTCCGCACCGTATTCCCAGCCGAATTCGTTCTTCACCACGAGACGGTAGTGGTAGGTCGTTGCAGGCAGCAGTCCGTCCGCCGAAACCGGGCCGGCGACCTGTGGCGTTTCGCTTGGTTTCACCGTGACCGGGGTGGTGGTTTCGCCTTCGCCGTAGGAATTGGCTGCGTGATTGGCCAGCGCCGCCTGGTAGGCGGCTTCGCTTATGAATTCGTAGTAGTAGCTTGCCTGCACGAAGGGCGCGATCACTGTGCCCGCCAGCGTCGCCGACGTGCCCGTGATGCCGGCCGCTTCGCCTGTCGTGGGGAGCGGCAGGCTCCGTGTCTCGAACTTCTCGACCGCGCCCACGACCGGCAAGCCTTTGTCGGCGTTGCTCGGGGTCTCGGTCGATCCGTTGTTTGCCACCACGCGGTAGTAGTAGACCGTATACGGATTCAGCCCGTCTATTGTTGAACTCACCGGTTGCGCATTGAACCCGGTTCCGTTCGGCACGCTGCCGCCGGGAACCGTTGTGATGGCGCCCGCAAGCTCTTTTTCACCAGATACATTTTCGGTCGCTTCGGTCGAGTAGTCGAAATGGTATTCGGTGCCCTGAAAGTCGGGGTTGATCGTCGCTTGCAGCGTTGCGCTCGTCAGCGTCAACCCGAAGGTGAGCTCGCCTTCTACAATCGGTACTTTGGTGTAGGCTTGAACTTTGCCGTAGGTCGTACACTCTTGCCCTGGATGCGCAACCGGTTCGCATTCGCTGGCTACCACCACGCGATAGTAATAAGTTTCGGCAGCTCCATTTTCACCGAGCCCTTCCACGGTGGCGCTTTCAACCGACTGGGCGCCATATAGACCTGCGGAAATGGCTCCGCCTTCGGCGGTCTTGATTTTCCCTTCGAGTTCTAGTTCTCCTTTTCCGTTGACGCTGGCTTCGGTTGCGTATTCAAAGATGTACGTCGTTTCCTGGTTGTTCGGGTTGATCTCCGCCGAGAACTTCCTTTCCGCGGGTGTTTCAAGGGTGAAAGCGCTCTCGCTGAGGATTTCAGGTGGCGCGGCAAGCGTCGTAAGCGATTCGGCCGATCCGAAGCTCGTCCCGTACGTGCTTTCGCTGACGAGGCAGACCGAATATTGCTTGCTCGGCTCGAGGCCCGTGATATGCGCGGACACCTTTTCGTCAGTTCCCGTCGCAGCTACGACAGGGGTGCTCTCGCCACCCGTACAGCCACCGTTGTCGTTATACTCGAAATAGTATTCCGTCTCGCCTCCGCGCAGTTCGCCGTGCACCGTCGCCGAGGTGGCCGTGATTTCTTCCACGTTCTGGGTAATCGGCGTTTCAGGTGACGCGCCGACGGTAAAGATGTCAACATCGCCCGCCCCACGTTGGGTGGCATAGATCGTCCCCGTACTCGTGACCGCGATCCCGTGGGATTCCGCAAAGCCCTTGAAGGGGAAAGTGGCGATCGGAGGTTCTACCAATCCAAGCGAGCCTTGCTCCGCGATGCTGCTCCCTCTGTCGACGAACAGATTGTTCGTCAATGGTTCCACCGCCAGGGCAGTGCCCGGAACACCCTCTTCCAGCAACGCGCCGGTCGAACTGAACTTGTAAATCGCTGGGTTTAGTTCAGCTCCACCATCCACATAGACATTGTCACTGGAGTTGACCGCGATCCCTTCTGCTTCTGCGAAATAAGGGTACTGCTTAGTAAATGATTTTACAAAAATCCCGGTGCTACTGAACTCGTCGACACCGACGTGTGGCACTTCTTCGGATCCTCCCTGATACGCCCAAAGGTTGCCGTCAGGATCGACGGCGAGCCCGTGCATCGGACGATTATGAAATTCATGAAATGGCGTCACTTTTTTGTTCGCACTATTGGGGCATGCACCTGGTTCCACGACAGATTCGTTTTCGTGTTCGCACGTACCTTTCAGCTGGGTTATGTAGGATCCCGTCGGGCTGAACTTGTCGATGAGCACTTCAGATGTACGCGCATCGGCGACGTACACATCTCCAAACGACGGGCTACTCGGGTCGTTGTCGACCGCAATACCCTCCTGAAGGGTCTCAAACGCGCCGGCCGGCGCGTCGCGCCCGTTGAACTGGCCGAGGTAGACACCCGTGGCGCTGAAGTACTCGACGCGTTTATGGCCGCGATCGACCACGTACACGTCGCCTTTGGCCGCGCCCGCTTCGCTGACGGCCACGCCCCACGGTTCGGACAGCGGTTCCGGGTCAGCCGGGGATGAGGTTGCACTGCCGAAGGAGCCGGTCACGCCGTAGTTGGTTTCGGCAAGCGCCGGTCCGGCGGAGAACAGCACTCCACCCAGCACCGCAAGTGCGGCTAGAGCCGTCAGGACCGTCTTGCGAACACGCCTCATGACCGACTCCCTTTGCCGTTGGTGGACTTTCGTGCCTTACTTGCCTTCTTCGCTTTCTTCTTTTTCTTCGTAGCCTTCTCTGCCTTCGGGCAACCGGTGACGCCGATCGGTGTCGACTCGTGGATTTCGGCGCCGTTCTGGGCGACGATCGCGGTCGGCATCGCGAGTTTGCTCGTGCAGAGCGTGCCGTTTGCTGCGAGCGCGGAGTATGGGCCCTCGGGGAGGTATAGCTCGAAGGATTCAAACGGGACGTCGGGCACTGTCTTGAATGTCGAGCTCGTGATCCCTGCTTTGGAGATGAACGTCGCGGCGACGACATCGACGCGGACACCGTCGCCCTGCAGCACGATCTCCAAGGACGGGAACGCTTCACCGCCGTGGCTGACGAAGTACACCGGGCCGGTGAGCTGTACCGGCACCACCGGCGTGTTGACCCTGACCACCCCGATCACGGACGCCGCCGGGCAGTTCGCGGGGTTCGCGTCGAATACGGCGGCTGTGCACGCTTTCTGCAGCGTCGTCAGACGCGAAGGCAGCTGCTTGGGGAGTTCGACCTTGAACGAATGGATGTTCGCCTGGTTGGTCTGCGAGCCAGTGGGGAAGGTGACCTTCGCGTCGAGGCTCGCACCGTTCGCCCTGGAAGTCTTACCGGAGGTCGAGACCGTGAACTTCGGTTTGAACGCCAGTGCCCCGCAGTTGGTGACCTGGTAGGAGGAGGACCCGCTCGCGCTCGCGGCCTCGGTACTCGTCAACGTCGCAGCTACCTGGAGTTTGTCGCAGCTCGTCGAGTTGAATATGAACCCCGGACGGTTGATCGTGACGTTCACCAGGCGCAACTGCAACGGGATGCCATCCAGTACCGTCGGCAACGGGTCCGCGGTCACGGTCAACGCGGAGGTTTCCGGGTTCACGCTGATCGCCGAGCGATTCACGACCGTCCCATTCCCCGTTGTGCCCGCCAGCGTATACGGGCCCGCCTTCGCCGGCACCACGATCGAGAGGCCATACGGGGCGCCCTTATACGGCCCAGTGATGAACACCTTCCCGCCCCTCACCACGAACGGGTCAGCGCCCGGCCCGGTCTCGACCGTCACTTCCCCGATCTGGCTTTCCGGGCCACACGTCCCCAGCGACGCCTGCGGTTCGGGACACAAGCTGACCCGCGAGAGCATCCCCAACAACCCCGGCGGCATCTGCACCTGCAACCCATTCAAGAACTCATCGGAGTCCGAGCGGCCAAACGCGACCGTGAACGGGGTGAACCCACCCGCCTGGTTACTCGTCGTGCCGGCCGTAAACGTCGGGTTGAACTGTGGAGCGAAGCAGTTTTCGTCGATGTCGAAGTTGCTCGTCGGCGTCGCGTCCGGCGTGAACGGCGTGCTCCACGGCGTCAGATCCGCCGTCGTATGCACTTCGCCGCAGGTACGGGGGTTTGAAAGCGTCGCGCGCTCACCTCCCTGCAGGCTCAGCTGGAATTCAGAGAACGGCAGCTGCGGGGTGTTTTCGAACGTGGTCGTGATCTGGCCCGTCTGCTGGTTGATCTGCCCCGTGCCTTCGAGCTTGACGATGATCCCGGATTCACCTTCGCCGACGACCTGCACGAACAGGCGGATCATCTTGCTGTCCGCCGCGTCCTGCGGGGTACACGGATCGCATTCCGGCGAGGCCAGGAACACATCGCCGTTGAGGCGTTCTTCAAGGGCCGGGGTCTTGATCGACACCGTCCCCACCTGCGAGTCGCGCGGACAGCCACCCGGCACACCCGAATGCAGAGCGAACTGAACGTTTGAGCAATCGCCCAGACCATCGGCCGCCGACGGCGAGATCACGGTGCCTGGCGGCAACGTCACCGACGTACGCTTCACATCCGGCGTCGCCAAACCTTCCGCTTCAGTGTTCTGCGGAACGTCCAAATCAAACGAATACCCCGCCGGCGCGCCCGCTTCCAACGTATCCGGCAGCATCAACACCGACGGATTGAACGACAGCTGGTCACAACCGGTATCCGTGCCGATCGGGGTCGTTTCCGTGCCCGGTCCCGCTTTGAACGGTGCTCCCGTTTCGGGCAGTTCCGGCGCAGCCCACGAATCAGTTTCCAAAATACCCGTCAGCGGCGTCGAGCACTGCGAAGGGTTCGTCAACAGCGGCACACGCTTCTCGAGCACATTCAGCCCAGGGGAATCACTACCGTTTGAATATTCTTCGATTCCGGCGCCGCCAAAAGTGATTTCATGTTCGCCATGAACTTGACCATAATCCGCATGGACAGTCCGGGCGGCCGCGTCGGGGCCGGGACCGTTATGTTCGGCGGGGTCCCCCCAGATCGTGACCGAGCTCATGTAGTCTTCGCCTCCGCCGGTTATGTCCGTCGTGTCCACGCGCACGTTGTATTCGCCGTCTGACAGCACGCCCGTATCCAGTCGCACGGAAAAGAACAGCGCGTTGAACGCGAATGCCACGGGCTCGCCCGGGGCCGGCGCAATGTTGTACACCGGCACCGTTATCACCGCACGACCGAGACCTCCTGAATACACGATCAGCGTCGCCATCCCGACCATCGTATTCTGCGGACAGGTTGCGTTTTCGGTGACGGCGGCCAGCGTGCAGCGCGGCACCCCTACGGTCGTGCCGACGAGACCGGGAGGAAGGTCGAAGCGGACGTCCTTGGGCAGGCCGACCGGTTTAGACCCAAGCGTACACGCCGGCGCCGCCTGCGAGAGCGTGCCATTGCAGCTTTCTCCACGACTTTCTCCTAGCGGGTTGACCGTATTGAGGAAGAACTCGTTCGTCACGTTCGGGTGGCCACCGGCCTGGCGCGTGGAGGTCGTGGCCAGCAGGCCTCCTTTCGCCACGCCGTAGGGGGGTGAGAGGGTGCTGATCGCGACCGGCTCACTGACCGACGCGCTCGCGGCGCCGCCGCCGGAGACCGACGCCTCGTTGATTTGGCAATTTGCGGCTTCGGAAGGTACGAGACACGTCTGATACGCAGGCGTTTCGGTATTCGTTTCGAGGTGAACCCGGATCGTCATTACGAGCGTATCCCCGGGATCGATCCGTTCCGAGGTCGTGCAGGAGGGATCCCTCGGCGCGGGCGTGCAGTCCAAGCCGCCAAGTGCTGCTTCGGACGGGGTGCTGGTGTTGGTGTAAGGAAAACCGAGCGGGTCGCGATATGCATTGTCGCCGAAGACGGGTGAGACTTTGACGCCTTCGAATTCTGTTTCGGGGGCCAGCGTCAATCCGGCGGGCAGCACATCGCCGATCGTAACCGGTGCCACCACCGGGCTGCCCGTATGGCAGAACCCTTGCTTAACTTCTCCACCTTCCAGTTTTTCTTTTTTCTCTTTTCGTTCTCGTTCTTCTCTACTCGTTTCCGTTTCGATCACCGCGGTGGTGCAGTCCGTCGAGGCGCCGCCAACATTGACCGCCGTCACCACGATCGCGTCGGCGCCGGATTTATCGCCCGGCTTGAAGTTGGTTGGGTTCGACACCGAGAGTATCTTCCACACCGGGCCGGTTGTTTCGGCGTGGGCGTAGGCCGCCAACGAAAAGAACAAACAAATCACGACCGGAATAAGACGCCTCATGACTTTGTCCTCCCGTTGTGGCTGGCTTTCTTAGCTTTGGACTTTTTCTTGGGGGTGAGTGGCCGGGGGCGTTGCAGCCCCCGGCTCTCGCAGAACCGGACGTGAACGTCTCCGCTCATACGGCTCCCACCATCCGGTCGCGGGTTCGCACTAGCTGCCAGTGGGCGAAGAGGTCT
>Ga0302226_10002767_pt1 | contig 12300 bp, 18 predicted proteins | sample II_Palsa_E3_3_FD_193524 | JGI IMG/M metagenome (GOLD analysis project Ga0302226, IMG submission 193524) | Peat permafrost microbial communities from Stordalen Mire near Abisko, Sweden - II_Palsa_E3_3 | ecosystem: Environmental > Terrestrial > Soil > Palsa > Peat permafrost | place: Sweden...
GCCACAACACAGGCGAAAGTTAGTGAGTGTATACAGCCAGAAAACAGTGCAAAGATGTACACTGAACCCCACCGTGAGGTTCATTTTTGCCTGGACTGAAGACGGAAATGTGCATACTATCCCATGATGAAGAAAAGAGCGGGGGGGAAAAAATATGTATACAATCCTAATTTGTCCGTTTTTTGAGCTCCTTTCGGAGGCGGTCCACCTCGACACCCATCGAGTCGATCACACGTTGCAGCTCCATGTTCTTCATGTGGTACTCCTCCACTTGGTTCTGGAGCTTGCGGTTGGTTTCTTGCACCTCGGTATTCTGATTGGCATTCTTGGCACGCTTGATCATGTTGGAAAGCGGGCTCATGATCATGTCTGGGCCGAGCTTTTCCAACGCGGACGGTTCACTATGGTTTGATGACGATGATGAAGCGGCGGCTGCATCAGACAGGGGAAAAAAGTCAGAACGACTCCCAAAAAAAAATTAAAAAATACGCTTACGAAGAATGCCCGTTCGCTCGCGCATCAAAAAGTCCTGAATGATCTTGGCCTTGGCCTCGTTGTCCTGCTGGAGCAGCTTGACGTCGCTCTCGAGCGAGCGCACCTTTTCGTCCAACAAGTGATCGTTGCTATTGTTGTTGCTAGAGTGCCCGTGGTGGGTACTGCTGCCAGAGGGTACGTGCGAGCGCGGAGCGAGGTTGGGCGTCGACGTACCAGACGACAAATACTCATTGGACGACGAGTCTGCCAGCGCAACACTCGATCCCTGTCGGCTCAGCGTTCCCCTGCTCAATCGTTCCACCTCCTTCTTCAGGTCCTTGATCTGAAAAAAAAAAAAATTAGAATAGAGATGAATGTCTTAAAATACCGTTACCATCTGCAGCTGCTTGCGCTCGGCAATCTTGCGCTCACTGTGCGAGTCGTCCAGCTGGAGCTTCAGTGCCTCAAACTCCTTCTCAACCGACTCGTTCTTTGTCTGGATCTCCTTGAGCTGGCTCTGAGCAGCGGCAACAGCGGTCTGTGCCTCCTCGAGCTCCTTGGCGTGACGCTCCTTGCGCTTGTCCAACTTACTCTGGAGATCGTCACGTGTAGCGGTGGCCTCGTCAAGCTTGGCCTGGGTCTCCTTGAGTTGGCTCTGCGCAGAGACGATCGCAGCGTTCAGCTGGTCCTTCTCGCCCTTGAAACTCTCTGCCTTGTTGTTGAGCGTGCCGCGGAGCTGCTCCGACTCTTGCTTGAGCTGCTCGTTCAACCGCTGCACCTCGGCCATCTCTTTCAAATGCTTGTTGGTCATCTAGTAAACACGCCTTGAAAAATGAGTAAAAACGAAATTATTTTGTTTTTCACCTCGTCCTTCTCGCGCGACAACTGGTCAACGCTCTGTTTGCGGCTCTCAGCAAGCTGCTCCAGCGTTGTCACACGGGCCGTGGCCTGCTCCAGTTGGGTATTGATGGCTTTGAGGTTTTCCTTTGCTTGTTTGATTTGGTTTGTCTGCGGTTTGGAATAGCAATTAAAATGAATGATGTCCGCCGGATGGATGCCAAAAGAAACGTACGCGGACTTCTACGGCTTCCCTGGCCTGGCCAAGCTCCTTCTCGAGGGCAACGACCTTGGCATCGGCAGCCTTTCTGGCCTCCTCGCTGTCACCGGCGGCCTTGACAGCGGTCGCACTGGTTGCAGCGGCAGTCTGCTTTTTCAATTTCTGCAGCTCATCGTTCTAGTGAAAAAAAAAAATTTTTTTTTAAATGAATCGACTGGTGAGATCTTCCTCCCCACCTTCATTAGCAAATCCTCCTCAAAGTTGCGCTTGAGCTCGAAAAACTTGGACTCTGATGTCGACTTGAGCTTTTCGTGTGCCTCCTCGGCCGCCTTGATCTGTTGCTTTGCTGCCTCCAGCTGCTTCTTCATCAGCTGATTCTCTGCCAAGAGTGCAGGGTCGGCCACAGCCGAAGCAGCGGCGGCAGCGGCGGCACCCGAGCTCGCCTTGGCGCTGATCGACGTCTTTACCGCATCGTGGACCTTGGTGGCCACCCCCTACGTTAAAACGGGAATAGTCAGTCTGAAAATCGAAATCAACGAATCAAGTACAGCAAAGGCGGCGCTGTTTTCAGCGGATACCGCTTCGCTCGAAAACGCTGCGTCAATCAATTGATGCTGACAATAGTGTCAATAAAAAAAAATATGAACTTTTTTCAGGGCATACGAGGTTTTCCAGTTGTGCTGCGTCCAACGAGTCTCCAGCAGCAGCGGTCGCCTGCTTCGAGCTGTCGAGGGCAGCCTTGAGGAACTGGACCTGCTCTTCCTTCACCTGGAGCTGCTGGTTGTGTTCTGCGTTGGCCTTCTTGAGCTTTTCCTCCAGCTCGTCCTGGATCGTGCCCATGTGCTGCATGTTTTCTCGCATGGCTTGGATCTAGACAGCAAAAAACATGCCAGGTAAGAAACTCAAATGGCAGGTGGCCAAAGGTACCTGGACTTCCTTATCCTGGAACTCTCGCTTCATGTTTACGTTCTCCTGCAGCACTGTCTTGATGTCCACGTCGACGCCGTTCGCGTCCTTGACCGTCTGCTTTGCGCCACCCGCACCTGCAGCAGCATGCACGCCTGCTCCGGCGCCCGTGGTAGTGGCCGCTGAACCTATGGACATTGAGTTGTCAAAGGCAGCCGCGCTCTTCTTGGCCTTGTCAATCAGGTTGCCGAATCCACCGAATCCACTCGACTTGGCAGCAGCCGCCGCCGGGGCAGCACCAGCACCCGCTCCGCCAGCCGCAGCGGCCTTCTTCAGGTGCTCGACCTCTGATCACACACACCGACCCCCCCCAAAAAAAAAAAAAAACATGTGAGCTTTTTTATACGACGACGGTGTGGTTTCTACCGTCTTTGAGCTTTTTCTCTCGCTGGACGCCCTCGTAGTGCTGCTCCTTGAGCTTGATCAGCTCCTCCTGGAGCCGGTTGAACTAAAATCAAGGGCCCTTCAGACAAACGTGCACGTTTTCTTCGCAGCTCACCTCGTCGGCAGTAGCCATTTTAGAAAGTGTCGTGGCCATGTCGATTCGTTTGCGAGTAGGAGGTCCTTCTTCCGGGCAGCAGCAACAGCAGCGGCAGCAGCAACAGCAGGAGCCCTTGATCGACGTGGACGGCAAGGACGACGAGGAGGATGACGTCAAGCGGTGGGAGGGGGCGTACCAGCGGAGCTGGGATGTGGTGCAGGAGGACCAGGATGGCTCGCTGCAGACGGCCGTCAACTCGCTGCAGCAGCAGCTCAAGCGGAGGAGGCTCAAGCAGGTGCGGCAGATCCGCAGGGGGATCATCCGGCACACGTTTATCGTCGTCGATATGTCGCGTGTGATGGACGAGAGGGACCTGCCGCCATCGAGGATCGAGCTGACCTTGACTCTGGTGGAGGCATTCCTGCAAGAGTACTTTGACCAGAATCCGATCAGCCAGATCGGCATCATCGTCACGCGCGATTCTGTGGCCGAGAAGATCACCGAGCTCAGCGGTACAGACCAAAGTAGAGGGAAAAATTAATGAAATTATTTATAGGCAACCCTACCGAACACATGCGACTGCTGCGCGACAGTAAAAACACGAGCGGTGAACCATCGCTACAAAATTCGCTAGAGCTAGCTCGTCAGTCGCTGGCGTATTGATCGACTGTGTTTTTGTTGTTTTTTGATTTTGATTTTATTTTTTGTTCAACTAGCCATGTACCAAAGCACGGCAGTCGAGAGGTCATCCTCGTTGTTGCGAGCCTGACGACGTGCGACCCCGGCAACATCTTCACGACGATCCAGGCGCTCAAGCAGGACAAGGTGCGCTGCTCCATCATCAGCTTGACGGCCGAGATGCATGTGTGCCGGGCGCTGGCCCGCGAAACAGGCGGCGAGTACAATGTGATAATGAACGACTCGCATTTCCGCGAAGTCATGTTTGACCACGTCGTCCCGCCCGCGATCCTCACCACTACCGCGGGCTCGGCAGAGTCGGGTCTGGTTGTCATGGGCTTTCCCGTTCGACGCCAGGAGCAGCACGCAACGCTTTGCGCGTGGTATTTTCTTTTCTTTTTTTTTTTTCCTTCTTCCAATTGCGTTTTATTGAAATGTTCTGTTGCTGCACAGCCATCAAAAGTGGACCAAGGGAGGGTACTTTTGCCCTCGGTGCCGCTCGAAAGTGTGCGATCTCCCGTCCGACTGCCCGATCTGCGGCCTCACGCTCGTGCCGTCGCCCCATTTGGCGCGCTCGTACCACCACCTCCTCCCTCTCGACCATTTCAAGGAGCAGCTGCCCTCGACGCCAAAGTGCTTTGCCTGCGCCCGCAAAGTCGCCCCCGGGGAGAATGTGTATGCGTGCACCAAATGCACGAACGAGTTTTGTCTAGACTGCGACCTGTTCATCCACGACATGCTTCATAACTGCCCTGGCTGTTGTCTCTGAGCGACGATCTTTTTTTTTTTGTTGCTGTTGTAAAGTACTGGAAAACAACAAACACGCCCACACGAAGAATGCCCAACTACCACTCGACGGGCCAGTCAATCAGCTCCATCAGACGCACGACAATCGCCTCGAGGCCCGCCTGATCCTCCTTGTCAAAGCCGTTGACGTTGGTCGCGTCCAGATCAAACACACCAACGACGTTCTAGGACAGGTAGGGTTATGTCACCTGCACACAAGACATAAAAACGTTACGCCCTTGCTGTTAAACATAGGCACGACGATCTCCGAGTTGGTCTTGTCTGAGCACGCGATGTGACCAGGGAACTCGTGCACGTTGGGAACGAGCTGTTGGTTTGTTAGCGCATATTACCTAACACGAACAACACAGTACCTGCGTCTCCCTTGTCTTTGCTGCGGCGCCGCATACGCCGCGTCCCGGCCCGATCAACACACACGCCACCTCGCCCTGGAACGGGCCGAGGATCAGCGTACCATCGGCCTTGTCGCGCACATAGAAACCGACCCAGTTGACGTGCGATTCGCCGCGCGGCTTGAGGCCGTGGTACACAAGCGAGGACACGTTGGCCATCCCCGCAACCTGACCCAAACAACCGTTTAAGGGCACAGACCGGGCGACCGCGTAACGGAAATACCGTACCCAGTTGCGCTGGCCCTCGAGCACAGCCTCGATCTCCTTGAGCAGCGCGGCGTAGAATTGAGATTTTGCCATCTTTTCCGAAACTTGTATGTCAGCCTCCCATTTCGTGCGGCTCGTTTGAATCTGAGATCGGCGCCACGTTCAAAGCACCATTCAATGACTTTAGCAAAGCATCCCTGTCGGTTTTGAGCAGCGCATCAAATTAAAATCCATGTACAGTGTATGTTTTTATTTCACAAATTGGGTTTCCTGTTTCTACCAGATGGCTCTGTGGTCCTCCATCAGGCCGACCGCATTATCGATCTGCAGCTTGTAGAGGAGGTCTGGCTCGGGGCGGAACTCGACCGTGATGTTTGCGAGGCCGTAGACCTGGATCGAGTCGGTGAGGAGGAGGGCCGCGACGTCGGTCTTGTCCTCGCGGAAACTGCGCGGCTGGAAGACAAGCCGGACGGTTTCGGTCGTGGGGTTGAGCGAGCGGACATGCCATGTGTTGCGGTGCTTGTGGTACTTGGGCACGACAAAGGAAACGCCGCTGAGGGGAAACAGCGTGCCGTTGATCCAGATGGCGTTCTCGAGCGAGTGGCCACGATAGTCGAGCACGTCGGCGGAGAGGTTGATCCCGATGCGTGCGGGTGCGGTGCTCTCGCTCACGACCTCGTCGTCCTTCTCTTGGGGCTCGGCCACGGCGGTGGTGGCGTTGGGGTCGCCACTGTTGCCTCGTCGTCGTCGCACGATCGTCGTGAGCTGGCCCTGGGCACTGAAGGATGCACGTTTCCACGTGGTCTCGCGGAGTGCGTCGATCTTGGTCCAGTCAAGAGCGGCGAGGCCGTCCAGGTCGTGCTCCTCGTCGCCCACGATGAGCTTGCCAACAAACTCTGCGCCGGCGGCCTTGTGGATGTACGCGGGCCTCTTGAGGGTGCCATCGAGTGGGAAGAGCATTGCGAGTGCATCTGTCATCTGGACGGTAAACACGAGCGAGATGGGCACGTTGCCGCCGGCGTTGTGCATGGCCTCGGCGAGCAGGCTGACCGATCCGCGCCAGACGCCGTCCACACGGTCGTAGCAGATGGACAGGTCCTCTGCGGCCTCCTCGTGTTCGAGCGGGATGCGGTGCAGCACGGACGCGGTCCACTCGGTGCAGCCGTCGATGCTCGAGGGTGCCATGCGCAGCCCCATTCCCAGCATGCTGTGCCCGTGGTACGTCCACCGTCTGCCCGTGGGCCGCTCGATGACCGTGAGCACGACGTCGTCGAGGTAGTTCAGCTGGACGAGGTGGACCACGACAAAGAACCGCGTGCTGGTGAGCGTGAACGAGTTCCACTTTTTCTGCGTGAAGAACCGCTGCACCACCGACGTCCAACGCTGCGCCTCGTCCTCCAGAAACGTCACGTCGCGCACAGGATGACGCCAACGCCCAAAGTCGTACTGCAACAGCGACAGGTGCGAGTACAGGCCGTCGCCCGCGGCGTGCTTGTGACGGTGGTCGTGCTGCTGCTGCTGCTGCTGTTGATGTTGCTGCTCTTGCCCGCCCTCGCCCTCCTCGATAAACAGATGCTCGGGCCACACCACGGGATCGCGCACGTGCGGGTCAAAAAAGGCGATCACGGCCGAGTGCCGCGTCGTGGCCGCGTTGGAGAAGTTCCACGCCACGGCCACGGCCAGCCACAGGCACAGCACAAACACGACCAGGGCTGTGCACCGCAGGAACCACAGGAGGGCGCCCGTGGGGGCCTTGGGCGGGGCACGCCGCCGCTGAGTAGGGTGTCGCAGTACCTCGACTTGCATCTCTTTTTTCTTTCTTCTGAAACTCTGAACGACTGGGGATGGTTCTATGGTTCTCGGGGGATCTTGAGTGGTTTCTTGTGTTTTGCTTGCATCCTTGCATCGTGTGTCCTCTTGTTTTTACTCACCAGATGGCGTGGTGGTCCTCCATGACACCCAGGACGTCGTGCAGCTCGACCTCGTACTGGACGCCGGCCTTGGGGCTGAACTTGACCACGATGTCGGCGGTGCCGACCGACTGGGTAAAGTCAGAGACGAGGAGGACGACGTTGGTGTTGTCAGAGCGCGACGCAATGGGCTTGAACGTGAGCGAGACCGTCTCGGTCTGGCTGAGCGACTGCACCGTCCACGTCTCCTTGTCCTTGATGGCGGGCACGGCAAACTTGACGCCAGCGAGCGAGAAGACCTTGCCTGAAAAATTTACACTTTTTTTTTTAACAACAAAATGCAAAACAAATAGTAATAACAATAATTTACCATCAATCCAGAGGCCGTTCTCCTGTGAATGGCCCTGGACGTCGTACACGTCCGAGGACAGGTTGATGCCGATGCTCGAGGTAGTCTTGGAGACGTTCTCACCCTCGGTGATGGTGACGGCGCCGGCGCCGGCAAAAGAGGCCCACTTCCACACGGTGTCGCGCTTGGCGTTGGCCTTGGTCCAGTCGATCGTGCCGTGGCCCTTGAGGCTGTGCGTCTGGCCGTTCCAGACGAGCTCGCCGTCGGTGGGAGCGCCGGCGACTTTGTGGACGTAGGCGGGGCGGTTGAGCGTGTCGTCCAAGGGGAAAAGGAGGACGAGGCCCTGGGTGGTCTCTATCGTGAACTGGAACTTGATGGGCCTGCTCTCGCCCTTGCTCTCCACCGTGACATCGGCCTGGGCGACCCACTGCTTGGTCTCCTTGTTGTAGCAAACCGACGAGTCCTTCTTGTCGGGGTTCAGCGGGTTGCTGGCCCAGGTGGTGCAGCCGTCGATCGAGGACGCGGCAATGTCGAGGCCAAAGCCGATGGGCAGACGGCCGTGGTACTCCCACACGCGACCGGTCTCTTCCTGCTTGACGGTGATTTTTTAAATGGGGCAGCAAAGGGAGGGGGATTACCTTCTTGTCGACAACGTAGAGAAAGACATCGGCCAGGTAGTTGAGCTGGACAAAGGCGGTGGCGACGAGGAAGCGATCGGTAGCAACGGTGAAAAAGTTCCACTTCTTCTGCGTAAAGTGGCGGTACAGCGACTGCGACGTCAACAGGCCCGCCGCGTCTTCGACAAAGGTAATGTTGGCCACGGGGGCCTTCCAGCGACCATAGTTATAGTCCTTGGCCGCCGAGGTCGTGAACAGCGACGACGGCGCGGCCGTGCGAAGCGACGCGTCAAACGACGTCACGGGCGAGCTCAGCGGCGGGATCGATGTGAACACGAGGCCCACGTACACGGCGATGCCAACGGCGGAAACGGCCAACAATTGCGTCCACATGTTGGGGCTGTCACACACACAAAATGGCCACCGTTCAAGAAATTTTCTTTTTTTTCTTTTACTTTCCTTTTTATTCTGCGCCTTTGCTTGTTTGTTTCCCACCTTGCAGGCATTTTGATTCCAAAAGCAAGGAAAGAAAAAATTTTTTTCTACTATTCCTCGACAGCAACCACATTCTTCTCACGCTCGCGCAAGTACGACACAGCCCCTGGCCGAGAGTGCTTGCGCTCGTTGTCCTGTCGCCGCTTGAGGGCCGCGACCATCGTCTGCTTGGACGTTGTGGCATTGTAGATGGCCTTGGGGATGCGCCGTTGCTTGGCGATGGCGCTGACCTCGGGCAGGTGCTGGAACTTTTCCTTGAGAGCGTCGTTGTACTCGACGGCGGCACGTTGGCGCGGCGCAAGCTTGCCGATTTGCTCGGATGCGTTGGCCTTCCACAGACGGATGTTGGCGTCGTCAGAGCCAGAGAGCACGTACTTGTTGTCCATCGTGTACTTGACGCAGAATACCCTTTGCATCCGCTTGGTGTGGTACACCTCGCGAGAGTGCCCATTGTTGGTCTGGAAGATGCGCACAGAGCGGTCGTAGGCACCCGTGGCGATCTCCTCGCCGGTCGGGGAAAAATCGAGGTCCATTCTGTTTTTTTTTATTTTTATTTTATAAAATAATTAAATGTTGTTTTTTCCCTTGTTTTTTGTTTTTCAAAGTCGCATACACAGCAGAGACGTGGTCCTTGAGCACGTTCAGGGCCTTTCCCATTTTCCTCATATCAAACATGTAGCAGTTGTGGTCCTCATTTGCCTATTTGCGGTGAATTTTCCCTTTCTTCAGCAAGTACCAAAAATAGCGTCCACGCACCACTGCAAAGTTGAAGGCCTCCATTGGGTTCCACGCAATCGCGTTGGACCGCATATCGAGCACCAGCTTGGTCAAGGGCGACTTGGTGCGGATATCGTACAGGACAATGTTGCGGTCACTGCCACAGCTGGCGAGCACGTGTGTCTCTGTCTTGTTGAAGCGGACGGTATTGATCGTGTCTGCGCCCCACACAAACGAGTGGATCGGCTCAGACCTTTTTTTTTTTTGGTCAAAAGAATGAGCGTCAATAAACGACGACCGTAGACGAGAGTGTGTGTTACCTGTTTACGTCCCACACATCGACTGCATTGCTGGCCGTGCAAAACCACTCGTTCTTCTGGTGGTAGTCGACAGCGTTGTAGCTCGCCTTGCCCATGAACACTGCCTCGGGCTCGTTGTCGACGGGGTCTGTCCAGTTGCGGTTGTCATAGTCCATGCTCCACAGGCGGATGCACTTGTCGTCGCCCACCGAGAGGATCCCGTCGCCGGCCGACGTCACGCTCACGCCACGCACAAAGCCCTTGTGCGCACCCGCCTTCCACACGCACTCGCGCGAGCCCAGGTTCCACACACGCACCTCGCCGTCGGCACTGCCCGACACGACGCACGTAAGTTGACGTGGGTGCTTGGCAAGGCAGTACACTCCGTCCGCATGGCCGCTCAGGGCGCCCACAAACGGCTTGGCAAAGATGCGGTCCAGCTTGACGGCGTTGACGGCGCGGGTATACTCGCGCGCCTGCTCAAACTGGTGCAGCTCGGGCTTGACGTTGCGGTGCACCTTGAAGATGTCCTGGCAAACAACAACAACACGACATCAATACAGCGCAGTGGCATCAAAGCCATGAGGCAAACCTGAGAGCGTGTGCGAGTGTAGTCGCTGGCAGAGCGGCTGATGACCTTGACCTTCATTACGGAGCCACGTGGCAAAACAAACTGACGGCGCCATTTCAGAGGAGTGTCATACCCGTAGATCTTGCAAAATTTTCCTTCTCTTTTTTCCTTCTCCTTTACAGTTGAGCCAAGCTAATTAGGAGGAGGAGGAAGTGGATAGAGAGTACAGCTTGGACATGGTCGTGTTGGAAAAGAGGGTACGGCTTTGGTCGATGGTCTCGACATGCTCGATGTTGCGGGCAGAGGCGACAGTGAGCAGCCGGGGCGCGACGTAGACGAGGCGACTAATGTGCTTGTACAGGAGCATGATCGAATTGCGATCGTCTATTAAAATAAATAAATAAAATAAATAAAAAATAGAAAACAAAACCGCACTGTCAATGTGAACGCGCGGATCGATCTGGCGGACCATGTGTGTCTTGCCCTCCTCGGTCTCGTGGAACAACACCCTCTGCAGGACGAGTGTGAGAAGGGGAGGACAGCTTCTCTTTGTATATTTTTGTTACATCTGGATTCAGACCGCCAATGCCCTTGAGCAGCTCCATGATCTGCTGCTCTTGCGCATCCGAGATGACCTGCACGAGCACGACGACTGCAAACTGCCTTGCCAGCTCTTGGAGGACGGCACGCATGCCCTGGCGGAACACAAACGTATTGCGTTCAAACTGGAGCAAGAGCTGCATCCATCCTTTTTTTAGGCACAAGTCACAGCAAGAGAGAGACGTACATCGTTGGCCGCAATGGTCACGATCGTGTTGCCCCCGCTTGCGACGGTGGCGACGCTGTCTTGCTGGTGGTACGATTGCTGCTGCTGCTGCTGCTGCTGCTGCTGCTGCTGTTGTTGTTGCCTTCGTAGTTGTGGCTGCTGAATCTGCAGCTGTGCCAAGCGCCGCCGCCGCCACCAGCTGTAGAGCTCGTACAGGAGCACCGTCGTCACCAGAAACACAACCAATCGGAACGATGTGGACCATCGCCTTGGTGCAGCGACCGAGGAGGCGGTTTCGGGCATGTTTTCAAGTTTGGCGTGGCCTGAAAATTGGAAATCCCCGTTTTTTTTTTTTCAACTGACAGTCCTCAGTTTGAGAGGCTGCGCTGGATGGACCCTACTGAACTGAGCCCCCAATCCCAAGTTCCAAGTTTTTACGTTTGGATAATAAATGATCTCGTCGTCCGAACAAAATTGTATTTTTAGGGAAAGAGACGAGAGGAGAATTAAAAAAAAAAAAAACAGTACGGAAAAAGGCCACCCTGAAAATTGGAGACCAAGCGATAGGGAAGCTTTAGGAGGGGGAAAAAAAAAAAAAGAAGGAAAAAGAAAAAAGAAAAAAAGAAAATGTATGGTTTATGTGTAGGCGACACCGGCCGAGACAAGTCCGGTCATGGCGACACCGATACCGCCGCTGGGGGCCACGATGACGGCAATGCTGGTGCCCTGGACGACGGGCACGTTGTACGACTGGCCGATGGGCGCGGAGAAGGCCTGGCCGATGGAGATGGCACCGCCAACGGAAATGACGGCCTGGAGGTCGGTGGCGGTGAAGAGGGCCGAGTTCGGGGGCGCAGTGTAGACGGTGACGATGATCTCGCTGCCAGCGTCGAGGGTGACTGCGAGAGTGACGGTCAGGTCAGCGGCAATGCTGGTAAGGTAGCCATCACGGGGGGCGACAAAGAACGTGGAAGGGAGGAGACCGCCGGTGAGGCCACTGGTGAGAGCGAAGCCAGAGAAGCCGAGGGCGTTCTGGATGAGTCCAGCGACCGAGGCGAGGGCGACACCGGTGCCAGAGACGAGGGCGCCAGAGCTGAAGGGGATGATCGAGGCAGCGCCGTTGGTACCGTTCACACCGTTGAGACCGTCAGTGCCGTTGAGACCGTTAGCGCCGGCAGGACCCTCGGGACCAGCAGCGCCAGCAGGTCCTTGGGCACCCTGGGGGCCAGCGACAGTCGAGTCGGCGCCGTTGGTGCCGTCAGTGCCGTTGGTACCCTGGGGGCCAGTGGGGCTGGCGGGGCAGACGCAGACGAGGGGAGGGCAGGTGAGCGAAGGGGCAGATGTCGCGGCAGCGGTGGGGGCAAGGGTGGGGCCAGCGGTGCCAGCGGGCGGGCAGTGGTGGTGGCGGTGGTGGTGGTGCCATTCGCCGTTGCCCCAGTTGCCGTCGCCGTTGCCCCAGTTGCCGTCGCCGTGTCCGCCGTGGTGTCCGTGTCCGTGTCCATGGCCGTTGCCGT
>Ga0302226_10002771_pt1 | contig 12283 bp, 13 predicted proteins | sample II_Palsa_E3_3_FD_193524 | JGI IMG/M metagenome (GOLD analysis project Ga0302226, IMG submission 193524) | Peat permafrost microbial communities from Stordalen Mire near Abisko, Sweden - II_Palsa_E3_3 | ecosystem: Environmental > Terrestrial > Soil > Palsa > Peat permafrost | place: Sweden...
CAAGCTGTTGCTGCAACACTGAGTCAGAACGAGCTGCATCGACACGATGCGGGTCGGCATCAAAAAAATCAAAGGGCAGGACAATATGACGGGCAACATTCGCGGCAATATCCTGACGTCTCAAGGCTGGCGGCATGGCAGCCTGGAGTTGGAAAACGGCTATATCTCCCGTATCGATGCGATCGCGGCGGACCCGCAAGGTAATCAGGATGCCTACATCTTGCCGGGTTTTATCGACTTGCATGTGCACGGCGGCGGCGGCGCCGATGTGATGGAAGGCGAGGCGGCGACGCAAACCATGGCGCGGGTGCATGCACGCTTCGGTACCACAAGTATGCTGGCTACCACCATGACCGCGCCGCGTGCCGAACTGGAGGTTGTACTGACCGGTTTGGGCCGCGCGGCGAAGGCGCGTGACCCAGGTTGCGCGAGAGTGTTGGGGGTGCATCTGGAGGGGCCATACATTAACCCCGGCAAGCTCGGCGCACAGCCTGACACTGTGCAGACGGCGGCATTGGCCGAGGTGCTGTATTACCTCGAGCTGGCGCCGGTGCGCGTGGTGACCTTGGCCCCGGAGATTGCCGGGCATGCCGAGATTATTTCCGAGCTGGCGGCACGCGGGGTCCGGGTGCAAATCGGTCATACGCTGGGTAGTTACGAAGACGGCGTCGCGGCCCTGGGTCATGGCGCAAGTGGTTTTACCCATTTATATAACGCCATGAGCGGCTTGCATCACCGCGCGCCGGGTATGGTCGGGGCGGCGCTGGCTCACGCTGAATTTGCCGAACTGATTCCCGACTTATTGCATGTCCATCCAGGCGCGATTCTTACCGCCTTACGCGCCATTCCCCGCTTATATTGCGTGACCGATGCGACCTCGGCGACGGGTATGCCTGACGGCGACTATCGCCTGGGCAGCCAATATGTGAACAAATGCCTGGGTGCGGTGCGTCTGGCCGACGGCACCTTGGCTGGCAGCACGCTGACCATGGATGTCGCTTTACGCAATCTGGTTGGGATGGGGTTGCCGCTGGCCGATGTGTCGGATCGCTTATCGCGCCATGCAGCCGATTATCTGGGTCTATCCGATCGCGGGCGTATCGCCGTTGGAGCTTACGCTGATCTGGTGGTGCTGGATCGGGACATGCGCTTGCAAAAGACCTATGTCGAAGGCGAGGAGATCGCAGCCGAAGCAGGTGGGCAGTAACATGCAGACTGCCTGATGCCAGCTAGGCTGGCGTCAGGCGGAGGCGCTCTTCAAAAGCCGGGCGCATGATGCTTAGCGTCGATATTGGCGGTAGTCCGAAGTGCGCACGCGGATCGGCACCAAGCGCTGGCGCGCTTGTTGTTCGGCTTTCATGCGCAATAGCGCCAAGCCCATCATGCCAGCGGTGCCAAGAGCTACTACGAGGCTAACTAAGCCCAGGGTCCAGTTAATATCAAACATGGCACGCTCCAAAAAAATGCATCAAGGCTTTGGCGAATTCGATGTTGATCGCCACCTGAGACTGCGCAGGGTTCGCGCGTAACGTCTCCGCATTGCCTGATTGTTACCAACGTACCACAAACCTGACGAGCAACCTTGTGTACGACTTGCCTGCTAATGCTAATTAGACTGAGCCGGCTCAGGTTGTTCCCGGGTTTTTGCATTCATTTAGCCGGGTAAGCATGGCGCAGCCGTCAAAGGCAGGTAGCAACGCTTCAAAGTTCGCGCTACGTTTGAATACTATAACGGCAAAAAATGTTAAGTATTGAGCGATTGAAGCTTTGTTACCAATATTTTTGAGCTGACGCATATTTCATACTTTCCGGTCAGGCCGAATTGACCGGAAAGGGCGCTCTGGTAAGACCGGAAGAGGGCTCTATCGAGCTTATGGCTCAGGCGAATTCGTGCAAGGCGGCGCGCATTTTCTTCATCGCCGCAGTCTCGATTTGGCGAATACGCTCGGCCGATACGCCAAACTCGTCGGCCAGATCGTGCAGGGTTGCGCCTCCGGAGCCGTTGTCTTCGACATTCAGCCAGCGGGCCTCGATGATGCGACGGCTACGCTCGTCCAGTGACGATAGCGCCTGCGATAGACCGTCGCCCTGCAGGCGGTCCATTTGGCGCGAGGCAATGATTTCGGTCGGTTCGTGATGAGTGTCCGCAAGGTAGGCAATCGGGGCAAAGGCTTCTTCGCCATCGTCGATTTGACCTTCGAGGGCGATGTCGCCGCCCGACAAGCGGGTTTCCATTTCTGCGACTTCTTCGCGCTTGACGTTCAATTCCTTCGCGAGCCCGTCGATTTCATCGGGCGTAAAGGACTGGATGCCTTGCTTGTGGCTGCGCAGGTTAAAGAACAGCTTGCGCTGCGCCTTGGTGGTCGCAACCTTGACCATGCGCCAGTTGCGCAAGATATATTCGTGGATTTCTGCCTTGATCCAGTGCATCGCGTACGACACCAGGCGCACGTTTTGCGCCGGGTCGAAGCGCTTGACCGCTTTCATCAGGCCGATATTGCCTTCCTGGATCAGGTCGGCGTGTGGCAAGCCGTAACCCAGGTAATTACGCGCGATGGACACCACCAGGCGCAAGTGCGACAGCACCAGGCCACGTGCGGCTTCGAGGTCGTTTTGTTCGCGATATTCGGTGGCGAGCCGCTGTTCCTCGGCTGCGGTGAGCAGCGGAACCCGGTTAACCGCCTGAATGTAGGCATCGATATTACCCAGCGGGCCAAGCAAGCTGTTGGCCAGCACGAGCGACGACGCGCCTTTCGGCTTGGTCAGGCTTGCTGTGGTGGGTAAAGTCAGGTCCAGATTCACACTCGGCTCCCTTGGGCGGCTATTTCGCAATGATTTTAGCACTCTCCAGAGTGGAGTGCTAATACTTGGATGACGGATAGGGTCATGAGTTCAGTGAATCCTAGGCTTTTTTGTGCGCGGCAGCAAATTTACCGTCGCTGCCGACCGGGATTGGTCCTAATTTATGCGAGTGGTTCGGCGAGTGTGGGTCGGTAAGCTAGTGTGGCCGGTGTTGATTTGTTTGTTAAACAGGAAACCACTATGTTTATCACCCGTAAATATTTCGTCCTGATGGCCGTTGTTGCCGGTACGTGTCAGTTGCCGCTGACCGCCGCAGCTCAAGGGGTGCCGACTTCTCCCGTAGTGCTCGCGGCTCCTGCGGCAAGCGTGCCGACATCGCTGTCGGGCGTGTCGCTGCGACCCGTACCGGGCCACCCGAACGCGCAAGGCTGGCTCAATCCCGATTTCCGTGTGCGCCGAACCAGCCTGCACACCTTGTATATCGAGCCGATCGAGGTCCAAGCCGCCGCCGATTCGGCTTACCGCGATTTGTCGCCCAATGAACTGGCGGAGCTGAATCTGCATTTCCGCGAGAAACTGGCCGCACAATTGCCGCCTGGCCTGACGCTGGTCGCGGCGCCGCAGCCCGATTCCATGTTGGTGAATGTGGCCCTTATGCAAAGCGAAATGAAGAAAGATGGTTTCCATCTGCGCAACCTGACGCCTTTTGGCTTCGTGATCAGTCACGCCAAAGCGGCGGCCGGCGTCAGCAAGGTGTCGTTTGCGAGCATGCTGGTCGGCGTCAAGGTTTCCGACCCTCAAGGCCAGCCATTGTTGGCGTTGACGATCAAACCGCAGGGGATTCCGGCCGATCCGGGTTCCGCGCTGAACCCGGCGGATGCGGACCCGAATCAAGTGCCCATGTCGCCAGTCAGGCTCGATCAAATGCCGGCTTATCTGGCGGCAAAAACAGGGAAAATCGAGGCGGTTTTACAGGCACTTGCTGCGTAAGCCTTGCATCGATACCTCCACGCCGGTGTGCAAATTCCGGCGTGGCCAGCCTGAATGCCAAGTCTACGGGGCTGTCGAGACGATTTTGACGATCGTTGCAACTTGCAATTCGATCGATTCGGGCACTGGAATCCGGCCAGCCAGAACGTCGTCTATCCATTGAGCCGTGGTCTCGGCATCACGGTTCTCGGGCAGCATCGGGGCCGCTGCATCGGTGCTCCGGGTTTGCGCGGGCACCAGAGTTTCTGCTTGGCCGTCGTGCAGCCAATCGATCTGAACCTGCCTGCGCGTATCGGCGACTGCCTCGCCTTCGGTGCCACGGGCCAGCAAGGCGCCGCCGATGCCTGCCTGCGGAAAAGCTTGGAACAGGCCGGATAAGCTGGTGCGGTATTCGGGGTGGGTGTAGTTCACCAAGCGCAGCGCCCGTAGGCTGTCGGCTTGCGTGAACGGCTGTAATAGCTTGACCAAGGTATGGGTCGAATTGCGCACGCCCAACACGCGTCGTAGCGCGAGCAGGCGCGCCATTTGCGGCGAAAGCGTGGCGATCGGGGCGAATGCGACCCGGCGTGTGCCGAGCGCCGCCTCGATATCGTTGCTGTTACGCGATTGTTCGATACCCAGCAATGAAAAAATCTCGGCGCTGGTCACGCGCCCCGGATCGTCGGTCACACCGTGAACCAGCACCGGCACGCCTTCGCGCGCCAGCAGCAAAGCCAGCATCGGCGTCAAATTGGCCTGCTTGCGGGCGCCGTTGTAACTGGGGATGGAAACCGGCCGGTAGCGGCCGGATGGCGCGCTCAGCGGCGTCAAGGTGGCATGGGCGGCAGCCAGCATGCCGGCGAGTTCGGCCGCGGTTTCGCCTTTCAGGCGATAGGCGAGCAGCACGGCGCCCAATTCGACATCGGAGACATCGCCGGCCAGCATGGCTTGATAGAGTGCGTGCGCATCGCTGGTCGATAATGCTCGCGCGCCATTGGGACCACGGCCGATTTCTTTGATAAATGGGGCGCAGCGGAATACAGGGTCGGTCATGAGTGTCAGGGTGTTAGAAGGCGGTTGCTTGCGCAATCATACGCTGCACCGGCGTTTCGAGGTCGCGGGGCGTGTTGTGTCGACTCAGGTACGGTGCCGACATGCCGCGTCACGCATGAATTTCGAAGCTGTCCGCATAGCATTGCGGCTGACTCGGATTCCAAACCACCCCGTCGAGCAAAGTCGCGCCGCGCATCTCCGAGTGCGGCAACGGGACATGCGCCGCGGCGGCGGCGTCCCGATAGAGGTCGATGCGGTTGACCTGGCGGGCGACCTTCAGATAATCAGGGTGTTCTTTGAGCAAGCCCCAGCGTTTATGTTGAGTCAGGAACCACATACCGTCGGACAGATAAGGGAAATTGACCGCACCGTCCGCGAAAAATCGCATGGGATGGCTATCGTCCCAGGTTTTTCCTTGGCCATCGGTATAACGGCCCAACATGCGGTCGACGATAAGCTCGGCATCGGTGTCGACATAAGCCTGCGCCGCAATGGTCGCGGCGGTGTGCCGGCGATTTGCGGTCGAGCCGTCGATAAAGCGCGAGGCTTCGAGGATTGCAGCCACCATGGCGCGCGCCGTATGCGGATAACGCGTGACGAATTCGGCGTTGGCCCCCAGGATTTTCTCCGGATGATCTTTCCAGATGCGCTGGCTGGTCACGGCGGTAAAGCCGATATTGTCGGATATGGCGCGTGCGTTCCACGGTTCGCCGACACAAAAACCGTCGATCGTGCCGGCGCGCATATGGGCCACCATCTGCGGCGGCGGTACGGTGATGGTGCGCACGTCGCGCAGCGGATCGATGCCGTTGGCCGCGAGCCAGTAATATAGCCACATCGCGTGGGTGCCGGTGGGAAAGGTCTGGGCAAAGGTGTAGTCGCGCGGTTCGCTGCGCATCAATGCAATCAGCGATGCGTCATCGTGGACGCCCTGTTGCGCGAGCCGCTTGGAGAGGGTGATCGCCTGACCGTTATGGTTGAGCGTCATCAGCGCCGCCATGTCTTTCTGAGGGCCGCCGATGCCCATTTGCACGCCGTAGATCAAGCCATATAAGACGTGTGCCGCATCGAGAGCGCCGCTGACCAGCTTATCGCGTATGCCGGCCCAGGATGCTTCTTTGCTGGGGGTGATGGTGATGCCATATTTCTTATCCAGACCCAGGGCCGAGGCCATAATGACCGAGGCGCAATCCGTGAGTGACATAAAACCGATCCTGACCTCGGGCTTTTCTGGCGCATCCGATCCGGCAGCCCAGGCTCCCGCTCGCACCCGAGGATCGATCATGCTCAGGATGCCGGCGCCAGCGGCAGCCAGTGATGCCGTCGGGAGTAGGATGCGGCGTGCCGGATTGCCCGGGGGCGCGCGCCTGACGCCGGGGCGAATGGCGGTCTTTCTGGACAACTTCATAAAATCTCCGTGGCAAAAACAGGGCTTTGCAACCCAGCTACCCGCATCGCATACCGGCCTTGGGCGCGGTTACGGTGATGCACTGCACCAATAGGGTGCCTCCAGGGCGAATCGGGGCGTCGCCGGGCGTGTAGTGTGGGCGCTGAATTCATCATGGTTGTATTAATCCAGCGCGGCCGACACGTCGATAATGCGTTGCGCCGCTTGCGCGATGCGTATGCCTTTTTCCATCGCCAATTTGCGCAGGCGCCGGTAGGCATCGTCCTCGCTAATTTGGAGTTGCTGCATTAACAAGCCCTTGGCCCGCTCGACTACTTTGCGCTCCGTCAATTGGTTGCGCGTCTCGGCCAGTTCGCCGCGTAGTTGCTGCTCGAACTGAAAGCGCGCATAGGCGACGTCGAGTACCGGCTTGACGCGTTCCGGCTTGAGACCGTCGACGATATAAGCAGTGATGCCGGCCGCCAGCGAGGTTCGGATTCTGTCGGTATCGGTATTGTCGGTAAAAAGTACGATGGGACGGGGTGCATGCTGGGTCGAAACGCAAACGTGCTCGATCACATCGCGCGCGGCGGCTTCGGATTCGATAATCAGCATATCGGGCAGTATCTGAGTAATGAGTTCCGGCAGGCGTAAATCGGCGTCGACCACGCTGACCAATTCGTATCCTGCGTCGGCGAGACCTGCCCGGATGGCGCTGACATCGTCCTCGTGGGAGTTGAACGGGTCGCGCACGAGCAAAATCCTCAGCGCGCTTGGGGGCGCTAGGGTCTTGGCGGTGGTTTCGGTGCTTGGGGCGCGCATCGCGACTACGGATTCCTGGGGACGTGCCGGTAAGATAAGCAAGTTCCGCACCCAGGAAAATGGCACGGCTCGTATTGGTTTGTTAAGTACTTACATTGCGAGCCAGGGGGGACAGGGCACATAATAAGCGTCTAGTTGCGGTGGTTCGCAGTGCAAGCAGCTTAAGCGTTGGGCCGGCTCTGATGTGCCCATCCATCTGGTTGTGTTTTCGTGATTGAGCGAGAGATGTCGATATGACTTACGTATTCACCCCGCCAGCGCAGGTTGGTGTTCCCGTTGCCGGTCTCGGCGCGAACTTTCCCGTGCGCCGGATTTATTGTGTCGGCCGCAACTACGAAGCACATGCCCGTGAAATGGGGCACGATCCTGACCGCGAACCGCCTTTTTTCTTCTGCAAGCCGGCTGACGCGATTGTCTATGTCGCACCCGGTGAGGTGGGCGTATTTCCGTATCCTGCCCAGTCGAAAGACGTGCATTATGAAATGGAGTTGGTGGCGGCCATCGGCCTGCAAGGCAAGGATATTCCGCTTGAACGTGCACTGGAGCACGTCTACGGCTATGCACTGGGCCTGGACATGACGCGTCGCGATTTGCAGGCGCAAATGAAGAAGATGGGGCGTCCCTGGGATATCGGGAAAGGCTTCGATCATTCCGCGCCGATTGGTCCGATTCATCGCGCGAGTGCGGGTGGGAACCCAGACAAGGGTGCAATATGGCTCAAAGTTAACGGAGTGGACCGGCAGCGTTCCGACGTGTCGCAATTGATCTGGTCGATCGCTGAAACCATTTCCTACTTGTCGACCTTGTTCGAGTTATTTCCAGGCGATCTGATTTATACCGGCACCCCGGAAGGTGTCGGCCCGATCGTCGTGGGCGATCTGATGACGGGCGGCGTAGAGGGCTTCGGCGAGTTTTCCGTGCGGGTTGTCTGATCGGCCAAGGCAGATTTCACGGCGGCCATGGTGGCCCGTCCTAAGCATGCCGGGCAGCGCGCTATCGCGACCCGGTAATTCTATAAAACAAAAAGGAGACCTAGATTGGATCTATACAGCTATTTTCGCAGTTCGGCGGCGTACCGGGTGCGCATCGCGCTCAACTTAAAGGGGTTACCGGTCAATATCATCCCGATTCATTTGATCAAGGATGGCGGCCAACAGCTCACGCCCGAATATCGCAAGCTGAATCCGGATGGTTTGATCCCCGCCCTGGTTGATAATGGGGCGGTGGTGCATCAATCGCTCGCGATTATCGAGTATTTGGAGGAAGTCCATCCGACGCCGGCCTTGCTGCCGACTACGCCATTGGATCGTGCCTATGTTCGCGCACTGGCCATGCAAATCGCGTGCGACGTGCATCCGCTGAATAATATGCGGGTGTTGAAGTACCTGAAGCGGCTCAATATCGACGACGAGGCGCGCGACGAATGGTACCGTCACTGGATCAAACTTGGTTTCGAGGCGCTTGAAATTCGCCTGGCCAACGATGCTCGCACAGGCAAATTTGCCTTTGGCGATACGCCGACGATGGCCGATATCTGTATCGTGCCGCAAGTGTTCAATGCCAAGCGATTTAGCGTCGATATGGAGCCTTTCCCCATCATCAGCCGCATCAGCGATAACGCGCATCAACTCGCGGCCTTTATTAAAGCGGCGCCCGCCGCGCAGCCAGACGCAGAGTAATGATCAGTTCCTTGTTTGGCCTTACGGTCACGGCGACCGGGGCCTCGCTTGCTGCATTCGTGGCGGGTATGGGGCTGGGCGCGAGCTTGATTATCGCCATCGGTGCGCAAAATGCCTATGTTTTGCGACAAGGTTTGCGGCGTGAGCATGTCGGCCAGAGCGTGGCGATCTGTATTGCTATTGATGTACTGCTGATTGCGCTTGGCGTGGGTGGCATGGGGGCACTGTTGGGCCAGATGCCGCGCTTGCTCAATCTGATTCGCTGGGCCGGCGTGTTGTTTCTGCTGGCGTACGGTGCGCGTGCCCTGCGAGCTGCCTGGCGTGGTACGGGTCATCTGGAGGCATCCAGCGACGTTACCCAGAGTGCCGGCGCGGCAGCCCTCACTGTGCTTGCGCTATCGCTGTTGAACCCGCATGTCTACCTCGATACCGTGGTGTTGCTGGGTGCCATCGGGGCCAGCCGCGGCTGGCCGGGCAGCGCCTGGTTTGCCGCCGGCGCGATGTGCGCGTCGGCACTGTGGTTTACTACCTTGGGATATGGCGCTCGCTGGCTGATACCGATTTTCTCGCGTGATCTTGCCTGGCGGATACTCGATATCGTGATCGGGATTGTGATGTGGGCGATTGCGCTGTCACTTGCCCTGCATACTTGAGCCAAAGGCAGGCGTCTGGTTTCGCTTCAGGCGCCTGCCTGCTCAATGACTGCCATTGCGTCTGCAGGCTTAGCCCAACAGCGCATCGGCAAATTCTTCTGCCGAAAATGGTTGCAAGTCTTCGACCTGCTCTCCTACCCCGATAAAATAAACCGGAATCGGGCGTTGCCGCGCAATCGCCGCCAGGATGCCGCCTTTGGCTGTGCCGTCCAATTTGGTGACGATCAGACCCGTCAGGCCTAGCGCATCGTCAAATGCTTTTACCTGGGCCAAGGCATTTTGTCCGGTGTTCGCGTCGATCACCAGCAGGACTTCATGCGGCGCGCCGTCCATGGCCTTGGCGGTCACGCGCTTGACCTTGCGCAACTCTTCCATCAAATGCAATTGAGTCGGCAGGCGGCCGGCAGTGTCCGCCATCAGGACATCGATATTGCGTGCGCGGGCCGCGCTGACTGCGTCGAAAATGACGGCAGCAGGGTCGCCGCCTTCCTGGGAAATGACCGTAACCTGGTTGCGTTCGCCCCAAATTGAAAGCTGCTCGCGTGCTGCGGCGCGAAAGGTGTCGCCGGCCGCGAGCAAGACCGATTGCCCGTAATGTTGCAGATGCTTGGCGAGCTTGCCGATACTGGTGGTTTTACCCGCGCCGTTGACCCCGGCAATCATGATGACCAGCGGTTTGGCATGGCCGAGCGCCATCGATTTTTCCAGCGGCCGCAGCAACTCGATCAGCATGGTGCGCAGCGCTGCCTTGACCTGGGCACCTTCCGTGAGGCGTTCGGTCTTGACCTTTAGTCTTAACGCGTTCAGCAGGTATTCAGTGGCATCGACCCCGGCATCGGATACGAGCAAAGCGGTTTCGAGTTCCTCGAATAATGCTTCGTCGACTTTGACACCGATAAAAATACCGGCCAACCCCGCACTGGTTTTCGACAGACCTTGGCGTAAGCGGCTCAGCCATGAGTTGCGTGCCGCGGGTGCCGGTGCCGGATCTGCGGCCGAGGCCTCGACAGCGATCTCTACTGCCGTCACAGCCACAGGCGGCGTGGTGATGGTGGGCTGCGGCGTATCTGCGACATTTTCCGGCTGGGCTTGCGGTGACTCGGGCTGATTGCCTTTGAAGCGCTTGATAAAACTGAACATGGCGGCGGCGTGAACTCTTCGAAGCGCAACTCACTGGCTGCGCGTGGGGCTAGGTATCGGGAAATAAGTGGCGGTACACAATCGCGGGCCTGCAGCGACGGGCTGCTACCCTGGCCGTTGGCCCTGCTCGTGCTCGCAGGTTTGTCTCTTTGATGCGATCTGCTAGTGCCTGATCCGCTATTTTAACAGAGCGCCGGGCATCGGCCCGTTAAGCGTTTGCGGTGTGGATTGAGCATGAGCCGCGATGACGTGGTATGTTTCCGACTTTCCGGGACGTACGCGCTCAGGTAGTCAGATAAATGCCGCCTATGCAGCTATGCTTGCCCGTCCCATTTTCGAATCGATAGCACCATGCCACGTCCGCCACGTAATCAGCCCGAACCCCAAGCAAGCCGTGCCGCTCCTGCGCGCCCCGGCCGTAATATGCACCGTAGCGTGCCGCACCAGATCCGCATTATCGGCGGCGAATGGAAACGCACGCCGCTGCCGGTACTCGATCTGGACGATCTGCGGCCCACTCCGGATCGCGTGCGCGAAACCTTGTTTAACTGGTTGGGGCAGGATCTCGACGGCCAGACTTGCCTGGATTTATTTGCCGGCAGCGGAGCACTCGGGATGGAGGCCGCCTCGCGTGGCGCGGCGCGCGTCGTGATGGTGGAACGTAACGCCCGGGCAGCCAAGCAATTACGTGCCAATCAGGAGCGTTTGTCGGCGCGCACCGTTGAAGTGGTCGAGGCCGATGCCTTGCGGCTGGCGGCCGGGCTGCGGCCCGAAAGTTTCGATGTGGTGTTTCTGGACCCGCCGTTTGAAGGCGATTTGTTGGTTCGCTCGTTGGTGCTATGCCTGCCGCTGGTTACAGCGCATGGCGCGCTCTATATTGAATCGGCTCAATCGCTGGAACGGCTGCTTGCCAATCACCCCGAGGATGTGGCGGCGCGGGGCGGTCGCGAATTTCCGGCATTGACCGATTGGCATGTGACAAGGCAAGGCCGCGCCGGCGCCGTGCATTATCATTTGCTGCGGCGCGGAAATAAGGAATAATGCGCATTCGATAGCGGACGGAGGCATGGGTGTTTGCCATGACCGCCGGAAGATGAACCGAGGTAGTGGCGCCGTGTTGGACCCTTATGGGACGGGCGGGCCGAACAGATCGAGATCGAGCGAACATGACACAGACTCGGACAGAGCACGAGGAGAGGGCTATGGTAGTCGCGGTATATCCGGGAACATTCGATCCGCTGACACGCGGACACGAGGATCTGGTACGACGCGCTTCCAGCATTTTCGACAAATTGGTGGTCGGGGTGGCCGATAGTCGCAATAAAAAGCCATTTTTCGACCTTGAAGAGCGTTTGAAAATTGCCCGCGAGGTGCTGGGCCATTATCCAAACGTTCAGGTCGAAAGCTTTACCGGCTTATTGAAGGATTTCGTGCGCAACAATAATGCGCGCGTCATCGTGCGCGGCTTGCGCGCGGTCTCGGACTTCGAGTACGAATTCCAGATGGCCGGCATGAATCGTTATCTATTGCCCGATGTCGAGACCATGTTTATGACGCCGTCCGACCAATATCAGTTTATTTCTGGCACGATCGTGCGAGAAATCGCTCAATTGGGCGGAGATGTCAGTAAATTTGTGTTCCCCTCGGTCGAAAAATGGCTGATGGACAAGGTTGCTCTGTCGCAACCGCCGTCGCAGTAAGCAGCCCCGCAGCCGGCGGGTGTACAGTCTAACGATGTCGCCGCATCTGCCGGTGCAGCAAGAGAGTAAAGCATGGCC
>Ga0302226_10002780_pt1 | contig 12259 bp, 20 predicted proteins | sample II_Palsa_E3_3_FD_193524 | JGI IMG/M metagenome (GOLD analysis project Ga0302226, IMG submission 193524) | Peat permafrost microbial communities from Stordalen Mire near Abisko, Sweden - II_Palsa_E3_3 | ecosystem: Environmental > Terrestrial > Soil > Palsa > Peat permafrost | place: Sweden...
CCTTTTTTTTAAAAAAAAAAAAAATTTAACCGGAATAATTTTTTTTAAGCAAACGAGGTGGCTTCGCACGAGAAGGTTGCACTGGATCTTAAGAACCAGGTCGAGAGTCAACCCATCAGCATTGCCGAGGCACACAAGCTGCGCTCTGACCAGGCTGCCCTCGCGGACGCCCTGAACGCCGCCACGCTTGCCAAGGACCAAAGCACGCAGCAAATGTGGGACAAGGAGATGGCCCTCGCGCGTCGTCTTCAAACTGTATGACTTTATGGTGCATGCATTGGAATCTTCTTTAATCGTGTTCTACAGGTCGACCAGAAGGTTCAGCGCCAAAATCAGCTGTCGGACAAACTCCACCTGACCCAACACATGACCCTGACGGAGAATATCCAGCAAGCCCAGGTTCACTTGCGCAGCTCGATCCGCCCGACGCTGGCCAAGCTTGCAGACGACGTTGCCAACAAGAGCCACCAACTCGAGGCCAATTATCTTACGTTGCAGGTATGAAACACACCAACTAGAAAAAAATATTTAATAATTTTTATTTCGTAGGAACGAATGGGCGAGTTTGACGAGGCTCTAGCTGCGATGGAGGCAGAGATCAAAGATCACCAGCGAACGCTCGCGCAATTGGAGTCCCGGATGGCAGCGGAGAAGGCAACGTACTCAGAAGAGTCCGCTGCCATGACCAGCCAAGTCGCTGATCTCGAGAAGCACATCCTCGAGTTTTCGCAGGTCAACGGCGCCGCGGTTCTGGCGCAAATGCAGAGCAAAATCGCCAAACTGCGCATCGACTATGAAAACGTAACCGTTTCTTAAAAAAAACGTATCTTCAATAGCTCCTAAAAAAAATTTCCCCTTTAGGCGGTACAATTCTCAGCCGAGGAGCACGAGAGATATTCTAAGAACATCCTTTCGGCTCTGAACATGCTCGTCAATTTCAAGTCAAACGTCGAACAAACGCTTTCTGAGCTGCAAGTCGAAGTTGTCTCTGTTGTTCCCTAAGTTTTCCTTTCAGTTTTCAATTTTTTTGTGCTTGTTATAAAAAAAAGACTAAACAAACAAAAAAAAAATTTTTTTTTTGGACGAAAGAAAGGAAAAGAATAGGTAAATCGAGCTGACAGAGACAGAATATATTCAAGTTCCTACGTTTATTTATTTAAAAATCACGAGTTGGGCCTTTTTTGGATTGAAGGATTCTTTTTATTTTTTTTTTTGTCTGGACTGGGGGCCCGAGAGGGAAAAAGAAAAAAATACATAAATAAAAATACACGTTTGTAGCCCGTTCAGTGGAAGGCAGTGTTTGCCTGAGACCAGTCATGCACACACATTTCGTCGCGCTTGAACTCGTTGAGTTCTTTGCGGATAGCAGCTTTAAGCTGCACACAGAAGAAAGAAACGGTTAGCAGGCAGGCTGGATTGAAATTAAAGGCAATATACTTTGTTATTCAGGTGAAGGAATGTCGACGTGGGATCGGGTTTGCGGCTGTACTCGCTCTTGTTAATGGTGAGGATGATTTCGACGGTCTCGTTAAAGACGATTCTTCTGTCTTCACTCGATGGTTTTTTGGCCTCTGAAAGACGTGGTCGCTCCTATTAAAAAAATTTTTTTTCTCAAGTGTCAAAAAAGGGTCTCCTTTCATTCGACATACCTGGAGGAGACGATCAATCAGGACAGTCATCTGAGCATCGGGCTTTCCTCCTTTGAGGATGCAACCAACCTCGAGCCAGTCACGATTGGCGCGGTTTTTGAGGATGGGTTTGATATCCCCGAACTTGTACGGGCTCGCCTCGATCTCAATGTTGTGCGGCAGTGCGGGCATGGATGTGGAGAACTGGCTCATTGCGGACGAGTCAACACTTAGCGAGCTGGACTCCTCCAGCGACTTGGACAGGTCAGTCTCCGACTTGTTCAGTTCATCCTTTGGCGACTCGACTGGAGACAGCAAGAGGTATTGGGAAAGAGCCAAAACGAATTAATAAATAAAATTAAAAAAAAAAAAAATTGCAATTACCTTCGACTCCGTCAAACAGCTCGGGCGACTCTGATGACGCACTGTAGTCCATGTGCAGGGCGTGTCGTCGAGCAGTCTCCGCTTGCTCGTCTTCCTCGCCAAACAGGTGAACCGGGACGTTGTCGTCAATGCCTGGAATAGGAGGAGAACTTTAATGGGTGGAGTTGTACGATTTGCTCCTCATACTCGGGCTCATCGGACTTGTGGGGAACCCTCGCTGGCTGCCAGTGCTGGCAGTGAAAACAGGGGATGGGAGGTTGCTGGATAGTGTATGCGCAGATACATGAGAAGACGATCCGAAATTGAGGGCTCGCGGGATATTCTTCGGCGATGTTGTGGACGACGACGACGCGTCACTGATGAGAAGAGCCTTGAATTGTTCGTGAGGCTGTTGCTGTTGATTTGCAGACTCGACACCCGCTTGCTGCTGCTGTCCATTCACAAACAGATCCCCAGATGGCGCTCCGGCTGAGGTCTCTTCGTACTCGTCTTCATCCTCCTCCTCCAGACCTTTCAGAGATAAAAGGTCAGCACGAAGGGAAAAACAAATCGATACCTTTCAGGGGCTCTGTGTATCGGATGGTCTGACTGGACATGCTGCGCTGGATCATGCCAAAGATTCCGCTGCGCTGGGAGCCGCTCGAGAACGACGACCGCGACCTGGAAGTTGGGTCGTTCTCCGCAATGTAGTCTGTTTTGAGATTTCGAGCGTCAGACGACCGCAAGTTTTCGACGACCGCGAAAAATTTTACCACCATTGCCGCTCGCCTCGCTTTCCGCAAACACGCTGCTGTCAGCCATGAAGCTCAGTCTGCGCTTGAAGCCTGAAAATCCCGGAACAGCAAGATTAGTTGGTCAGATCTCCACCAATCTTCCACGTCTCGTGCGCGCACCTTTGATGACCTTGCGGAGCGACGGCAGTCGTGACACTTTGGACCCCCCAGGTCCTGTCTCACCGGCGACGGCCGCGCCACCGTCCGCGTCCCTATGTTTGGTGGTTAACATGTTGTTTGTGAGCACAGGAGTGGAATTGGATTTTGAAGGACGATAAGAGCACGCTCAACCCCGCCTCCCCCAAAACAGCACTGACTGCGAACAAACGTACTCGACGGTAGCCTCCCCGTTCTCCGCTTGTTGTTGGAGTTGCTGCTGCTGCTGCTGCTGCTGCTGCTGCTGTTGTGACATGCTCGCACTCGAGACAAAAAAAAAGGTTCCCAAAAACGGACCAAAGGGTTTTCTGCACGGCAAAAGTTCCATCAGTTTCACGGGGATGTAGCTCAAGTGGTAGAGCGCCTGCTTAGCATGCAGGAGGCAGCGAGATCAATGCTCGCCATCTCCAGTTTCACTTTTTCTTTTTTTTTTTTTGGTTTTTGTCTTGCGCGCGCTGCGAGAGATGACCCAGGTTCTCGAGGACGACTTTGCGTACCCTGTGGCGACGCCGCATCACCACCATGGCGACCACCCGGTATGGTCGCCGCCCCTTCTTTTTAACACAGCAAAAACTGAGCCAAGAGCAGGTGGCCTTCTTGACAGACGTGGCGACGGGGGATGTGTTCAACGTTCACGGTGGCGCAAACATGATTGGCCGCGATCCTGACTGCGACGTGCGCATTGATAACGGGTCTGTCTCGGGTCTGCATGCTGTCCTTGGTGTGTGCACGAAACGCACCCTCGTTTTTCACTAACCCGCAAGGCAGAGGCGCGCGTGGACGGGACGTTCATCCTCACGGACAAGCACAGCACCAACAAGACGCGTCGCGGTCCAACCGTACTCGTGCCCCAGCAGCCGTACGAGATCACGGACCAACACGAGCTTTGCATCGGCCGCGTCAAACTTCGCTTCCGCAGCGTTCACCAGACACCTTCGCGCCCCCCACCACCGCGCCCCACCCATGTACCTGCCGACGTTGACCAGAACGCGACTCAGCTGCAGGAAGTCGCAGCAGACGACAACAATGCAACGCAGCTGCAAGAGGCCGTCGACAGCAACGCTACTCAGGTCCAGGAGGCCGTCGGTTTCGACGGCAACGCCACCCAGCTGCAAGACAATGTCTTCGAGACGTCGGGCTTTCTCGCGACCTTTCGGGAGCCTCTCCCTCTGCACCACGTGCCCGCACGCACCCATGATTTGCCACAGACGCTGTTGCAAGACATTGACGCGACCCAGCTGCAGGACCCGGATGTGACGCAAATGGACGACGGTGACGAGGATGACGGCGCGCGTGCGGCCACGGCTCACGCGTCAGCACCCGGGGCGTCAGTCGCTCTGGCAGCGACGTTTGCCTTGGACGAGAGTCCGATCCTCGCGCGGACGATGGCCGCATCGCCAATCTCGGCAAGTAATAATCGCAACAGCAACGGTGGGGCCACGTCGTCGTCAACCGAGGATGAAGGCGACGCCACCGACACTGACTTTAGCCCGCCTCGCCCAGCGTTGGGCCCAACTCTCATCCAGGAGACGGCACTGGCTCCCACCCTCATTCAGACACTAGTCCAGGAGGACGTCGTCGAGGATGAGGGCGATGTCACAGACGCGGACGACGATCCAGCCCCCGCACGCACGGCGACAACACTCGCCCCAACGCTCATCCAACAGACGCTCGCCCCGACACTCCTGCAAGACGACGGCGACGAGCAAGTACTGGCCGCGAGTGACTCGGAGACCGACAAAGACGACGATGACACGCAAGAGGACCAACCTGCTGCTACCAGTGCGGCCGAAAAGGGCAAGGCGCCCCTCGCTGCCGACGACAGCGAAACAGATGACGATAACGATAGCCAACACAGTGCGCCCCCACCTCCAGCACAGGCGTCGCCTACAAAGGGCCGTGTGCGCTTGAGCCTCCCGTCCCTCTCGCTTGCCGACGACAGCCCAACACAACCTGCCGAGCCCGAACCAGAGGTGCTCCCACCGCCTCTGGCCCTTCCGCCACCTGCTGCAGCCGACGTTGTCGGGGAGCCTCCGTCGTCGCCGATCGACCTGCCCGTCCTCGCGACTGCGATGGCCAAGGCCACGCGCGTCCCTCCGATCGTCATTCCGCCGTTCGAGCAGCCCACAGCTGCCGCACCCGCAACCTCTCAAGAGGACAAGCCCACTCGCAAGCGGGGCCGCAAAAACCTCAGTACGCGTGTTTTTTATTGTGGTCTTTTGTATTTGACACTGTTTTGCGCAGTTGAAGACAGCCAGCCGGAAGAGCATGTTGATGCTGCTGGGCCTGCCGCTCCTCTTGCTGCCACGGCAACGGCTGCCAAGAAGGGCGGGCATGGCGCCAAGAAAGCTCCCGAGGACGAGGTCGCCGAGCCCGCAGCTGAGCCCGTCGAACCGCCCAAGAAACGCGGTCGGCCCGGCAAGATCATCGAAGCCGCAGAACCCGAGCATGTCGCTCCGGCAGCGGCACCCGCGCCATCGGCCACTACTGCTCGTCGTGGAGGCAAGGACAAGCAGGTTGCAGCGGAAGCCGAGCCAGCCGAGCCAGAGTTGAAAGCCCCGGTGGCCGCTACGTCTCGTCGTGGAGCCAGGGGCAAGAAGGCTGTTGCATTTGAAGACGAACAAGCCGAGGCTGCAGATCCAGAGCTGGTGGCCCCGCAAGGTGGCCCCAAGGGTAAGAAGGTGGCCAAGATTGACAGTGACGACGACACGGCGATGGATGTGGATGTTCCTGCCCCTCCAGCGGCCGCTGCAGTTGCACCAAGTCGGCGCGGAAAAGCGTCAGCGTCTTCTTCGGCTTCGAAGCCAGTCGAGCCGTCCCCTCCCATTGCTACCGTCGATGCAGAGCAAGAGGTTTGTTCAAGAAATTTTATATAAATAAAAAAAAAAATTGTTTCTCGTTGCGTAGGTCGGCGGAAGCTCATCCACCGCTACGAAGAAGCGCAAAGCTGCTGCCGCCGTCGAACCTGTCCCGCCGGCACCCGAGCCTGCTGCTGCAGGCAACAAACGTGGCAAGAAAGTTGCCACAGAGCCAAAGACTGAGCCCGAGCCGCACCCAGCACCAGAGCCCGCCGTCCCTGCCACACCTCGTGTGCTCAAGGGCAAAGGCAGGCAAGTGGACCCCCCCGCGTCCCCTCTCGCCTCTCCTCGTGAACAACAGAAACGCACAGCAAAATTGGCAAAGGCCATCTGCACCACGGGCATCACTGTCGATGCCGACGCCAAGAGCAACATTCAAAAACTCGGCGCAACCTGGGTCGAGGCCCCGCAGGACTGCAACCTGCTCATCTCAGACAAGGTCCACCGGACTGTCAAATTCCTTTGTGCAATCGCGCTGGGCAGGCCCATCGTCACCTCCTCCTGGCTCACGGCGACGCTCAAGAGCAACCTCTTTGTTGGTACGCGCCTTCCTCTTCTTCCTCTTCTTCTTCTTTTGCCTAAACTGGTGTGCTGCCTCAGATGAGCAACTGCATGCACTCGACAACAAGGACTCACGCGCAGTGGAGAAGCAGTACGGATTCAAGCTCAACGAGTCCCTTCGCCGAGGTCTTTGCATTATTATTATTATGGATGGTGAAATCTAAATAGTTGAAAGCAGCCCGCGAAAAGCCTCTATTCGACGGCCTCCAGCTATTTGTTACTCCGGGCGTTCGACCTCCCCCGGCCGAAATGAAGCTCATCATCGAGTGCGCGGGCGGCCAGATGATCGAGAAAGAAGGCGATTTTTGCAAGCTCGCCGTGACCGACAAGACCCTTGTGATCGGCAGCGATGCCGACGCCAAGCAGTGCCACAAACTTTCTCAGAAAGGTGCCCGGCCCTTTCTCCTTCTTCTTATCTGAATTCTCGTTTTTCGTGCAGGGTACGCGTGTGTCCAGAACGAGTTTGTCCTCACCGGTGTCCTCGCGCAGACGGTTGATGTCGGGAAATTCAAACTCGTCACCAAGTAGACTCCTTCTTTCTTCCTTTCTTTCTTTTTTTTTTTTTTTGTACAGTCGTTCTGTTACGCAAGAAAAACGCATAGGATCAGGCGGCAAAGCAAACTGCCCTGAGGGTGGCAACGTAGCCAAGCTCTTCCTCCATCTCTTCCCTCTCTTCGGCGGGTGCCGACGCGGCCACGTTGACGATGGCGTCCAGGTTGGCCCGGAGGTTGTTCTTGGGATCGGCGCAGACGGCCTGGTTAGCAGCGTTGTCCTCCATGAGGTAGAGGAGACTGCTGAGGGCCTGCTCGCGGACGGTGCGGTCGTCCTCGGTGACCAGCGCGAGGATGGTCTCGAGCGTGCCGTTCTCACGCAGCTGGTCGCGGCACGAGGGTACGCTAAAGCACAGGTGGCGGAGGAGGAAGAGCGACTTGATGCGCACTGACTGCTCCTCGTCCGCAAGCGTGCCCTTGAGGATCTCGAGACCGCCTTTGTGCAGGAAGACCTTGTGGGAGGGGGCAAACTCGCGCACCAAGGCCGAGATGGCATACATGGCCTTTTTGCGCACGTTCTTGTCCTCGTCCGACAGGAGCGCCGTCAACAGCTCGAGTGTGTCCGTTTCCAGTGCATACGCCTGCACCTGCGGGTTGTTTTGCAGGGCCGTGGCCAGGACATTTGCCGAACCAGCGCGCACGCTCGGCGCCGGGTCCCCTAGCAACTTGAGCAGGACTGGCCACCCGCCAATCTTGTACAGGTCTGTTTGGTCGGTAGGCCCAATGCATACGTTTTTTATTTATTTATTTAGTTTACAGCGGGGGGGCTTGTGAGCGTACCAGAGGCATTGTCAATCGTCTCAACGAGCATCTGCAGGTCATCGAGGGCGACCTCACGCTTGGCCAGGTCATTGTCGCTGGAAGTCTCGCTCAGCGTCTTGAGGTTCTCCATCATCTGCTTGGCCTCGTCCACGGTGAGGCTGTCAAAGGCCTGGCGCAGGAACTCGCGCCGCGCGGGGTCCATCTCGGTAAACTGCGAAGGCTGTGTCCCGTCGTTCTGCTGCTGCAGGGAAGACGACCAGTTGATGATCCTACCGATTTCATGTCAGGCCCACCAACCCGCCCGCCCCCGCCACACTACTTACCCTGCAAGATTGCGCGGCAGGCGCGGCTCTTGCTCCTGCTGCGATTGGTTGCTGCTGCCGACCATGGTTGGTGCTCGAAGGTACGGGAACGGGCCACAGAAAAGTGACACAATTTGCAGGGAGCCGCACTTATCATTATGGCGGCAAATGACGGCCACGTGGTACGTTCTCACTGGCGCGGCGGCCAGTGTGCTGAACGCGTCCGTCCTGAGCAGGTGGCCGTGGCGGTCGTGGCGGCTGCGTTGGGCGCGGCTGTCACTGCGGCAGCCCTCATGGCGACTTCATCGAAGGTGCCTACGACGGCGGCGACGGCAAAGAGCCATCCCGTGAAGACGTCCACTCCGGAACAGGAACAGGAGGAAGAGGAGGCGCTCGTGAGGGAGCAGCTTGCTCGCAATATCTCGTTCATGGGCGAGGAGGCGGTGGCACAGGTGCGCAAATCGTTTGTCGTCGTCGTTGGTCTCGGTGGTGTCGGGAGCCACGCGGCCGTCATGCTCGCCCGCAACGGCGTCCAGAGGATTCGGCTGATCGACTTTGACCAGGTCACGCTCTCGTCGCTCAACAGGCATGCTGCGGCGACCCGCACAGACGTCGGGCGCCCCAAGGTCGAGGTGCTCAAAAAGTACATTGAGACCATCGCGCCGTTTGTTACAGTCGACGCCCGCGTCGTCCTGTTTAATGCCAGCAATGCGCAAGAGTGCTTTGAGGGTTTGCGCAATATACGTTCTTGTATGACCCTAATCGAGGGCAAATAAATAAATAAATAAAAGGCAACCCCGACTTTGTCCTCGATTGCATCGACAACATCGAGACCAAGGTCGCCTTGCTCAAATTCTGCAAGGACAAGTCGTTGCAAGTCATGAGCTCGATGGGCGCCGGTGCCAAGGGTGACCCATCTCGAATTCAGATAAGCGACATTGCCGACACCATTTGTATCGTGAAAATAAAGTTGCTTTTGTTTTGCCTAATACTTTTGTCATCCTAGCCGATCCCCTTTCTCGAGTTGTTCGCACCAAGCTCAAGAAGCTCGGCGTAACGTCTGGGATCCCCTGCGTGTTTTCGACAGAGGTTCCCAAGGTCAACCTGGTCCCGCTCGACGAAAAGCAGTACTCGCAGCTGCAAGACTACCAGCTCCTGCCCGACTTTCGTATTCGCATCCTGCCCGTCCTCGGAGTGATCCCTGCAATGTTTGGCAACGCCATGGCCGCCTACGTTCTGCAGCATCTCGGCGGTACCGTGCTCGAACCGCTGTACATGAAAGGCCGTGTCCACCTGTACGACAAGTGGCTGCAAAAACTGCGCATGCGTGAACGCGACCATTTCAACGGCAAAGCCGACGTGCCCTTTGACATCCCCGATCTTCAGCTGGTCACGGAGGAGGTGTGGCGATGCCGGTCGCCTTTCTCTGGCTCCTTTGATCACCTCGTTTGGACCAGATGGCGACGGGATGAGGTAAGCTCCCCACAAAAAAAAAAAAAAAAAAAAAAATTGTTCTTCAAATTCGTATAAGGTTTTCTGACATGCTTGCAATAGCCGACAACGATCGACAACATCATTCTCGTGACTCCCCAGGAATTGGCCAAACACGAAGCGAGCGCACGCCCCGAGGACGTCTGGAATGCCGAGACCTGCGCGTCCATCAACACAAAGCTTGTGTGGATCAAAACTTTGTTCAAAGAAAAACTCATGTTTTAAAAGTTGTAACTAACCAGGACTACCTACGTATTGAACAACGTCTATTTTATTTGTTTTTAAATGTTTTCCACTTGATCTTGGGATCGCGCAGAGCGGACTCGGCCGTCTCCTTGGCCTGACGATAGCCAGCCATGTCGGGCTTGTGGATGTAATCGATCAGCTCGTTCCGATGGCGCAGCTGAATCAGGGAATCGATAGCGACGTCGTGGAACTTGATGTCAGAGGCGACCTGGTATCTCCGCCATGGCTCGAGGTACTTTAGGTACAAAACTAACGAACGAAAAAAAATTCATTTTATTACAAAGCCGTTCTGAAACATACCGATGACTTCGCGAGGAGCTTGGTTCCGGATCGTCTCACGAACAAACGGCTCAAAGCCAATACACGACTTGGTCGTGGCAGAGAAGAACATGGACGACTGTTGGTTAAAAAAAAAACAGAAAAATTAGTACAAGATTCTTTTCGTGCTTAGAATGCATGCACACCGTCGTCGTCAACAACTGCGGCAGTGAGGTCCAGTCTCTCAGGCGGGCGCGCATGAGCAAGAGAGAGTATGTGTAAGCCTTATCGCCGATCTTGAAGCGGCTCTTGAAGGACACGGGTGACGACTGCGCATCCGGCGGTGCGCCAAAGTGGTACATGCCACAGTACGAGAGGGTTAGTATGGTAGAGAGGTATATGAGCTGCTGGCGCGGCATCTTTTTAAAGCTAACATCCTCCTGCTCGTACTTGGCGTCGATAGCCTAAGAGGGGACAATGTTGAAAACAATCAAATTTTCTTTTCTTTACAAAAAAATTACGTACGTCAATGCTCAGTTGAAGCTTCAACAGGTCGACCTGCTCGCTCAGGTGAGGCACGTCACCGGCCATGGCAGGATCTTTGAGAAAGACGCCCAAACAGCGCTCCAAGGCATGCAGTCTCTCTCCCGGCTGTAAATCCAGTTGAGGACAGAATTACTTGCATCTGAAATTATTTTTACGTTTGCCACCCGGTAACAGCGCCACCACTCAAACAGAGCACGCTCGCGGGACCGTCCGAGGTCGGTCAGCAGTTCGGCGACAAGGTCAAACTCGTACTTTTTCTTCCAAAAGGCAACGAGATTGTCGATCGCAGAGGGGTAGCCTTTAAGTAGACCGAGGAAACGCGACTTTTTGAGGGTTCGGCGCAAGAACAGCGCTGCTTCCAGGATGACCTCACTGTCGTGCGACGCGATTGCAGCCTCGAGCAGCTCCTGCTTGTCGTCCAACCCTCTGAGATGGTCCAGCATGAATGGCTCACGCTGGAGCATCAGCTCCACCGTCTCTGCGGGCGACTGGATGTTCAGACGAGCCTGGCGAAGCAACGCAATCTTGCGGCGCAGCATTTTATTTTCGACTACAAGAAAAAAAATTTTTATTTATTTATTTATTTATAAAAATAAGGCACGCGGGTAAAAATTTGGCTCCGTACAGACAAGCGAGTCCAGCTCTCCCTGTTGCTCAGCAACTTGGGCTTGCAGACCAGTGAGCTGTTCATTCTCAGACGATTTTTGCTGGGCCATCGGGGGCAAATCATCCTCTTCGTCATTGAGAATGTCCGGGCCCCATTTCCTCCTCGGCGGACGTTGTGGCGGAGTCACCGCCGTCGCCACAGCAGCGGGTGAAGTGATGGCCGGCAAGGACGGCGTCGATGGAGCAGAGGAGTCTGTCTTGTCCAGATGATCAATGTGGTTGGCCAACGAATCCATCTACGAGTCGAGCAACGTGAGTTATCTGGGTTGCTTTGGCTAGTCTGCCTGTACGTTTTCATCGTCAAAGATAAACTCGTCCATCTGCAGATCAGCAGATTGGGACGCCGAGGTTTCGCTGCCGTCGCCACGCGCCATGTCTTCCTTGTCGACCAGATGGAGGACCGTATCCGGCACCATGTCTGGGTCGTCGGCCGCACTGCGCTTTTTAAAGCTCGGCTCGTTGCTGCTCATGCCCGAGCTCTTCTTATTCATGAACCGACTAAAGTGCTCGGCCATGCGATTGGCCGTGTTCATGAGCTGCTGATGCTCTCTGGACTCTTGCTGTGCAGACGAGGCAGATGCCGCAGACAGCGAAATTGACGGGGCTCGCTGCGGCAGGGCTGGTGCAACGGCAGGTTGTTGTTGTTGTTGTTGCGGCGGCTGTGGCAGAGGAGGCAGCGCCGAGGGACGATTTGGCAACGGCGGTGTGGGCCGCCCCTGCACGAGCAGCTCGATCGCGTGATCGACCGATCCGTTAGCCTGCTTGAGCATGTCGCCGTTGCGTTTGTCGTCCGTGAATCCCATGTCTCGCAAAGTCTTGAGCTTGGCCGCGAGTTGGTCGCCATCGTAGTAGTTGCTGCTGGTGCTTCCCCCATCACCCCCGTCGTCATCGTCAAAAGGATTCTTGGACTTGCGCGCGACCTCGGGGAACGACAACGCGGACGACGATGGTACAGAGATCTTGCGCAGTTGCGGCTGCGATTGCGCTTGTGTTTGCGATGTCGGGCGCTGGTTCGGATTGGGATTGGCAGGGAGCGGAGGGAGCGGGCGGGATGCTGCTGCTGCTGCTGCTGATGCT
>Ga0302226_10002782_pt1 | contig 12258 bp, 17 predicted proteins | sample II_Palsa_E3_3_FD_193524 | JGI IMG/M metagenome (GOLD analysis project Ga0302226, IMG submission 193524) | Peat permafrost microbial communities from Stordalen Mire near Abisko, Sweden - II_Palsa_E3_3 | ecosystem: Environmental > Terrestrial > Soil > Palsa > Peat permafrost | place: Sweden...
CGAAACGCTTCGTCGAAGCGAGCTCCAAGTGGCATCGGACCACGTGCGATCTGTTTATCTCAAGCGCGAGCAGGACCTCGTGCAGCAGTTTGTGCGCGAAAAAGGAGTGTACCAGGCCGAGATGAAGCAGGCGTACTCCCAGGAAAAGCAGACAGCACTCGCCCGGCTGCGTCAAGAACTCTCGTCGAGCGACCACGAGGCGTGCAGGCAAGAGAACCTGCGCATCATCACCGACTATGAGGAGATGCTCCTGCAAGTACGCCAGGACTGCATGAACACCCTCCGGCGTATGAAGACGGACGCCCTCACGTATACTCACCAGCAAGGCGCTCCCAACAACCGACCGAGCATGGCCAGCACCAATCGAGACCTGTGGAAACGACTGGACGCCATTAGCGATACCCCGATGCCCTCTCTGAACAATTCCTTTATCCATCAATAACTAGATATTTATTTTGTACTCAAATCAAAAGAGGACAGTCAACATGCGCGTAGCCAGCGGCAACACCTCCCTCGTCGACATTGGCGCCCTTGGTGCGCAGAAGATGGCCGCCCTCGCGGTTGAGGAGGACGTGCTCGTTCTTTCTATTATTTTTCACCTCGATTTAGTATTTTTGTATTTTTGAATTGTTATTTCTCGTCGTACCCGATGAAGCAGCCGTAGATGCCGAGCTCGCTGACGGTGGGGTACTCGGACAGAACGCCCTTGCGCAAGACCTTGCCAGGGTTGGACGGCGGCAAGATGCGCTCCATGAGGATGTAGGCGCTGCGCTCTTTGGGCGTCAGCTTTAGGAGCATCTCTTTGACCTGCTCGTTGTAAAAGTTGTTGCCGCCGCCCTCGCGCTGCGGCTTGAGCACGTAGGCCGCGGGGTTGGCAAGGGCGAGCTCGACTGCGGCGAGACCGGCCGCGTCATCCGAGAGCGGGAACAGGCCTGTGAACGACGCGCGCAGCTGCGCCGACTCCTCGGGCGACATGAACTTCTCGACCTGCCCGGGCAGTGCCAGCACCTGTTGGACCTTCTTGAGGCCGGCGAGGTGGTAGGCGATGGACGGGCACTTGATCGCGCTGCTCTGCTCGATCAGCAGCCGTGCGGCCCACTCCTTGTCAGACGGGTAGTCGACGGGCGTGTACCCCGCGCGGTAGTACACGACTGCGACCCCGATGTCGTTCTGCTGCCCGTCCGTCAGGTACAGCGTGTGGTCCAAGCCGACGCGGGCGCCCGTGGCCATCTCGAGCAGGGTCTTGCGGAGGAGCTTGATGCCGTGCAGCTTGGCGAGCTGGTACTCGATCCAGCGCTGGTCAAACGCGTTCTTCTCGCCGGGCTGGACGATCATGACGACGACGGCACCGGGGACGGCGCCGTGCGCCGCCGCACTGTACAGCCGCCAGGCCTCGGCAATGGCGTCGGCGAGGCTGCGATCGGACGCGGTCTCGGCCAGCTGGGGGAGGAGGCTGCTGGTGCTGGTGCTGCTGGAGAGCAGGTGGCGGTGCAGTTGGCTCGTCAGGTACGACAGGCTCGAGAAGGACGAGGCGATCGTGTTGAGCTCGACCTGCTGCGGCACTGGCTCGGCGCCTGGCTGCTGCTGGTGCAAAAGGTAGTCTGAGCGGTGGATGCCCAGGACGATCGGCTGCACGGGCGTGCGCGTCTGCTGGTACACGGCGTAGAGCGCGGCCGTGAACGTGTCCACCTCGGCCACGCTCTGGCAGACCTCGTCCAGGAAGGTCGGGTGGATGCTGATGCGGTGCACAAGCAGGTTGAACAGTGGCTGATGTAAGCAAGCGTTAACAAAGCCAAACGTAAGGTTGAACGCAAAAACGGAAACCTGAAGACGCTTGGCAAAGAGGTAGGCCGATCGGGGAAAGGGCGTGGGCAAGAGCGAGATGGGCGCGTGCGTGACCAGCGGCACCGGGTCCTAAGCACAACGTCGAATGCATCATCAATCGGCTGCTGTTTCCCCCCCCCCCCCCTCCTTTTGTACCTCGACACGGACGACAAGGCCGTTGGCCAACGCCCAGTCGGTTGCCTCGTGGGCGAGGGCCTCGAGCGTCTCCCTGCTCAAATGGTCAAACATCGTCGTTCGTTTGTTGCAGCAAACAAAAAAAAATAAAATAAAAATAACGCTAAAGGAAGGGGTTGAGGGACTTCCACGGCCGCGAGCGGAGGGAGGGCAGGAGGAGGAATGCCGCCGAGATGAGCGTGTGCGCGAGGGCCGGTGTGATCGTCCCGTAGACGAGGTACGCGCCCACGGTCAGGAACGAGCCCACGGCGTGGAACGCAACGCCGTGCGTCCACTCGAGCGTGTCGTACTGCTCCTGCGTGAAATGCTGGTTGTGGTTCTGGTCGTCCGAGGACGACGACGACGACGACGACGACGACGACGAGGGCAGGAGGCTGTACTCGCTCACATCGATCGCCACCGTCGACGCACCCGAGCGGGCCTGCGAGCGCGACAAAAACCACAGCGTCAACAGCACGACCTGCACGCCGATGTTGACCGAGAACAGCAGCGCCGCGTCCGTGCCCGACCTGGCCATCTGTGTCGTGCGCGGTCAATGCACCATCCAAGTACAAAGTAAGAGGATTACCAGGACGCTCAGTGCGGTCGACAGGCCCAGCGTCGACAGCAGCCAAATCGGTGCGGCGATCGACGAAGTCATGCTCAAAGTCACGAAAGGATTGCACAACCAAAAACGGACCGAAAGGACCTCTCGCGGCCACAACTGCACGCGAAGCTCACCATGGCGCAGAGGAAGCGCGTAGGGCCCATAACCCTAAGGTCGCTGGATCGAAACCAGCTGGTGAGACCTTTTTTTTTTTTGTTTTTTCTACTCCAAACGGATGGAAGACGTCGCAATAACGACCGAAGTGGCCCCCCCTGACGCTCCCCAGCCACCCACCACCACGGCAACAACAGCCGTTGATGCTGCCGCTGCTGCAAACCCAAATCACGACGACGCCAACGAGTCGGCCTCGGACGACGACTCGGACGACTCTGACGGCGACGGCGGCGACGCGGGCGGCGACTGGCAGCAGGACATGGCGGACCTGCGCGAGCGGGTCACGTCGGTCACGGCCGAGAAGGAGCGGCTGCAGACACACCTGGAAAAGTCGGAGCATCTGCAGTCGCAGTTGGTGGAGACGCTGCGCAACACGCAGGCCGTACGTTGACGCGCGTCGTTGCTTGTTGCTGTTTTATTAACACGGTGCGTGCGCAAAGATGCTCAATAAGCTGCACGAAGAGTACCAGAAGCAGACCGTGTCCAACGAGAGGCTGATCACGCAGGTGGGCAAGGAGGCCTTTGGCGGTTCCAAGCAGGACTATGACCGCTACATCCTCGCGTCCATGACAGAGCACGACGACAGCGAGATCATCGACCGACAGTACTCGGTCCTGCTCGGCAACATTGACGAGGTCATCCACTCGGCCGTGACGGCGTTCAACGCAAACAACCCGGCCCAACAGCACCAACAGCACCAACAGCAGCAGCAGCAGCACCAACAGCAGCAGCAGCAGCAGCAGCAACAGCACCAACAGCAGCAATTACAGGACGACTCTTCCTTTGCCGTCGACAGCGTCCAGTCGACCCCCCTCGGCGGCGGCGATCTCGAGAGCGGCCGCTCGTCCGCCGCCGCAGCCCTGCACCATCACATTGCGTACACGGAGCAGGATGTCCTCGTCCCGCCCATGTGGTCGCCGCAGACCTTTACTCGCCAGTTATACTCTCCCTCTGTCCATCGCACAGATCTCCTCCTTCCGCACCTTTCCTCTGTTGGTCTCTTTTGATTGCGACCCTATCGTGCAGTACCCCCGAGTGCACAAAGAATTTACATCTATTCATGCACATTCAACCGCATGTTTTCTTCTCTCCTTTTCATATTGTCGGACAAGGCACACTTATTCGAGTTGTTGTCTGTGAGGTGTGTCCGCCATCGCAGTGCTAGGCGAGTTCATGTCGATTGTGAACGATGCATGCAAAGTGAATTTTGTTCTCAGCGAAATTCTACAATTCATTATATATTCTTTCTTTCTCTACCTTGACATCTTCGTTTATACCTTTTTTTTATATTTCGTTCCTTCTTTCTTTTCAACCACTGTATTCTCTCCTCTCTTGTGCTTTTCACAACATTCTGAATACGCACTCTCTTTCCGACCATCTCTGTCCAATCACTCCTTTCATAAAACCTTGTTTTGTAAATCGAACCTGAATTGTAAAAATTCTCATCAATTTTGCACTCAGCGTTAATTCTAAAAATGTCGTCGACAACAACAACGACGGCGGCAACGGCTGCGGGCAAAACTAGCGACGGCACGTCCAACACGACGCTGCTGGTGAACGAGTCGAGCGCCAAGCGGTGGCAGAGCTTCTCGACGCGGGTGCTGTGGTCTGTCGTGCTCGTGGGCGGGTTTGTCGGGACGCTGCTTGCAGGGCACCTGTACGTGATGCTGCTCATCTTTGCGGTGCAGGTGCTGTCGTTCCGCGAGGTGACGTCGATCGGGTACGTGCCTGCCGAGGCCATGAAGCTGCCGTGGTTCCGCACGGTCAACTGGTACATCTTTGCCAGCGTCAACTACTACCTGTACGGCGAGAGCCTGATCCTGTTCTTCTTCCACACCGACAACCATGTGGCCTCGGTCCCGGCCATGCCCGAGCTGCTCAAGACGCTCGTGCACAACCACGTCATCATCTCGTACTCGCTCTACATCGCCGGCCTGGTGCTGTTTGTGCTCAACCTGCACAAGGACCACTACCGCTTCCAGTTCCGCCAACTGGCGTGGACTCACATGGCCCTGCTCTTTGTCGTGGGCCAGCCCATCTTTATCGTCGACAACCTTCTCTCTGGCCTTGTCTGGTATGCAACAGCAACGAGCGCTCGCCCCGCTGAAGCACTGACTGCATCCACCGTAGGTTCCTGCTCCCAGTGCTGCTCGTTGTCACGAACGACACAACCGCGTACCTCTGGGGCTTCTTCTTTGGACGCACGCCGCTCATCCAGCTCTCGCCCAAGAAGACGTGGGAGGGCTTTATCGGCGGCCTCGTCTCGACTGTGCTCCTGAGCCTGCTCGTATGCCGTGCGTGCTCTGTACACATCTAACCCCGCTCCAACAATAGTTTTCGTACGTCCTGATGCAATCAACCTACCTCACGTGCCCCGTCGAGGCCCTCCACGCAACGCCGTTCAAGGCCCTGTGGACGACGACGTGCGAGCCATCGGCCGTCTTTGCCGTCAAGTCGTACGCGCTGACGCCCACGATCGCCGTCCAGCTCGCGCCCTTCCAGCTCCACTCACTTGCCTTTGCCGTGTTTGCCTCGATCGTCGCGCCCTTTGGCGGCTTTTTCGCGTCTGGGCTCAAGCGTGCCTACGGCATCAAGGTACACGGGACCTCCCTTGTCCTGTGTCACTTACCGACAAACAATAGGACTTTGGTGACCTCATCCCCGGACACGGCGGCATCACGGACCGGTTCGACTGCCAGTTCCTCATGGGCCTGTTTGCCTACATCTACTACCAGGCCTTTATCAGCGCCGCAGCCGTGTCGGTCGCGAGCATCTTGCACCAGGTCTCGCTCCTGTCCGTCGAGGACCAGCACGTCGTTTTCCTCGAGCTCTCCAAGATGGCCGTTAATAAATAACGACTACAGAAGGTCTTTAATTCGAATGCTACGATTTGCAAGCTCCAGCGGCACCTAATTCGTCTTTTTTTTTTTTTTTGTTTGTTTGGTGTAATGTACAAGTTTCTATTTACATGGTGGTCGGGATCTAGAAGTGGTCTGTTTTTATTGTCAGGGGGCTCTGCACGTTTATTGCACCGTATGTCGAAAGATGCGAGATGGATTTAGGGCTCTGCCAGCTGTAGGCCTGATTGAGGCTTGCTGATGATGCAGCTGCGGCGATGCCCGGTTGATAGCCAGACGACGAGTACGTGTTGGAGGCGGGGATCGTGACGGGGTGGCTGCTGTAGGACGCGGTGGTGGCGACGGGCACGGGGGCGCTGCTGTTGATGCCTGCAGGGACGCTCCTGTTCCTGGCAAGATAGCTGTTGTCCTCGTCGTCCTCGTCGTCGTCCCCATCCTCGTTGGGGTAGCTGCTGCTGATCTGGGAGCGGAAATTCCACCGCGTTGCCTTGTTTTCGCTCTGCAGCAGGCTCGCTGTGGCCATCCGGTTGGACCGCTTGGGCGGGAGGGCGCGTAGGATGAACATGATGAGCCACGTCGGGAGGAGCTCGGTGAAAAAGTAGTAACAAAACACGAGCTGCCACGAGAGCTCCATCGTGTCGATGAACGCACTGGTGAGGGTCACGGCCGAGCGCACGCTCAGGAAGACCGTCGCAAGGACCGTGACACCGCCCACTTCCATCAGCTTGCGAGATCTCCCGGGCGACTTTTGCGGCGATTGTCGTAGGAGCCAGAAGAGCCGCCCACCAAAGAACATGAAGCTCACGGCCGCAAACGCGATAATCACTCCGTAGAACACCAGATCGACCGTCTGGAGCATCGCCTTGTTTTCCTCGCTGCCGTAGCCGACCGTGGCAAAGAGGACCCTGCAAAAGAGTGTGTGTGTGTGTGTGCGCGCGCTTATCAGCCCGGCCCGCCCTTCCGGTCGTTCAAACTACGTACCATATCGCAAGTTGCATGAGGTACACAATGACGTTGACCGTGAGGAAGACAGAGCGCAGCGTGCGCGTGTAGGTGATGGTCTGGTTGGACGCCTGGCTGATGATCTTGGCCCTGCCATTCGGTTAGGGTTTAGGTTCGGTTCGGTTAGTGACACCCCATGCGGGAAGACGCGAACCAAAACAAGACGAGGATGAGGTACGTCGAGAAGAAGAGGACCCCTGGCAGATCTGCCAGGATGATAAACAGCGGGGTCGTGTCGTCCAGGTCAAACACAGTGCCCACAAACTGCGCCAGGACAAAGAAGAGCGTCCGTACTGTTTTGGAGGGCAGCGGTGTTAGCACAAGGCAACGAAACGCAAGGAAAAAAAAAAACACGCACGAGTGGCCATGATGATCGTCAACAGCAGAAACACCTTTTGCGTCGTCCACCGCAGCTCGGGCACGCGCCAGTAGATGCGCACCAGCTGCACCACGGCAGCCAGGGCCAGGAACACGTACAGCCCGGCCAGCAGGCCCAGGACAACGCGCAGCGAGTCGTCGGGTGGGTCAACTGGCATATGTGGGGGAAACTTACAGTAAAGATGCCGCCGCCAATCGCGCGTTTGAGGCCCGAGACGACGTGCCTGTTTGTGTGCGACGTCCAGGACAAGTTTGCGACGGTACCGTTCTGACTGATGGAGCGCCCGCCCTCAATGTTGTCGTTTTGCAGGTCATCTCGTCGTGGGCAGAGGTCGTGTTTGCTGGGAAGCGATTGGTACGCACAGTCATTTGGTGCGAAACAGAAGTAAACATTGCGGATGCAGGTCGCAGGTGCCAAGGCCCTCAACGTGCCGATTATTGCAAGTATGAAGAAGCTGTACACGTGCGGCCGCACTGATGTCTGACGTGCAAAAAACAGCGGAGCAGAACTCGGCACGCTTGGGCAAGACGATCAAGGACTTTGAGCTGCCCACGAGTGCGACGGTTGTGGAAAAGACACTATTTTCGATGTGCGTCCCTGAGGTGCTGCAGCATCTCGGGGCCCTCAAGACCAAGACCGTGGTGATTTTTGGTATTGAGACGCACATATGCGTGCTACAAACAACTCTGGACCTGATCGAGCGCGGGTTTGCTGTTTACATTGCTGCCGATGGCTGCTCGTCCCGCTTCCCGAACGATCGCCACGTTGCCTTCACTGTAACCCTGAGAACTATGCGTTGTGAAAAGAAAAAAAAAAACTAAATGGACCAAAACGGCTGCAGACGCTGCAGCAGGCTGGTGCCATCATCTCGTCGAGCGAGTCGATTTTGTTCCACCTTATCGCCGACGCCCAGCACCCCGCCTTCAAGACCATCTCCAACATTGTCAAGCCCTCGCCACCCGAGCACAAACTCTAGTTTTTTTTTTTTTTTTTTTGCTTGGAAAATGGAAGCTGCACAAGAGCTGACAGGGCGAATCAACGCGCTCTTTAAACGAACGGTTCGATCCGAACCAGTTGAAAGGGCTCTCACACGTAAACACAGTTGGATGTGGAGGCAAACATAAGGCGACTGGGCGAGGCGGACGCGTCGATGACGACAGATGACATTGAGCGACTCAACGCGAGCGTGTGGGCGCAACTGCGCGAGCTCACGAAAGAGTACGGCGTGATCAAGACCGAGACCGAGCAGCTGGACAACCAGGACGTGGTCAAGGATGTGCTCATGGAGAAACTCAGGCGTCAGCAGCAACAGAGCAACAAGTACGTGCGTGCACTCGCTTCGTGACGCTGCTCACACAAATTACCGACGCAGGCTCGTGACCAACTTGCGCAAGGCAAACCTGCAGCTGCGCGACACCATCGCCAAGAAGCAGGTCCAGGACAGACAGCAACTGCTGAGCGGGGGCGCCAAGGCCCTGGAAGAGCGCCAGCGCCTGTATGCGTAATTCCCTTTGTGCGTGTGTGCTGACTTCGAGTGACAGGACGACCGAGTCGCTCATCCGGACGGCCGCATCCGTCACCGAGGCCATGCGGCGCACAAGCCACCTACTGCACCAAGAGGTCGAGCGCAGCACCCAGACGGTGCAAATGCTGGACGAGTCGTCGAGGTTGCTAACCACAACCAAGGGCGAGGTATTGGCTCCTCTATCGCGCTCTCTCTCTTTTCTTCTTCTAATTTACATCCCCGCCCGCTGCGCAGCACGACAATCTCAAGCGCAAGGTGGGCCAGTCCAAGCAGGTCGTGTCGCAGTTGTACCAGCGCGACTTTATCGACCGTCTCCTGCTCGGTTTTGCACTGGTTGTCTTTTCGCTCGTCGTGCTGTACGTGATCAAGTCGCGCTTGTTTCCCGGCATTACCTTGTCGTGGTTCTCATAGTACGGGTGCTAATTGTAAAATGCCACCCTGCTCTGTACAATGAATGCAGAAAACGGCGGACCGAAGGGGAAAAGAGAGGGTCCGCTAGACAATCTGGGCAATGTTGCGGAGCTCGTAGTTGAGTCTCCTTGTGGCCTCTGGCGCTTTCTGTTGGGGACACGGGGTTTTAGTTTCTTCTTTCCCTTCCTCTTCTTTCCCGCTCAGCTCTGCGTACCGTCTCTGGCTCGTAGAGGCAGTTCCTCATCTTTTGAAAGTAGCCCACGCACTTTGTCTCCTCGTAGTCGTTGGCCGCGAGGCAGTTGAGGAAGCCCTTGAGCTCGAGGGCACAGCGCGAGTCCATGTTGTTCACGATCGGCTTGTTGAGCGTCTTTGGCATGACGGAGCGGGGCAGCTGCACCCGCCTTGCCGCACGCATCGTGGACGCAGTCACCGGCCTTTCCATCAGAGACGACACTTAATATTATGGCTACCACGCAAGGTTCGCGCCAACTGGACGAAAAAAAAAAAAGCACTGAAAAAATAGCCAAGCAGACGACAAGCGATTGGTGCATCTGCGACGCGCGCTGGGCGCAGAGCTGTTTGGTCAGGTGCAGCGGTCCAAGGTGCTGATGGTGGGCGCGGGTGGCATTGGCTGCGAGCTGCTCAAGGACCTGGTCATGGCGGGCTTTGAGCGTCACATCGAGGTGCCGAGAGTCGTTTTTCTTCTGCAATACTTGTCCCTAATTGCATCACCCCAGATCGTCGACCTGGACACGATCGACCTGTCCAACCTCAACCGCCAGTTCCTCTTCCAGAAGCAGCACATCTCCAAGTCCAAGGCGCACATTGCGCGCGAGTCGGCGCTGCGATTCAACCCCAAGGCCAACATCCTCTCGCACCACATGTCGATCATGGACACCAAGTTCTCGCCCGAGTTCATCGGCGGCTTCGACATTGTCCTGAACGCGCTCGACAACCTGGCCGCGCGTCGCCACGTCAACCGTTTGTGCCTGGCCGCGGGCGTGCCCCTGGTCGAGTCGGGCTCGGCGGGCTACCTCGGTCAGGTCACCGTCATCAAGAAGGGCGAGAGCGAGTGCTTTGAGTGCCAGCCCAAGCCCGTCCCAAAGACGTTTCCCGTCTGCACCATCCGCAGCACGCCCAGCGCACCCATCCACTGTGTCGTGTGGGCAAAGGACTACCTCTTTGCACAGCTCTTCGGGAAGAACGCAGACGAAGGCGAGGACGACAGCGCACCCGTCAACCCCGACGCAGAGAACGCAGAGGAACTCAAGGCCCTCAAGGTCGAGGCCAACGCCCTCCAGATCCTCCGACAGCAGATCGGAGCGAGCGACTTTGCCGCCGCCGTGTTCAAAAAGGTCTTCCATGCCGACGTTCTCCGCCTCGTCAGCATGAAGGACATGTGGAAGAAGCGCGCGCCCCCGTCGCCTCTCGACTATGACGCACTCAGTGGGCCTGAGCTGAAACACGCCCCCGCGAGCTCGCTGGACGATCAACGGGTGTGGTCCACAGCCGAAACTTTCGGCGTCTTTTTGGAAAGCCTCACGACGCTGTCGACTCGCTACATCGGGTACTATGCACTATTTTTGCTTAGCGAGAAGAGCATTAACGTTACCTGTATTTGCAGTGAAAACAAGCCCGAGTGGTCCTTTGACAAGGACGACATTGACATGCTCAATTTTGTCACGGCGACAGCCAACCTCCGAGCAACCGTCTACGGTATTGAGCAGCAGAGCCGCTTCACCATCAAGTCTATGGCCGGCAACATCATCCCCGCGATCGCCACCACCAACGGTTTGTAGTACTAGTTTTATCAATTACCATATTGAAGACAAATCGATCCATACGTAGCCATCGTCGCCGGTCTCATCGTGATGGAGACATTCCACGTCCTCGCCAGCCAATTCAACAAATGCAACACAACATACCTTGCCCACGGCGGTCGGCGCCCAAAGGTGATTATTTTTACATTCGTTTTTGATGTGGTAAAATAAAAAATGAAAAAAAAAAAACAGCTCCTGATGAAGGAGCGCTTGGCTGAGCCCAACAAGGGCTGCTACGTTTGCCAGAACCGCAATGTGACGCTGGACATTAACACTGATATCGCGACCCTCCGTGTGCTCGTGCACAGCGTGCTCCAAAAGCTCATGGCGCTGGTCGAGCCCTCGGTCCAGGATGGTGGCCGACTTTTGTACGACGTCGAGTTTGAGGACAACCTCGACAAGACGCTCAAGGAGCTTCAGCTCGTGGATGGCACCCTCCTCAGCGTATCGGATGATACGCAGGACTATCGCCTAGTCATCAATATTCGCCATCAGTATGTTTTTCCTCCCTTCCAAAATGGCGCAGCTCATAATTACATTTTTTTTTCTTTCAGGGAGACCTTTGCGAGTGCGGAAACTCTCTTTGCCGTCCACGGAGGTGCAACTCCTCCACCGCCTGTGGTTGCCGCAGCTACCGCCCCCGCAGCCCCCGCAGACAGCGGCAAGAAACGCAAACTCGAGGAGGACGACACAGTCAACGCCGCCGACGACGACGCCGACGCCATGGAGCTCATCGTCATGTCCGAGGCCGACTACAACAGCCAGCTCAACGCAAACAAGAAGGCTCGCACCGCTAATGCCGACGACGACGACGACGTTCTCTAGATTGATAATTTTGTCCCTTTTTTCTTTTTTTTTTTTTTTTTGCAATTCTGGTTCCTTACAGCATATATGAGGAGATGGAAGAGGACGAGGTAGCAATTGACGACGAGAACGAGGCAGCGGACGACTCGTGGTGGTACTCGAGAAGGTAGAGAGGCACGTACGAGACGCCCGGGAGACCGACGTACAGGTCCATCGCTCCGCCGCCGTCAATTGCGACAAAGGGGAAGACCACTCCGTCGTACCCGTTGCGCTTGAGATTGTCGAGGTAGCGGGGCTGGCGGCGCATAAACTCGCGGAAGGAGCGCTTGAACCTGTAGCACTTGTGGAAGTGCACTGCGCAGAGCAGAACGACACCGTGGCCGCCCTTGGACAAGGCATCGCCTGCATCCACTGAAGAGGAAAAGATGAGCCGCTGCAGGTCGCGCTCGACCAGTGCGTCGCCCATCTGCTCGGCCAGTCGCTTGAGGACGCTCTGGCGACCGGTCACAAACAACAGCGGCGATCCTCCGAATTTTTCCGAGGCCAGCGCACGGCGACGACTTTCCGTCGCGAGCGTGAAGACTTGATCGAGGGCGTAGACGTACTTTCGCAGAGTATCACTGGGAGCGGTGGACCGCAGGTACTGTTGCAGGTGTGCAAACTCGTCCGATCGCGGGTCT
>Ga0302226_10002786_pt1 | contig 12236 bp, 10 predicted proteins | sample II_Palsa_E3_3_FD_193524 | JGI IMG/M metagenome (GOLD analysis project Ga0302226, IMG submission 193524) | Peat permafrost microbial communities from Stordalen Mire near Abisko, Sweden - II_Palsa_E3_3 | ecosystem: Environmental > Terrestrial > Soil > Palsa > Peat permafrost | place: Sweden...
CCCGTCGACGATTCGACGTGCGCACCCACCGCGTCGATCGGCAGGCCGAGGATCTCGGCCACCGCCTTGCTTTGCACGAGCTCCTTCACTTCGTTCGACGTAATAAAACCGTCCTCGTACAGCGGACAGTGCGGCCCGATATTGCCGATCCCGACAAACGCGACATCGGCCTCGCCGGTCAGCGATTCGACGATCCGGTACAGACGGTGATTGCACCACTGCGCGCGCTCGGCCTCGCTGTCGGCGAGCAACGGCGCGGGCAGCAGAAAATGCTTGCCGCCGGTCTTCTCCGAAATGTGCAGCGCGACGTCATAGCGGTTCGAGGAGCCGTCCTGGGCGATCGCCCCGACCATCGATACCAACCGGTGTTGCGGACGCTCTAGCTGGGCGATCTGATCGACCGCGGCTTTAAGCGTCCGCCCGCTGCCCACTGCGACCACCATCGGCTTTTCTTCGTTCAGATAGCGTTCCATCACCTGCGCCCCGGCGACGGCGAGCTTGCGGTCGATTTCCTCGGCGGTGTCGTTGTCGACCGGCACGACTTCGCACATCGCGAGGCCATAGCGCTTCGAGAGCTGTTCCGCGAGCGCGAGGCAATCGGCGAGCTGATGATCGACCCGCACGCGGATCAGATTCTTTTCGACCGCGAATGCGACGAGCCGTTGTGCCACCGGGCGCGACACCTGCAGCTTCTCGGCGATCTCGTTCTGGGTGTTGCCTGCGACGTAGTAGAGCCACGCGGCGCGTGTGGCGAGGTCGAGTTTTTCGTTGGACTTGGGCACGGTGGGCTTCTTGTGGTTTGCGCCGAGGATAGCAGTCTCTCAGTCTGCTGATTCCGGCATGGAGGACGTCATCCCTAAGCCAGCCGCTCGCGCGACGGGTCGAACAGCGGGCGTACATGCCGGTACAACGTCCGAAAGCCATCCAGCCGCGCGCGCAAGGCCGCGTGCCGCGCCGGATCCGGGGTGAATTCCATTTCGACCGGGGGTTTGGTGAGCACCTGCGCCGGATCGCCGCCTGCCGCCAGCCAGCCGAGGCGGGCCGCGCCGAGCGCAGCGCCGGTTTCGCCGCCGCCGTGTTTGCGGGTGGTGGTATTCAACGCATCCGCCAGCAGTTGCGCCCAGTAGTTGCTGCGCGCGCCGCCGCCGAGCAGCGACAGCCCGCTCGCCTCGGTGCCTGCAGCGCGCAGCGCATCGAGCCCGTCAGTGAGCGCGAAGGTCACGCCTTCGAGCACCGCATAGCCGAGCAATGCGCGATCGGTGGCGTGATTCATGCCGAAGAACACGCCCTGCGCGTACGGATCGTTATGCGGTGTGCGTTCGCCGGACAGATACGGCAGGAAGAACGGCGCGCTCGCTAAAGCTTCGGGCGTCAGCGCTTCGACTTCGGCAAGCAGGGTGGGCTCGTCGGTGGACGTGAGTTTGCACACCCAGCGCAGGCAACTCGCCGCCGACAGCACCACGCTCATCTGATGCCAGCGGTCCGGAATCGCGTGGCAGAACGCATGCACGGCGGAGGCCGGATTCGGCCGGAAGCTGTCGCCGACCACGCACAGCACGCCCGAGGTGCCCAGCGAAACGAAGCCGTCGCCCGGTTGCGTCGCGCCGATGCCGATGGCGCTCGTCGCGTTGTCGCCGCCGCCTGCCGCGACGACGACACCGTCGCCGAGGCCAAACTCTTGAGCCACGTCGGCGCGCAGGGTGCCGGACGATTCGCTGCCTTCACACAGACGCGGCATCTGAGAGCGGCGCATGTCGCAAGCGGCGAGCAGCGTGTCGGACCAGTCGCGCTTCGCCACATCGAGCCACAGCGTACCCGCTGCATCCGATGGATCGGACACCTTGTCGCCGGTCAGTTGCAGCCGCAGGTAATCCTTCGGCAGCAGCACGCTGGCCGTCTGCTGGAAAATCTCCGGCTCGTGGCGAGCGACCCACAGCAGTTTGGGTGCAGTGAAACCGGGCATCGCGAGATTGCCGGCGATCTGGTGCAGCTCTGGCGCGCGCTCGGTCAGCTCCGCGCACTCCTCGACGCTGCGCATGTCGTTCCACAGGATGGCCGGCCGCAGGACGCGGTCTTGCGCATCGAGCAGCACCGCGCCATGCATCTGCCCTGAGAGGCCAATGCCGCGGATCTGGGCGAATTCGTCGGGGTGTTTCGCGCGCAGCGCAAAGAGGGCGGCGCGCGTGCCTTCCCACCAGTCGGAGGGATTCTGTTCGGCCCAGCGCTGATGCGGGCGCGAAACGGTAAAGGGAGAGCCTGCTGTACCGATCACGCGTCCACTGGACGCGAGCAGCAGGACTTTCACTTCGGATGTGCCGAGGTCGATGCCGAGATACATGGGCGCGGAACCTTCGTCGTTAGGGATGCGCTACTGTAGCCGCACACGGCGGCCGATGCCATGGGCGTTAGACCTGACTCGGGATGGCGCGCTATGGCTCGTGGTGGCCGCAGTGGGGTGTCAAGGAGGCGGGGGCGCGGTGGGCGCGCCCCCGAACCTTAGGCGCGCGTGGCTAGCCACGCGTCCACGCGGGCTAGCGCACCGCGCAGCGCCTTCTCCAGATGGGGCGTTTGCGCGAGGCTGCCCCACAGAAGCCGGTCGGCGCAGAACGCCTGCACCGGGTCGGGTGCGGCAAAGAAAGCGCGCGCGACGCCTTCGTCCATCACACCGTCCTGATACTTGTACGGCAATTTGCCTGACTGCCAGCGATCGAGAAAGCGGAAGAACAGCGCCGGCAGCATCGCAGTGGCTGCCGGCTCGACACCGCGCTCAAAGCATTCGGCGAGCGTCGGGGCAATGAAGCCCGGGATCTTCGAAAAGCCGTCGGCCGCGACCCGCTGGTTGGTGTCCTGGATGTGCGGATTGCCGAAGCGGTCGAGCACGATGTCGCGATAGTGCGCCAGATCGAGCGGGCTCGGCGTGAGACAGGGGATCACGTCCTGTGTGACGTAATCGAAGGCGAACTGGCGGATCTCCGGGTCGTGCGTGCCTTCGTGGATGTAGTTCAGCCCGACCAGCGTTCCTGCCCAGGCAATGCAGCTATGGGTGGCGTTCAGGATGCGGATCTTGGCTTCTTCATACGGCACCACCGACTCGACCAGCTCCGCGCCGACCCGCTCCCACGCCGGACGTCCCGCGCAAAAACGGTCTTCGATGACCCACTGGATAAATGCTTCGCCCATCACCGGCACGGCATCGTCGAAACCGGTGGCCGCCAGCACGCGTTCGCGCACATCGGGCGTCGGCCGCGGCGTGATGCGGTCGACCATCGAGCTCGGCGAGCTCGTGTTGGCGTCGAACCAGGCAGCGAGCGCTGCCGCACCGCTGCGCTCGAGAAACTCGCTCATCCCGGCGTGGAAACGCTCGCCGTTGCTGCGCAGGTTGTCGCAGCTTTGCAGTGTCACGGGTCCGGCGTTGCGCTGCATGCGCGCTTCGAGAATCGCCGCCAGTGCGCCGTAGATGGTCGTGCGTGCGCCTTTGAGGTCGGCGGCGAGGTCGGCAAGGGCGGTATCGAGCCGGTCGTGTTCGTCGAGGTAATAGCCGCCTTCGGTCACCGTGAACGCGATGATCTTGCAGGCCGGATCGGCGCCGACCTGGATCAGCCCGTCGAGAGTCTCCGACCACGGCACTACGCGCTCGATCGAACGCACCGTCTCATACTCGCGCTCACCGGCTGGCGTGACGGTTTCGAGCGTATAGACGCCGTCCTGTGCCGCGAGTCCTTCGAGCACGGCATTCATGTCACCGCGAATATTGCCGACTGTGAGCGACCAGCGCGGTTCGCCTTCCTTGCGTAGCTCGTTCAGACGGTGCAGATACCACGCCTGATGTGCGCGGTGAAACGATCCTGCGCCGATGTGCAAGATCACGTGGGCGTTCGCGACGCCGCTTTGGCCGCTGTTCATGTGTGTCTCCTTTGTGGGACCGGAGTTAACGCGTTGGCGATGACTGCGTGTCCCTTGCGAAAGTCTTTCACGCACGATCTACGCGTGCGTTTTTCTGATTGGAGCATTTGCTCTGCATGTGAACGAATGATCGTATCCGGCGAATCGAAAGTCAAGACGGCAAACGCCTCAATCTGTGGCGCAGCGCCGCGTGGCGGGGCTTCTGCTGGGAGTGCGAAGAGTGGGCAGCGTTGTCTGGTGCCCGTTTGCAGGGCTGTTGCAATGCATCAAACTTGACATTCAAAGCGTCAGGAGTAACCCCGATGCAAAAAAGTATCGGTCTGCGGTCTCATTTTTAGTGGTGCGCAGCGCGTTTGAGGGCTAATTTCCGTTATACAAACCGAAGACCGGCGACGCGCGCCAGAAAACCAGCGCTGCAGCAAGCCGCTTCAATGGAGGAAGACACGTGCAACCCGATCTCGAGCTCGTGGCCGTGCGCCGCGACGAATCGTTCAAGGTATGGTCCCACGGGTATCCGTACCGCACGGTGCGCTGGCATTTCCACCCCGAATACGAAATCCATCTGATCGTGGCGACGACCGGCAAGGTGTTCGTCGGCGATCACATCAGCAGTTTTGTGCCGGGCAATCTGGTGATGGTCGGGCCAAACCTGCCGCACAACTGGGTGAGCGATGTGCCCGAGGGCGAAACCGTCGAACGACGCAATCTGGTCGTGCAGTTCGGGCAGGAGTTCGTCGCGCACTGCATGGAGAGTTTTCCGGAGTGGCGTCAGGTCGAAGCGTTGCTGGCCGCTTCGCGTCGTGGCGTGTCGTTCGGGGCGCAAACCAGCGCGGCGATCCAGCCGCTCTTTATTGAACTGTTGAACGCACGCGGCTTGCGCCGCATCGTGCTGTTCATGTCGATGCTCGAAGTGCTGGTGAGTGCTCAGGATAGCGAACTGCTGGCGAGCCCTGCCTATCAGACAGACCCGAGCGGTTTTGCCGCTACTCGCATCAATCATGCGCTGTCCTATATTGGCAAGAATCTGTCCTCGGATTTACGCGAGTCGGATCTCGCGCAACTGGCGGGTCAGAGTGTGAGCGCGTTCTCACGTTATTTTCGCCGCCATACCGGGATGCCGTTCGTGCAGTACGTGAACCGCATGCGTATCAATCTCGCCTGTCAGATGCTGATGGACGACGAGTTGAGCGTGACCGATATCTGCTACAAGGTCGGTTTCAACAATCTGTCCAATTTCAACCGGCAGTTCCTGCTTGCGAAGGGGATGTCGCCTTCGAAATTTCGCCGCTACCAGCATCTGAACGACGCGAGCCGCGATGCTTCCGACGAAGCGGCGGCTCGCGGTGATGGGGTTGCGAACGCACCGGCGATCGTGCCGGCGGTGCAGAAACGGGGGCGGGTGCGGATATCGGCTGGCGCCTATCGGGCGACGTAGGCGGTTCGAGGTTGGTCGCTCGTCCTGTGGTGGAGCGAGCGCCCGCGGACTAAAGCATCGTCCTCACATGCCACAACTCTGGAAACAGCACCACGTCCAGCATCTTGCGCAGATACAGCGCGCCGCTGGTACCCCCTGTGCCTTGCTTGAAGCCGATAATCCGCTCAACCGTTGTTACATGGCGAAAGCGCCACTGCCGAAAGGCGTCTTCCAGATCGACCAACTCCTCAGCCATCTCGTACAGCTCCCAGTGCTGCGACGGATTGCGATAAACCTCGAGCCACGCTGCTTCCACTGACGCATCGTGCGTGGTCGGCTGGGTCCAGTCGCGCTCCAGCCGCTCGGGTGCGATCGCAAATCCGCGCCGCGCGAGCAGACGGATCACTTCGTCATAGAACGAGGGCGCTTCGAGCGTGGCCTGCACTTCGGCGAGCACGTCAGGCCGATGCGCATGCGGCTTCAGCATCAGCTCATTCTTGTTGCCGAGCAGGAACTCGATCTGCCGGTATTGATGCGACTGAAACCCGGACGAACTGCCCAGGTAAGGCCGCATTGCCGTGTATTCGGACGGTGTCATCGTCGACAGCACACTCCACGCCTGCACCAGTTGCTCCATGATGCGCGACACCCGTGCCAGCATCTTGAACGCGGGCGGCAACTCATCGCGATGCACGGCGGTGAGCGCAGCGCGAAGCTCGTACAACGCGAGCTTCATCCACAGTTCACTCGTCTGATGCTGGATGATGAACAGCATCTCGTTGTGATCCGGCGAGAGCGGATGTTGCGCAGACAGAATGGAGCCGAGAGACAGGTAATCCCCGTAGCTCATCGACTTGGAGAAATCGAGTTGCGCGTTGTGCCAGCCGTTGTCGCTATCGCTATCGCCTTTGTTGTCCGCCGCCGGAACATGCGGCGCCGAGGCCGCGTGAGCCGCGGCAGTGCTACCGCTGCCGTGACCAAACGGACAACCGCCCTGCGCAGGCGCAGCACCGGACTCATCAGGTGAACCAGGCAGCCCCGGCGTTTGCATATGATCGGTCATCCCGCGCTCCTCAGGTCACCGCGCCGCGAGCGGCGAATTCGGGCGCCCGCCAGGTTTCTTTGACCAGCACCTCGTGCAGCGTTTCGACGGCATCCCACACGTCGACGAAGCGCGTGTACAGCGGCGTGAAGCCGAAGCGCAACACACGCGGCTCGCGATAGTCGCCTATCACGCCACGCGCAATCAGCGCCTGCATCACTTCATAACCGTGCGGATGTTCGAAGCTCGCGTGCGAGCCGCGCTGCGCATGATCGCGCGGCGTGACGAGCGTGAGCGGAAACTCGGCGCAGCGCGTTTCGACCAGTTCGATGAACAGATCGGTCAGCGCCAAAGACTTCTGGCGAACCGCCTGCATATCGGTTTGCAGGAACACGTCGAGCCCGCATTCCACGAGCGCCATCGACACCATCGGCTGCGTGCCGCACAGGAAGCGTCCTACTCCATCATCGGGCTTGTAGACCGGGTTCATCTCGAACGGCGCGCGATGACCCCACCAGCCCGACAACGGTTGCGCGAACGCATTCTGATGACGATGCGGTACCCACACAAACGCCGGCGAACCGGGGCCGCCGTTCAGATACTTGTACGTGCAGCCCACCGCGTAATCCGCACCGACGCCGTTCAGGTCCACCGGCACCGCGCCCGCCGAATGCGCGAGATCCCACAGCGCCAGCGCCCCTTTGTCGTGAATCAGCTTCGTGAGTGCCGCCATGTCGTGCATATAGCCGGTGCGGTAGTTCACATGCGTGATCATCGCGATGGCGGTGTCGTCGCCGATCGCCGCGGGCAGTTCGGACGGATCGTCGACGAGGCGCAGTTCGTAGCCCCGGTCGAGCTGCTCAATCAGGCCTTGCGCGATATACAGGTCCGACGGGAAGTTCGAGCGTTCTGAGACGATTACGCGCCGTTTCGGGTCGCGCTCGTTCGCGAGCCGTACGGCGGCTGAAAGCAGCTTGAACAGGTTGATCGAAATCGTATCGGTGACGACGACTTCGTTGTGCGCTGCGCCGATCAGCGGCGCGAGCTTGTTGCCGAGACGCCGCGGCAGCGCGAACCAGCCGGCGCTGTTCCAGCTGCGGATCAGTCCTTCGCCCCATTCGGCGGCGATCACGGTTTGCGCACGCTGCGCGGCGGCAGCCGGCGGCACGCCGAGCGAGTTGCCGTCCAGATAGATGGTGGTCGCGGGCAGCGCGAACTGGTCGCGCAGGGCGCCAAGCGGGTCGGCGCGGTCGAGCGCTACGGCTTCGTCACGGTTCTTCATGATGGTCCGGAGTCAAAAGATCAGAGTAGGTCAGCCGAGGTTGGCGGCGGGCAGCGCGCGCAGTACGGCGCGTACCGGGCTCGCATCGAGCGTGGCGAATTTGAGTGGCAGCGCGATCAGTTCGTAGTCGCCGGGCGCCACGGCGTCCAGCACGATTCCTTCGAGAATCGCCATCCGGTGAGCGCGGATGCGGTGATGTGCGTCCATCGTCTTCGATTCCTGCGGATCGAGCGACGGTGTGTCGATGCCGATCAGCTTGACGCCGTGCGCCGCCAGCAGATCGATCGTCTCCGGCGCAACTGCGCAGAACGCGCTATCCCACGTCGTGGTCGGCGCTTGCTGATACGTGCGAAGCAGCACGCGCGGCGGCACCCCGTCCAACGAGCCAGCCATCTGCTCTGGCGTGACGACCGGTGTTGCGCCAATGCAATGGATCACGCGGCAGGGGCCCAGATACGCGTCGAGAGGCACCGCGCCGATGGCGGCGCCCTCGGCGTCGTAGTGAAGCGGCGCATCGGTGTGCGCGCCGGTATGGGGTGAGAGCGTGAGCCGGCCGACGTTGACGGGCGAGCCCGCTTCCATGCGCCAGACGCGCTCGATGCCGACGGGCGTATCGCCCGGCCAGACGGGCGTCGCGGTATCGACGACGGGTGTGATGTCCCAGAGTGTAGTCATGTCTCCGATGCGTCTTACTGTGTATGTCTCGAATGATAGGCGGGGCGTGGTGAAATGTGCTTGCGAAAAAATCTCGTTTTTTGGTCTCCCTTGGAACATAATTTGATGCAAACAGGAAAGGGAGACCGAATATGAACGCGATCTCGCTCGACGCCACCGATTGCCGTATCTTGACGGTGCTTCAGCAAGAGGGAAGGATCAGCAATCTCGACCTGGCGGAGCGGATCTCGCTCTCGCCCTCAGCGTGTCTGCGGAGGTTGCGCTTGCTGGAAGAGCAGGGAGTGATCGAACGTTACCGGGCGTGCCTGAACCGCGAGGTGCTGGGCTTCGAACTGGAGGCGTTCGTGCAGGTATCGATGCGCAACGACCAGCAAAACTGGCACGAGCGCTTCGCCGAGGCGTTACGGGACTGGCCGGAGGTGGTGGGGGCGTTCGTCGTGACGGGCGAGACCCATTACCTGCTGCGGGTGCTCGCGCACAACCTCAAGCACTATTCGGATTTCGTGCTGCAGCGGCTGTACAAGGCGCCCGGCGTGATGGACATCCGCTCGAACATCGTTCTGCAGACGCTCAAGGAGGATTCGGGCGTGCCGGTGGAACTGGTGCCGGGAGCGATGGCCAGAACCAGCGTGGTTGCGGGCGACTGAGCGGAAAGCCCGGAGGCATTTTGGGTGGGCCAAGCCGTGCGGCCCAAACCCCGCGGGCCGAATCCGCGGGCAGACCCAGCACGAGCACGAGCCGCCTAGAGCGGCTTTAGCCCGTGGAATTCGCCGTTCTGGAACACCAGCGGCGCGATCTCCTCGGCATCCTCGCGGATCCCGCAGCGCTCGACTTCCCCAACGAAAATCACGTGGTCGCCTTCCTGGTAGCGGCTGCGGTTGTGGCATTCAAACCACGCTAGCGCGCCATCGAGCACCGGCATGCCGGAATCCCCCGCCGCGTGCGAGACGCCCTCGAAGCGGTCGCCCTTCACGGTCGCAAAGCGTTTGCACAGATCGAGCTGCGACGCGGCCAGCACGTTGACGACATAGTGGCTGTTCGTCTGGAACGCCGGCATCGACGCCGAACGCGTCGCGAGGCTCCACAGCACGAGTGGTGGCGTTAGCGACACGGAATTAAACGAGCTCGCCGTGATGCCGATCAACCGCCCCGACGCCGCGCGTGTCGTAATGACGGTAACGCCGGTGGCGAACTGACCCAGCGCCTTTTTAAAGGCGATCTGGTCGAAATTGGGCGGACTGGCGCGCTTCATCGGAAGCAGATCCGCAGGGCCGGCCGGGCGGCCGCATATGGCGCGCGAAGGGTATAAATTGAATCGAAAGTCATGTAGAAAATCGGCGATTTGTCCCAATTTTAACGGAATCGCGAGGGAACTGGCCGCGAACCTTGGCCGATGTCGCCGTCAGGCGACCTCAATTCTTTCCAGTTGCCTTCGAGCGCTATAGCTGCCATGAGGCGCTGCCGCGGGCGTGGCCCGCTTCATGCGAGTAAGCGGTAAATACTCGCCGGAAGCATGTCACGACAGGCGTGAAGACGGGCGGCAGCGTGGCGTGGCCCGCCCTATCCGCGGGCAGCAACCAACGAGGAGCAGACAACATGAGTCAGACAGTCGAAACCGCCACCCTTGGCGGTGGATGTTTTTGGTGCCTCGAAGCGGTTTTTCTTGGCGTCGACGGCGTCGATGCTGTGGAGTCCGGCTACGCGGGCGGCCAGACGGAGCGCCCGACATACGAGCAGGTGTGTGACGGCGTCACCGGTCACGCGGAAGTCGTGAAGGTCGAGTTCGATCCGGCACGCATCAGCTACCGCGAGATTCTCGATATTTTCTTCGCGATCCACGATCCGACCCAGCTTAACCGGCAGGGCAACGACGTCGGCACGCAATACCGTTCGGTGATCTTCACGCATGCGGAAGCGCAACGCGAAACCGCCCTGCAGGCGATTCGCGAGATTGTGGCGGAAGGTATCTACGACGGGCAGATCGTTACTCAGGTGCTGCCGCTCGACGGCAACTACTGGCCGGCCGAAGCCTATCATCAGAACTATTTCGCCCAGCATCCGGATCAGGGCTATTGCTCGTTCGTCGTGGCGCCGAAGGTCGCGAAGTTTCGTCAGAAGTTCGCGCATCGGGTGAAGACGAGTTGAGTGCTGGGTGATCTGTGATGAGGTCCGGCGCGCTCCGCGTTGAGGGCGTGTTGGCTGAGCCTGGATGTTAGATGCTCTGGGGGGCTGCCGGTGTCGGTTCGCGACTTGCCGCTTCGTCCAGCAATCGTGAGTACGCCTCGACAATCGCCCGCCCGAGTTTCACGCAGGTCAGCGGCGCCGACCCTTCCGCCTTGTTGTTCACCGCGATCAGCACCGGCTGCCCGGCGATCGCATAGCGGGCGGCCAGTTCGGCCAGTGCTGTGCGGGTGGACGGATCCTCGTCGACCAGACGGTCGAACGGCTCGTACTTCGCCTTCGCCTGCTCGTATTTGAAGCCGCCGTGCAGGCTCCAGCGCACGATCAGCGGACCGGCCGGCTCGCCATCGAGCAGCGCAAGCGCGGCCGCCTGGCGCAGCGGGTCGGGCATGCGCGCATGAATCCCCACGCAATATCGCACCCCGGTCGCTTTCAGCGTCCGGATGAAGCGCGGCGTTAGCAGGCACGCGTCGCGAATCTCGACCGCGTAGCGCGTGCCTTCGGGTGGAACCGGCAACGCCGAGAGAAACCCGGCGAGCCGCTCGATGAAGCCGGCGGGGTCCGCCAGCATCTGATCGGGTAACGGCGAGAACTGGAACACAAGCGCGCCGGCCTTCGCACCGAGTCCGTCCAGGCAGGGCCGCACGAACTCGTCGATAGCCAGTTGCGCGTTCAGAAAGCACGGATTGAGCGAGACCGGTTCGCCACGCTCGGCGCGCACGGTGGCGTCGGTGACGAGCGCGGGGGCCTTGACGATGAATCGGAAGTGCGCCGGCACCTGCTGCGCGTAGCGCAGATAGTCGGTGACGGTGAGCGGCGCGTAAAACGAGCGGTCGATGCTCACCGTGCGCAGCAGCGGGTGCTGGCCATATGCGGTCAGACCGTCGCGCGAGAGTTTGCTGTTGCTGTAGTCGTCGCCGTAGACGATACCTTTCCAGCCGGGAAACGACCACGTGGACGTGCCGAGATGGATCTGCGGGGGGAGCGCGGCGGAGATTTCGAGGACGTCGGGAGAAGGTTCGGCCGCTGTCACGTCGCGCGTGCGGCGTTTTTTCGGGGTGGCGCCGGATGAGGGTGCGTCGTCTGTGTGGGGTTCGGCTTTCGCCTCGGATTCGGCATCAGCCTCGTCGGCTTCTGCTTCGTCTTCCCACAACGAAGCGATCAAAGCGGTGCGAGCTTGCCGCGGCCGGGTCGTGCTGGAATTGCTGCTCGGTGCGGCTTGGGGAGCAGCCGGCGAAGAAGCGGGCGGAAAAGCGGGCGCGCCCACCGGCATGCCAAACAGATCCAGTTGCCCGGCATCCACGTCCGGCGCGGCGGCGCCCTCACTGCCCGCGTCAGTCTCCGCCTTCACCTGCGTCACCCACGCGATTTCGCTTGCTCCGCCTTCGTCCATCGATTCCTGGTCTTCTCACTGTTAGAGGTTGCGCCGGAGCGGTTGCGCGGCTGATGGTGCTGTGCTCCGGCGCAACCGCGTCACAGCGGTTTGTCCTGCTTCGCGTACATATACCGGCGCGACCACGGCAAGGTCTTCGCGCTGCGGCCCGCCTTGCGGCACACCACCTGGTAGATCGACACGTCGTCGTTCTCGAACGCGTATGCGCAGCCGGCCAGATACACACGCCAGATGCGGAATTTTTCGTCGTCGACGAGCTTGCGTGCTTCTTCCGCGTGGGTTTCGAAATTCTCCGCCCAGATATCGAGCGTGTGCGCATAGTGACGGCGCAGGCTTTCGACGTCAA
>Ga0302226_10002787_pt1 | contig 12236 bp, 16 predicted proteins | sample II_Palsa_E3_3_FD_193524 | JGI IMG/M metagenome (GOLD analysis project Ga0302226, IMG submission 193524) | Peat permafrost microbial communities from Stordalen Mire near Abisko, Sweden - II_Palsa_E3_3 | ecosystem: Environmental > Terrestrial > Soil > Palsa > Peat permafrost | place: Sweden...
GGGAGAAAAGAGTATTAGCAGTCTGTGGCGTGGCAGGCAAGCGTAACGAGTTCACAAGAGAGCCTAATCAACTTTGGCAACCACATTTTATTATGTGATGCCCCTGGCAAATTTCTTTCAGCGATGTTGGCAATCCAACTTTCTGGTGTACACAGTTAATCGGAATCGGAATCGGAGGCAACCCTGCGACGCTTTTTGGAGCCCGAGTCATCATCGGAAGAGTCGCTGGAGCTCGCGCTCGCGCTCGAGTCGCTGTCTTGCGGCGGAGGGAGGGCCACGACGACAGCCTTGGAGAAATAAAATATATAAACTCAAAGAGAGGAGATTTCCTTACCTTGCGGCGAGACGGGCGACCCTCGGAGATGATGAGCGACGTGTCGATGTCTGCGAGCTCCTTCTTGAGCTCGAGCTTGGCCTTGATCGCCTTGCACTTGTCGAGCGAGGGGCGGCCTTCCATGCCCAGCTCGTCCTTCAGGTACGCCTCGAGCTTGCTCACCTGCTGCTTCTCCGACATGCCCGCGAGCTCTTTGGCCCACACCTTGCGCACGCCGCACTTGCTGATGTACATCTTGAGCTTGGCGACACGGTCGTCCGCTGGTGCTGCCGCTGCTGCTGCGGGAGAGGCCGTCTCCGTGGCCGCCTTCTTTGCTGCTGCGGGAGAGGCCGTCTCCGTGGCCGCCTTCTTGGCCTTGGGTGTCGACGCTGACTTTGGCGCCACATCGTCGTTAAAGTCGTCGGGCTCCTGAAAGTCGTCCTCCTCCTCCTCCTCTTTGTCCGCCCTCTTAGCCTTGGGCTTTTTCGCCTCCTTCTCTTCTTCCTTCTTCTCCTCCTCCTCCTCCTCCTCCGCTGCCTCCGTTGACGCGCCGTTCTCCTTGGCCTGGATAAACCTCGCAATCGCATCCGCGACGGTTTTCTTGCACTCTGCCGTGTCCAGCGCCAGCTCCTCCATGGCGAGCTCCTTCTCGACCTGGCGCCTCACCAGCTTTGGCGTGATGGCCCTGCCACGTGGTGTGAGACATAAAGAAAAGAGGTAGTGCACGTACTCCAGGTCAGACCCGCGCAAAAGACGCGCCACGGCGCGCGCTATTTCCGTCTGGGACATTTACTCTGAGAAAATGGCCGTCGTCGCATCTGTGGTGGCGCTCTAAACTCGTACGTTTTTTCCCGGTCCCATAACATTTCCACTCACACCCACGTGGCCTCCACGTGATGACCACAGGGTTCAGCCGCCTGGTGCGACGTTTGTCGCTGGTGGCAACGGCCGCAGGTGGCGCGTGGGTCGCGGCCGATGAGGGGCGGCGGCAGCGTGCGCTGTAAGTGAGTGTGTGCTTGAGGGCGTGTGTGTGCTCACGGCCAGGTGGTGGTGCAGGCTGTACTCGTCAAGTGCGTGGAGGTTTGGCAACACGTTGCGCGGGTCCGTGAGCACGCTGGTCGACTACAAGGTGTGCTTCTTCCTGCGCGAGCACTGGTCCGGCGCGCCCAAGGACCTGATGCAGCGGTGCCACGACCGGGCCGGGAAGCGCATCGCGGACACGGCGCTGCGCAACGGAGGGCTGTACATCAAGTTTGGCCAGACCATCGGGTCCCTCAACAACATCCTGCCCGACGCGTACATCGAGGAGCTGCGCGTGCTGCAGGACTGCGCGTACCCACGCGGGTGGGAGGAGGTCGAGCGCACGGTGCGACACGAGTTTGGCGGCAAGGGACCGAACGAGGTCTTCCAGACGTTTGACCGGACGCCCGTCGGTGCGGCCTCGCTCGCCCAGGTCCACCGCGCCGTCACGCACGACGGCATCGAGGTGGCCGTCAAGGTCCAGTACGCCGACCTGCGCGATCGCTTCGAGGGCGACCTCGCAACGCTCAAGTTCATGCTCGACCTCGTCACCGTTTCCTTTCCCAAGTTTGAGTTTGGGTGGGTCCTCAACGTAACGTACCTCCCCCTTTGTTGCATGACTGACTCTTTTTTTTTTTCTTTTTCCTTTACTATCCAGGACTTTCAAGACACGCTCCGGCTAGAGATGAACTTTCTGAACGAGGCCGCCAACGCGCGGCGGTGCGCCAACGACATCAGGGACATCCCCAACGTGTCCGTGCCCACGATCTACGACGAGTACACGACCGAGCGCATCCTCACGACCGAGTTCATCCACGGCTGCAAGGCCAACGACGTCCAGAGCATGCGCAAGATGGGCGTCGACGTGGGCAAGGTCTGCCACAAGATCGTCGAGACCTTCGCCAAGCAGATCTTTGAGACCGGCTTTGTGCACTCGGACCCGCACCCGGGCAACGTGCTCGTGCGCAAGTCGCCCAAGGGCGAGGACCAGGTCATCCTACTCGACCACGGCCTCTACATCGAGGTCAATCCCCGCGACCGCAAGCTCTTTGGCGACTTTTGGACCAGCCTCGTCCTCGGCGACGACGCGAGCCTCAAGACAATCAGCGCCGATCTCGGCGTGTCCAACCACGTGCTCTTTGCGAGCATGATGATGCAGCGGCCCTACATCCCGCGCGAGCAGGTCGAGGGCTCGTTCAGGAAATTTGGCATTCGTACGCGAGCGAGAAAATAATAATTTTTATAATGTCTCGTTTTTCTTGGTCAGAATCGGCCCTCTCAAAGGCAGACATCAAGCGCATGCAGGACACGGCGCGCGACAAGATGGACGAGATGGTGGACGTGCTCAAGACCATGCCGCGCTCGCTCGTCCTCGTCATCCGCAACCTCAACCTGCTCCGCTCGCTCAACCGCGAACTCGGTGCGCCCGTCAACCGGTTCACCGTCATGGCGCGCACCGCCCTCCACAGCCAGGCCCGTCTCGCCACCAGCCACACCTCGATCTGGCGCGCCGTCCACTTTGAGATCCGGTTGCAGTGGATCTCCCTGCTCAACTGGGCCCAGGACACGGTTGTCGTCATGCTCCGTCGTTTCGGCTACCTCCCCTCCAACCTCGGCGCCCTCGAGGAGTACATCATGCCCGCATAGCACGTAGTTTTAAGCTCATTGTACCGATAGCCCTTATATGCACTACACTATTTTAACGCGATCGGGACTGCTTGGCCAGCTTTTCTTTGCGCTTCTTGACAGACTTGGGCGTCTTGTTTTGGCGGCGCTCGCGGTTGGCCTCCTTGACGGCCTTTTTGTTTTCCTTGCGGAGCTCTTTCTTGGTCTTTCCGGTGCCGTCCTCTCCATTCTCGTCGTCGTCGTCGTCATCCTCGTCGTCGTCCTCGTCCTCGTCCCCTTCCTCCTCCTGCTCGGCCGCCTCCTCCTCGGCCGCCTCAGGTTGTGGCTCGAGAGTTCCCTTTGCAGCTCTGGCGCTTGCATCCTTGTCGGTTGTGAGCCCGGTCAGGTGCATGTACAGGATCTCCTTGGTCTCGCCCATGCTGACCTTGTTGACATCGCGCTCGGCATCGATCACCTCAAACAGGTTGCGGGGGATGAACGCACGCTTAAACACCTCCTCCTCGACGCGCACATCCGTCTGGTCCAAGAAGTCGGACGGTCGCGCGAGGATCTCCTCTTGTTTCTATAAATAAATTAAAAAAACATATAAGATGATCTAGTTTAAGACTACGCACCTTGTCCAGCCACTCGTCCGCATTGGAGATCTGCAGATCCGTGACAAAGTCAAACAGCTCACGCAGCGTCATCGTTGCCACGCCCTTTTTCCGGAAAAAGTCTAGTGATCTTATTTTAATAAAATGTTCAAGCGTCGGTCCCTTTTTGTACCTGTGACGTTCATGCAGTCCTTGCGGAGGAAATCGAGGGCGTGCGGGTGGTCGTGCTCGACCGACTGGGACACGTCGATGATGTAGCACGTGCCCTTGTACATGAGCAGGTTGTACTCGCTCAGATCGGCGTGGACGAGGCGGCACTGGTGGTACATTGTGCGCACGACCTTGACCAGGTCGCGGTAGACCTCGCGCGCCTTGTCCCCGTCAATGTCGGCGTCCTTGAGCCTTGGCGCGGCCCAGCCATCCTTGCCGATAAAGGACATCACCAGCACGTGCTGTCGCAGGATGATCGGCGTCGGGCACGGGATGTTGGCCATTTGCAATCTAATCCATCAATTAATAAAATAAAGGCATAATTATTGTACATACCGTTTCAGGTTGCGCATCTCCTTCTCGGCCCAGACCTTGACCATCTGGCGCGGGTTGCCCTTGCTGTAGCCGTGGCGGAAGCGGAACTCGCCGCTGACGTAGCGGTCGCGATCCTTGAAAACAAGGATGGACGTCTTGTACACCTTGACGGCGCGGTCCTCGCCGGCGCTGGTCGTCGCGTGGTACACGTTGGCCTCCTTGCCTGTGCTGACGCAGCCGTTGACGCGGTCAATCACGTTCTTGGTGATCAGCTTGAACAGGATCAGGCGCGTGCGCGGGTCCAGCACCTGCTCCACAGTCGCGCGGTTCTGCCTGTCCACGTTGGTCTTGGTGCGATCGCCCTCGGCCTTGCGGCTGGACGAGCCAATGTCGTTGGACGCTCGGTTGGAGATCCCCGTCGCGGCAGACGCATTGGCCGAGGCCGCCTGGCGCGTGTCCTCCAGATTGTCCAGGTTGATGCGTCGCTCTAGTTTGGCAGCGATCGCAACGGGCAGCTTTGCTGGTGCTGCCGCGGGCTTGTTGACGGCGGGACGCGCAGTCTGCTGTGGCTGCTGTGGCTGTTGGCCCTGTTGGCTCTGCTGCACCTGGCGCATTCGATTGTACCGCTTTGTAAAGTCGCCCGTCGACTCGAACCACTCGTCCTGGTAGTCGATGTCGTTGTCGTTGTCCTCCGCATCCTCCTCCTCATCCGCCTCGTACGTGTCCTGCTCCTCCGCCTCGTCCTCCTCACCTTCCTCCTCGTTCAGGTACTTGGCAAGCTCTGCTCGCTCATCCTCCCTAATGCCCCCCCCCAAAAAAAGTAGTCGTTAGCAAGTGGTCGAGGTGTTTGCCCCCATACGCAAGCACGGGGATGGCTGTCGTCGTCGCATGCACCTGCGCCGCCGCCGCCGCAACGGCCTCGTCGTCGTCCACAGCGTCGTCGAATTGCGACATCAATGTTGAAACTGGCGCCACGTGGCGTTGGTGGCATAAAATTATTTCTAAAAATATTTCTTTTCACAGGTCACAAATAAATTTCGGGCAGGGAGGGAGGATAACGGCAGGGGCAGTGCGAGTAATAAGAAAAATAAAATAGAAAGAAAGAAAGAGATTTTATCTTGAGAGATGAATGATGGTATCAGGAGGTCGACTGCATGGCCCTGAGGCGCTCCTCGCGCTTACGGGCCTCCATGCGTTTCTCGCGCTCCTTGTCCTCAAAGGACTTGGCGCGCGAGCCGCCTGTGGTAGTACTTGACGCCCCTGTTTTTTTATATTAATATTTAATAAAACGATACGATTGTCTTCCGTACGATTGAGAGGCGGCGGGACAAACGTGCCCGACTGCTGCTTCTCGACAGCAGGGGGCTTATCAGCCGACGAGGACGCGGACGAGGAGGTCGACGATGACTCTGACGAGGGCGTCAAAGGCGCCGTGCTCGACGTCGGGCTGTCCGGGCTGCTGTTCTCCGACGAGCTCGCTGAATTATCAAAACATAAGTAACTCATCGAGCCTTTTCGGAACGATGGCGTACCGGTGCCGTTAGCAGCGATCGAAGCCTGGGACAGACGCTCCTCGAGCTGGTTGGTTCTCTGGCGCTCAGTCTCATTTGTTTTACGTGATGATGACGATGCAGGCTTGCTGCTCTCGAGCTTGAGATCCGTCTTGCTGCCGCTGCTGCTGCTGCTGCTGCTGGTAAGCGATGCAGTGCTCCCTCCGTTGCTGGCGGGTGTAGGGCGCTGTGTGAACTTTGGCGGGGTATACACAGTCGATGCGGGGCGCGTCTTGTTGAGGCCGCTGCTGCTGTTGTTCAAAAACAGCGCGGGCGACGACTTGCTGTTCTGCAGCAGCTGTCGGCGCTGCTGCTCCTGCTGCTGCTTCTGCTGCTTGCGCTCCTCCTCCAGCTTGGCGAGGTCCTCTGGGGATCATTGTCGTGTGTGTTTAGACGGATCCCCACGCAAATGACGTCGACAAACAACTCGACTCAAAAGTTTCCCTCTCTTTCCTTCTCGACCGCGACACGTCAGCCCTCGCTTCTTCTCCGTCCCTCCCCCCTCTCCCTATCAAGCTATCCCCCTTCCCCCTCTCAAGACCCGTTTCCTTATCGTTACCAGCCGACATGGACGTGTTGGACAGGGCCTCCATACGCTTGCGGCGCTCCTCGCGGCGGCGCTCAAACTCGTCGTCGCCGGTGAGGCCGCCGCTCGGCGTGGTGGGCGTCGGGGGCACGGACGAGTCGTCGTCTGCCATTTGTGTCGTCTAGCAACACAAAAACAACAAGGAAGAGAACTGCGGGTCAAAGGGAAAAAAAAAAAAAAACTTTGAAAAAGTCAGCACACTCGTCTCACATGCCACGTCCACTCTTCCTTTTCGCCCTCTCGGTTCTGAACAACAAAAATGCGCTGGCTGGTGCCCCTTCTTTGAGTTGTGTGCGTGTGCGTGTGCGTGCGCGCGAGGAGAACGAGAGAGTGAAAGAGCAACGCCTCCCGTGTGCGCTTGTCCTTTTTTCCCCCCCTTGTGCACACATCCCTTTCCTGATCAATCACCTCCCTCGCTCTGTAGATGGACCCGTCGTTCCAACAGCAGCGTCCCCCGCCACCACAGGCCGGCTTTGCAGCAGTAAACCGCGTCTCTTTCCTCTTTTCGCCTCTAACACTTTGCTTGCAGCCTCCGCCACAAGGCTTCCGTCCTCCTCCTCAAGCTCAAGGGCGCCCAGGCCTGATGCCCCTTCCTGCCACGGCCGGCGTCCCTGCCCGCCCAGTCGCCGTCGGGGCCCCTCCCCGCCCAGGCTTCCCGCCCCCAGGCTTCGTCGCCGCGCCGCCGCCTGGTGTCTTGCTGGCCGCTGCACCTGCCGGTCTCGCGCCTGCCACTCGTCCACCCCAGTTCTACCAGCCCCCTCCGCAGCAAGGACAGCAACCGCCGCCGCAACAGCAGCAGCAGCCGCAGCAGCAGCCGTACGTGCTCACGCCGACGTCGCCTCTTTCGCAGCCGCTCACGCCCATCTCGTCCAACAGTGCGCTCTATGCTCAGGCTCAGCCAACGTCTGCCAACGCCCTGTACGCTCAGCCGCAGCCCACTTCTAGCGGCTCGCTCTACGCTCAGCCACAGCAGCAGCAGCAGCCTAGCTCGTTCTCGCCACCGCCCTCCTCGACGGTGGCTGCTCCTCCTCCGGCCGCCTCAGCGGCGACCACGACAGCCGCGGCCGCTGCCCAACGCCGAAAGTACCCCGATATGAATGCTGCGTTCCAGCCCCAGCAGCCCCAGCAGCAGCAGCAGCAGCAGCAACAGCCGCTCACTGCGCAGTACCAGCAGCAGCACCCTCAGCCGATCGCAGCATCTGCTCAGGTGCGTCTCCTTTCTTTTTTCTTCTTGTCTTCATACGTATTTTTTTTTCCTTCTTCAGGCACCGCAGCTGTACAATGTGCAAACGTTTGCGCCGCAGACCTACACCCCTCAGTCGCCCCAGGGTTTCCCGCAGCAGCAGCAGCAGCAGCAGCAGCAGCAGCAGATTCAACCGCAACAGCAACAGTTCCAGCAGCAGCCGCAGATGCAGCAGATGCAGCAACAGTTTGGAGGCATGAATCTCGGTGGACCTCAGCAGCAGCAGCCGCAACAGCAACTGCAGCCACATGCCTTTCCAGCTTCTGCAACGGTCCCGCTGTCGACCCCCCTCAATCTCCTCCAGGTGCCCATCAACTCTGTTTTCGAGGGCGACCACGGACCAGCTCCACGCCTCCCCAACGAGGTTGGCTTGTTTGTTTTCCTTCTTTTGTTTTTCTAAAATTGCGGTCATTTAGCTCAAGGCAACAACGTCGCCCTTCTCAAACGCCCCCGAAGAGTTCCAGTGCTGCACCTTGTCGGTCTTCCCCCAGTCGAGCCAGACTCTAGCCAAGTCAAAGCTTCCTCTGGGCCTGCTGATCTCGCCCTTCCGTACGCAGTCCTCGTACGAGACCCCCGTCCCCGTCATCTCTGGCTCGACCATCATCCGCTGCCGCCGTTGCCGCACCTACATTAGCCCCTTCATCACGTTCATCGACCAGGGCATGCGCTGGCGCTGCAACTTGTGCTCGGCCATCAACGAAAGTACACCTGCCCTTTAAAGATTTTGCTTTCCACTAACACAACTTTTTTTTTTTTTTTTTTTTTGAATCCTAGTCCCTAGCGATTTTGATTTTGACCCCAAGACGCAGCAAAGAGTAGACCGCTTCCAGCGCCCCGAAATCACCAATGGTGTCGTCGAGTACGTGGCCCCGGGCGAGTACATGGTCCGCCCGCCGCAGCCCCTGGTCTATGTCTTTGTACTGGATGTGTCGTACCTTGCCGTTTCCTGCGGCATGCTCGTCACCGCCGCCAAGGCAATCCTCAACTCCCTGGACTCCATCCCCAACCAAGACGGCCGCACCAAGGTTGCCATCATCGGTGTCGACTCGGCCCTGCACTTTTTCAACCTCAACGTAAGCGCCCATGCAGTCGTGCTTGTTCTCTGATTCCTCCTTGTTTTTTCTTTCTTTTTCTCTGTAGGCCGAGCTCCAACAGCCGCAGGTTCTCGTCGTCGCCGATCTCGACGAGGTCTACCTGCCGCTGCCCGAGGACTTGCTTGCCAACCTAAAGGAGTCGCGCACGATCATCGAGGCGGTGCTTCAAAAATTGCCCGACCTGTTCAAGGGCACCCAGAACCCAAACAACAACCTCGGCGCCGCTCTTCAAGCTGCCACCAAGCTGATCGTACGCCGATGAAACAGGAGATAAAATAACAATAAAAATTTTGCTTCACTAGTCGGCCATGGGCGGAAAGGTGTGCGTGTTCCAGACGGCCATGCCCAATGTGGGCGTGGGCGCGCTCAAGAACCGCGAGGACCCCAAGATCATGGACACGCCCAAGGAGACGACTGCGCTCGAGGTGCCCGGCACGAGCTTTTACAAGACGTACGCCGTGGACTGCTCGCGCGTGCAAATGTCGGTCGACTTGTTTTTGTTCCCTCAAGGCTACATGGACATTGCCTCCCTCGGTATTGACAAAAGTGGGAAAAAGTATAGTAAAATTAAAATTATCATAGATACCTGCCCGAGGTTCACGGGAGGTTCGCTGTACGTGTACAAGGGCTTTAGTGCTGCCGTCAGTGAGGACGCGGTCAAGTTTGCCACCGATTTCCACCACTATGTCTCGCGCGAGTGCGGTCTCGAGGCCGTGCTGCGCGTGCGTGCGACCAAGGGCATCCGCATGACCGGCTTCCACGGCAACTTCTTTATCCGCTCGACGGATCTGCTGGCCCTGCCCACGGTCTCGCCCGACAACTCGTACGCCTACAACCTGTCGATCGAGGAAAACATCACTGGCCCCGCCGTCTACTTCCAGGCCGCGCTCCTGTACACGACCACGTTTGGCGAGCGCCGCATCCGCGTCATCTCGAGTGCGCTCCCCGTCTCCAACAACGTCGCCGACCTCTTCGCCAGCGCGTCTGCCCCTGCGCTTGCCAATCTGCTGAGCAAGATGGGTAATCCAAAGCAGCCCAAAAACTATTGCAACTAAAAATGGTGCTATTTTTGCCCCCTTCAAAACATCAGCGGTTGAGCGCGCACTCACCAGCAAGCTCGAGGACGCCCGTGACGCCCTGGTGAACAAGCTGATCGAGATCCTCCAGGTCTACAAGACTTCTTTCACGACCAACAACAGCATGGGCAGCCAGCTCCTGTGCCCCGACAATCTGCGTCACTTGGCCCTGATGATCCTCTCGCTCACCAAACACGTAAATTCTACCATGCAAGATAGTGCCTCTAATTTGCCTGTTTCAGAATTCATTGAAAGCTGGCATTCGCGTGTCGCTGGACGATCGTGCTGCGGCGATGGCCTTTGTGCGCACTCTGCCGCTGACCTTGTCGGTCATCAACTACCTCCCCCGCGTGTACGCCCTGCACCTGCTCGGCGGCAACATTGGTCTGCCCAACCCGGACACCAGTGTGATCATTCTCCCGCAGCCGATCCGCCTCGCCTCTGAAATGCTCGAGCGCCACGGACTGTACCTGGGCGACGACGGCACGACCCTGTATTTGTACCTCACGCGCATTGCCCCCGGCGAGCTTGTCCGCGACCTTTTCGGCGTCAACTCGTACGACGAAGTCCGCTACGGCAAGATTTCCCTCCCCGTCCTCGAAAACTCTTTCTCTCAGCGCGTCACGTCGATCGTCGGCAAGCTGCGCGAGAGCCGGCCCGGCTTCCTGCCCCTGGTCCTCGTCAAAGAGGTGTGTTGTTCTTTTTGTTTAGCTCATTTCATTAATTAACCGTTCCCTGCAGGACCAAGATCCCATCTCAAAGCTCGCCTTCTTCGGCCTCTTTGCCGAGGACAAGTCCGACAAGACCCTCGGCTACATCCCGTTCCTCAACTTTTTGCGAGAAAAGGTCAACAGCTCCTAGAAGTTTTTTTGGTTTTGTTTTTTTCGTTTTGTCAACAGAAATTTCGAGTTGCTTAATTTTTTTTCTTTTGATTATTTAGAGGAAAGAATATCGTCTCCTTGGTTTGTCCAAGCCATCATTGCCACAGAGCGGCTAGCCGGCAGGTTTGGAATAAGGAGAAAGGGCTACGACATGGGCGGCCACAACCAGAGAGCACGTACCAGCCGGGTTTTTGAGGCCCAGTGGGGTACAGCTCGAGTTATTGATCCGGTTCACGCCCCCGCATGAATCGCCTGTCACTTGGATCGTCAACGGTACAGTCCGAGGCACACCACGCCGAATCGCTTCGGCCTGCGGTAGACCGCATGGTGTGCTCTGTGACTTGTCGCGACTGCGTTGCCATGGCCTGAAACATGGAACGTTCCGCGCCGTCATCATAGGGGGCTCTCCGGGCGCCGGCCGTACCCAAACGATGCCCCGATGCACCTAATCCCGCTCGCCTTGTGGGACCGAGCGAAAGAGCCCAGGAAAAACCAAAAAGGCCACGACCGGCCACATGGCCCCCCGGCGCTCGTTTTTCATTGGCTGGCGCTGAGAATGATGACAGCGAGGGGCCACGTGCTCCGCGGCAGCGTTGCCCGTCGCAGCATGCACACAAACCCGCTCGGCCTGCCACAGCCACCGCACCAGCACTCGCAGCAGCAGCAGCAGCAGCCAAGGAGATCGCCGCTCACGGGCCTGCCAAGACGGCTGCCCATCCCTGGCGTCGAAAAGATCGTGGCCGTCGCGTCTGGCAAAGGAGGCGTGGGCAAGTCGACCACGGCCGTCAACCTGGCCGTGGCGCTGTCGCAGCAAAAGCAGTCGGTCGGCATCCTCGACGTCGACCTGTTTGGCCCGTCGGTGCCGCGCATGATGGGCGTCAGTGGGGCGCCCGAGATCAACGCCCGTATGTTTCCCTGCCTCGTCTCTTTGACGTTTTGTTTTGACCGAGCGAAAAACGCAAAAAGGCGGGCAGATGGTGCCGCTGCGCAACCATGGCATCCAGGTCATGTCGATGGGACTGCTGGTCCCAGAGTCGGATGCGGTCGTGTGGCGCGGTCTGATCGTACGCTTACCTTGTTCCCTCGCTGGCTTGCATGTAACCGTCTTCTTTTGCAACAAAGGTCATGAAGGCACTCGAGCAGCTGATGCGCCAAGTCCACTGGGGCAGCCTTGACGTGCTCGTGATCGACATGCCGCCGGGCACGGGAGACACGCAGCTCACGATCACGCAGCAGATCCCGCTCGCTGGTGCCGTCATCGTGTCCACGCCGCAAGAGGTCGCCCTCGGAGCCGTGCGCAAGGGCGTCAACATGTTTGGCAAAGTGAACGTGCCCGTACTGTCCTCTTGTTCTTCATCGTTCGTCTGCTAAATAACTGCAATGGGTGCAGATCCTCGGCATCGTCGAAAACATGAGCTACTACCTGTGCGGCCACTGCAAAGAGCGCACGTACGTGTTTGGCAAGGACAACGTCGCCAAGACCGCCGAGGCACTGAACGTCCCCATCCTGGGCCAAGTACCGATCGAGCCCGCCGTGTCGCAGTACAGCGATTCTGGCCTGCGTACGACGTTTTATTGAAAATATAGGAGAAAACTAAAAGAGAATTGAAAAAAAAAAAAACAGCAATCGTCCTGAGCCAGCCCGACAGCGAGTCTGCTCGCGTCTTTACCGCGATCGCCTCCAAGGTTTTGGCATCGCTCAACGAAGGCGGTAGTAAATAGCACCATG
>Ga0302226_10002791_pt1 | contig 12224 bp, 24 predicted proteins | sample II_Palsa_E3_3_FD_193524 | JGI IMG/M metagenome (GOLD analysis project Ga0302226, IMG submission 193524) | Peat permafrost microbial communities from Stordalen Mire near Abisko, Sweden - II_Palsa_E3_3 | ecosystem: Environmental > Terrestrial > Soil > Palsa > Peat permafrost | place: Sweden...
GCCAACGGGATGGCCGAGGTGATCAAGACGGCGGCCATTTCGGACGAGGAGAGCTTTGACCGGCTCGAGCGGATGGCCGACAACCTCATGGCCGGCGACTTGCCCAGCCTGTACGAGGCCGTGTTGGCCAGCGTCCAGTTCAAGGCCCAGGTCGTGTCGGCCGACGAGAAGGAGAGCGGCCTGCGTGAGGTCCTCAACTTTGGGCACTCTGTGGGCCACGCCATCGAGGCCCTGATGCAGCCCGCCCTCCTCCACGGCGAGGCAGTGGCCATCGGAATGGTCAAGGAGGCGGAGATCGCGCGGCACCTCGGCATCCTCTCGCAGGCGAACTTTGGACGGCTTGTCCGGTGCATCATGTCGTACAGCCTGCCCGTTACTGTGCCCACCCGGCTGCCCCTCAGTGCCATCCTGGGAAAGATGGCCGTGGACAAGAAGAACAAGGTACCAAGAAGAGAATTAGTTTTACTGGAAGGATAACATTTTTGAGCAGGGCGGGAAGAAAGCCATCTCGCTGCTCCAGAGGATCGGCGGCGTCAAGGACAACCGGGCCTCCATCGTCAACGACGACGTCATTATCGAAGTCATCTCCCCAGCCCTCGAGATTGTCAAAAAGACCCTGTCCACCCCCATCACCCTCACCGTGCCCGGCTCAAAGTCGCTCTCTAACCGGGCGCTCCTCATGGCATGCCTGGGCGAGGGATCGTGTCGGTAAGCACGTGTGAATATGGAGAGTGCCTAATGACACTATTAGTATTCGGGGCCTGCTCCACTCGGACGACACCAAGGTGATGCTCGAGGCCCTGCAGCACTTGAGCACTGCCACCTTCGACTGGGAGGAGGACGGCGAGGTGCTTCACATCGTCGGCTGCGCAGGGAAGCTCACGCCCACCAACAAGGAGCTCTATCTGGGCAATGCGGGCACTGCGTCCCGTTTCCTCACGACCGTCTGCACCATCGTCGGCCACCACCTCGAGCCCGACAAATCCGAGCCCACCGCCCTCTTGCGCAACCACATCACCATCACGGGCAATAAACGAATGCAGAGGCGGCCCATTGGGGACCTCGTCGTCGCCCTTCGTGAAAACGGTGATACGTTTATTTATTTGTGCTTCTGAGCCGGGAAATTTATTTATAGGCTGTGTCATCAAGTACCTCAACCGAGAGGGCTGCCTGCCCCTCCAGATCCAGCCCAACTCGCTCCGCGGCGGGCTGATCACGCTCTCGGCCGAGACCAGCTCGCAGTTTGTGTCCTCTGTGCTGCTGAGTGCTCCCTGCGCTCGTGAGCCCGTCTCGCTCAAGCTTACTGGGACGATCACCTCCGAGCCCTTCATCGACATGACCGTCCGCATGATGGCCGCCTTTGGCGTCAACGTCAAGTACGTCAACAACGACCACTACGAGATCCCCAGGGGGGTCTACAAGAACCCAGCGGTAAAGAATAAACTGGTTTGATTTTATACGTCTTACTGTTTCGGTGTGCGTGGGGGGTGGGTAGGAGTACCATCTGGAGTCGGATGCGTCGTCAGCTACCTACCCACTGGCGATTGCGGCGATCACTGGCGGCACTGTCACCGTCGAGGGTGTCGGCAGCAACAGTCTCCAGGGCGATGCCCAGTTCTACACCGTAAGATTTTTTTTTTTTATTTTATTTTTATTTTTTGAACTCGTTCCTCTGCCCAGATCCTGGAGCGAATGGGCTGCCACGTCTCCCAGACGCCAACCTCCACGACCGTGCGTGCGCCCGCTGACGGCATCCTCAAGCCCATCGCCTCGGTGGACATGAGCACGATGACGGACGCCTTCATGACTGCGGCTGTCCTCATGGCCCTCGCCCCTCCAGGGTCCGTTTCGCGGATCACCAACATTTCCAACCAGCGGGACAAGGAGTGCAACCGCATCGCTGCCATGGTCACCGGTACAGACATGGCGTATTTTGATTGGCGTTAAAACTAATTGCTGTTTTTTTAGAATTGGGCAAACTGGGGATTGCCAGCCGCGAGCTCCCCGACGGCATCGAAATCGAGGGCTGCCACCCGGACCTGGTGCACGGCGCGACGGTCGAGTGCTACGACGACCACCGGATCGCCATGTCGTTTGCCGTGCTGGGCTGCCGCATTCCAGGGATCGTCATCAGCGACAAAATGTGCGTGCTCAAGACCTTCCCCGAGTTCTGGGACCTGCTGGGCTCGTGCGGGCTGATCGACGTCAAGGTGCCCAACGACGTGGAGCAGCTCGCGGCCGAACAGCTGCGCGAGGGCAAGATCATCGAAATCCCGCGGCTGCCCAACGGCCGCTACCTCCTGGGCAAGTCGGTCATCGTCATTGGGATGCGAGGTGCGGGCAAGAGCCACCTGGGCGCAGCAGCGGCACGAAACCTGGGCGTGACGTTTGTCGACATGGACATGCACTTTGAGAAGCGGGTCGAGCCCATCGCCGGCTTTGTGGAGAAGAACGGTTGGCCGGCGTTCCGGTCGCGCGAAGTAATGCTGCTGGCGGAGGCTCTGAAGCGATACAAGACCCAGGCGATCATTTCCTGTGGCGGCGGCATCGTCGAGACCCAGGAGGGCCGCAACCTTCTCCAAGACGTATCTATGAACTCACTATTTATTCAATTGCTGAACCGCTGAACCAGCACGGCGTCGTGATCCAAGTCAAGCGCAACATCAACGACATTGCCGCGTATCTCGCCTCTGACTCGACACGCGCCAACCTGGGCGAGGACGTGCACGACGTATGGCGTCGACGTGAGCCGCTGTACGACTCGTGCAGCCTGGTGGATTTCGTCGTGGTCGAGGGCGACAAAGACTGGCCCGCGGTCAACGCCGACTTCATCGACCTGGTCAAGCGGATCTCCAACCTGCCGACGCGGTGGGCGCCAATGGAGGGCCAGGTGGACGCCAAGGACGCCGCCGTGTACGCCCCCAAGTTCTTCCTGTCGCTCACGGGCTCGACGGTGCGCTCGCTGCTCAAGGACCTGCCTGTGATGTCAGAGGGCGTGGATGCCCTCGAGCTGCGCGTCGACCTCCTGGAGAACCAGCAGCACGCTTTCGTGGCCGAGCAGTTTGCCCTCCTCAGACGCAACAGCAGGCTGCCCATCATCTTCACCGTCAGGTCAAAGTACCAGGGCGGCGCGTTCTCAGAGCAGGACGAGGAGGCCCTCTTCAAACGTTTGTTTTTGCTGTTAAAGCTAATTTATTTTTTATTCCTTTTTTTTGTTTTTCTTCAGTGCTTCACCTGGGAGTACGACTGGGCAGCGAGTACGTCGACATGGAGAGCTGCTGGTCGATCCGATCGCGGCAGCACCTGCTGGCCCACAAGGGGATATCAAAGTACGTGTGTTGTTGATTTGAAATATTTATTTTATTGGTTTCGCAGAATAATAGCGTCGTTCCACGACGCAACCGGGTCCCTCTCGATGGACGAACTCAGGGTCAAGCTTCAAGAGCTCCACCATGTAACAATTTAATACAGCCCTTTTTTTTCATCCCCTTTCTTTTTGAGCAGGACGGGAAGGCAGACATCCTCAAGCTCGTTGGGCTGGCCAGGGACGTGGACGACAACCTGCGCCTGCGTGAGATCGTGAACGCGAGCGAACACGCCCGGCGCACGATCGGCGTGTGCCTGGGCCCCAACGGCAAGTTGTCGCGCGTGCTCAACACGTTCTTCACGCCCGTGACGCATCGGTTGCTCGCCCTCAAGGCTGCCCCGGGCCAGATGTCTGTTGCCGACATTGTGCGCACCCGCACGCTCGTGGGCCAGCTGACGCCGCTCAAGTTCTTCCTCTTTGGCACGCCGATCGCGCAGTCGCTGTCGCCGCTGATGCACAACACGGCCTTCAAGACCCTTGGCTTCCCGCACACGTACAGCCTGTGCGAGACCAGCGACGTCAACGAGATCCGGGCTGTGCTGGCCTCGGACGCCTTTGGCGGCGCGTCCATCACGATCCCGCTCAAGGAGATGGTGCTGCCGCTGGTGCACGTGCTCTCGCCCGCGGCCAAGGCCATCGGCGCCGTCAACACCCTGGCCAAGCACGGCGGCAAGAACGGGCGCGTCTACGGCGACAACACCGACTGGATCGGCATCCACGAGGCGATCACACGCGCCTGCCCAGTGCGCCCCCGCGTGGCCCTGGTGCTGGGCGCGGGGGGGACGGCGCGAGCGGCCTGCTACGCGCTCAACCAGCTGGGCGTGGACGACCTGATCATCTTCAACCGGACCATGTCCAAGGCCCAGACACTGGCGCTCGAGTTCAACGGGTCGATCTGCCACCGTCTCGAGGCCGTGGGCAACGTGGACCTGATCGTGAGCACCGTCCCGGTCGCGGCCCAGCAGGAGGCCCTCCCGGCGCGCCTGTTTGCCACCAAGCCGGTCGTGTGCGACGTCACGTACAAGCCCCGCATGACGCCGCTGCTCGTCCAGGCCCAGGCGCTGCAGTGCCCGATCGTGCACGGCGTCGACGTCCTCATCGCGCAGGGCCTGTGCCAGTTTGTGTGCTGGACAGGCACGCAGCCCTGCCGCGCCACGGTCACGGAGGCGACCCTTGCCGCCCTCGCATCTTCTTAGGCGGGCCGTGAGTAGCTAGCATTACGTAGCTGTACAGTATAGACGCATCACAGGTTTGGATCGGCTCATGGCGGAGGGACCCGCGACATCTGGCGACAGACCACCTCCCCATATTTTCCCCACAGAACAAGTCAGATGACCTCCAAGCTGCTCGGCGTGCTGGTGCTGGCTGCGGCCGTGGTGGTGGTGGCGGTGGCCGGCACTGGTGCCAAGAAGGACGCACCGCCGTTCCCGCTGAACCACGTCGACTCGCTCATCGGTAAACCCCGTCCCGTTATCGTTCCTTTATCCCAATCCCCAATCCCCGATCCCCAAAAAAAAAACAACACGACGTGACAGGAACGGGCGGCGTCGGCTGGACCCTCGGCCAAAACAACCCTGGTGCCCAGCACCCCTTTGGCGCCCTGCGTCTGGGTCCGGACACGTCGCTGAACCAGCTGCACGTCAAGTACGGCCACTACAACGGCTATGCCTTTGTTGACACGCATGTTCGTGCTGTACGTGCATACCCCCTCTTTCCCACACTCTCTCTCTCTCTCTCTCCCCTCTAACCACGCTCTGGCAGTTCTCGCACACACACGTGGTCGGAGCAGGCCTCGGCGACTGGGCCACCTTTGGCGTGATGGCGCTGCGCAGCGCCGTGCCCACGACGGCGCACATTACCCGCCACGGGTACCGCTCCGAGCACAGCCACGAGACGGAGGAGCAGTACCCGGGCTACTACTCGACCTACCTCATCACCCACAGCACGCTGGCCGAGCTGGTGGCCGCAGGCACGCACGCCGGTGTGCACCGCTACACGTTTGACCCCGCGAGTGGCCCGGCAACCCTCCTGATCGACGTGGCTCACAGTGTCTCGGTACCTTTTCCAACTGCTGCAACGGGACTAACCCCACCGCCCCTTCATGGAAAAAAAAAAAAGAACGACGGCGACCAGTTCCCCACTGCCTCGATCAAGTACACCAACCTGGGTAACGTGGTCGAGGTCGATGCCGTCGTCCTCAACAAGGGCTCGCTCACGGGCCGCAACGGCGTTGTAAGCGGATATTTAGTAGAAACAAGGTTGTGACGTTCCTCGCAGGGAGTGTGGGTCTACCTGCACGCCAAGATCTCGTCGACCTCGCCCAGTGGCCTCGTCGGCGCCGGCCTGTGGTACGACGGTGCCGTTTACCCGGGCCAGACGCAGCGCGACAACGAGGCGTCCAACTCGATCGGCGCCTACTTCAACTTTGGCAACGACGGCAACACGACCGTTGTCACCGTCGAAGCAGGCATTTCCTTCGTCTCGCCCGACCATGCCCGCGCCAACCAGGAGGTACAGGAGGACTGGAAAAAAGAAATCCTAACTCAATTCTGTCCTTAATAGGGCATGATTCGCGGCCGATCATTCGACGCCGTCCTGGCCGACACGACACAGCTCTGGGTCGATACCCTCGCCGGCACCGCCGTTGTCGAGTCCTCCAACGAGATCGACCTGATCAAGTTTTACACGTCGCTCTACCGCACGTACATGTCGCCCACCAACTATGCCGAGATCGACGGCAGCTACCTCGGCAAGGACGACCTCGTGCACACGATCGAGCCTGGGCGCCAGTACTACTCGGACCTCTCGCTCTGGGTACCCAAGAGAACTCTTTATTATTTAGTTATTTATTAGTTTTCATTTATTATTTTGCGCAGGACACGTACCGCACGCAAAACCCGTGGCTGCACCTGATCCGCCCCGACGTTGGCGGCGACGTGGCCAACTCGCTCGTGCTCATGTTCCAGCAGGGCAAGGGCCTGTCGCGCTGGCCCATCGCCAACGTGTACACGAGCTGCATGTTTGGCGACAATGCCAACATGCTCTTTATCGACGCGTACCGCAAGGACATCCGCAACTTCAACATCACCGAGGCGTACACGGCCATGTACCTGAACGCGATGGCACCGCAGCCCAAGGACGGCCGCGGCAACATCGAGGACTACATCCTGTACCACTACATCCCCATCGAGAGCAAGGAGACGGGCACGTCCAACACGCTCAACTATGCCTACAACGACTGGGCCATCGCCGAGTTTGCGCAGATCCTGGGCCTGACCCAGGACGAGGCCATGTTCCGTGAGCGCGCCACGTACTGGCGCAACGTCTTTAGCACGGATGCTCTCTTCATGTGTGCCCGCCATGCCGTAACGCAAAAAGAAAAGGCTATTTATTTTTTATTCTATTCTGTTTCGTTAGGACGGCGAGTTTGAGTGCCCCGATTACCGCTTCAACAACCCGTACGACGACAACTTTGTGGAGGGCAACACGTGGCACTACACGTGGGACGTCCCCCACGACCTGGACAATTTCCTGCTCGAGTGGCCGTCGCCCGAGGCCTTTGTGGAGAAGCTCGAGTACTCGTTCAACCAGAGCACGATCCAGCGCTTCCTGTTTGAGGAGAACTGGCTGCCAAACCCCTACTACTGGGCCGGCAACGAGCACGACCTGCTCTTCCCCTGGGAGTTTATCATTGCCGGTCGCGCGGATCTCACGCAGTACTGGGTCCGCTGGCTGCTCGAGCACCGCTACTCTGCCAACCCGGATGGCCTCCCTGGTGTAAGCAAAGCAAAAGAAATAAAATGTAATTTATTTTACTTATTTTTTTTTTTTTTGGGGGGGGGGGGGTCCCAGAACGACGACTATGGAACCATGTCGGCGTGGTACACGTTTGGCGCCCTCGGCCTGTACCCCATCACGGGCTTTGACTACTACTTTATCAGCTCGCCCAACGTCGAGTACGCGACGATCAAGGCCGGCAGCACCACGTTCACCGTGCGCGCCATCAACCATTCGGCGGCCAACGTCTACATCGAGTCTGTCACGCTCAACGGCGTCGCCCTGGCCGAGCCCTACATCACCCACGCCCAGCTGACGTCGGGCAACTGCGACCTCGTGTTCACGCTCACCAGCAGCCCCAACGGCGAGTTCAACACCAACTACGCGAGTGCCTGGCGTGCCGAGTACGAGCAGCGCCGCGCTGCCAAGCAATGAATGCCCTCTTTTGTTGTTGTTGTTGTTGTTGTCGTCGTCGTCGTCTCGCTCTCTTGTTCTCTTAATAATACAGCCGCCGCGGCAAACAGAACGCGCATCAAATGTCTATGATCATGTACAGCTCGTGCCGGTCGGGGCGGTTGAGTGGACGCACGATGCCGACGTTGTCGCCCGCCTCGATTGTGACGCCGCCAAAGGGCGCGAGGTCGGTGAAGATCTGCATGTTTGAGTAGGTGATTGCCTTGACCTCGGTGCCCTGGGGGTGTTTGTGCAGGTCAAAGGGCTCGCCCTTGCCCACGGCCGTCACGGCAAAGGCCTTGAGGTCCAGCTTGGTGATGCGCACCTCCTTGAACACGACGTACTGCGTCGAGAACAGGAAGAGGAACTCGTCCATCAGCTGGAACAGCAGCGAGGGCAGGTCGTGTCCCTTGGCCTCCACGGTCGTGGTGCACTCCTCGTCCACGTCCACCAGCCGCAGGTCCGTCATGTAGCCAAACATGGCAACGACGACCTGCTCCAGCGCCTCCTGGAGCGTGCTGCCCCACGTGTGCAGCTGCACGTCGGCTGTGTGGTCCAGGTCTAAACGGGGAGGGGAGGAGATAAGACCAACAACACAGGCAACGTACACTCGTAGCCCTGGGGCGCAGTCAGGTCGATCTCAAAGTCGTCCAGGTGGCTGGGCCAGCTCGTCTCCTCCTCCTGCTCTTCCTCGTGTCCGTCCCGCGCCTCCTCGTCGTCGCTGCCCTCGGCGTTGTCGTTGTCGCCGTCGACACCGTCCTCGTCCAGATCGACGTTGTTGCCGTTGCCCTCCTCTGCGTACTCGTGGCCGTTCGCCTCCCCGTCTCCCCCGATGCCGCCGCCTGTCTCCCCTTCCTGCTCCTCCTCCTCGTCCAGCCTGCGCCTCTTGCTGTCGTGCTCCATAGGACCTATCCAAAAACGACGAGCCGGGTTGCAACAGCACGCCACGTGGCGCTGTCACTCTCACTTCCGAACACTCGACACAATGCCGCTCGTGCTCGTGGGCCTGGGACTGGCAGACGAGCGCGACGTGACGCTCAAGGGCCTTGACGCCGTAAGGGAGCTACCGCCCACCGACACTGACCCACCCCCTTTGCCTAGATCAAGAGCGCCGCACGCGTCTACCTCGAGGCCTACACCAGCGTGCTGCTGCGCACAGAGACGTCCAAGCTGGTACTGTCCACTGGAACGGGGTGTGAGTAGCCCTGACGCGATGTGAACGTAGGAAGAGCTGTACGGCAAGCCGGTCATCCTCGCCGACCGCGACATGGTCGAGACCCAGGCCGACGAGATCCTCAAGGGCGCCGAGTCGGCCGACGTGACCGTTGCCTTTCTCGTGGTCGGGGATCCGTACGGGTACGCTTCCCCCCGCGCTGTCTCACCCCCCCAACCAACTGACCTCATTGCGTGCTAGGGCCACCACGCACACCGACCTCGTCCTCAGGGCCCGCGAGCTGGGCATCGTCGTCAAGACGGTGCACAACGCGTCCATCATGAACGCCATCGGGTGCTGCGGGCTGCAGCTGTACCACTACGGCCAGACGGTGTCGGTCCCGTTCTTCACCGAGTCGTGGCGGCCAGACAGCTTTTACGACAAGATCATCGAGAACAAGCGCATCGGGCTGCACACGCTGTGCCTGGTCGACATCAAGGTCAAGGAGCAGACGGTCGAGAACATGGTCAAGCGCAAGAAGATCTACGAGCCGCCGCGGTACATGACCGTCAACCAGTGCGTCCAGCAGCTCCTTGAGGTCGAGGACAAGCGCAAGCAGCAGGCCTGTGCGGGGCATCTCGTCGCCGTCGGTGTTGCGCGTCTCGGGGCCGATGACCAGCAGGTTGGTTTGCTGCCCTCGTGTGAAAAAGGGGGCTAACCCCAATGGATAACAGATCGTGGCCGGGACACTGCTCGAGCTCCTCGAGGTCGACTTTGGCGAGCCGCTCCACAGCCTCATCCTCGTGGGCCACCTGCACCCCGTCGAGGCCGACTACCTCAAGCTCTACGCCGTCAACCCCGAGAGCATCGACAAGTACCTGACGGCGTCGGTGGCCGCCGTCGTCCCCAAGGAGCACATGGACTGGCTCGCGCTGGACGTCACAAAGTCGTCTGCGTAAAATCTTGTGTACATTTTTTGAGTGTGTCCCTGGACCCCACAGTCGTCTAAAATGGACCCGACTGGACGTCCATTTCCACGAGTGTGCTCCCCGGGAAAGGATGGAGTCGCTGTTTGCGACCGAGCTGAGCAACATCGTCAGCGAGGCGCGGGCCAAGAAGACGGACAAGGGGAATGCGCTCAAGGAGGTATGAGGCGTGGCTGCAGTGGAAGGGGAAGTCTTGGGCTTTTTTTTTTTTCCCTTTTACGTGAAGGGTTGTTTGGGATTCGGTCATTGATGCCACAACCAACCAACGCATCTCTCCCAAACTAACCGAACGCGGCCACTGCAGCTCGCCGAGAGGGCGCTCGTGGTGCTGAAGACGGTCAAGCCGCCGGCCACGCCCGACAAGAAACCCGAGTACATTGAAGGTACTTTTTCCGACGAACGAACGGGAGATCACACTCACCTTCAATCTGTTCAGAGCTCCAGAGCAAGGACGAGGTGTTTGCGCCGCTCCTGCCCTGCTTCGAGAGCAAGAACCCCAAGCTGGTCATGTCGGCGCTCACCATTATCCAGCGTGTGGTCCAGTTCAGCGCCCTCCCAGTGGTAAGAAAGGGTCCCGGTTGTGGCACAGACGTGCTGACACGTCCACACTCGTAGGCACTCGTCCCCGGGATCATCAAGGCGTTTGACGACATACTGGACCTGGGCAACGACGTCCACCTGCGCGTCATCCAGGCCATCCTCGCGTTCCTCACAAACTACACGATGATCCACGGCCCCGTCCTCGCCCAGGTAAGCCGTGTAAAACCGCGCGTTTATTTACTTGTCTGCGGGCGTCCAGGCGTTTGGGATATGCTTCAAGGTGTACAACATGAAGACGCCCCTCACGACCAGCGTCGCCGGTGCCACGCTGAGCCAGATGGTCCTGCTGCTGTTTGAAAAGGCGAGCAGCGAGGCCGACGATGAACTGGCCAAGACGGCGGCGGCGGCGGCAGCCCCAGCGGAAGTGGAGGTCGCGGCCACGCCAGCAGCAGCTCTCAAGTCCCTTCCCCCGTCGGCCAAGGACGCCTTTGCTGTGCTGCAGGACGTCTGCCTCTTGTCGGTCGGCGACAGCCCCGAGTTCCTTCCCACGCAGCCCGTCACCAAGTCGCTCGGGCTCGAACTGATCGAGGCCGTGCTCGTCTCGCACCACGACCTGTTTGTGAAGCTGCCCTCGTTTCAGGTCCTGCTCAAGGACCGCGTGAGCCCGCTCGTCATCAAGTCGTACAGCGACCGCTCGCAGTACTCGCAAACCGCCCGCCTCATGAGGGTCATGCGCGCTCTCCTCCAGCACTTTAGCAAGGTGCTGCTGATGGAGTGCGAGATCTTTTTGTCCATGCTCGTCAAGACCCTCGACGGCCACTACCCACCGTGGCAACGCGCGCTCGCCCTCGAGGTCTTCAGGCCCCTCTGTGGCGACGTCGATAGCCTAAGGTACCGCTTTCCACGTTTTTTTTTTTTTCGTGTTGATTAAACCCTTTTTTTTTCAGACAATTCTTCAGAAACTATGACCAGCAGGAGAGCTCGACCAACGTGTTTGCCGACATGATCAATAGCTGCTCGCGCATCGTCCAGAGCGTGACCGAGGACGCGGCCAAGGAAAGCGGCACGTCCACCACGACCGTCGACGGCGAAAAGCCGCAAGCCGCGCCGACCGCCTTCCCGTCTGTCAGTGTGCGCGTGTCATAGTATGTTTTGTCTGTCCGTCCCTTTCCCTCATGCTCTCGTCCCTTAGTATCGACCAACTCGACAAGACGGACCCACCGGCGGTGCAGGAAAACTACCTGCCCTCGCTCGCACTAAACTGCCTCGTCGCCATTGTCGACAGCCTCTCTGCCGACGTCCTCCCGATCTTCACGCTCTCGCCCTCGAGCTCTGGGGGCGACTCAGCCATGATGCTCGAGAAGATCGACATGTCGCAGCACGCGCAGCGGGAACTCCTCCTCGAGATCCGTGCCATGCTCCTGGCCGGATGGAGCGGGCTCCTGGGCGCATTCTCCCAGGTGGCCCAGTACACCCTCGACGAGGACGTGCACGGCACAATGCTGAGGACCTTTCAGGCCGTCACCACCCTTTGCGGCGTCATGGGTCTCGACCAGCCCAGGTACCTTTTTTTTTTTTTTTCCCTATTGCAACGCAAATAACGTTCCATTGCCAGGGATGCATTTATTATGACCCTCTCGCGCTTTGCAACGCCCAACTGGGACGACGTGAGCACGTACGGCGCCTACGCCTTCTCGGAGCAAAACTTCCAGGCTATTCGCACCGTGTTCAACGTGGCCCAGTGCATCGGCGGCATGCTTGGACCCGCCTGGTACTATATCCTCGAACTCCTGCAGTCGGTCGAGATCGCCCTCAAACTCGCATCTGGCGCCCCAGGTATCTATTTATTTATTTATTGTTGGGGCTAAGAAAGTATGGGGTCGCCAGGTCAACTGTCGACGCCCAACCAAGGCCCTGGAAGCGCGTCCTCGCTCACGTTGCCGCCGAT
>Ga0302226_10002795_pt1 | contig 12211 bp, 9 predicted proteins | sample II_Palsa_E3_3_FD_193524 | JGI IMG/M metagenome (GOLD analysis project Ga0302226, IMG submission 193524) | Peat permafrost microbial communities from Stordalen Mire near Abisko, Sweden - II_Palsa_E3_3 | ecosystem: Environmental > Terrestrial > Soil > Palsa > Peat permafrost | place: Sweden...
CTTTACGCGGCTCCAGAAAAGATCGAGCGCCAGTGCTGGAAATACGATCAGGATTGGGAACTGCGCCGGGACAAAATGTGTCACCGGATAGAAGACCGGCCCCAACTTCGGCTGTGCGGGGAACAGCGGCAGGATCAAAATCTCGCCGATGATGAAGACCATATAGACCGCAGCCGTTGCCGTTGCCGCCCAGCGAAACCGCGTTGACTGCGAGAACATTGCAAACAGCACCGGCAGCCCGATAGCCAGCGAAATGTAGGCACGCGCGCCATGCAGGCTCTGTTGCTCGGTAAACTCCTGCACGAAGAACATCGTGCCGCCGACCGCGAGCCCACCGACGTAGAGATACAGCCACTGCAGTTGCTTATAGTTCGCCGCGCCGGCTGCTTCCGCGCGGTTCATCGCCGCCAGCACCAGGAACATGATCCCTACACCGATGGCGCGAATGCCCAGAATGAGCAGCGTATGCGGCGGGCTGACGATCTTGACGTCCAGCCCATAAGCGTTGTGCCACCAGTTGTCGAAAGGCGCGGAGGTGAGCATCGCAACACCGCCCCAGCCTGCCAAGAAGACGCCCAGCGGTGCTCGCAACCCGAATATATTTACCGAGTTCGCGCGCATTTCGCGGTCGCTGCCAAAGGTGGAGCGCGCGGTTAGCCATAGACCGATGATTCCGGCCAGCACCCCGCAGGCGTAGATGGCCATGTGCGCGGGGGTCCAGAAACTGTCGCGACCGATGGAGCGATGCCAGGAGACGTCCCACGCGCCGCCAATGCTGGCCGAGGTGACAGCCAGTGCGCCGGCCCAGATGTACCAGGGGACGGAGGACTTTCGTGAGGTAAACATGGGGGAATAACTGGCAGCAGTCGACATCCAAGGACCTCCGTGCAGCAGGATTAGCTGTAGCTTACGACAGGGCTGGGGCGAGAACGAGTGACAAATGTAAGAGAGGAAGCGGGACTGCAGACGAGACGCGGTGTTCGGCGAGGCCACGACGCCGGTAAAGGCTCTGAGCGCAGAACTGGTGCCCCCGGTGCAACAGTACTAGCATTTGCGTGGCTGATGATGAATTTCGGGCGTAACATTGCGAGCCAGGAGGAGGACGATGATTTCGCTCCGCGCTGTGTGCCTTTGCTCTCTCGGATTGTTGGTTGCGCCGCTGGCTGCTGCACGGGCGCAGCAGGCATATCCCGTCTGCATGACGCCGCTCGCTGTCGGGGAGGTGCCTAATACGTCGTTCGTTGCGGAGATTGTGGCGGATGCGTGGATTGTTCGGGCCGATGGAACAAGACGTGTGCTTCCCTCTTCCAGGAGCGTGACGGGTGTGATCGCGCGGGACAGCAAGGGGCGAGTGATCGTCCGAATGGCCCGAACATCTCCTGACGGAGGTGTGACGGAAGCGATCTGTGATCCTAAGTCGAAGAGCATCATACGGTTGACGACGTTTCCGGGCGTCATCGGCGCTACAGGTGTCCCTCAGGATCACGGAATGGCCAACCTGCTTTCGCAGATCGACCCGCCGATGACCACCCTGTTTGCGAAGTGGCATCAGCCGGGGGCGGACAAAGAGAATCTCGGGCAGGAAACCATCGAAGGTTTGCCGGCGTACCGGTTTCGTCTGGATGCTGCGAGAAAAGGGGTTCTTGAGGTATGGAATGCCGATGAGCTTAATTTGCAGCTCGATAGGATCACGTGGATCAACTTCTCCAGACAGGAGCAGCAGGAATTCCGGCTGGTGAACATCCGCCGTGTGGAACCGGCTCCCTCCCTGTACGAGCTTCCGAGCTGGGCGTTTGAGCAAATTTACGGGTCTTCTGCGGGCCATACCTACGCGTCACGCTGATGGGTCAGAGTTGGTTTCGGGATGGCAGGCGCGTCCGGCGAGATTGTCGCCGCGCACAATACCGAGATCCTTCGCGAGGCTCAGGATGAGGGGTTGTGGTTGGGTTAGGATTTGGAGTTCCCCGCTCGGAAATGAGCGGTCGCGCTAAGCGCGATGCCCACGTCCGAAAAATCCGGACATGGGGCACCCAATGTGTGGGATGTGAGTTCTATGAGTGTTGGGTTCTGCAACTTCCGTGACAAAACCATGACACGATCTGCCGCAACTTGGGCTGGCAATACGCGTTAGAATGGAGGAAGCGAAATGACGATTGGCGAATCTCATTTGCCTCCCGTCAATTCTGGACGATGTTCGATAGCTCGATATTCCGCTTTCCGGAGATCTAAAACCTTGAACCTGCGCCTTCCCCTTGTAACTCGGCCCCTGTTTTTGAAGCGCAATCGCTTTTTGACCAGCTTTGCCCTGTTTGCCATCGCAACTGCCTGCCTGTTCGGCTCCGGCATGCGTGAGAGCAACGCCATTGAGCCCACAGCTCCAGCGGCGAGCGTGCTTACCGGACAGAAGTACGAGCTGAAGCTCCACCACCTGCATACGGGTGAAGACCTCGATGTCGTCTATCGCGTTGGCGATACCTACATCCCGTCCGCGATGGACAAGCTGAACCACTTCCTGCGCGACCATCGTACCCAGGACGCGAGCCATTATGACCCCAAGGAGTTTGACCTTCTGCACTCGCTGATGGACAAGCTGGGCAAGAACGGCAGCGTGATCGATGTTGTTTGCGGCTATCGCACGCCGTGGTCGAACAACTTTCTGCGCACGCGTGGCGGAACGGCTGCGCCTGCGGTTACGGGTGTCGCCGAGCACTCGCAGCATATGCTGGCCAAGGCCATCGATATCCGCGTTCCAGGTGTTACGACCGCACGGTTGCGCGATACCGCGCTGAGTCTGCATGACGGCGGCGTGGGGTATTACCCCGTGAGCCAGTTTGTGCATGTGGATGTTGGTCCGGTGAGGCAGTGGACGTTTGGTGGACGTGGTAGCGATTAAGTTCGCGGTTGGCAAAGGGAATTTATCGCCGCGTGAATAAGTGTTTAGAAACCTTGACGCAGAGTGCGCGGAGTTTTGACGCAGAGTTTCGCAGAGGATACTCCGCGAAACTCTGGTTACTCTCCGAACTCTGCGTCAATGCTTTTCCGTCTGCCGGGCCGAGAACGTAAAGGGATTGAAGTTCCCACCCGCCCCGGCTCGCTCCGGTTGTTGCGCGTGAAATACTCCTCCTGATGTCGGAAGCCTCACGAGAACTTGCGCGCAGGATTTTCAGCGAAGCTATGGCTGCGACGACTGTCGAGGCTGCTTGCGCGCGGGTGCTTCGTGTTCGAGATGGTCAGCTCCATGCGGGGGAGCATAGTTATGATCTGGCGGCGTTCCGTAGCGTGCAGGTCATCTCCATCGGCAAGGCTGGGGCGACGTTGTTCGATGCAGCGCGTGGGCTTCTTCCGGCTGATTTGCCGGTTCGGGCGGTGATCTCTGCGCCGTTTCCACCACAAACGCTTGCTGCTGGCGATTCTTACTTTGCCGGTGGACATCCGCTGCCGAACGCAGCGTCGTTACAGGCTGCTTCCGCAGCGCTTGAGCTTCTGGCCACGGCCGACGAACGAACGCTTGTTCTGTTCCTGATTTCCGGCGGTGCTTCGGCTATGTTTGAGCTGCCGCTCGATCCGGCGATGACGCTGGCGGAGCTTATCGATCTCAATCGTCAACTTGTCGCTTCCGGTGCGTCTATCCGGCAGATCAACACGGTCCGCAAGCATCTTTCCGCGGTGAAAGGCGGGCGGCTTGCTGCTGCCGCTGCGGCGGCGACGAAGATGAGTCTGCTGATCTCCGATGTGCCTGCCGATGCCCTGGACGCGCTGGCCTCAGGCCCTACGCTGCCTGATCCCACCACTGTCGGGCAAGCCATCGACATCATGACTGAGTTCCTTCCCGCTGCTTCGCCTGCAAGGCTATTGTCCGCGCTGAAGGAAACGCCGAAATGCGATGACGTTGCCTTCCAAAATGACCGACACTTTGTGCTGCTCGATAATGCCACTCTGCTCGATGCGGCTAAGGAATCGGCTGAGCGGCTCGGCTTCACGGTCACGATCGACAACACCTGCGATGACTTGGACTATGAGGATGCCGCGAATTACCTGCTCGGGCGATCGGCTGAACTGAGCACTCTTCACGAGAGATCCTGCCTGCTTTCCGGTGGTGAAGTCACGGTGCGGCTTCCGGCGATTTCAGGTGCGGGTGGACGCAATCAGCAACTGGCTCTTTACGCGGCGCAATCACTTGAGAAGCTGAAGGACATTACCGTCCTCAGCGCCGGTTCGGATGGCATTGATGGCAACAGTTTGGCTGCGGGGGCTGTTGCTGACCAGACTACCTGCTTACGCGCTCGGCAGTGGGGGCTCGATCCGGCGGTTTTTCTCGCCGATTTTGACGCCTCAACCTTCTTCGAATCGCTCGGGGACACGATCATCACAGGCCATTCGGGCAATAATCTGAGAGACATCCGCATCCTACTTACTGGCGCTGATTTCTGAGTCTTCCAATGCGCTTTATTCCATCGATATGATTCAGCAGCAGCGCCCAATCACGTCCCACCCAACGCAACCGGAGTTTCCTTTGTCCTCGATTCATGCAGCAGCGCTTAGCGATGTCGGATGTGTTCGGGCTAATAATGAGGACACTTTCGGCATGGATGCAGACCATGGCCTTTATGTGATCTGCGATGGAATGGGCGGCGCCGCAGCAGGCGAAGTCGCCAGCCACCTTGCTTGCAGCACCCTGATCGATGTCTTCGCGGAGCACTTCGGCCAACTGAATACGGAAGATCGCCTTGCGCTCTCCATTCGTGCGTCGAACGCGGCTGTTCGCCTGGCTGGAGAGCAGACCGGCCAACACGGCATGGGCACCACGCTGGTGGCTGCCGCCGTTGCAGACAACCATCTGCTTGTTGGCAATGTCGGCGATAGCCGCGCTTATCTGCTGCAGCACGATGCGTGGGAGCAACTCACCAGCGACCACTCTTATATCAATGAGTTGATCCACCAGGGCAGCATTCGCGCCGAAGACAGCGACGCTCCTGAGCTGGCGCGTTTTGGCTCGATCATTACGCGAGCCATCGGCGCGGCGGAAGACGTGCAGCCGGATTTTTTCTCGGTTGAGCTGCACGACGGCGACACTGTTCTGCTGGCCAGCGATGGGCTTACGCGTTATCTGGATGCCCCAGACTTCGTCCGGTTGATCGATCCGGACGATCTGGAAGCGTCGTGTGAGCGGCTGATCGACGCCGCGAAAAAGCTTGGCGGGATCGACAACATTACCTGCCTGCTGCTGCGGTATATCGAACACGCGGAGTAGTTATGCGTGAATCTCCGAAAGCGCTTCTGGCATACCTTTGCCGTCGCATGTTATAAATTGCAATCTATTATGAAACGCGTCATGCTTGTCCTCTCATTTGCGGCAGTGTCGATCTGCTCCGCTCTTCCCTCGTTTGCCCAGGGCAGCCTGCCGGACATTACGGAGCAGCAGACCTACACGCTTCATCACGCTTCCAGCGGGGAGCCTACTGGCGGCAACGTCGACGCGCTGGTTATCACGCCTGGCCAGACGCAGACTTTGCTCGACACCGACGGCCCGGGGCGCGTGTCGCACATCTGGGTCACGATCAGCAGTACCGAGCCCTACCATCTGAAGCGCCTCGTCCTGCGGATGTACTGGGATGGTGAAGAAACGCCCAGTGTCGAAGCTCCGATTGGGGACTTTTTTGGACTTGGACTTGGCACGTATCACAGCTGGGATTCGGCCATGCTCTCGGTGGGCAATAACAACGCGCTCAACTGCTTCTTCCCGATGCCTTACCGCAAGCATGCGCGCATTACCGTTACCAATGAAGGCAAGGAGCGCGTCAACGCCTTCTACTTCAACATCGACTACCGTACCGACACGCATGCTCTGCCGGCCGACACCATCTACTTCCACGCCCAGTACAGGCAGGCCCAGCCTAACCACGGCTGGACCAACCAGTGGTATCAAAACGGCGACCCGGCTGTGTTTTACAAGCGCAATCTCGACGGCAAGAATAACTACGTGTGGTTCGACGCCAAAGGGCACGGCCAATACGTCGGGGTTACGATGTCCGTCATACAAAATCAGGATGGCTGGTGGGGTGAGGGCGACGAGATGTTCTTCATTGATGACGCGCCCATACCGGCCATCACCGGAACGGGGTCGGAAGACTACTTCCTCGGCGCCTGGGACTTCGGCGGTTCGCCGTTTTCTTATCCGTTTTACGGCGCTCCAATTGTGGGGACAGAAGTGGCCGGCAGCCGCTCCAGCGTTTACCGCTTTCATTTGGACTCGCCCATCCCCTTCAAGACGTCGATGAAGGCAACCATCGAGCACGGCAATGCCAACCATCGTTCGGATAACTTCTACTCCGTCGCTTACTGGTACCAGGCAGAGCCGCATAGCCCGTTTCCGCCGTTGCCCAGCATGGACGACCGCATCCCGGTCATGAAAGTCGTTGGCGGTCCCGGCAACGACGGCATGACGGAGCATGTCCCCTATCTTTCGCCAAGGTAGATCTTTCGGCCTTAGACCTGCTGTGCTTTTTTGCGCCGCTTCGTGGTGTACATGGCGCCGTCCGCGCGGTGCAGCAGGTCTTCGAGAGACTCCCTTTCGCCTTCGGGGCTGGTTACGTGGCCGAGGCTGAAGCTGAATGGGTACTTTCTGCCTGGCTCCCGGTTGCGCTGCTCGGCGGCCTGTTCCAGCCGCTGCGCGACATTCTCCATGGCCGACTCACTGGATTGCCCGGCGATGACAAACTCATCGCCGCCTACTCGCCCTACTACATCTGTTCGCCGCACAAAACTGCGCAGCAACTCCGATACTTCGCACAGAAACTCGGAGCCGACCTCGTGCCCGAGGGTGTCGTTGATCTGTTTCAGGTTGTCGAGATCGACAAACAGCACTGAAAACGGCGTACCCGAACGTTGCGCCAGCCGGAGCGCCTGTTCGGCCAGGAGATAAAAGCCGCGGCGGTTGTATAGAAACGTCAGTTCGTCGCGCAGCGAAAGATCGCGAATCTCACGCTCCAGGCCGTCAATCCGCCAGGCTAAAACCAAAATCAGTGCAAAGGCCAAAAAGACCGCCATTGCTGTAGCAACCGCGGTGGCGTATTCGACTCCCAGCAATCTGAACCGGACGGCCGCTCCCCTTGCCGCTTCCAGCGCAAATGGCAGGATCAACACAATAGGAAACGCGAGACGCGCGATCCGGCTACCGATCCCAGTGCCCAGGAGAACGCTGAACGCGCCGAACTCCGCTCGCCGGCCAAATGCTACAAACGCCAAAAGGATGAGGCATATCAGGGTTTGCGGCGCAGTCCTATTGGCCATGGACATGCCGAACAGATGCAGCGCTCCGTACAGGAAGCCCGACGCACTGATCAGCACCATCATGCAGAAGGCGCAGACGAACACATCCGCAACAACTGAAGTCACCCGCTTCCGCTCGCGCAGAAAAAACAGCACCACCGACAGCAGCGCAAAAGAGATGGCCGACTGCGGCGACATCCTCCCCGGGACGCCGTAAAGCCTGCTCACCGGTAGCAACGTGTCTATCCGCAGAGAGACATCGAAGATGTACTCCACGATTACGGCGCCGGCCATAAGGCCCACAAAAACGCCCAGCAGCTGGCCGGTCAGCATCATGCGCCTGGGCTGCTTTGGTTGAGAGCACACGAAGCTTACGGCACTGCACAGCGCCAGCAGCGCCGTGTTCGGCTTCATCACGCTCCAGACTGCGGGGAGGGAACGCGCCAGTTGCGGCACAAACCACGCCGTCAGAATCACGCTCGCAAGCGCCATCGCGATCGCGAGACAGCCGCGTTGAACCATCGACAGGTCTTCCAGCAATCCTGGGTCAAGTTCAATCGAGAACCGAAATTGGCTGGTTTTTTTCATCCTTGGAGAGACAAGCCTGGCTTGAGGCTCGAAAGGGTGCATTCGCAGGGAGTGGATAGTTTATCTTGTCAAACGCCTCCCGATGAAGCGATTAGCCTCTTATTTGCATCTATAAATGGACTCTGTTTCGCAATCACTAATCTTTCTGGTGCGACATTTGGGCGCTCGGTGCTGCGATACTAGGAGACACGATTGGAGCGGGCGGCGAAACTGATGTCCTCCACCATCCTCAACCCGGTCCCCAACACGCCACAGGTCGAGCGCAGGCGAAACCCGCGTGCCGCTTCAAACTTCGAGCGCACCCTACAGAGCGCCCGCTCGACAATCGCCTTCCGCGAAACGCTTCGCCTGGCATACGAGAGCTTCTGCTCCAGCAAGACCCGCTTCCTGCTGACCATGCTGGGCATGGTGATCGGTTCGGCGTCGATCGTGCTGGTGGTCACCGTCGGCCTCACCGGGAAACAGTATGCCTACGATACGATTTCCGGCCTCGGCCCCAACAAGGTCGAAATGCAGTACTCCGGCGGCATCGTGATGGGGCCGAACAATGTGAGCACGCCGGACTACATGACGCGCGAAGACATGCAGGCGGTTCGCGACCAGGTGCCGGGCATCATCGCCAGCTCTCCCATGCTGGAGTTCCATCAGAGCGTCTCGATTGGCAGCGGCCAGACCAAGGACGTCATGTTGCTCGGCGTCAGTCCTGATTACAAACAGGTTCGCAACCTCAAGGTCAAAGCGGGCCGCTTCTTCGATGACCAGGACGCCATCACGCACGCGCATGTCATCGTGCTTGTCGGTCCCATGGCTACCGAGCTCTACGGGAGCTATAAGGCTGCCGTGGGTCGCACGATCACTCTGCGTGGCATTCCCTTCACCGTCATCGGTGTCTTCATGGAGAGCATCGACACCTTCGGCCAGTCGGAAATCAGCGAGCATACGATGCTCGTCCCCTACGAAGTGGCTCGTTACTTCACCGGAACCGACGAGTTGAAAGAAATCTTCTTCAGCATGGCCACTGCCGCGGAAGTCGAACCGGCCGCAGCGCACATCACCGAAATTATCCAGGGCCGCCATCGCGCTACCAGCGTCTACAAAGCCCAAACCCTCACCGACATCCTGCAAACCATGGGCAAAATCACCACCATGCTCACAATCGTGCTGGTACTTGGCTCAGGCATTACGCTGATCGTTTCCGGCGTCGGCATCATGAACTCGATGCTGGCCAATGTTCAGTCGCGGCTGAAAGAAATCGGTATACGCAAGGCTCTGGGCGCAACCAGCCGAGAGATTCACATGCAGTTCCTGACCGAAGCCGTCGTTCTATCGCTCAGTGGCGGCGTGATCGGCACAGCTCTCGGTCTCGCGATTCCGCTCGCCGTGCGCATCTTCACCGACTTCCAAATCCCGATGGGCCTGCCCTGGAGCGCAATTATTGCGCTCGGCACGTCGATGGTGGTGGGTATCGCCTTCGGCACGCTGCCAGCCAATCGCGCGGCGAAGCTCGATCCAGTGGCTACGCTGAAGTACGAGTAGCCACCCGCCCACTTACTTCCCGGCGGATGCATCCGGCATCAGGTTCGCCGCCCCTTCAGGTGCTGTCGAGAAGACCGGCACCGGCATGCGCGGGATGGGTTGATCGCGCATCGCGGCGTTGTAAACAAAGATCGCCTCGACGATCGCGGCCTGCTTAAGGTCGGTAGGCGAGAGCCGCTCGTAAGTGTCCTGATTAGTGTGTACGCTGCGTGGCTTGTAGTCGCGTGGGTCCTGGATAAATTGGAATGCAGGCAGTCCCACGTCATTAAAGCTGTCCTGGTCGGCGGAGCCGCTCGGCCGCAGTGTGATCGTGGCGACGCCGAGGTCCTTCAATGGCCGGATCCACTGGGTAAAGATTTCGGCTGCTGCTTCGTTGCCCTGAGCGTAGACGCCCTGAATTTTGCCGCCACCGTTGTCGATATTGAAGTATGCGGAAAGCTGCTTGTACTCCGGTCCAGGGGTGATGGGGCCGACCTGCTCGCGCAGGAACTCCGGCACGCCCAACTGCTCCGGCGTGGTGGAGTAGCGCGTGGCAGCGAAGTGCTGGTGCACATAGCCAAGTGAGCCAAACTCGCCCTGCTCTTCGCCGGACCAGAGCGCGATACGGATTGTGCGTCGCGGCTGCACATGCAAAGCGGTGAGAATCCGCATGGCTTCCATCGCGATGATCACACCCGCACCGTCGTCGGTTGCGCCTGTTCCCGCGATCCAGCTATCCAGATGTCCTCCAACCATCACTACCTGATCCTTCAGCGTGGGATCGGTGCCGGGAATTTCTGCAATCGTGTTGTAGCCCGGCTCGTGATCGCCGGTGAACTGGGTGTGGATGTTGAGGTTAAGCGTTACGGGAACATTGTGTGCAAGCAGACGGGAGACGCGGCCGAAGGCTTCATTCGCAAGCACCGCCGACGGAACAGGCTGCTTATGGCCGGGCAGATAAACGAACCAGCCCAACGACTCGTTGGTGTCATCGCGCATGATGCCGCCATCACCGGCGTAGCTGGGGACAAGGACAGCAACGGCACCCTGCTCGGCGAAGAATTGCGCAGCCTTTTCCTTGAAATTGTATTGCTTAAACCCCTCTGCCATCTGCTTCGGCAGGACATGCTGGATGTGCTGTTCGGTGAAGTCGAGATCCAACGGATACGCATAGATGTCGTCCAGCTTCTTCGCGTCGTAGCTCTCCAACAGCGGCTTAGGACTGGGCACGATCGCCGGCGACGCTCCATAAAGAATGATCTTGCCGTGGAGCTTGCCTTTCCATGTGTCGAAGTCTTTTTCATCTTTCAGATCAGGCACTGCGATCACCTGTGCTCGCACATCGCCCGCCGTTGCCGGCGACCATGGCGTGGCTTGCGCAATAAAAACCGCAGTATCCGGCGCGGCCATGAAGACGGAGGTGTCGATCTGCCGCCAGCCCATTCCAAAGTCACCCCAACTCTCCAGGTGCGCGTTCGCGCAGCCCATGGCGGCGAGCTGATCGCGAGTCCATGCGTTGGCCTTCGCCATGTTTGGGGATCCGGTGAGGCGGGGGCCGATATCGTCAAACAGCGCGGTCGCGTAGTCCATAATGCGCGAGCGCTCAAAGCCTTCGGCGCGGATGCGTGTGTACATATCGAGGTCGAGCGGTTCGCGCGCGGCCTGGGCGGCGGCGGGCACTCCCTGCGCGCAGCAGGAGATTACGGCGAGAAGGAAGAAGACCGGCGCGAGCTTATTCACCATTTTCATCATTCTCCAAGGATGACCGCGGAGCGCGGAGCGTGTCTTGTATCTATTTGACGTTTCTCTATTTGATGTTCGCGGCTTGCCTGCGCCATGCGCCTGGCGTAAGGCCGGTGAGTGTACGAACGGCGCGCGTCATGTGCGCCTGATCCGTGAAGCCTGAGACCTGCGCGAGATCATCGAGCCGCATCTGTGAGGAGGCAGCAAGGTGTGTGGCGCGTCGAGCGTGTTGCTGCGCACGATACGATGAAGGTGAAACTCCGAAGACCTTGCGGAAGCCGCGGGAGACAGTAGCCTCGGCAATATGGTGCTCGCTGGCCCAGGCGTCGAGGCGCAGATAGGGGTCACGCTCCATCGCAAGAGCCAGGCGATGCGGCCAGTCGTCGACGCCGCGCTCCGCCGGTTGCATAACGGCGAGTATCTGCGCGACAGCCTCATGCGGGTCGCGCTCGGCGGTTTGCGCAATCGCATCGGGATCGGAGACATGCATTGCGGCCTGGCGCGAGGTAGTCCAGAACGGAAGTGGAAGATCGAGAACTTCCGCGCCGCAGGAGTGATACCGATCGACGTGCGCCTCATACGCGCTGTGCAGCAGCACATCTCCGGCCTGTACGCGAAAACATCCGCGGTCGCCGGCCTCCTCATAGCTTCCGCGCAGAACCAGCGCGAGGTAGCTTTCGGTATGGCGATGCCGGTCCAGCACGGTGTAGCCGCACCGGTAGAGCCGTCTGATGAGCGCCGAGCCGCAGCAAGACATCCTCTTATTATTTATCACCACAAGACAAAACGGCGTCACCCAAAGGTGACGCCGTTCTATTGCAAACCAACAATTAGTCGCGGTTGTCGTCGAGCTCGCCTGTATAGAGCGAGACGAATCCAGTGTCGGTATCTTCCACCGGAGCATCCGCACCTTCCGGCGCGTCGCTCTTGATGGTGACCTGCACGTGTGCCGTTACTTCGCGGTGGATGCGAACCGGTACATGGAACTCGCCAGTCGACTTCAGCGGCTCGTCGAGATGGATCTTGCGGCGATCGATCTTGTAGCCCTGCTCTTCGAGCGCGTGCGCGATGTCCTGCGACGTAACCGAACCGAACA
>Ga0302226_10002796_pt1 | contig 12210 bp, 15 predicted proteins | sample II_Palsa_E3_3_FD_193524 | JGI IMG/M metagenome (GOLD analysis project Ga0302226, IMG submission 193524) | Peat permafrost microbial communities from Stordalen Mire near Abisko, Sweden - II_Palsa_E3_3 | ecosystem: Environmental > Terrestrial > Soil > Palsa > Peat permafrost | place: Sweden...
TGTGGAGCTACCTCGACAATGGACGAGTGGCCCTTGAAGATGGTCTTGGCATCGAGAAAGTTCTTGTCCTTTGTGGCCGCGTTAGTGTCCCACAGGCACACGGTCATGTCCTCTGCGGCGCTGAGCAGGAGCCCCTTTGTGTTTTTGTTCCACGAGAGCCCGTACCCCTCGCGGGTGTGACCGCGTAGTCGCAGCTGCGGCTCGACGGCCTTGCCCGGCGCAGGGACGAGCGGGTGCTGCGACGTGTCAAACACATGGACCTCGCCCGAGACCGTCTTTGAGGCGATGATGAACGGGTTCTGGGGCATGTACCGTGCGCGGTTGACCTCGCCGTCGTGGCGGATTTTCTGCTGGATCTGGATCTTGCTGTCGAACGAGCCGTAGCCGCCCACCTCGCCCTTCTCATCGTCAAACTTGCGCCCGTCCAGCTGCGTCGTGTCCTTGGGCAGGCGCACAGACGCGATCTGCAGGTAGTTTTGCTCGCCCTCGGCCGTGTGTGTGCCCAGGATCAGTCGGTGCACGACATAGTCCTTTCCCTCTGGCCTGTTTTTTTGGGGGGGGAATGGGGGTGGGGGTGTTAGTGGGTCAAGGTGCAGTGGCAACACGTACTTTTCGACGTCGGGCAGCCACTCGACCGAAAGGGACGGCCACTCGAGCGCGTGGGTCATCACCAGGTCGTACAGGAACGGCGTGTTCTTCTTCCAGATCTTGTACTCTTCGTTGATCAGCTTTTCCTGCAGCTGCTCGTCCTGCTCGTCGTCTGCCATCCTTTTTGGTTGCTCTGGCGAGGGGGGAGGGGAGGAAAAGGTGCTTGAGCTGTCAGAATAATGAAAGAGTGGGAAGGGGGAAGGGGACAAAAGGACGTGCAATCCCCACCAACCCAAAAAAGGGCGCGCAAATTTAAAAAAGCAAGCACACGGCTGCACGCTCCTTGCTTCTCCAGCAACCCTCCCCCGTTCCTACTGCTCGTTTGGCTCGTCCGCGCCTTTTTTTTCGCGCCAAAAAAAAAAAGACACACGATCTGGGAAGTGAACATGCCATGACGCTATTTTTGCCCAGTCATGCCGTCGTTTGTTCTCATCGCCGACAACTCGGCCGCGGCCGTTGCCGCGCTTCAGCAGCAGGCTGGGCGGCAGCAGCAGCAGCACCACCACCCATCGCTGGTGATCCTTGTGCCGCACTCGCGGCGGGCCGAGCTGTTCCCTGGGCTGGTTAGTGCGCTATTTCCCATGGTCGATCGCGTTTTGCAGTTTGGCGCCGAAGCGAATCAAGCGATCGATCCGGCCCCCGTCAAGCACCACCAATCAAACGGTACTATTTTTGCGCTTTTTTTAAAAGTAACCATTTTGTTTATTACTAGCCCATTTGGACGGCGTGGTCACGTTCACGACGGGCACGACCGGACCCGCCAAGGCCGTTCTCTACAGCTGGGCCGCGATGCGCTCGCAGGCCGAGGCGACGGTGCGCGCGATCAAGCGGGACGCCTTCGAACTGGTCGCGGCAACGCACATTGCCCACGCCTACTCGCTCAACGCCGTGTTTGTGGCCATGCTGCCCCAGTGCACGGGCCTGACGGTCGTCCCGTCGCTGGACGAGCTCGTTGCGACCGTGTCGGCCCTCTCGCCTCTGCAACAGCAGCAGCACCGGGTCCTGCTGGGCTCCCCGTCGGTCTACAGCGTGCTCGCCACGTCGTCCCTCACGTCGCTGCCATTTGACCTGCTCTACTCGGCTGGCTGCCCACTCCCGCGCGATCTGCAGCAGCGCGTCTACGACCGCTTTGGCCTCGTTGTCGTGCAGAACTACGGCTCCACCGAGACCGGCAACATTGCCTTTGTGGGCAGCGACGATCTCGCCGAGCTGGACCGGGAGGAACTGGCGTGGTGCGCGGGGAGCACCCCAGAGCCTGACACGGTTCGTTTGCTGCCGCCCCTCCCAGGCCGCCTGCTTGCCCCCGGCTTTGAGGGCGACATCTGCGTCCGATCGCCGTGGAGATCGACCGGCTACGTCCTCGAAGGCGGCCGCCTCGAGCCCCATCCGGAATGGTACCGGACGAGCGACATGGGTCGGTGGCACAAGGGACGGCTGGTGGTGGGCCCGCGGTTGCGCCCCCCGTTCCAAGTGACCGATCCCGTTTCGGGGCTGTTTGCCTTGCTGCAGCCGTGGCAGCTGGAGCAGGTCCTGGGCCAAACAGACGGCGTCAAGGAGGTGGCCGTGGTCGCGATTGGTGCCGAGCAGGCGGCATACGGCGCTGTCGTGACCGTCGAGGACCTTGCCAAGACAGACCCAGCGACGCTGTTTAGCCATCTGGTGCTACTGCTCAAACCGGCCAAGGTTGTGGCCATCGGGACCGCGATCCCCCGCAGTGCCGCAGGAAAAATATACTATCCCGCCGTGGAGAAATTATTACTGTAATTATTTATTGTTATATTTTTTTTTTTTTCAAAAAAAACTGCATCTTGTTTCGTATTGATCACGGGCTGATGAGCTGGTGGTACGCGACGTCGAGCTCGCTCAGGTCGAAAATGCACTTGATTTCGACCTTGCCGCAAAACTCGTTGTCCAAGTGTTGTTCCTAAAGCAGAGAACCACATGTTAGAAACTCGTTACCCGTCCCTTCTATACAAAAAAAAAGGATATACCTTGAGCGAAACACGGTCCGCACTGCGATCGACAATAAACGCAGCCACCTCGATGTGGATATTGTACTTGTCCTTGAGCTGCTCCACGGCCTTGACCAGCGACGACCCCGTGCTGATGCAGTCGTCCAGCCAGATGGCCGCCAGCGGCGCGCTCTCGGGCGTCCTGCTCGTGAACTTGTACGGGCCTTCGAGCTGCTGCCTCGTCCCGGTCTCCTTGACCGATTTGCGCATGTAGACAAAGTTGGCCCAGTCGCTGACGGACGTCTGGCTGGCGGCCAGCTGGCCCACGAGGATCTGGTGCCCATCGGGTTCAACAAGCAGGCGGAACGACAACAAACGGAACGTACACCGCCGGCCACTTCAGGCCCGATAATGACGACATCGCGCCCACGGAAGCGATCGGCGTACCACGTGTCCAGCGCACAGGCCAGCAGCTTGATCGCCTTGGGCGCCACGTCGCGGTCGAGAAAGTTGGTGGCGAGGTTCATGTAGTCTTGTTGTTCAAAGAAGATGTTTACTCGATTATTATTATCACTTGTTTACAGGCCAGTTCAACGCCCGATGTCGCCTTGAACGGGCCCCGCTTGCAGTTGCGCGCAAAGGCGGCCAGCACGTCGCGGCACAGCTCTGGGTAGAGGGCCGTGACGTCGTGCGCCGACGAGGGCGTGCATCTAAACGCGTGTGCCATTGTGCACGTGTTGCGTAAACTCTACGCAGTACGTCGTGCAGTTTACGCAACACGTACCTCTTGTGCTCAAAGTGGAGGCCGCAAAGCTGCTGTCGTGGCTCAGCTGGCTCTCTCGTGTCTGCCTGCCTTGACTCGCTCTCGCTCTCGCTCTCGCCCACTTTCTTTTTTTTGCCCGACTTTTTCTTTTTAACGTGCATGTTAGACTAGCATTTCAGAAGAGGGGGATGGCCACGGCAAAGCCAACCGAGCCCGAGGTGGACGAGGACGAGGCGGCGACGGCGGCCGAGGACAAGGGCCAGAGCGGACAGGCCTCGCGCGACATGAATGCAATGGACAAGCCGGAGGAGGCGGCCAAGGAGGAGAAGTTTGATGCGGACAAGCTGCGACAGGTACCGTGGGGATCTGGGCACTTCTTTCCCTCTGTGTCGGTTGTGCGCAGGCGAGCACAGAGGAGGAAAACCTAGGAACTAGTGGGGGGGAGGTGGAGAAGGCGGGCTGGTCTGCTGTCTTTTTTCTGGCATGTCTTTTTTTTTATTTAAACAAAACCGTCTCTGTTCCTTGTCTTTTCCTTATAATCAGGCAGTAGCAGACATGACCAACACGATCCAAACAGAGAAGGAGGCACGCAAGCAAAAGTACGTTTGTTTGCGCAATCCCATTCTGACTTGATTTGTAAATTTGTTCTTTTTTCCCCCGACATTTAGGGAAGAGGCATTGCAAAAGATCGCCGTCAAGGACACGGACGTCGCCCTCGTTGTACGCTTACTGCGCGTCAATATGAAGACAGCCTTTCTAATCTCGCCTCTGTTTAGATGGCCGAACTCGAGGTCACCAAGGCCGTCGCCGAACGAAAGCTCCGTCTCCACAACAACAACCTCGAGGCCCTTCTAAAGGAGACCGTCAATCTCAAGTAAATAGACAGGGTACGGGGGGGCATTGTGTACATGTGTTGCCGTTGGAGCGATCCGAGCGTAAAAAGCCTGGTAAAAACTGAAAGACCTGGTGGGCGATGTGATCGTCTAAAATGGCGACATGTCCGTTGCCGTAGAAACAAAATTTTCCGACCGTTTTTTCTTCCGCTCCTTCTTTTGCGTCCCTTCTTCGACCAGGCCACCACGGTTGGTTTTGGTTGTGGCTCTTTTTTTGAAAACCTCGCGGAGAAGCGAAAAACGTGGGACGCGGTGCGGGAAAAAAACCACGTTCATTTTTTCACGTGAGATCCCCTTCCGAAAACTCATTCCGAAAAAAAGTTTTTGTTGTTTGGGGACGAGGCTTTCCCTTTTGTGTTGACGCGAGGACTAGAGCAGCGGCGAGGGGAAAACACCCAGCAGCCCGCAGAGTGTCGTATTATTATCAAGGAACGAGGTGGTGTCCGCAATGGCAAAACAGTCCAGGCACTACCCTCGTTTCTTTTTTTCTCCCTCGGCCCTTTTTCCCTCTTTTTGTTGTGTTTGTTGCCCGCTTTCGAATCCGAACGTTTGTTTTTATTATTAACACGCCCACACCCTCCAACCCGTTTATCAAACAGTCCCCCCCACACACCCGACGCAAATGACTGTTATCGCCGACCGACGCAGCGAAGTGGACGACGCGTCCATCGTCGAGCAGCTCTCGAGCGCCCGCGCCACCGGGCAGAGTCAGCACGGCAAGAACGACAAGACGACGCTCTTCTCCGTGTTTGAGCAGTTCAGCTGGTACCCGTGGGTGGCCGAGAACCTGTTCCAGCCGCTGCTGCACGACCCCCGCAACGACATTTTCGTGCTGTTTACGGTCGAGATGCTCGTGCTGCTGATCCCGTCGGCCGCCTGGCTCCTCGTGGACTTTGCCTACTGGCGTGCGCTCGTGCACATTGTGCTGGTGCTGCAGTTTGCCGGGCTGTTCACGTCCATCCTCCACAACTCGTCGCACAAGAAGATGTACAAGGTGGACTGGCTCAACCACGTCATCCCCATCGTCGTCGGGCCGTTCCTGGGCCAGACGTGGAACACGTACTACTACCACCACGTCAAGCACCACCACGTCGAGGACAACGGGCCCAACGACCTCTCGTCCACCCTCAGGTTCCAGCGCGACAACTTTTTCCACTTTGCAAACTACTTTCTCCGCTTCCTCCTCTTCATCGTCATCGAGCTGCCCGCCTACTTTGTCAAGCGCGGGCAGTACTACAATGCGCTCATGGCAGCCGGAGGCGAGATGGCCAGCTTTGCGCTCGGCGTCACGCTCTTTAGGATCAACCCGCAGGCGGCCGCAGTCATCTTCCTCATCCCCCTCGTCATCGTCCGCTTTGGCATGATGAGCGGCAACTGGGCCCAGCACTCGTTCATCGACCAGGTCGACCCCACGTCAAACTACAAGTCGAGCGTCACATGCATCAACCACGGCTACAACCGCGAGGCCTTCAACGACGGCTACCACACCAGCCACCACCTCAACCCGCACCGCCACTGGAGCGAGCACCCCACCCACCTCGTCCGGGAGCTCCCGGCCTACTACACCTCGCGGCCCATCGTCTTTGCCAACATTGACTTTATGGGCATCTGGATCCAGCTCATGCTCAACGACTACGCAAAGCTGGCCAAGCTCTATGTCCACCTCGGCCCAGAGTCGGAGCGCCCCACCGAGGAGCAGATCATCGCCCTGCTCAAGAGCCGAACAAAGTCGTTCACCGAGGAGCAGATCCGAAAGCACTACCCCGAGCGAAAGACCGTGTAAGTTTTTCTCTTCATGCACTGCAAAACACACACGCACGCACACACACACACAAAAAATTCATTCTTTTCTCTATTTTTTCCTTCTCTTTTCGTTCTCATTTGCAATCAAGATCTTTCCCCATTCATGCGCACGATTTCTATCCTCTTACCAGATGATTTTTTTCCAGCATTCACTCTTCTTCTTCTTTTTTCTGCAATGGCACCTCCCAAAAAAAATTATAAGACTTCAGTATGCTCATCAAGGCCCATCCTCTATAATTTATCAGTATCGCAATGATCTTTTGTCTGTGCCTAGATTCTCATCACAATAAAACTATGACTGTTGTATTGATCAGAATTGGATGTTTTTTTTTAAAAAAGTTTGTGTGATAATTTATACATTAAAGGTTTAGTTAGAGCAGCCTTTTTTTATAAACAAAAAAGAAAGCCATACAGCCATCACGCCGGGTACCACACTCCAAAAACTATGCCGCTGAACGAGGTCACGTGCTTGCGTTGGTCTTTATGAGGAGTGTTGCTGAGCGGTGTGTCGTGCACTCGTTTGTCCGATCGTGGACGTGACTGCTCTTCTGCCGTGCTCTTCTGCTGTGCCTTAGCGCCCTGTCTGAATCTTGTTGATTTATTGGATTGGTCGAGCTCAATCCCCTTTTGTGCGCAGACAACCGATGTCGACAAAACACCAGCAGCAGTTCGCAGCTGCCTCTCTTGCCGGCAGCCTGTCAACAGTGGCCAGCTCAGCGGCGACGGGCAACAACTACGTTCCGGGGATCCCCCAGCGCACCTTCCCTGGCCAGCTCAACAGCAACAACCGAGGCAGCGTCGACTGGGGATCGCACGGGCTGCTCGCCTACGGCTGCCAGGACCTGGTGGTCGTGGTGCACGTCGAGACGCTGCAGGTCGCACAGACGTTCCACGGGCACACGGCCAACGTGGTCGTGGTGCGGTGGTCCCAGAGCGACGACCGCTGCAGCTTCAACCGGAGCAGGCAGCCCCGTCTGGCCTCGGGCGACATTGCCGGGCGCGTGCTGCTGTGGAGCGTGCAAAAGACCAAGCCGACGTCGCTGCTGCAGCTCACGACCCCGCAAAAGGGCGTGCTCGCGATCCAGTTCCAGCCAGAGAACGAGGACGTGATTGCGGTCCTGTACGCGCCCAGTACCCTCGCCCTTTGGAACATTCGCAATGGACAAAAGATATGTTGTGCCCCATGCGCTCTTTTCGGTGACCTAACCTGCTTGTTGCTCGGCGTTTGCACGTGTGGAGCAAGGACTTTGCAGGCGACCAGCTGCTGCATTTCGTTTTCGACCCGTTCGAGCACACGACCGGCTGCCTGCTCTCGACCAACTCGTTCCTGTTTGTGATTGACGGCCTCACGAGCGACAAGGCGTCCAAGAGCCCCGTCGTGCGCAAGTTTGTCATTGGCGAGAGCCAGTCCACGCCGGCGGCAGTGGCCCGAAAGGTTTGACTCTATTCGTAATTATTTTTAGAATTTTAAACATGAGGACCAAAAAAAAGCAGCAGTCGAGGCCGTTTGATCGCTTCAGGTCCAACAACAACAAGGAAAAGTCCAACGCGTACACCACGCCGGCCGACCTGGCTGCTGCGGCCGACATTGTCGACGTCGCCTTCTCCCTCACCGAGCCCGGCATCATCTACTTTGTCACGCGGAACGAGGTGCTGATCATGAACATCAAGATAACCCAGATCATGGGCGTCATCCCCAACGAGTCGCGTGCCCCTGCCTTTTCGCAGGTCCTCTTGTCCAAGGCCAACCCCGAGATATTATTCTGCCTCCACGACAACGGGAGGTAAGGAGGGAAAAAACCTAGTTTTTATTCTGTATGTCCTCTTTTTATTAGCATTACGGTGAGGGCCAGACGACGGATCGCTTCGCACCTGGACGCCAACAGCTCGTGGACGTTCGCCATCGTCGCGCACACAGACGTCTTCAAGCTCAACCGGCCAGACAAGTTTCTGTCGATCGTGCACCACCCCGCCAAGGAGAACCAGATTGCGGGCCTTTCCTCGGACGGCCAGCTCCTGCTGTTTGAGTTTGACGCACGGCCAAACCACGTGCCGCGTTTGTACATGACGAGCCTGCTCGAGAGCATCCTGCCCAGCCCCGTCTGCATCGAGGTCATCCCGCTAAAGGATGCGAGCGCCAGCAGGGCCTACTGCTGCGCCATCGGGTCAAGGACGGGCCATGTGCAGATCGTCGACCTCAAGACGGGTCGCATCCTGCGCGATTTCGCCGTCATGGACGTTTCTGTTCGCACCATTCGCTGGTATGATGCCGAGGATTGTTTTTTATTTTTAATTTTTGCATTAGGCTGGACTCGAGAAGGATCGTGGCCGCAGGATGGGACCAAGGCATGCCCTCCAAGTCGGCCGTGCGCGTGCTCGACCTGACCACGGGCCGGTTCGAGGACCTCAAGTCGGAAAGACCGCACAACAACAGCTACATCCTCACGGTCCAGGTCTCGCACAAGCGCCAGTACCTCGCCGTCCTGTGGAAGGACTGCCCACTCGAGCTGTGGGATCTGTCGACGATGACGCTCTCGCGCTCGACCCTGCCGACACTGACGACCATTTCGACGATGGAGTGGTCGCCCCTGGTCCCCGGCAGCGGCCGCAACAAGGACAAGGAGAACCACCACCACCATCACCAGCACCATTCGGACGAGCTGCTTGTTCTTGCCCTTGCTGAAGGTTTTATAGCTAATAATACTTTCGTACTCAGAATTCCCCCCCTTCTACCAGGGATTATGGTCAACTGCATCGTGCACAACGGATCGATCAGGGAAGACTCGCGGTTCCAGCACCGCAGCGGCAACCAGGTCGTGACGAGCCTCGCTCTGGAGAAGAAGGACAACCTGCTGGTCGCGGGCGACAGCAGCGGATGCCTCCACTTTTACATGATCAAGGCCGGGCGCACACGCGTGATCCAGACGCCCTACGGAGAGGTCAAGCGGATCCGCACGTCGCCCTATCGCTCGATGCGCCGTTTCCTCATTCTCTTTGCCGAGGCACTGGCCATCTACGACGCCGAGACGGGCGAAAACATATCGGTGCTCGTGTTCCCCCCAGAGCAACGCTCCGACGCGGAGAGCAAGGCCGACAACGAGGGCAACCTCTCGCGTAATAACTCGGTTCGCTCCTCGGCCAGCGATATGTCCACGTCGTCCAATAAGGCCGGCACGCCCCTGGACCAATCGGATCGTGTGGTCGACATCGAGTGGGTCTCTGCAGACGAGCCTGTTTGCAGTACCAACCTGAAAAATGTTTCCTTTTTTTTGTTAAAAAAAAGTAATTATTTCCTAGTCTTTTCCGACGGGACGGTGCGTCTGCTCGACATGGGCCTCAAAAGGGCCGTGTCCTCGCTCAACAGCTACCACCGGCACGTCCCGATCGTGTCGCCGCCGCTGCTCTCTCAACGAGACCAGTCTCTACTGCGCATCGCCCTTGAGCCGCACCCCGGCTGGTCTGCTGGCATCGGCAGTGCTGGCGAGGACGAGGAATCGGCCCGCTCCTCCCTCGTGACTCGCCTGAGCAGCATGGATCAGCGAACAAAGGACTACCTAACGGTACCAGTGTAACTGTTTAATAATTTAATTTATCGAGAATCACAGGACCCCAATGCCTCCTTTGTGGTCCGAATGGCTCGCATCGCTCAGTTTTATGGCGATGTCCGTGAGGTCGACCTGTGGCGTATGATTGCGCTCTACGGCAAGCAGATGGCCCTTCTCCAGCAGGAGTACCAGCAGCAGCACCAGCAACAGCAGTCCTTGGCGGCGGCTGCAGCTGATAGAACAACCACCACAACCGATTCGTCCGATTCCCCTCCCCGTGCCCACGAATCGACCGCGTCCAATGCCGACCCTTCCTCTCACGAAACACACGAGGCAGGGCCCACCGCCGTGGTCGACGACGACGAGCTAATCATCAAGGGGTACATGGACCGTTTCGTTTTTGTTAACACTTATCTCGGTTGTCCTAGGACGGACGAACTGATCGATGTGTGGGACCACTTTGACGACAAGCCCTACAACAGCGAATCGGCGTTTGCCGCGGTGCCCTCGACCGCGGTGCTGCCCGAGATTACCTTTGACAGCTGGCCTGGCGGGCCCTCTCCCGACAACGTCTCCAGCGCCGCGCATTTCAGCGTGCTCGCCCCTGCCGATGACGTGCGTTCGCAGGAGATGATCCGGACCGCGCAGCTAGAGCGTGCAGAAGACCTCATCGTCAGCACCGTCCACAACAGTGCGTTGTCGTTCGTTCATGGCCTTTTTTATTAATGTCGTTTTTCTTAGATATCGTGTTGAGCCAGTACGACAATGCGATCCACTTACTACTCGAGACCCCGTCCAACACGGAGAACTTTCGCACCGACGCCCTCAAGGCCTGCCTCATTGCGGCCATCAAAACGCCCCAGAGCCTAGAGCAAACCGTACGCGTTGGATGTCTTTTACAAATAATTTTTTCTCTCTCGTGCAGATGCAAATAGTGGCGACCAACCTGATCGCCAACAACCAGCTGGAGGAGGGCGTGGAGCTACTGTGCCTGATGGGCAGGGGGCTCGAGGGCTGCCGCTACCTCCAGAACAACGGCCGCTGGAAGGAGGCCGCGACCATGGCCAAGTCCTCCCTGCCGGCCCACGAGGCCAACTCTGTCATCCTTCGCTGGGCCCTGCATTTGCGTGAGAACGGCGAGTACGAAAAGTCACTGCGGATGTACATTTCCATGGGCGCGTTCATCGAGGCCCGGCAGCTGCTGATCGACCAAAAGCACTACGAGCGCGCCGTCCTGCTCTCGATCGCGTGCGAGGACATGGGCGTGATCATCGACGACCCAAACAACGACCACGATCGCGCCCTCCTCGCGTCCATGTACGTCGGCTATGCGTCCTACCTGCACGAGCTCGGGCTGTGGTCTGGCACAAAAGTGTACCGTGAAAAGGCACTGGCCGTCTAACTGTTTTTTGTTGTTGTTGTTGTTGTATTGTATTTTTTTGCGAAGAAGCTTTACTCAGTTTACTGCTGGATGAGGATCATCGATGGCGCAGCGGCTGATGCATCGATGGATGGCAGAACAGTCAGAAGAAATTCCAGAAAAACAGCACCCAGAAGGACGTGTCACTTGGCATGCTTGCTCGCCACAGTGCCGCTTGTGCTGGGCTTGCGCAGGGATTTAGTGGCCGAGTCGGCGATGGTCGCTCCCGCCGCGGCTGCAGCAGCACGTTTCGGGCGATTGGCACTGTTTGTCATCACAGCGTCCTCGTCCTTATCGCCCTGGTCATCGTCGTCCTCGTCGTCGTCCTCGTCGTCGTCCTCGTCGTCGTCCTCTTCGACGTCCTCTTCGTCGTCATTCGCGGGATTTGCGGCATCGTACTCGGCCTTGTCGGTGCGGCATTGGTAGCACTCGTACTCGTTGCGACACAGCTCGTACGATCCAGGCTCTCGAGCGTAGCCGGGGATCGCAAAAAAGGGCGCCAGCTGGGGCTCGCGGGCCTCGGCTTGGACCCTCAGCTTTGAGTTGGTGCGGTAGCGCCAGCCCTCATTGCTGCGATTCTTGCCCTGGCAGCGCGTGCAGTAGATCTTGCAGGGCTCGGGCCACGTCTTGTCGTTGACGCTGCCTGCAATAAAAAAAAATAAATAATTTTATCTCTGAATAAAAGTTGACAGCACCGGAATCGCCTTCGGTAATGATCAACTCGGTCCACGGACCCAATTGAGCCGGGCCGTGCATCGCCGAGGCCAATGCCGCTGAGGCCAAGTTCTTCAAGGCCGCCTCGGGGCTGCCCAAGATTTTTGTCAGCAGAGCGAACTCAAAGCCGTCCATTCCGTTGGTTCCGGGTTGTGACAGAATGGCAAATAGATTGGCAGTCCAGACTGATTACAACACACACAAAAAAAGTCCAGATTCGGTTAGACCTTGGCGATGCCGTCTGTTTCAGAGGTCGTGGGGGCTAGTTCGATCGCGGCTTCCTTGTTGTCGGCGTCGGCGGCCTTCTCCGATTCAACTTGAAGGGGAACAGGCTTGGCCTTTTTCGCGGCTGCGTGGTCGCGGGCCATCTGGGCGAGATCGCCGGGGATGAGCAGCGATGCGGCCGAGGCGACCAGGTTGGACCCGATGCAGATGTAAAAGAGGATCTATGATAACGAACATTACATTTATT
>Ga0302226_10002797_pt1 | contig 12209 bp, 14 predicted proteins | sample II_Palsa_E3_3_FD_193524 | JGI IMG/M metagenome (GOLD analysis project Ga0302226, IMG submission 193524) | Peat permafrost microbial communities from Stordalen Mire near Abisko, Sweden - II_Palsa_E3_3 | ecosystem: Environmental > Terrestrial > Soil > Palsa > Peat permafrost | place: Sweden...
CGGATGATCTGGGGCGAATCTTCGTCGGTGACGATCGCGTGAAGGGCTTCGAGTGCGCTCATGGTGCGGGAGACCAGAATGATGGGTTGGCAAAAATGCTGGTAAACCATACCCCGAGAAAATCCCGGAAAACAATTCAATTCAACGCTTTTTCGAGCGGTTTTCAGCCCGTCAGTGTTTTTACGTAGACGCGACGCAACAATCGCTGTTTGCGCAGCCCCCATTGATGTTCAAAGCGATTTAATCGGCGCCATGCTGCACTGCACCGTTTGGGTTTCGCTTCATTTTCTTGACTTGTCTCCCCGTCGCTGCTGTACTAAATAAAGTCAATTGATTTAGTCGGCAAACGCGTCTGGTGCGCTTCCTCTCGAAGCCGCAGGCGAATAAAAACCTATGGAGCGAGACATGAAAAATCTTCGGCGTGCTGTCGCACGTGCGTCCTTCCTCGGACTTGCAGTGGCGTCGCTGGTGGGTTCAGGCGCAGCAATGGCGGCTGACCAGATCGCGATCGGCCTGATCACCAAGACCGATACCAATCCGTTCTTCGTCAAGATGAAACAGGGCGCCGAAGAAGCCGCCGCGAAAGGTGGTGTCAAGCTGATCTCCGCAGCGGGCAAGTTCGACGGCGATAACGCAACCCAGGTGACTGCGGTCGAGAACATGATGACGGCCGGTGTGAAAGCCATCCTCATCACGCCGAGCGATACCAAGGCCATCGTTCCGACGCTCAAGAAAGCGCGCGCCGCGGGCATTCTCGTGATCGCACTCGACACGCCGACCGATCCGCAAGATGCCACCGACGCGCTGTTCGCCACCGATAACTTCAAGGCCGGCGTGCTGATCGGCGAATACGCAAAAGCTGCCTTCGCCGGCAAGCCCGCGAAGATCGCCACGCTCGACCTGGCGCCTGGCGTGACCGTTGGTGTCCTGCGTCATAACGGCTTCCTGCAGGGCTTTGGCGTGAAAGAGGGCGACCCGTCCGTGGTGTGCAGCCAGGACACTCGCGGGGACCAGTCGAAGGGCCAGACAGCGATGGAAAACTGCCTGCAGAAGGAGCCAGGCATCAACCTCGTTTATACGATCAACGAACCTGCGGCGGCCGGTGCGTATCGCGCGCTCAAAGCAGCGGGCAAGGATAAGGACGTGATGATCGTATCCATCGACGGCGGCTGTGAAGGCGTGCGCAACGTGAAGGCCGGCAACTTCGCCGCCACCTCGCAGCAGTACCCGCTCGTGATGGCCGCGCAAGGTGTGCAGGCGGGAATTGAATACGCGAAGACGGGCAAGAAGGCGACGGGCTATCACGACACCGGCGTCACGCTCATCTCCGACAAACCCGTATCCGGCGTCGCGGCCAAGGACACGAAGTTCGGGCTGGATAACTGCTGGGGCAACAAGTAAGCCGTCGCGCCGCATTAACTCGCGTTTTAACCCGCGTTTAAACCGCGTTTGAACCCGCGGCCCGGACTTGAGCCTCAAGATGTTTCAAGCCCGGGTCGCGTGAGCGGCGCATTTTTTTCGAACTTGCTGTCGTGGTCCCGAGTCATGACGCAATCCACCTCTCCCACGGCCGGCCGCGCGACGTTCTCTGATCGTCTGCCGTCGCTTGCCGATATCGGTCCGCTAGCAGCGCTTGTGATCGCGTGCGCTTTCTTCATCTGGCAAAGCGACCGGTTTTTATCGATACAAAATCTCTCGCTGATCCTTCAGCAGACCATGGTCGTGGCGGTGATCGCGATCGGCCAGACGCTGATCGTGCTGACCGGCGGAATCGATTTGTCGTGCGGCATGTTGATGGCATTCGGCTCCATTGTGATGACGAAGTTTGCCGTCACGTTGGGCGTGCCACCCGTGATTGCCATTGTATGTGGGGTCGCGGCAAGCACATTGTTCGGATTGCTGAACGGTACGCTCATTACGAAAATCAAGTTGCCCGCGTTCATCGTCACGCTGGGGACGCTGAACATAGCATTCGCGCTGACGCAGGTGTACTCGAACGCCGAGAGCATTTCGAACCTGCCGGACGCCATGATGTTCTTCGGCAACACCTTCCATCTCGGCGGCGCGGAGGTCACGTATGGCACCGTGCTGACCCTGTTGATGTACCTCGTGGTGTGGTTCGTGTTGCGCGATACCGTGCCCGGCCGCCATCTCTATGCACTCGGCAACAATGCCGAAGCGGCGCGGCTGATGGGTCTTTCGTCGCAGAAAATCCTGATCACCGTGTACACGCTCGCAGGATTTTTCTATGGCATCGCGGCACTGTTATCGGTGGCGCGAACCGGTGTGGGTGATCCCCAGGCGGGCCAGACCGAGAACCTCGACAGCATCACGGCCGTCGTGCTCGGTGGCACCAGTCTGTTCGGCGGACGCGGCACCATTGTCGGGACCTTGCTGGGCGCGTTGATTGTTGGTGTGTTCCGCAATGGCCTGACGCTGATTGGCGTGTCGTCGGTTTATCAGATTCTGATCACCGGCATCCTGGTGATTCTTGCGGTCGCCGCCGATAAACTCGCGCGTCCCCGCGCCTGAGGAGCCAAGCTCATGAACGACACAATCAAACCCGTTCTGGAAGCCCGCGGTGTCATCAAACGCTACGGCTCCGTGACCGCACTCGACGGCGTCGATTTCGAACTGATGCCCGGCGAGATCATGGCGGTGATCGGCGATAACGGGGCCGGCAAATCGTCGCTGATCAAGGCGCTTTCCGGCGCACTCGTGCCCGACGAAGGCGAGATCCTGCTGGACGGAAATCCCGTGCATTTTCGCAGTCCGCTCGATGCGCGCTCGCAAGGTATTGAAACCGTCTATCAGGACCTTGCGGTCGCACCGGCGATGAGCATCGCGGAAAACCTTTTTCTTGGGCGCGAGCTAAGACGTCCCGGCATCCTCGGCTCAGTGTTCATGATGATCGACAAGCGGCGCATGTTGCAGGAAGCCATCGCGCATATGGAGGGTTTGCAGATCGGCATCCGTTCGATGAAGCAGGCTGTCGAAACGCTTTCCGGCGGTCAGCGCCAGGGCGTGGCGGTGGCGCGCAGCGCGGCGTTCGCACGGCATGTGGTGATCCTTGATGAACCGACCGCTGCGCTTGGCGTGAAGGAATCCAACATGGTGCTGGAGTTGATCCGGCGCGTGCGTGATCGCGGGCTGCCTGTGATTCTCATCAGCCACAACATGCCGCATGTGTTCGAGATCGCCGATCGTATTCACATCCAGCGGCTCGGGCGACGCGCGGCGCTGGTCAATACGAAAGACATCCATATGTCGGAAGCAGTGGCCATCATGACCGGTGCGAAGCAGGCCGACGTGCAGGCGATCGCCTGATCCCCTATGACGCCTTCAATGTCCGCGAGCACGGCAACGCCGAAGCCTTCCGGCATGCGGCAGATGAACGAGCGCATCGTCCTGCAGGCGGTGCGTGTCCACGGTCCATGCCCCAAGTCCGAGATCGCGCGCCTGACGCATCTGAGCACGCAGACCACGTCGCTGATCGTGGATCGGTTGATCGACGACGGCTTGCTTGCCCGGGAGGCCAGGACGCGCGTGCAGGGGCGCATGGGGCAGCCATCGGTGCCGATCTCGCTGCGCGCGGACGGGGCTTTTTCCATTGGCGTGAAAGTGGGGCGGCGAAGTCTTGATGTGCTGACCATGGACTTTGCGGGCCAGGTGCACGCGCGCGATGTGATCGAGTATGCGTATCCCGATCCGCGTACGGTGTTCGCTTTGCTCAGCAAGAAGATCGACCAGATGATGGTCGCGCTCGGCAATGACGCCGCCAAGGTCGTTGGAATAGGCGTGGCGGCGCCGTTATGGCTTGGCGGCTGGCGCAATTTCTTCGATACCCCGCCGGACGTCTTCGCCGCATGGAACGAGATCGATATCAGCGCGCGGGTCCAGGCGCTGACCACGTTGCCGGTGGAGTTCGCGAAGGACACGACCGCTGCCTGCGCTGCTGAATTGCTGATGGGGCAGGGACGCGGATTGGGCGACTTTCTCTACGTGTTTATCGGCACGTTCATTGGCGGCGGGCTGGTCATCGATGGACGGCTGCATGCCGGGCCGAAGGGGAACGCCGGTGCTATCGGGTCATTTCCGTTGATGGGCGAAGGCACGCCGCAGTTGCTTAACGTCGCGTCGGTGTATGTGCTGGAAAAGCGCTTCACCGATGCCGGTTTCCCCGCCGCCGCCGCCCACGATCAACGTGCGCTGTCGGCGCAGTTGTGGCCTTTGTGCGAGGCGTGGCTCGATGCCGCTTGCCCGGCACTCGCCACGGCTATCGCCACGGCAGCGGCGCTGGTCGACGTCGACGCGATCGTGATCGACGGGGAGCTGGATCGCCAGTTGTTGCGGGAAGTATTAAGCCGGACCAATACCGCGCTCGATGCCTTCGACTGGCAGGGGATGTTGCGGCCCAGGCTGGTCGAAGGGGAGATTGGCGCCGATGCCCGCGCGATGGGCGGTGCAATCCTGCCGTTGTACGCGCACTTTGCGCCCCGGCATGTGCTGTTCCTGAAGTCGGGGATGAACGCGTGATCCTCAGCGCCTCAGTTCCCTAGTCGCGACTCGCTTCAATCAGGGCTTTCAGCCTGCCGCGTTCTTCCGCCACACCGTGCGGCGTTGGCGGCCAGTCGAGAATAACGCCGCTGTTCATGGCGTCGCGCGTGAGGGTGGCGTAACGCGATTTGCTGATCTTGTTTCCTTTCATCGACTCGCTCAGTTCGTGCTTGATGCCCTGCGGCAGTTGCGGATAAGCCTCGGCGAGAGACGCATATTGGCGTGCATCGATCTCGGTCGACTCTTTCGTGATCGCCCACGAGGCAACGAGCACGATTGCCACGAATGGGACCAGGGTGTATCGCAGGAAAAATTGGATGGGCTTCATGGGTTGCGGCTGCCTCGTCAGCCGCTATTGTAGAGCGTCGCAGTTTTGGGCCTGCTGTGCTCCTTCACCGGACAAAATGAAAAGGCTGTTCCGACTTTCGTTGGAACAGCCTTTTTCATTTGACCCGAAAGCTCATGCGCGAATCGGATCTCACGTGTTTCAAGCCCGGCGGCGCACGACCAGTCCCCAGACAAACAGCAGGACGATAGCGCCGACCACCGAGGCAATCCACCCCGCCGCCTGTCCTTCGTGATACCAGCCGAGCGCGCGGCCGACGTAGCCTGCCACCAGCGAGCCGGCAATGCCCAGCAGGATCGTCATGATCCAGCCCATGCTGTCGTCGCCTGGCTTGATCGCTCGCGCAATCAAACCAATGACGCCGCCGATGATAATGGTGCCGATAAGTGAAAGCATGAAGATTTTTCCGTAGTGTTGAGTGTTGGCGAAACGCCCGGGATATCCGGGCGCGCGCCGGCGCACATGCGCGCGACACACCTGCAACAAAAACGGCAGGCGGCGTGCAATGTGCTCGTCGAGTAGACCGATCGGCCAGCGTGTGGGCATTTTCGACGATGCCGAGGCTTCTTGCAGGTTAAAATTCGTCGCTTAGGCACTGTGCAACACTCGCGTGCTCCCACACCGTTTCATGCAACTCGAGCTTCTTATCCCCATGACCGATTCAGACCCCGATCTCCATACCGACGAAGACACCACGCTCCACGAAGACCGCCTATGGCGCGACGACGGCTGGACCGCGAAAGTGATCAAGAACGAGGATGACGACGGCTGGGCGGTCCAGATGATCAAGGACGGCGAAGCCGAACCGGCGCTCACCGGGCCCTGGACCATGGGCCGCGACAAGAAGAACCCCAAGCCGCTCGATCCGAACGCGTTCCGCACGCTGGTCAAGACAGCATCCGAAGTATTGCGCCGGCACGAGCAACAGCGCCACGCAATGCTTCACAAGGATTTTACGGTTCGCGCGGACGGCGAAGATGTGACGGTGTCGCTGGATATCGTGCCTGACGAGGACGATCCTTACGCAGACCTGAAGGCGCTCGATTCGTTCGGTGCGCTGCTTGCCCACGTGCGGGTGTCCGCAGGGTTCAAGCTCAGCAAGACAAGCGCGCAGGCCTGGGTAGATAACGACTTCCGCAAGCCCGACTGATCGCGGCGCGCGCTGACTTTGACAACTGACACGCCTGGGAGGCGTTCAGGAAGCGTTCAATAGACGCCGGCTACGCCTTCCGGCCGGTGTTTGAAGCGGCGATGCACCCAGTAGTATTGTTCCGGAAAACGCACTATTTGCGATTCCAGGAACTCGTTCATCCGGCGGGCATCGGTTTCGTCGCTTTGCGAGGGAAAGTCGGCGAGCGGCTCGAAGATCGTCATCTTGTAACCCTGGTAATCGGGCAGCACTTCGGTCACGAACGGCACCACGCGCGCCCCCCCAAGGCGCGCCAGCCGCGACACTGACGTAAGCGTGCAGGCCTGTACGCCGAAGAACGGCACGAATACCGAGTTTTCGATGCCATGATCCATGTCGGCGGCCAGCATCACCGAGCCGCCCTTGCGCAGCAGTTTCAGAATCCGACGGGCACTGTCGGCTCGCATGACCATGTCGGCGCCAAAACGCCCTCGCTGTTCTACTGCGAGCGTGTTGAGCCGTTTGCTGGACATCGGCGTATAAAGCGCGGTGATGGGCAGCTTCATGGAGTACAGCATGCAGCCCACTTCAATGGCGACAAAGTGGAAGCCCATGAAAATGGTGGGCGGTGAATTTTCGTCGTTGAGATCAATATGGCTTTCGAGCTGCACGAGTTTTTCGATAGCGCGAGCCGAACCAAACCACTGCACGCCGCGCTCCACGTAACTGCGCACAACGTGACGGAAATGGGAGCGTCCGAGCAATTCGTATTCGGCGGCGGTCTTTCCCGGAAAGCACAATTGCAGATTGACCTGCACAATGTGTTTTCGACGGCTCGGAATGCAATAAAGCAGCGCACCGAGGCCGCTGCCAAATCGCGCGACCAGGCCGTAAGGCAGGCGAGCGAGCGCGCGGAGCAGCGCTACGACGAGCGAGAAACCGATGTTGTTCAAACTTGCCCCTTGAAACGGGCGGCGAAATGCGTATGACGAGCGCCGGATGAATTTAGACTCCGACGATCGGCATGCTGCCGGATGTCGAAGAGGAGTAACGGCGAAACCCAAGCGCGGCGAGAGTGATTAACCCTTAAGCCGGCGAACCAAGAGGCGAAAAAGCCGCGGAACAGGCATGTTCCGGAGAACGTCCGACGCTGCCGGAATCTTGAGCGTCGCGGTAATTCGCGAACCCGCGCGAAGGTAAAAGTCGAAAGTGCCATCATGATCGCACACACGGACTCTGGCATACAGTTTTGGCATGCCTACCAAATCTTACGTGGGTGTCATATAGGCGCTTGTTACATACGGCATGATCGTTCGATTGCGACGCGCGCAGCGTTGCCTGCAACGGGAGACAAGCTTATGCACTTTCTATTGATGTACGAATTGAGCGCCGATTATCTCGAACGCCGGACGGCGTTTCGCGACCGCCATCTAACGGTGGCGTGGGCATCGGCGGAACGCGGAGAATTGTTGCTGGGCGGGGCGCTGGACGCACCCGTCGACCGGGCGATGCTGCTGTTCGAGGCGGACTCGCCCGCGGTGGTGGAGGCGTTCGCGCGAGCCGATCCTTATGTGACCGAGGGATTGGTCACGCACTGGGAGGTCCGCAAGTGGAATACCGTGGCGGGCAGCGGGGCGGCTCAGCCGGTTAAACCGGCATGAGCGCCCATGCCGGCGACACGCAGGATCATGACTCGCTGGTGGTTTCCTCGTGCGCGTCCTCGTCGCGGACTGTCGCAGGTCTTGATGCCGCGGCCTTCGCGGGAGCGCAAACCGGACGGCGAGCCGTGCGAAACAGGCGCGTGAGCGTATCGTCCATTTCCTGCGAGCGCTCGAACAATTCCGCCAGCCAGTCCACGAACGCGCTGACCCTCGGCGCGGCTTGCCGGCTCTTGACGAATGCCACCGACACATTCATTGGCATCGACTTCCATTGCGGCAGCACCTCGCGCAGTTGCCCGGAACGCAGGTACGGCAACGCGGCAATGCGCGGCGGCTGAATCAGCCCGAGGCCTTGCAGGCCACACGCGAGATACGCGTGTTCGTCGGTGACCTGAACGAAACCGGCCATCTTCACGGTCACCGCTTCGCCATCCACTTCGAAGTCGAAATCACACGGCCGGCCCGTGCGAGCCGACACACAGTTCACCGCGACGTGCTGCGCGAGTTCGTCGAGTGTCTTCGGCGTGCCGTGCGCTTCCAGATACGCGGGCGTGGCGCAAGTCACGTGCTCAAAGGTGCCGAGCCGCCGTGCGATCAGCCCTGAATCGGGCAGCTCGCCAAGTTGCACGCTGCAATCCACGCCTTCGCCGACCAGATCGACGGCGCGGTTGCAGATGCCGATCGACAACTCGATATGCGGATAACGCGCATGGAAATCGGGTAGCGCAGGCACGACCAGCGCGGTGGCGACCGTATCGGGCAACTCGATGCGCAGGCGGCCGCGCAGGCGCTCGTCGCGGCCGTGAAAGCCTGCTTCCAGGTCGTCGATATCCGCGAGAATGCGCACGCAGCGCTCGTAACACTCGGCCCCTTCGGCCGTGAGATTGAGACGCCGCGTGGTGCGTGCAAGCAGTTGCACGCCGAGCAGGGCCTCGAGTTGTTGAATGGTCGTCGAGACGCTTGCACGCGGCATGCCGAGAGATTCGGCGGCGCGCGAGAAGCTGTTGGTATCGACGACGCGGATGAAAACACGCATGGCATGAACGCGATCGGTCACGGGAGTTTTCCTGTAGAAGCGATGAGTGCGATGACCGGCGGGCACCTTCGGGTGATGCAGAAGGAATGCCGGCAAGGTTCACACTTTAGGCATCAGGACGGTTCGCGTGAATACATAAAAGTCGCGGATTCTTGCCTGCTTCTCCAGTTAGAGCGTGGGCAACTCGCCGCGCAAACGGCCGCTTTCCGCCCCGCCAATGGCGCTTGAACGTCCTGCGCCACCCGCACCCCCTGCACCGCCTCCAATCAGCCCGCTCACCAGCCCGCTCATGTCCGAGCCCGACGGCGCCTGATAGAGCCGCAGGCCCATCTCCGGCAGGATAGACAGCAAGTGGTCGAACACATCGCCCTGGATGCGTTCGTATTGCGACCATGCGGTGACGGCGGTGAAACAATACACCTCGACAGGAATGCCTTCCGATTGCGGTTCCATCATCCGCACCATCATCGACATGTCCTGTCTGATCTCCGGATGTCGTTGCAGATACGCGAGCCCATACGCGCGGAAGGTGCCGATATTCGTCAGCCGCCGCCGGTTGGCCGGCTCGCTGGCGAGCTCGCCGAGATTCTTGTTCGCCTGGTCGACTTCGATCTGTTTTTCTTCCAGATAATCGTGCAGCAAGCGGAATTGCTTGAGGCGCGCGGTTTCTTCATCGGTGAGAAAACGCACACAGGTGGCATCTATTCGCAGCGTGCGCTTGATGCGCCGCCCGCCCGATTCGAACATCTGCCGATAGTTTCTATAACTCTCGGAGAACAGCTTGTAGGTGGGCACGGTAGTCACCGTGTTGTCCCAGTTCTGCACCTTCACGGTATGCAGCGCGATGTCCTTCACGAAACCATCGGCGTTGGATTGCGGCATTTCGATCCAGTCGCCTATGCGCAGCATGTCATTCGAGGTGAGCTGCGTGCTCGCCACCAGCGACAACAACGTGTCCTTGAACACGAGCAGCAGGACGGCCGACAATGCACCGAGACCCGACAGCATCCAGAGCGGCGAACGGTCGATCACGATAGACAGCACCAGCACACCGCATATCAACGCGAGCGCGAGCTTGCCGATCTGGATGTAGCCTTTGATCGAGCGTGTCTGCGCCTGCATGCTGGCCGCGTACACGTCCTGCCATGCGCTGAGCGCGCCGCCCATCGCGAAGAAGACGCAGACCCATGCGCCGGCGTGCGCGAGCCGCTCGATGACATCCGCCATGTGACCGATGTGCGGCACGTCGCCGATACCGATGGCCACCGCCGCGAACGGCACGGCGTACCAAAGCTGGTGATACGCACGGTGCCGGGCGAGCGCCTTGTCCCACGCCTGGCGCTCGGTCAGGACGAGCAGACGGTGCGCGAAATACAGCACGATGCGCGCGACCACCCACTGCGCGAACAGCGCGGCCAGAACGAGCGTCAGCAGGCCGAGCGCGAATTGCGCCCAATGGTGGGTGGGATAGTGCTGCTGCAAGGTGTCTGCAACAGTGTCTATCAGGTCGTCCAGGTTCAAATTCATGCGGGCAGTGTGGAACATATAAAGTCGAACTCGACTACAACAACGAAGCGACCCGTATTGTGCATGAAAGGCGGCGACGTGCTTTCTCGCATTCTGGCTTTCTGTGTCGGGTTCCTGGTGCATTCCATTATGATTACGGCTTTACGCATTCCCGCGCGCGAGCGCAACGCCCATGCGAACCGTCAAGCTGGAACACAACGACGACACCGTTCTCGATCCCGCCGATCCCCAACTGGTCATGCGCGGCTCCGTGCTGCTGGACGGCCATGAATGCGGCGGGTGGGAGCAGCGGCGCGACGGCACCTGGATTGCGCGACTTTCGGCGTCCGGCGAGACGGTCGTCGCGGCAAGCCGCAAACAGCTCATCGAGCGTCTAACGTTCGTTTCTCTCTGATCTTCTGCCTTCGCTCATGTATTTGTCGATTCTGGCTGTAGGTGTTGGCGGCGCGCTCGGTTCCCTGTTTCGATGGGTCCTGGGTCTGCGCCTGAACACGTTGTTTCCGAATCTTCCGCTCGGGACGCTTGCGGCGAACGTCATCGCGGGCTACGTGATCGGTGTCGCGGTGGCGTGGTTCGCGCGCTTCCCCGGGGTATCGATGGAATGGCGCCTGTTCGTCATCACCGGCTTGATGGGCGGCTTATCGACCTTCTCGACGTTCTCGGCCGAAGTCGTCGCGCATCTGCAGCAGGGGCGCTACGGCTGGGCAGCGGGCGAGATCGCGATTCACGTGACGGCCTCGGTCGTGATGACCATCCTGGGCATCGCGACGGTCTCGCTCACGCGCTAAAGAACCCGTGCACTCGTCGATGCAACCCGTCATCCGGCGTTATGTAGCCGCGGATCTGGATGCGGTTGTGAGTGTGTTTCTGCGCTCGGTGCGGGGAGTGGCGTCTCGTGATTACGATGCGGGCCAGATCGCGGCGTGGGCGCAGGTGGATCGCAATGTCTGGGCGCTCCGCCGGCTTGACCGGCCGACATGGGTCGCATTGGTCGATAGTGTCATTGCAGGTTTCATCGATCTTGAAAGCAACGGGCACATCGACATGTTGTTCGTCGACGCGGCCAGCCAGCGCGGGGGCGTGGCGAGCGCGCTGCTTGATACGGTGGAAAACGCGGCGCGTGTGCAACGGCTCGCGGTCCTCGATACCGATGCCAGCATTACCGCGCGGCCGTTCTTCGAGAAGCACGGCTTTCAGGTCGTCCGCTCGCAAGATGTGGCGCTGCGCGGCCAGCGATTAACGAACTTTCGTATGGAGAAGCGATTTAGCGCTGTATAGACAACCGGTCGAAAAACGGCCGGTTCGATCCCCGAAAATTCCAATTAGGTGTTTTCAGGCCTTGTTTTGGGGGATTTGTTTGTTTAGACTGGGTCGCAACTTGTATAGACAGGACTTGCGATGATCGAATTGACCCCCGGCCACCTCACGCTGGCGCACTTGCGCCAGATCGCCCGCGGCTCCGACGCATTAACCCTCGATCCGGCCAGCTTCGCTGCCATCGACGCTTCCGCACAAACCGTTGCCGACATCGCCGCCAAGGGCGAGCCGGCCTACGGAATCAACACGGGTTTCGGCCGTTTGGCGAGCACCCACATTCCCGCCGATCAACTCGAACTGTTGCAGCGCAATCTGGTGTTGTCGCATGCCGTGGGCGTGGGCGAACCCATGTCGCGACCGGTCGTGCGGTTGCTGATCGCGTTGAAGGTGTCGAGCCTGGGGCGCGGGCATTCGGGCATCCGCCGCGAGGTGATCAACGCGCTGATCACGCTGTTCAACGCCGATGTCCTGCCTGTCATCCCGGTCAAGGGTTCGGTGGGCGCATCGGGCGATCTGGCGCCGCTTGCGCATATGTCGACGGCGTTGCTCGGTATTGGCGAAGTCACCATCCGTGGCGAGCGGGCGAGTGCGCTGGACGGGCTGCGCGTAGCCGGCCTCGAACCGCTGACGCTGCAG
>Ga0302226_10002799_pt1 | contig 12206 bp, 10 predicted proteins | sample II_Palsa_E3_3_FD_193524 | JGI IMG/M metagenome (GOLD analysis project Ga0302226, IMG submission 193524) | Peat permafrost microbial communities from Stordalen Mire near Abisko, Sweden - II_Palsa_E3_3 | ecosystem: Environmental > Terrestrial > Soil > Palsa > Peat permafrost | place: Sweden...
ATCACTGACAACGAGGTGCTGCCTCTCACCGGTTTAGGGCCAGTCTGCGGACCACATCACGCGGGTTACCGCGTCCGGCGATGACTCACTGTCCGTCGGCGCGGGTGGGCAGATGGATGGGGGGCACAAGCGGGCAGGCCTGCGTCGCCGACACCCGGAGCGCGGCTCAGACGCCGACGGCGGCGCGGAGCTGCTCGACCCGGTCGGCACGCTCCCACGAGAAGTCCGGCTCGGTACGCCCGAAGTGGCCGAAGGTCGCAGTCTGCGAGTAGATCGGCCGCTGCAGGTCCAGCGCGGAGATGATTGCGCGCGGCCGCAGGTCGAAGACCTCCAGGACGGCATCCTCGATCCGCTCGACCGGCACCTTCTCCGTGCCGAAGCACTCGACGAACAGGCCGACCGGCTTGGCCTTGCCGATCGCGTAGGCGACCTGCGTCTCGCACCGGTCAGCGAGCCCGGCGGCGACCACGTTCTTCGCCACCCACCGCATCGCGTATGCGGCGCTGCGGTCGACCTTGGACGGGTCCTTGCCGGAGAACGCGCCTCCGCCGTGCCGGGCCATGCCGCCGTACGTGTCGATTATGATCTTGCGGCCGGTCAGGCCCGCGTCACCCATGGGGCCACCGACCTCGAAACGGCCCGTGGGGTTGACGAGCAGCCGGTAGTTGGAGGTGTCCAGCTCGAGCGCTCCCACCACCGGGTCGACCACGTAGTCCTTGATGTCCGGGGCGAGCAGTTCCTTCAGGTTGATGTCCGGCGCGTGCTGGGTCGAGACCACCACCGTGTCGAGGCGCACCGGGGTGATCCCCGAGTACTCGACCGTCACCTGGGTCTTGCCGTCCGGCCGGAGGTAGGGCACCGTGCCACTGCGGCGGACGGCGGACAACTGCCGGGACAATTGGTGCGCCACCATGATCGGCAGCGGCATCAGCTCGGGCGTCTCGCGGGAGGCGTAGCCGAACATCAGGCCCTGGTCGCCGGCACCCTGGCGATCGAAGTCCTCGGTGCCCTCACCCTCGCGGTATTCGTACGCGTCGTCGACGCCCAGCGCGATGTCCGGCGACTGGGACCCGATGGACACGGAAACCCCGCAGGACGCGCCGTCGAAGCCCTTGGCCGAGGAGTCGTAGCCGATTTCGAGGATCTTCTCCCGGATGATGCCCGGGATGTCGACGTAGGTGCGGGTGGTGACCTCGCCCGCGACGTGGACCTGACCGGTGGTGATCAGCGTCTCGACCGCCACCCGGCTCTCAGTGTCGTCCTTGATCATGGCGTCGAGGACGGCGTCACTGATCTGATCGGCCATCTTGTCTGGATGGCCCTCGGTGACCGACTCGGAGGTAAACAGGCGACGTGCCACGAGACTCCCTCTTCTTAAAGTGCGGGCCCGCATATTCTCATTGCGCGCTCGGCCGAAGTGTATCCATGATCAGCTCAATGGTGGTGGAGTGCCGTCGAGCTGCTATCAAAACGTACCGGGCATACCGCTACAGCAGCCGGGCCGCCACCAGGTCCCATACAGTGTCGGCCAGGACCTCCTTGGCAGCTCGCGGGATGTCCGTCTGTGATCCGTCGGCGCCGACTACCACGGCCTCATTATCACTGGTCCCGAAGGCCAGACCGTTTCCGACCCGGTTGACGACGAGCAGGTCGCAGCCTTTACGGGCGAGCTTAGCCCGGCTGCCGGGCAGGTCCAGTTCGGTCTCCGCGGCAAAGCCGACGATGACCTGGCCCGGCCGTGATGCCCCCGGGAGGGCACCGGCTTCGTGCGGCGCAGGGGGCGCACCGGCTTCGTGCGGCGCAGGGGGCGCACCGGCTTCGTGCGGTGGGTAGGGCAAGCCGGCCGCCGCGCCGCGGCGAGCGGACAGCTCGGCGAGGATATCGGGGTTCTGGATCAGAATGATAGGCGCGGGCTGGGACCCGTCCTTTTTTATCTTGGCTTCGCTGCGTACCTCGGGCCGGAAGTCGGCCACCGCGGCGGCCATCACCACCGCGTCGGCGTCGGCCGCCTCGGCCAGCATCGCGTCGCGCATGTCCCGCGCGGAGGTCACCGCAATGACGCGCGTGCCGGCCGGGTCGGGCAGCGCGACGTTCGCGGCGACCAGCGTCACCTTGGCCCCCCGGGCGACGGCCGTCTCCGCGAAAGCGTAACCCTGGCGCCCGGACGACCAGTTCCCCAGGAACCGCACGGGATCCAGCTCTTCGCGGGTTCCCCCGGCGGATACGACGACCTTGCGGCCGGCCAGGTCCTGGCGGAGCCCGCCCGCGCCCCGGGCGAGGACCCGGACCGCGGCCGCGAAAATCTCGGCTGGCTCCGGCAGCCGGCCGACCCCCGAGTCCGCACCGGTCAGCCGGCCGCTGGCGGGCTCGAGCACGATCGCGCCGCGGTCCCGCAGCGTGGCCACGTTGGCCCGGGTGGCGGCGTGCTCCCACATCTCGGTGTGCATCGCGGGCGCGTACAGCACCGGGCACCGGGCGGTCAGCAGGGTGGCGGTGAGCAGGTCACCCGCCATACCCGCGGCGGCCCGGGCCATGAGGTCTGCGGTCGCCGGGGCGACGACGACAAGATCGGCGGACTGCCCGAGCCGGACGTGCGGGACTTCCTCGGTACCCGTCCAGGCGTCCGTGCTGACGGGCTGACCCGATAGTGCCGCCCAAGTCGCCTCGCCGACGAAACGCAGCGCGTCCGGGGTGGGTATCACACGGACATCGTGGCCCGTCTCGGTGAGGCGTCGGAGCAGTTCGCACGCTTTGTAAGCGGATATACCCGCGCTTACGCCGAGAATGATCCGCGGTGCCACCTGCGCCCCTGCCGGAGAAAGCCGGCGGTCAGCCCTCGGTGGTGGGCTCGACCGAGAGAAGCCCGTCCCGCACCTCACGCAGCGCGATTGACAGCGGCTTCTCCTGGACCCGGGTCTCCACCAGCGGGCCCACGTACTCGAGCAGGCCTTCGCCCAGCTGCGAGTAGTACGCGTTGATCTGCCGCGCCCGCTTCGCGGCCATGATCACAAGCTGATACTTGCTGTCGACGACCTGAAGAAGGTCGTCGATCGGCGGGTTGATGATGCCATCTGCGGCGGGAGTCCCTGCCACGTCACGTCCTTCGTCTAACTTGCACTTAACACTCATCCGGTGAGCCGAAGACCAAGGCTACCACCTGGCGGCATACTTCCTGGACCGACGTATTGACCAGCGTGAGGTCGAACTCGCCCTCCGCGGCGAGCTCACGGCGGGCGACGTCGAGGCGGCGCTGCACCACCTCGGGCGGCTCCGTACCCCGCGCGGTCAGTCGGCGTACCAGTTCCACCCACGAGGGCGGGGCCAGGAAGACCAGGCGCGCGTCGGGCATGCTCCGCCGCACCTGGCGCGCCCCCTCGAGGTCGATCTCCAGGAGGCACGGAATCCCGGCCGCCAGTCTCTCCTCGAGCGGCTTGCGCGGCGTTCCGTACTTATGGCCGGCAAACTCCGCCCATTCCAGTAGCTCGCCCTCGGCGACCATCCGGTCGAATTCCTTGTCATCGACAAAGAAGTATTCGCGGCCGTCCGTCTCCCCCGCCCGCGGCGAGCGCGTGGTGACCGAGACCGAGATCCACAATTCCGGGCAGAACCGGCGCAGCTCCGCGATGACCGTGCTCTTCCCGACCCCGGAGGGCCCGGAAAGCACGGTCAGCTGGGAGAACTTCCGCATGGATAGGCAGTATCCCGTGCCCATCGCCGCGGCTCCGCCGGGGGTGGCGGAGCCGCGCATGGAATCTCCGGGCGATACGACCATGCCCCCGTAACCGCTCCCGGATTCCGCTGGCTGCCTCAGATGTCCGACCCGAACTCGTGCTCCAGGGCCGAGCGCTGGTTCGCGCCGAGTCCGCGGACGCGGCGGGACTCCGCGATGCCAAGCCGCTCCATGATCTGCTTCGCCCGTACCTTGCCGACGCCGGGCATCGACTCAAGCAAGGCCGAGACCTTCATCTTGCCAATGACGTCATCGGTCGAACCTTCCTTGATGACGTCGGGCAGCGTGGTGGCTCCGCGCTTGAGCCGATTCTTCACCTCTGCGCGTTCTTTACGCGCTCTGGCGGCCTTCTCCAAGGCTGCTGCGCGCTGGTCGGGAGTGAGGGGAGGAAGAGCCACTCGAGGTCACCTCGGGTTTCGTCGGTAAAAACGTTGGTGGGGGGGAAACTAGCGAGTCATCGTACCTTTCGGCAACGCGAATCCCCGTTTATATCATAATAAATTTAAGGATATTACTCTCAGTGATCGGAGTATCACTATTCGTAAGGCCGCAACGGTCACACGCACTCCGCTCACCTTGCCGACAGCGAGCCAATGCGCGCTGCAACGTGTCGCTTAGCCCGTAACGATGGGCCATCCACCGCCAGAGTAAGCCAACGTAGGCCGTTCCTGAACGGGGGCGGCGGGACTAGTTTGCCGTTGCCGCGGTGAATCCGGCGCGGGCACGCCATGGACACCGGGGCCGCGCCGGTTCATGGATTTAGCCACCGCCGGGATCACGGATATGGGCGCCACCCTCGGATCGCTGAAGGCGTTACTCGATACGCCCGTGTCGGCACTGCGCAGGAACCACAGACCCGGCGCGGCAAGGTGCTGCAATCTCATGGAAACGAGACTGCTGCGGAAGTAACGTGACGTGGAAATATTTTACCTTTCAACGCAACGTGCATCCTATGGCGAAGCTAAACAGCCAATGATGTGCATACGAATCGGCACGATCACACTTACCGCTCCCCTACCGCACTCATACGCCGCCGCCAAGCGCGCATACGCACGGCATACAACTCGTTGGCATTTTCACGGTGGCTCACCGGCGAACGCTAAGTGGCGTGTTGGGGTGAGCCGCCGCAGGGATGCCGCCACGGTAGCCGCGGCCGCCCCAGGGTCGGGTGCTCCGGTGATCGGACGCCCGATGACCAGCAGGTCGGATCCGGCCTTGACCGCCTCCTCGGGCGTGGCCACCCGGGCCTGATCGTGGGCGGCTGAGCCTGCGGGCCGTACTCCGGGGGTGATCAGCATGATGCCGGGCCCGACCTCGGCCCGGACGGCGCTGACCTCGCGCGGCGAGCAGACGATAGCCCGGGCACCGGCGTCAACGGCCAGGGCCGAAAGCCGCAGCACGGCGTCGTGCACGCTGCCCGTTACGCCGGTCTGGGCCAGTTGGTCCTCGCTCAGGGAGGTAAGCACGGTTACCGCGGCGATCTTCGTGCCCGGGGCATTCTCGGCGGCCGCCCGGATGACGTCGGCGCCGCCGCTCGCGTGCACGGTCAGCAGGTCGGGGTGCAGTCGCGCCACGGTCCGCGCCGCCGCGGCCACCGTCGCGGGGATGTCATACAGCTTCAGGTCCAGAAAGACTCGCACACCGCTGGCCCCCTTGATCGAGGCCACCACGTTCGGGCCGTACCGCAGGTACAACTCCAGCCCGATCTTCACCGTGCTGACGTGCGGCGTCACCAGGCCAGCCCAGCGCGCGGCGGTTTCGAGATCAGGTGCGTCCAGCGCGACGGCGACTGGCGCGGGGTTGCTCAAGGCCACTCCTTCAATCGTGCCCGGCAGGTCCGGTGTCATATGTTCCGCTTGGCATCCCAGCCGCCCGGGCCGTGGCGTGCCGGATCACGCGCCCGCGGCTGGGGCTGCCCCGGCGCGCCGCCCGCGGCATCTTGTTAACGCTCACACTGCTCACATCGCCGTGCCCGTGCAAAACGGGCGCTGTTGGCCGTGGCCCCACCATGGCGGGGCCATCGGGTCGTGATCGCCGATGCATCGCGACGAGCCGCGGGAGATGCATCTGTCACCTGGCCTGCGCGGAAAGATCCGCAGCCGACCCCGAGAGTAATGCACGCTGGCGTCGTTTGCGCCGCGCATTACGGACCTGTGCCGCCTTGGCGTGCGCTTTAGGCCGTTTCGGCAGCGTTTGCCCAGGAACGAGGCGGGCGGTCAGGCCAGGCGGCGGCGCAGCGGCGGCGGGTAGCCGCCGGTCTGGTGGGCCAGTCCGGTCGCGTCGGCGAAGCGCTCGGCGCCGAGCCAGGTGAGCTCCTCCTCCAGCTCGCGCAGAATGCGAGTGCACGCGGCCGGGTCGTTGAAGATCGCCGTGCCCACCGCGACCAGGGACGCCCCGGCCATGATGAGCTCCAGCGCGTCACGGCCGGTCCGGATGCCGCCGACCCCGATGATGGGAACGTCGGGCAGGGCCCCGCGCACGAGCCAGATGCACCGCACGGCGACCGGCCGGATCGCGGGGCCGGACAGGCCGCCCATGACGCCGGCGACCGCCGGGCGCATCGCGGCCGGGTCGATAACCATCCCGGGCAGTGTGTTGATCATGGACAGGCCGTCGGCGCCCGCGGCCACACAGGACCGGGCGATGGTAACGATGTCGGTGACGTCCGCCGACAGCTTGGCGAACACCGGGATGTCGTACCGGGCGGCGCCACGGGCCGCCTCGACCACCCGGGCCGCCGCGTCGGGCTGGGCGGCGAAGTCCTGCCCGCGGCCGCCCGCGTTCGGCCAGGACAGGTTGAGTTCGATCGCCGTCACCCCGGCCGCGTCGGACAGCCGGGCAGCGAGCTCGGCGTACTCCGCCGCGTTGCTGCCGGCGATCGAGACCACCGTGCGGGCGCCACGGGACAGCAGCCAGGGCAGATCACGCTGGAGGAACGCGTCGATCCCGGGGCCCTGCAGGCCGATCGAGCTGAGCATGCCGCTGGGGGTCTCGGCGGTGCGCGGCGTCGGCCGGCCCGCCTGCGGCTCGATCATGATCGACTTGGTGATCACCGCGCCGATCCGGGCCACGTCGATGAACTGCGCGAGCTCGCGGCCGGTTCCGGCGCACCCGGCGGCGGTGAGGACCGGATTCGGCAGTTCGACGTGCCCGAGCCGGGCCCGCAGATCAGCCGGCATGGCCGGAGCTCCGCGGCGCCGACGGACGCTGCGCCTGCGATCCGTTCGGGGCCTGCGATCCGTTCGGGGCCTGCGATCCGTTCGGGGCCTGCGATCCGTTCGGGGCCTGCGATCCGTTTGTGGCCTGGGATCCCTGGGAGCGGCGCGGCGGCGGGGGCTCCTCGCGCAGGACGCGGGGCGGCTTCCAGCCGGGGGCGCCCAGCGCGTCGAACGGGATGGTGCCCACGTCGTCCCAGCGGACCATGTCACCGCGGAACACCGGGCCGTCGACGCAGGAGCGCACGATCCGGGTGATGCCGTCCGACCCCACCACGGGCAGCACGCAGCTCATGCACACCCCGGTCCCGCAGCCCGCCGGCTCCTGCACGTAGGCCTGCACCGGCAGGTCATACCTGCTGGCCAGCGCGGTCACGTCGCGCAGCACGGGCAGCGGCGCGGACGCGTAGATGACGTCGGTGCGGGCCTCATGGATGACCTGGCTGAGCAGGTCGGTCACCACGCCGCGGGTGCCGAGCGAGCCGTCCTGGGTGGTGATCGTGGCGCTGCGGGCGATGCGGCGGGCGCGCAGCGCGCCGAATACGTGGTCCGCGCTCTCGGCTCCGAGCAGGAAATCGACCTGGCAGCCGCGCTCGCGCAGCCGGTCCGCGAGCGGGAACAGCCCCGTGCTGCCTGCTCCCGCGCCCACCAGCAGGCAGCTCGCCGATTCGCGCGGGACGGGGAACGGCCGCCCCAGCGGCCCGACCGCGTCCAGCATGTCCCGGCTGCGGAGCTGGGCCAGCCACCGGGTGCCCGGCTCGCTGGCCGCGAACACGAACTCGACCGTACCGCCGTGATCGGTTCGCACGTCGTGGATGGCGAACGCCCGCCGCAGCAGCATCGAGCTGTCCGGGCCGCCGACGGCGACGGTGACGAACTGGCCGGGCCCGAACCGGGCGGCGATGGGCGGGGCCACCATGGTCAGGGCGTGGTAGCCGTCGATCCGGCGCACGGTGAGCACCGGCCCGCGTACCTGAACCGGCGCCACGCGCTGCTCACCATCCCTCGACGTTCTTCATCCATCCCCGGCCTGCCGGTCAGGGACAGTCCGGGCTGCCGCCGCCCGGCCCTGTCCTATCCGGGCCTGTACTACCCGGCCCTGTCCTACCCGGCCCTGTACTACCCGGCCCCGTACTACCCGGCACCGTACCGTGCATCAGCCGGCTCCGCGTATGCCCTCGGCATGCTCCTGCAGGGACCGCACGCCGACCTCGCCGCGGATGATGGCCTCGATGCCCTGCACCGCGGCCCCCAGCCCCGGCACGGTCGTCACGCACGGGACACCCCGGCGGACGGCGGCCGAGCGGATCTCGTACCCGTCGAGCCGGGGGCCCGTATGCCCGGGGCTGCCGAACGGCGTGTTGACGATGAGGTCCACCTCACCGTCCAGGATCCGGGTGACGACCGTCGGCTCGCCGTCGGGTCCCGGGCCGTCGCTGTGCTTACGGACGATCCTGGCACGGACGCCGTTGCGGCGCAGCACCTCGGCCGTGCCGTCCGTCGCCCAGATCTCGAATCCGAGGTCGGCGAGCCGCTTGACCGGGAACACCATCGATCGCTTGTCCCGGTTGGCGACCGACACGAACACCCGTCCTTTGACCGGCAGCGACCCGTAGACGGCGGCCTGCGATTTGGCGTACGCGGTGCCGAACATCTCGTCGATCCCCATAACCTCGCCGGTCGAGCGCATCTCCGGGCCGAGCACGGTATCCACGCCCTCGCCCTGGGTGTTGCGGAAGCGGCCGAACGGCAGCACCGCCTCCTTGACCGCCACCGGGGAGTCCAGCGGCAGCGTGCCGCCGTCCCCGGTGGCCGGCAGCAGGCCCTCAGTGCGCAGCTCCGCGATCGTCGCGCCGAGCATGACCCGGGCGGCCGCCTTGGCCAGCGGCACCGCGGTGGCCTTGGATACGAACGGGACGGTCCGGGAGGCGCGGGGGTTGGCCTCCAGCACGTACAGCACGCCGGCGGCCAGCGCGTACTGCACGTTGAGCAGGCCGCGCACCCCCACCCCGGCCGCGATCCGGGTGGTCGCGTCACGGATCGCCCCGATGTCGGCGCGGCCGAGCGTGATCGGCGGCAGCGCGCAGGCCGAGTCGCCGGAGTGGATGCCGGCCTCCTCGATGTGCTCCATCACGCCGCCGAGGTACAGCTCCTCGCCGTCGAAGAGAGCGTCCACGTCGATCTCGATCGCGTCGTCCAGGAAGCGGTCGATCAGCACGGGATGCTCGGGGCTGGCCTGGGTCGCCCGGCGCACGTAGGCGGCCAGGGTGTCGTCGTCGTAGACGATCTCCATGCCGCGGCCGCCGAGCACGTAGGAGGGACGTACCAGCACCGGGTAGCCGAGCTCCCCGGCCACCTGCTGGGCCTGCTCCGCCGAGGTGGCCATACCGTACCGCGGCGCCGGCAGGCCCGCCGCGGCGAGCACGTCGGCGAACGCGCCGCGATCCTCGGCCAGGTGGATCGCCTCCGGGCTGGTCCCAACGATGGGCACACCGGCCCGCTCCAGCGCCTGGGCCAGGCCCAGCGGGGTCTGGCCGCCCAGCTGCACGATCACCCCGGCCAGCGGGCCGCTGGCCTGCTCCGCGTGCACGACCTCCAGCACGTCCTCCAGCGTCAGCGGCTCGAAGTACAGCCGCCCGGACGTGTCGTAGTCGGTGGAGACGGTCTCCGGATTGCAGTTGACCATGACCGTCTCGTAGCCGGCCTCGGCCAGCGCGAACGACGCGTGCACGCAGGCGTAGTCGAACTCAATGCCCTGGCCGATCCGATTCGGCCCGCTGCCCAGGATGATCACCTTGGGCCGGTCGCCGGGCGGCACCTCGGTCTCGTCGTCGTAGGTGGAGTACAGGTAGGGGGTACGGGCGGCGAACTCGGCGGCGCAGGTGTCCACCGCGTGGAACACGGGCCGAACGCCGAGGCCCCAGCGGATCTCCCGGACGCCGGCCTCGGTCATCCCACGCAGCTGGCCGATCTGCGCGTCGGCGAACCCCGCGCCCTTGGCCAGCTTGAGCGTCGCCTCGTCCAGCCGCTGTGTTAGCCCGGGGGGGCGACCCCCCGGAACCCCCCGCTGCGCTGTGCTGGCCTGGGGGGGCGACCCCCCTGGAACCCCCCGCTGCGCTTCGCGCCCCGCTGCGATACTCGCCGTAGCACCGCCGCTCACCGGGCCTGAAGGCCCGGTTCGCTGGGCGGTCGGAGCTTCGCTCCGCGACTCGCCGTAGCCCGTATGGCCGCTTATGCGCTGGGCTATTTCTTCGATGTGGGCGATCTGGTCGACGAACCAGGGGTCGATCGAGCTGGCCGCTACCACGTCGGCCACGGTGGCGCCGGACCGGAGCGCTTCGTGCACGGTGCGCAGGCGGCCGTCGTGCGGGACGGCGCAGCGGCGCAGCAGTTCGGCCGTATCCCCGGGCGGCTCCGCCCAGCTGAACGAGGCGCCGCGGGACTCCATCGAGCGCAGGGCCTTCTGCAGCGCCTCGGGGAACGAGCGGCCGATGGCCATGGCCTCGCCCACCGACTTCATGTGCGTGGTGAGCTCGGTGTCGGCGCTGGGGAACTTCTCGAACGCGAACCGGGGGGTCTTGACCACCACGTAGTCCAGCGCCGGCTCGAAGCACGCGGGCGTCTGGCCGGTGATGTCGTTCGGGATCTCATCCAGGGAGTAGCCGATAGCCAGCTTGGCCGCGATCTTGGCGATCGGGAACCCGGTCGCCTTGGAGGCCAGCGCGGACGAGCGGGACACCCGGGGGTTCATCTCGATGACGACCATCCGGCCGTCGGTCGGGTTGACCGCGAACTGGATGTTGCAGCCGCCGGTGTCCACCCCGACCGCCCGGACGATCGCGATCGCGGTGTCGCGCATCCGCTGGTACTCCCGGTCGGTGAGCGTCATCGCGGGGGCAACCGTCACCGAGTCGCCGGTGTGCACTCCCATCGGGTCGATGTTCTCGATCGAGCAGACCACGACGACGTTGTCGTTGCGGTCTCGCATGAGCTCGAGCTCGAATTCCTTCCAGCCGAGGATCGACTCCTCCAGCAGGACCTCGGTGGTGGGACTGGCGTCCAGCCCGGCCCCGGCGATGCGGTGCAGCTCTTCTTTGCTGCGGGCGATGCCCGAGCCGGAGCCGCCCAGGGTGTAGGAGGGGCGGACCACGACCGGGTAGCCGAGCTGGCCGGCGGCGGCGAAGGCCCCCTCCAGCGAATGGCAGATCCGGCTGTCCGGTACCTGGGGCACGTCGCCGGGGTCGCCCGCGGCCCCGCCCAGCGGGGGCAGGCTCGTCACGATCTCCTTGAACCGCTCGCGGTCCTCCCCGGCCTTGATCGCCTCGATCCGGGCCCCGATCAGCTCGGTGCCGTACCGGGCCAGGACTCCCGCTTCGTGCAGCTCCACCGCGGCGTTGAGCGCCGTCTGGCCGCCCAGGGTGGGCAGCACCGCATCCGGGCGCTCCTTAGCGATGACCTTTTCCAGCACGTCGAGCGTGATCGGCTCGACGTAGGTCGCGTCGGCGAACTCCGGGTCCGTCATGATCGTCGCCGGGTTGGAGTTGACCAGGCTGACCCGGATGCCTTCGGCCTTGAGGACGCGGCAGGCCTGCGTCCCGGAGTAGTCGAACTCACAGCCCTGCCCGATCACGATCGGGCCGGACCCGATCACGAGCACCGACTGGAGGTCACTGCGACGCGGCATCACGCGCTCCCGTTCTGCTCGCGAGGGCCGTCATGGACGTTGGTTTTCCGCAGCATGTGCGGAAAACCAACGCCGATCATGGAAATCATGGGCGCTCCATCGCGGCGCAGAACTCCTGGAAGAGGCCGGCCGCGTCGTGCGGGCCGGGGGCGGCCTCGGGGTGGTACTGGACGCTGAAGACCGGCCGGTCCAGGATCCGCAGGCCCTCGACCACGCCGTCGTTGAGGTTGACGTGGCTGACCTGGGCGGGGCCGAAGGGGGTGTCGAACGGCCGGCGGGCCGCGTCCGGAATGTGCGCCCAGGTCGTCCCCCCGCCGTCGTGGCCGGCATCTCCCTGGTTCTGGCGCGCGGTCGCGGCCTGGCCGCCGCCATCCTCACCCGGGAGCACGGCGGCGAAGCCGTGATTATGGCTGGTCACCTGGACCCGGCCGGTGGCCAGGTCCATGACCGGCTGGTTCACGCCCCGGTGGCCGTAGCGGAGCTTGTAGGTGTCCAGGCCCAGCGCCCGGCCGAGGATCTGGCTGCCCAGGCAGATCCCGAACACCGGCAGGCCGCTGGTCAGCACCCCGCGCATCGA
>Ga0302226_10002801_pt1 | contig 12205 bp, 13 predicted proteins | sample II_Palsa_E3_3_FD_193524 | JGI IMG/M metagenome (GOLD analysis project Ga0302226, IMG submission 193524) | Peat permafrost microbial communities from Stordalen Mire near Abisko, Sweden - II_Palsa_E3_3 | ecosystem: Environmental > Terrestrial > Soil > Palsa > Peat permafrost | place: Sweden...
GTGAAGGTGAGTCCAGAGACACGTCTGCGCCCCGTGCCTCCGCTCAGGTGGCGGCGTACACGCTCGAATGCTTCAGAGTGCTCCAGGTCTGCGAGGAGCTCGCGGACGAAGGATAAAACCATGCTGTATCGAGTTTATCAAGCGGAGTCGGGACGAGTTTACTCTGCAGAGTGATTTGGAGTAGTATCTGGCACCCGCAGGAAATATAGCCTGCGTTGCTGCCCGATTTCGACATTTTTCGGCTTCGGACAGAATGAACTGCCGGAGGATGAATATGAACTCTTTAAGGAAGCGGTCTCTTTTTGCGCTTTTGGCGGTGGTGCTTCCACTGATCGCGGGATGCACCCGTCACAGCAAGAGCGAGCAGTATTATCTGATCGCCACGAATACGGCTGTGCCCTACTGGAAGGCGGCTGCAACAGGGTTTGCGGCAGCGGGGGCGCAGTATGGAGTCTCGGTGGATACGCGCGGACCGGCTGGATTAAATGCGCAGGCAGAAGTCGATGAGTTTAAGGCGATGGTAGCGAGGAAGCCGGCGGGGATTCTTGTTTCTGTTGCGAACTCGCAGTTGATGGCACCGGAGATTGATGCGGCGATTGCGGCGGGTATTCCGGTGATTACGGTTGACTCGGATTCGCCGGAGAGCAAGCGGCTTTACTTTATCGGTACCAACAATCTGGAGGCTGGGCGACTGGGCGGAAGACGCGTGGCCGCGGTGTTGAATGGCAAAGGAAATGTTGTGTTCTTCTCTAACCCGGGCCAGCCAAATCTCGACGAACGGCAGAAGGGTTACATGGATATCTTCAGCGGCTTTCCTGGAATCAAGGTTGTGGAGGCATTCGATATTAAGGCGGACCCAGGGACCGCTCTGGATAAGGCTGGAGAGTATCTTGAGCGAAAGGGACCAGCGAGGATCGACGCGTTTATCTGCTTGGACTCACGTTCCGGCGTGAATGTGGCGGAGGCTTTTAAACGGAGAAATATTACGGACCGGTTGTTGATCGCGATGGATGTGGACTCGGACACCCTGAGGCTGGTGGGCGATGGGACCATCGATTCGACGATCTCTCAGAAGCCGTACACGATGGCGTATCTGGGGCTGAAGGCGCTGGATGAGATTCATCACTATCCGGTGAAGCCGCTGGACCAGGACTTTGGGCTGGATCCTTATTCGCCGTTTCCGGCGTTTGTGAATACGGGTGTTGCGCTGGTGGATAAGACGAATCTGGATGCGGTGATGAAGAAGCAGAGGGAGGCGAATCAGTAAGCTCTGCGGGGGGAGTTGCGGTTTTATAGCGTGTGAGGCGATACGAAGGTTTCGGGACAGCTTACCGGTCTCAGCGTTTGGGAAACAACTGGGCCTTGAAAGATATGACCTGTGCCGCTGCCTATTAGAGGGTTTTTCGGCTTCGGACAGAAGTTTTGCCAGAGGATGACGATGAACCATTTTATGAGGCGATCTCTTTTTCTGCTCTTGTCTATGTTTCTTCCACTGCTTCCGGGATGCGCCCGGCATAGCAAAGATGAGCACTACTACCTGATCGCGACGAATATTAATCTCCCCTATTGGAAGGCTGCGGATGCGGGGTTCCAGAAGGCTGCCGCGCAGTACGGGGTTTCGGCGGAGATGCGCGGAACGACCACGTTCGATCCTCAGGGGGAGGTCGTGGAGTTTCGAACGGTTGTGGCGCGAAAGCCTGCTGGGATCTTGGTTTCGGTGGCGAGCGCACAGTTGATGGGGCCGGAGATTAAGACGGCGATGGATGCCGGGATACCGGTGATCACGATTGATTCGGATGCCCCGGCGAGCAGCCGGTTGTATTTTATCGGGACGAACAATCTGCAGGCGGGGCGACTGGGCGGGCAACGGGTCGCGGCGAAGCTGAATGGCAAGGGGAACGTGGCTTTCTTTTCGATTCCCGGACAGCCAAATATTGACGAGAGACTGAAGGGTTACAGAGATACGTTGTCGCATTATCCGGGGATCAAGATTGTCGATGTCTTTGACATGAAGGGCGATTCCGGGTTGGCGATGGATCAGACGCGAGATTACTTGTCGCGAACCGGGGCGAACAGGGTTGATGCGATCGTGTGTCTTGAGGCGGCGTCAGGTAGAGATGTGGCCGAGGCGTTTCGGCGGGAGGGTGTGAAGGACCGATTGCTAGTGGCGATGGATACGGACATGACGGTGTTGCAGGCAGTGAAGGATGGAACGATCGATTCGACCATCTCGCAGAAGCCTTTCACGATGGCTTTGGTGGGGTTGAAGGCGCTGGATGGCCTCCATCACTATCCGTTGAAGCCGCTGGTGCAGGACTATGCCCTGAATTCATTCGCACCGGTTCCTACTTTTATCGATACGGGAGTTTCGTTGATCGATAAAAACAATGTGGATACGATGCTGAACATTGGTGAAGATAAGGCGCCGTAGGGACTCGTGCTGGTGAGGATTCGGTTTACGAGCTGACGATCAGGGTTTGGTGGACTCTTCCTGTTTGAGTTCTTCTTTGAGGAGAGGAGCGATGGCTTCGGCGTCGGCGTCGCCACCATAGATGACCTGGCCGTATTCGAGGAGGGTGACCATGCCTACGCCACCGCAGATGTTGCCGGATACGGCGGGGAGGAGCCAGGTGAAGTAGCTGCCCCAGGCCGCTTTGCCGATGAGGACGGCGGCGAGGATCTCGCCGCTTGTGGCGATGCAGTGGGCGAAGTTGCCAAGGCCAACGACGAAGGTGAGCATCCAGATGATCATGACGGAGCCGGTGATAGAGTGGGAGCCGGAGACGAGCCAGGCGACGGTGGCGATGATCCAACCGCCCATGACGCCGCTCCAGAAGATGGTGGAGGCGGAGTTGTGTATGGCTTCGAGGCCAAGGCCGGCGATGGCTTGAACGATCTCTGGCTTGAGCGCGTTGGTGAGGGCGGCGAGGGCGGCGAAGGAGAGCGCGCCGAGTACGTTGGCGGGGAGGACGGTGGCCCAGAGACGGAGCGTCTTCCAGAAGTGTTTCTTTTCGGCGAGGACGAGGGCTACGGGGTAGAGCGTGTTTTCGGTGAAGAGCTGGGAGCGGCCGAGGATGACGACGATGAAGCCGAGGGGGTAGAACATCTTGCCGACGAAGAAGATGGTGTGCGAGGGGACGGTGCCGGGGGTGGTGAGGAGTGCGATGGCGATGGCGTTGCCGAGGGCGGAGAGGCCCATGAAGATGCCGCCCGCGAGGCCGGAGATGGCCAGGGAGATGCTGGAGCGGCCCAGCTCCTGACGGGCGTTGTTGGCGACCTGCTCGTAGATGTCCTGGGCGCTGGGGCGCTCTAGATTTTTTTGCGCGTCCTGATTGGCTGGAGGGGCAGGCGGGTAGCGGCGGAGGCGGTAGGGCATGGAGTGATCATAGAAGATTGTGTTCTCCCGTCCGGCAGGACATCAGCTTTTATAATTTCGCCTATGGCGACTGCATTGACACCGGATCAAGAGATAGAGGAGCTGCGGGATCAGCTTCGTCATCATGAGTATCTGTACTACGTCGAAGATGCGCCGGAGCTGACGGATGCGCAGTATGACGCGCTGATGAACCGCCTGAAGAAGCTAGAGGAGAAGCATCCGGAGCTGGTGACTGCGGATTCGCCCTCGCAGCGCGTGGGGGGAAAGCCGAAGGATGGGTTCACAAAGATGCCGCACTCGCGGCCGATGTTGTCGCTGGATAACGCGTACAACGAGGAGGAGCTGCGGGCGTGGGATCAGAGGGTGCGGGATGCTCTGCCGAGTACGGAGGCGGTGCGGTATGTGTGCGAGTTGAAGCTGGATGGTCTGTCGCTGGCGCTGCAGTATGGGGCTGGATCCGACAAGGGCGGGGCTGCACATCTGGTGCGGGGGCTGACGCGTGGGGATGGGTCGATCGGCGAGGATGTTACGAGCAATGTGCGGACGATTCGGTCGGTGCCGCTGAGTATCTCGGCGGCGAAGCTGAAGGCGGCGGGTTTGCCGCAGAGCTTCGAGGTGCGGGGCGAGGTGGTGTTGCCGCAGGCGGCATTTGTGAAGCTGAATGAAGAGCGCGAGGCGGCGGGGCAAGCTCCGGCTGCGAATCCACGGAATGCAGCGGCGGGAACGATACGGACGTTGGAGCCTAACATCGTCGCGCAGAGGCGGTTGGATTTTTATGCTTATTTTTTGTTGAAGGAGGGGGAGTTTTTGCTGCCGCATCAGTCAGCTACGCTGGAGTCTTTGAAGACTTCGGGCTTTCGTGTGAACAAGTACGCGAAAATGCTGGAGAGCATCGACGAGGTGGTGAAGTTTATTGCCGATGCGGAGCCGCTACGCGACTCGTTGGGGTATGAGATCGACGGTGTTGTGATCAAAGTGGATGCTTCGGCGCAGCAGAAGAGGCTTGGGTTTACGGGTAAAGCTCCGCGGTGGGCGATTGCGTATAAGTTTGCGGCGCGGGCGGCGATTACGAAGCTTGAGGGTGTGTTGTTTCAGGTGGGACGGACGGGGAAGGTGACGCCGGTGGCTGCTCTTGCTCCGGTTTCGATTGGAGGGACTACTGTTACGCGGGCAACGCTGCACAACGCGGATGAGATTGCGCGGCTTGGGGTTCGCATTGGGGATTTCGTGCAAGTGGAGCGCGGTGGAGATGTGATTCCGAAGATCGTGGAGGTGGTGGAGGATAAAACGCAACCGCGGGGTAAGAAGGAGATTAAGTTTCCGAAGTCGTGTCCCGTGTGCAAGAGTCCGCTGATGAAGGTGGAGGGCGAGGTGGATTGGCGGTGCGTGAATAACTCTTGTCCGGCGCGGGTGCGCGAAGAGTTGCTGCACTGGGCGGCGCGGGGGGTGATGAACATTGAAGGGCTGGGCGATGCGATGGTGGCGCAGTTGCTTGGACAGGGCGCCGAGCTGGGAGACGTCGGAGAGGTTGTGACAGAGGAGGGCGCGCCGATTATAACGCGCAAGCCGCTGATCCATACCATTGGGGACCTGTATCGGTTGAAGCGCGAGGATCTGCTTAGGTTGGAGCGGGTGGGCGAGAAGACGGCGGATGCTTTGCTGGGGGAGATTGAGCGATCGAAGGAAGCAGGATTGGCACGGGTGTTATTGGGTTTGGGTATTCGGTTTGTCGGGGAGCGGACTGCGCAGTTATTGGCGGCGCACTTTGGTTCGCTGGAGGGGTTGGAGAAGGCGGCGAGCCAGGATCTTGAGAAGGCGAGTGTTGCTTTGGAGGCGGTGACGGAAGTTGGGCCTAAGGTGGCGCAGGCGATTGTCGAGTTCTTTGAAGTGGCGAAGAATAGGGATCTGGTGAGAGATCTCACGCGATCGGGCCTGACGATGACCGCGGAGAAGCGGGTGACGACTTCGACGCTGGAGGGGCTGACGTTTGTGTTGACGGGGACGCTGCCGAACCTTACGCGGGAATTGGCGAAGGAGAAGATCGAGTCGGCGGGCGGGCGGGTTTCAGGAAGCGTGAGTAAGAAGACTGATTATGTGGTAGCGGGGGAAGAGGCGGGTTCGAAGCTGGATAAGGCGAACTCGCTGGGGGTTGCTGTGCTGGATGAGGTGGGGATGCTCAAGCTGGTTGAGAGGGGGCCTGCTAACGACTAGGCGGCCGATTGGTGCTTGGAGTTGCGGGCTGATTAGAGCTCGGCACTGCGACTGGTTTCGACTCGGATGGATTTGTAGTTTGATGGGAGCTGTGGAAGCCGCAGGCCTTCATGGCTGCGACTGGCTCCGGGTTTTGCATGAAGGTGTCCCAGACGAAGGCACTGCGGAGATTTTCTGCCATGAGTACGCTGATGCCCAGGTCGATGCCGAGGACATCGGGGTCGTACCAGTGTAGTTCGGGGTGGAAGGCATCGCAGAAGCCGTAGCGTCCCCAGGCATCTTTGCCGAAGTTTTCTCGTAGAGCGCGCAGGACACGGACGCAGTCATGAGGGAGAAAGGGCAGGGAGCCGGCGGTGGCGCAGGGGACGACGGACCCGTCGACTGGGCCCATGAGGGGAGGGCCTCCCCAGGCGGTGTAGCCATGCTCCCAGTCGGAGGCGGAGACGCCCCAGTAATCGTCGGTATAGCCGCGTTTGAGGCCGAGGCAGAAGGCTTTGTGGGCGCGGGTTGCGGTGATGGAGTTGGAGAAGTAGTTGGCGTAGGCGTCGCGCTTGCCGGCGAAGTCGAACCAGGCGTGTGAGTACTGATGGACGAAGAGCGGATCGCGTCCGCTGATGTAGGAATAGGGCCCGAAGGTCATGGGAGGGCGGGTGAAGGCGCTCCATGAGTCGGGCGAGATGGGATGGGTGGGCGAACCGATGGCGAGGAGATACATCATCATCAACTCGCAGTAGTGGTCCCAGCGAGAGGAGATGAAACCGGTCTCGGGATACCAGCCCATGGCAAAGGTCTTGCCGCCGTTGAGCATCCAGGGCCAGTCGACGCGGTTGTAGAGCTGCGTGGCGAGAGAGGTGATTTGGGGGTCGTTGAAGTAAGCGCGGACTGTGAGGACCCCACAGAGGAAGATAGCGGTGTCGATGGAGGAGACTTCGACGTTGATGAGGGGTTTACCGGTTTTGACGTCGCTAAAGTGATAGAAAAAGCCATGCTCGTTGGGCATCTTGTTGAGATGGAAGTCGAGTGTGGTGATGACCTGCTTCCTGATGCGATTGGCATCGAGGTAACCCCGCTTGTCGGAGATGCAGAGTGCGGTGAGGCCGAAGCCGGTGGCGGCGATGCTTGCGGCGAAGTGCTGGTCGAACTCGCCAGTGGCGGTTTTGTTGGTGGCGCGGTCGAGTACCTGTCCGGTGATTGGGTCGGCCTGTTCGGTGAAGTAGAGACAGCCTGCGCGCTCCATCTCTTCGAGGAAGGCGAGGTCGTTGTCGGTGAGCAGCCTTGTGTATGTGAGTTGGGGCGAAGCAGTCTGCTGCGCCTCGAGGGACGATGTTGCAAAACTCGAGAGTATGGCTCCGCCGAGGAGTTTGGCCGCGCTGCGTCGCGTGATTTTAGGCGGAGTCGAAGTGCCGGAACTCATTCTCTCTATCGTACGTTCCTACCAGGGCTTCAGACCTGTCTGACTCTGTGAATGGTGCAAAAGTAACGCGGACGTTGTAGTGCGCGTGTGGTTTTCCACAAAAATATCGAACGATGTGTGCTGCTTGTTGGATGCCGGGAGGGTGAATGATGATGCCGGCGCGGCTTGGCCGGCCGCGTTTTTTTGTCGAGGGGTTGCAGGGTCAGAGGTCTGTTGAAGGGGCTCTTGGGCAAAGGTTGCCTCGCGAATGTTGCGTGCCCCAAATACGAGTGTCAAGGGCTTTATGAAGCGTTCGATGCACTGATCACAAAGAGTCTTACTTGTGACAGACTGCATGAATGCGTGGACGCACGAAAAGACCTGCAATGTCAGTACCTACGACGCAAGAGCATAAGCCGACCAGCTTGAAGATATTGTCCGATCATCTTGGACTGTCGATGGCTGCAATCTCCCGGGTTCTTAGTGTGGCGCCAGCTGCGCGCTCGATTCCGAAGGTGACGCAGGACCGGATCTTTGCTGCGGCGGCGGAGTTGAACTACCGGCCGAATTTATTTGCGCGCTCGCTGCGTAACCGACGGAGCCAGACCGTTGGGGTGATTGTGCCGGAGGTAAGTGAAGGTTACGCAACACTTGTGCTGAGCGGGATCGAACAGGAGCTGATGCAGGCGGATTATTTTTATTTTCTGGTGAGCCATCACCATCGCGAAGATATGATTCGGCGGAGCGAACGGCTTTTTCGGGACCGCGCCGTGGAGGGTGTGATTGCTGTGGACACGCTGTTGCGGGATCGATGGGCGATTCCGACGGTGACGGTTTCTAGCCATCATGAACCTAAGGGTGTGACCAACATTGTGCTGAACCATCGGCTGGCAGCTGAGCTTGCCATTGATCATTTGAGGGGATTGGGACATAAGCGGATTGCCTTCATCAAGGAGCAGAAGTTCAGCTCTGATACCGAGTCGCGGTGGCGGGGCATTCGTCATGCAATGGAGAGGCGAGGTCTGGCAATTTTTCAGCAGCTGGTTGCGCAGCTTGAAGGAGATCAGCCGACGCATGAGCCGGTCATCTGGCTACTCAGAAGTTGCTGGTGAGCGGCGAGAAGTTTAGTGCGTTATTTGCGTTCAACGATGTTTCTGCAATTGGTGCGATTAAGGCACTGAGGGAGGCTGGCTTGCGAGTGCCGCAGGATGTCTCCGGGTGGGGTTCGACGATGTGCAGTCGGCTGCGTTTCAGAATCCTGCGCTGACGACGGTGCGGCAGCCTTTGCGGACGATGGGAATGCTGGCGGCGCAGACGTTGTTGCAACAGATTGGGGCTGGGTCTGTGGGGAGCCATGCACAGGAGATCGTGGTGGACCCAGAGTTGGTGGTGAGGGAGTCGACGTGCCCTCCTGCCGCTGCAAAGAGATAAGACCGGTTGTCGCAGAGTGTGATCCGTCTGGCGCGTTCGATGCTGTGAAGTAGCCTAAAGCGTCGCTAAGGTTTTTTATTTCAGAGGCCCGCTGATCTGGTTGAGCTTGATGCAAGTTACTGGAGAAGGCTCAACTCAGTTTGTGATAGCATCCCTGCTCCTCGAAATAGCGGTCCTTGCAGGGGCTGAACTCGACGGCCACTTTCGGTAGCTGCTGTTTGTCGGAGATTGTTCGGATCGATACCCATTTCAGTGAGGCTTTATTTGTAACTGCTGGCGATTTATCAGCTCTGATTGTGAAGGAGAGTCTGGCATGAAGGTCTATATGGGAAACGATATCCGTAACGTGGCGGTGGTTGGTCATGCGCATAGCGGAAAGACGACCTTGATCTGCGCGATGTTGCATGCGGCGAAGATGACGATGACTCGAGGCCGTGTGGAGGATGGGTCGGCAGTGACGGCGTACGACGAAGAAGAGGTGGCACGGCGAACGACGATGTCGAATGCGGTGGCGTTTGCAGAGTGGAGCGGAATCAAGATCAATCTGATAGACACACCTGGATTTCATATGTTTGTGCATGAGACGCGTGCGGCGATGCTCCCGGTGGAGATGGCGCTGGTGGTGGTGAATGCGCAGACTGGGGCTGAGGCGGTCACAGACCGGGTTTGGAAGTACGCTGCCGAGGTGACGTTGCCGCGTGTGATCGCTATCAACCAGGTGGACCATCCGAAGGCTGATAGCCGAATGGGTCGACAGAAGATGATTGAACAGCTGCAGGAGAAGTGGGGCCGGCAGGTGGTGCCGGTGCAGCTTCCGATTGTCGATCAACATGGATTCCACGGCGTGGTGGACCTGGTGACGATGAAGGCGTTTCTTTACAAGCCGGATGGGGATGGGCGCGGTGAGGTTGGTGCGATTCCCGAGGCTGTGAAGGCGGATGCTAAGGCCGCGCATGAGGCGCTGGTGGAACTTGTCGCGGAGGGGAAGGATGAGCTGATGGAGGAGTTTTTCCGTGAGGGAACGATTCCTGAGGAGCATCTGATCGTGGCGCTGCATGAGGCGATTCGTGAGGACAGGATCTTTCCGGTGTTGTATGTGAGCGGGTTGAGGAATGTTGGGACGGACCATCTCCTGGATTTTCTGAAGGTGTATGCGCCAGCGCCAACAGAGAGGGAGCCTGTGGCTACGCGGGGGATTTTGCACGCTGCTTCGACGGGTTCGAATGGCAGTGGGGCGAGTGTCGATCAGGATGAGATTGTGATGCGTAAGGTGGATGATAAGGAACCGCTGGCGCTCTATGTGTACAAGACGATGACAGATCCGTTTGCAGGGAGGATCTCGTTCTTCAAAGTTGTAAGTGGCATGATGACGACTGATAAGACGGTGCAGAACTTTACACGACATGAGCCGGAGAGGTTGGCGCATCTGTCGATCATGCAGGGGCGGAAGGCGGTTGAGGTTACGGAGCTGCATGCGGGGGATATTGGAGCGGTGGCGAAGCTGCGCGTGACCTTGACGGGTGACACATTGGGCGATAAGGCTCATGAGGTTTATCTGGAGCCGGTCCCAATGCCAGAGCCGGCGATGACGTATGCGATTGAGCCGAAGTCGCGCGCAGATGAGGACAAGCTTGGGCCTGCGCTGCATAAGGTGATGGAAGAGGATCCGATGGTGAAGTTTTTCCGCGATCCGCAGACGAATGAGTTTCTTGTCGCGGGTGCGGGGCAACAGCACATTGAGGCTGTTGTTTCGAAGCTCAAGCGGCGATATCACACTGATGTGACCTTGAAAGCGCCGAAGATACCTTACCGCGAGACCGTGATGGGCCGTGCTGAGGCGCAGGGGCGATACAAGAAACAGACAGGCGGGCATGGGCAATATGGCGATTGCAAAGTTCGTATGGAGGCGATGCCGCGAGGCAGTGGAGTAGTTTTTGGGAACGAGATATTTGGAGGAGCGATTCCGCGGCAGTATGTTCCTGCAGTGGAGAAGGGCGTTCGGGAGTCGGCAGCGCGCGGATATTTGGCAGGGTATCCTGTGGTGGATTTGAAGGTGACCGTGTTTGATGGCAGCTACCATGACGTGGACTCGAGCGAGATGTCGTTCAAGATGGCGGCGCGGCTGGCGTTTCGTAAATGCATGGAGCAGGCGAAGCCGGTGTTGCTGGAGCCAGTGATGCGGGTGGAGATTGAAGCGCCGGATGATTTTGCTGGGGCCTTGCTGGGCGATCTTAATGGACGACGGGGACGGGTGCAGGGAATGGAGAGCGGCGGCGCTGGGACTACTGTGCGGGCTGAGGTTCCGATGGCGGAGATGTTGAGCTATGGGCCGACGCTGACCTCGATCACGCAGGGGAGGGGCAGTTTTCGGATGGAGATGGATCACTACGAGGTGGTGCCCGCATTGCTGGCGCAGAAAATTCTGGCGAGCGCCAAGCAGCCGGCTCATGATGATGCAGAAGAGTAATTAGCTGACGTCGAGCTGACCAGGTACTACTATAAAGATTCGATGAATTTGTCGGATCGGGTTCTATGAGTGCGAGTGCAGCCAGTGCGTTGGATTTCTCCGGGTCAGAGCGGCCGGGGACTGCCGGGTGGAGACGACGGACGCTGCTTGATTTGATCGTGGGTTATGGATTGATCCTAGTAGTGATCTGGACGCCTGCACCGCTGCGGACCGTGCTTTATTTCGTTACGTTGGGGTGGATCGGATACGCGACGTGGAGGTCGTTTAGCGGCTGGGACGCGATGGGTGTGCGGATCGCGGGTTTTTTTCGTTCTATGTGGGTGGTGGGAGTCGCGGTTTGTCTTGCGGTGTGTGCTGTTCTGTTTGCAATGCGGGAGCAGACGCTGCATGGGCCTCATAGCGTATGGCGGCTGGCGCAGGGCTTTTGGGGCTACGCGGTGTGGTCTTTCTTTCAGCAGTTTTTGTTGAATGATTTTGTGCTGAGGCGCCTGTTGAAGCTGACGAATGACCGGCGCGTCGCGGTGGTGGGGGCGGCGGGATTGTTTGCCCTGGCGCATCTGCCGAACCCGGTGCTGACGGTGCTGACGTTAGTGTGGGGTTTGCTGGCGTGCCTTATTTTTTTGCGCTATCGCAATTTGTTTACGCTGGGGATGGCGCATGCGGTGCTTGGGATCTGCGTTGCGGTTACTTTACCGGCTTCGGTGCAGCACAATATGCGGGTCGGGTTGGGTTATTTGAGATACAGGCCGCATGGGATGCATCATCATCTGAACCAGATGGACCATAGGGTGTCGACGGTGGTGTGGGTGATGGCCGAGGCTCCGACGCGACGGCCGTGACGCCAGGCTCTGCCGTAGAAGATGCCGGCGATGGCGGCTAGCAGGACGTAGCGCCAGTTGAAGTGGATGGCGCGCTTGTTGAAGTGGGACAGGCCAAAGAGTGCGCTGGCTAGCAGAAGAGATGGAGTGCGGCTGAAGCGGCGTTCAAGAAGGTTCTGCAGCCATCCACGAAAGAAAAGCTCTTCCGGGACTGCAATGAAGAAGTAGGTGAAGAGATAGGCTCCTGCGAGTTGCATGAGCCGCGGCCAATGGGCGTGGAAGTGCAGAAAGCCGAGACCGAGGCCCAGGGCTATCGCGATGGGGGTGTAGTAAGCCCATTCGCGCAGGCCGATGCGGAGGTCGCCTAGGCGTAGACGGAGATCGAAACCGACATCGTTTAACTCGCGGATGAATTGGAAGCCGTAGATGCCGGCGTTGAGCAGGATCATCTTGTTGAAGACGGCGAGATATGGAGGCCATGCTGGTTCGAACCAGCGCAGATCGACGGC
>Ga0302226_10002802_pt1 | contig 12203 bp, 10 predicted proteins | sample II_Palsa_E3_3_FD_193524 | JGI IMG/M metagenome (GOLD analysis project Ga0302226, IMG submission 193524) | Peat permafrost microbial communities from Stordalen Mire near Abisko, Sweden - II_Palsa_E3_3 | ecosystem: Environmental > Terrestrial > Soil > Palsa > Peat permafrost | place: Sweden...
GAGCACACCGGATCATCCGCAGACAGCTCTACGGTGGGAGGCGTGGCATCGAAGGTAGGTGCTTCGGTGCTACAGGCCGGGCGGGTGCGTCAACACCTGCCCGGCCACATCGGTTTTTGGACTTGCTCGCGATCAGAGCAGACCTACCGGCGGAAGCTTTGGGGCCGAACAGGACACGGCCAAGGGCGGTGTCGCCTGGCTTCGTTCTTGGCCACTACGCTAGCTCCGATGGCCGCGAAGAAGGACAAGCGCCGCATCAAGCAGGGTCGTCAGCGGCCCGGCGAGCCACAGCGGCTACCAGATCCACGAACACGTCTGAAAGATCTGTTCACGACGATGAAGGCGGTCACGTCGGCTGGCGACAGAGCAATCGCACAGACGCCAGCGGAAGGGAGCGAGCTGGTCAGATTCGACGCGGAAGTGCTGGTCCGTGGAGTAAACGCCGTCAAGTCGGCACGGCTACTACTGGAGAACGCACATTGGGAGTCGGCAGCTGGTCCGGTCCGCCAGCTTTTTGAGCTGTTGGTCAACGTAGAACACATCGCCGCGCAACCTGATCGTGAGGAGACAGTGTTCCGCTTTGCGAAGTTTGGGTTGCTGCAGATAGTGCGCAGCCAGCGCGTGATGCTTGACTATGAGCGGGCGACCGGTCGCCCTGTCGATCAGGGTCGTGCTGCCACGCTCGACGGCCTTCTTGAGCATGGGTTCCCCGAGTTCCGAAAAGTGGATGCGAAAGGGCGCGTCGTCTGGTCAAGGAGCTGGTGTGGCAAGAACGTCAAGGCGTTGACACGGGGTTCGCGCAACGCTCTCCGACATGCTCAATACGAGCAGCTATTTGTGTTGTGGTCTGAGCAGGTGCACGCCGCGCCTGCGGCGCTCATGGGCGGTCTCTTTCCGTCTGACGCTACTGGCGACGTAGCGGATGTCGTCGCTCTCGATGATTTGCGTGTCGCGGAAACGGGGTCAATAGCCGTGACGCTGTTCGCCGAACTGTGGCGCGTACTACCGACGGTCGCGCCGCTCGACGATCACGTTCTCGGCGGGTGGGCGACAGCGCTTATACGGCAAGCCCAAACACTCGGCGCTCCCATGCCGGTAAGCGTGGACGGAGCCTCTGGCTCTTTTGCTGGCGACCGGTCACAAGGCCGTGATTGAGCATGGTGGGATCGGCTGCGTTGCCTAGGCTCCGCCTACTCGGGTCGTACGCTGGACACGATGGATCTGTTCGATTGGCTCTCGCTCGCTCGGCTGATACGCCCACGCCTGGTTGCGGTTGTCGTTGCGGTGGCGTTCGTTGCGTTCCCTCACGTCGCGGAGTTCGTGTTCTGGCGGGCTGTCCACGCACGTGCAGCACAGATCACCTCGGAGTTCAATCAAGCCCTGCGCCCGATGCTGGCTCATGCGCACCACCATACGCTCGCTACGCCAAGGGCCACCGCGCACAAATAGATGCACTGGAGGTCGGCCTGGCAATCTCTTTAGAGTTCAAAGATGCTTTCCAGCAGCGCCTCCTGATCCGGCCGAAGTCGGAGCCGAACTCGACGGGCTAGAGTCTTCGGTCGAATCGCCAAGTCGCCGAGCGGTACTCCCGGCTTGCGCAGTGCTCGGAGTTCAACTGACGTCTCCCAAGCCCAGCCGTCCAGTTCGGATACGTTAGGTTCGCCGATGACCTCCCATACCTCGCTTACCTCATATGAACCGTTCCAGTAGCCCCCTATGAGATCGCCAACCTCGTAGCTTGGCTTGCCCATCGGCTCGCCATGACGAGTTATCTTCGGCGAACCATCCGAGTTGAAACTCAGAGGCTCGAAAAAGATCCGCCGACCGCCGACCTCGGGGAGATCGGTAGGTGATTTGCGGGGAGAGAGCGCGTTGCCCTCACGGAATGTCTTAAGCCATACGGCCATATGTTCCCTTCCTCGTGGTCAGGGTTCGGACACCGCGTGGATGTCCCTTGTCCGCCATCGTAGCCCATGACTTGCCGGTTGGCATCATGGGAACGTGCGCAAGCTTCTCCCACCGACCCCCTCTAACAGCCCTCAGGCAATAGAACACGAGCTTGACCTGCTCGCGTCGGAGATCATCGTGCTCGTCGAGCCACAGGAGCTGCTGCGCAAGCCGAGGAACCGGAAGCAGGGAGCGCAATTCGCGTACAGGGAGGAGGTGTTCAAGGATGAAGCGCGCCGCCAGTCGGCAGAACTCGGACGCCGTATGCTCGCCGCACCGACGCCGGTTTCCGTCCAGCTTGAGATCCAAGTTCCAGAAGGTGGGCAGCAGCCGCTGATGCCGGGCGTGGTCAAGGCCTACATCGACGCGCTTGAGGGGATTGCGTACGACAACGATCGCCAGATTGAGCACCTCGTGGTGCACCGCCGTGGCCTCGACCACCCGATGATGGACGGTTACGAGCCCGAAGGCGGTGGCCGGAAGGGCCAGGTGTACATCGAGATCAAACCGCTGGAGGCATATACGCGACTGTACGACCGCACCTTCCGCCGCTTGATCTTCCGTGGCCACGCCCGGTCGCCGTTCCGAAACAATTGGGGCATCCGGGACGAGACAAAGCTGCTGAAGCTCAAAACAAAGCGCAGCGCCATGTCCGATGGACCCGGCGCTCAAGCCACCGACGACCTGATCGCCTTGCATGAGGAGGAGCGGCTGACGTCGGGGACGTTCGCCGATATCGACCGGCCCGGACCGCTCTCCGACGACATGCGTCGGGCGTTCCAGCTTCTTCCCGCGCACAACCTGCACTCGGCTTTGCGCGGCGTCAGTGGCTCCCGGCTGATGCTTCCTCTACGCGGGATGGGCAAGGGCACTAGCTCCGCGTGGGAGAGCGAGGTTGAGCGGCGGGTCGAGCGGCATCGCCGACACTTCCTCATGGCGCGCGCGCCGCTGCATAGCTGGGTGGCGCTCGACATCGCCGTCCGAGGCGAAACGACCGACGGCATGGATCTCGACAACCTCGCGCGACTGATCACCAAACGCTTCGAGAAAGCCTTCTGCGTGCGTGACGGTACGGTGGCCTCGTACCGGGTCTACCGGGCGGTTGGGTCGCCCGAGGGAATACAAGTACGTGTGATGAGCGATACCCGAATGCTGGGCTTGGAGATCGCGCTCGGGGAATCGCGGGGCCGGATGGTCGATGCCATCTACGGCGGCCAGCAGCCCAGCGGAAAAGCCCGAGCCTAGCCCCAGCGATCCAACGGTAGCGTCGCCGGAAAGCCAGCCGGCCGCTGCTCCTAAAGCGCCTGCTTGACCTTTGCTTGATCTCTGCCGTAGCCCGTCGCTGGCGCCAGTCTCAAAACCTGCCGATTAGCAGGCAGTTCTCAAGTGGAGCCAGCCGGGATCGAACCGGCGACCTCCTGCTTGCAAAGCAGGCGCTCTCCCAGCTGAGCTATGGCCCCTGGGAGGCCCAATATACCGTCGTGGAGCTGCAGCTTCCGGCCGCTCTACGCGGCAGCGCTGCGGGGCGCGGCGGGTGTCGGCAGGGCTTCGAGCAAGGTTCGAGGTAGGCGGGTGCTGGCGTCCCAGATCTCGATAGCGACGAGCGTATGAGTCGCACGGTCGTAGTCGCGTAGACCGCCAGGGACGCGCTCGCTGACGACATCGTCGGACTCGCCGGTCGGGAGCCAGGCAATGTCCGCCTCGGGGTCGTAGTAGGCATACATAGTCATTCGAGGTTACCGTGCCAGGTCCCCAGCGACTAGCCCACCTGCCACGCCGACACGATGCGCGCTGTCGTCTCATCATTCCGGGCGGGATGGTGTATACGGCTTCAAAACGGACCCCGCCGGCGGTGAGGCCCTCGATGAGCCAGTCGGCCTGCCCATCGTTGACCTGCCGTCCGCGGTGTCCGTCGCGGATCGCATGCTCGACATCAGATCGCGTCAGATGTCGTTGGTCAAGCCGAAGCAGGGCGTGATCGGTCCAGGCGAAGCACTCGATGACCACCGCCCGAGTCTACGTGTCGGGCTGAACCATCTCGTGAGCTAATCCCCCAACGCGAGATGAACCTCGCCGGCATCAAGCGTGGTGTGTCCGCCACCGGCGAGCTCGACGATCAGACGCCCGCTGCCTTCGACGCCATCGGCGCGCCCCCGACCCCCGGCCCACGAGATCTCCCGTTCGCACAGCGCGTCGCGCGCACGCCACGCGTCGAGGACCTCGGCCGGTGGCTCCCCGAGACGCCGCTGGAGCGCCGCGAGCAGCCGCGCCAGCAGCGGCTCGATCTCCTCGTTCGAAAGCCCCAGGCTGGCGGCGGTGCCGCGCAGCTCGACCGGCAGTTCCTCCACCCGCACCGCGACATTGAGGCCGATGCCGACCACGGCCCAACCCTCCTGCGGGCGGCCCTCGATCAGGATCCCAGCCAGCTTTGCCAAACGCCCGCCGCGCACGAACACGACATCGTTGGGCCACTTCACACGGGCGTCGTCCCCGGCCACGTCGCACACCGCGACCGCGGCAATCAGCGGCAACAGTGGAGGAGGGTTCCGCAGGATCAGCGACATCAACAGCGCGCTGCCCGCCGGGGCGCTCCAGCGGCGGCCCTGGCGTCCGCGGCCCGCGGTCTGCTCGGCGGCGGTTACGAGCGTGCCGCGAGGGGCTCCCGCCAGTGCGAGTGCGCGGGCGCGCTCGTTGGTCGAATCGGTGCTGCGCAGATGCAAGCGGGGATGGCCGAGCGGCGCGCTCTCACTCATTGCGTGAGGCGGCATCCGCGAGCAGCGCTGCCACTAGGCCGTCGATGTCGTGATCCGCGGCCTCAACATCGGGCTCCATGCTGTGCTCGCGCAGCGTCGCGCTGGTGACGGGGCCGATCGAGACGATGCGCGTGGTCGGCGACAGGTCTGCGCGACCGCCGGCGGCCTCCAGGAAGAAACGCACGGTCGAGGACGAGGTGAAGGTGATGTAGTCGGCCGCCCTGGCCGCGGCGAGCGCCGGCGGGGAGAGCGGCTCGGCGACGGTTTCGTACAGCTCCAGTACGTGTACGTCGCGGGCCTCGCGCGCCCGGGCGACCAGCGCGTGGCGGATCGGCAGCTCGGCGAGCGCCTCCACCAGCGACTCGGCGACGTAGCGCTCGGGGACGATGTCCGCGGTGATGCCGTGCTCGGCAAGCGCCCGTGCGGTGCCGGGCCCGATCGCCGCGACGCGCGCACCGGCCAATGCACGCGCATCCGTGGGATGGAGGTCGGATTGGGCGAGGCGCTCAAACAGATGGGCGACGCCGTTGGGGCTGGTGAGGCAGATCAGGTCGTACGGAGAGAGGTCGAGTGGTGCTGGCGGGTCGAGAGGGGCGACTGACGGCGGGCTCGGAGCGGATTGGTTGGGCTCTGAAAAGAGTGCATTGTCACCGAGCCGCAGGGGGGTGGAGCAGAGCGGTTGGATGCGGATCACCGGCGCTTGCGCCACCTCAGCGCCGAGCTCTCGCAGCCGCCGGGCGAGCTCGCTGGTTTGGGCGCGGGCGCGAGTGACCGCCACGGTGCGCCCGCTCAGCGGCAGCGGCGCGCGCCAGGCGAGCTGACCAGCGAGCCCGGCGACAGCGCCCACCACGGTGATCGAGGGTGCCCTGACGCCCTCCGCTCGCGCCCGCTCCGCGATCGTGGCGAGCGTGCCGGTGACGGTGCGCTGGTGGGGCAGCGTGCCCCGTTCGACGATCGCCGCGGGCTCGGAGGCGGGTCGCCCTGCGGCGATCAGGGAGGCGGCGATGTGCGGCAGCTGACGCACACCCATGTAGAAGACGAGCGTCCCTGGGAAGGCCGCGAGCGCGGGCCAGTCGATCGCCGTCTCCTCCTTGTCGGGGTCCTCGTGCCCGGTGATCAGCGCCACCGCGCTGGCGAGCCCGCGGTGGGTGACGGGGATGCCCGCGTAGGCGGTGGCGGCAACGCCCGCGGTGATCCCGGGCACGACCTCGAAGGGGATGCCCTCGGCGCGCAGCGCGAGTGCCTCCTCGCCGCCGCGACCGAACACAAACGGGTCGCCGCCCTTCAGCCGCACCACCACCTTGCCCGCTTGCGCTCGCTCCACCATCAGCGCCTCTGTCTGCTCCTGCGGCACCGACTCTCCCCCTCCCTCCTTGCCGACGAACAGCAGCTCGGCGTCCGCGCGGGCGCCCTCCAGCGCCTCGGTGGGGATCAGGCGGTCGTAGAGGATCGTGTCGGCCTGCGCGATCAGCTCCAGCGCGCGCGCCGTCAACAGGCCGGGGTCACCGGGGCCGGCGCCGACGAGGAAGACGCGCCCGTTCACCTACCACCGTCATCGGGTTCGCCGTCGAGGTACGCTTGCACGGGCGCCACGCTAGTACAAGTCCTACCGGCGTTGCCTCCAACGCCCAGTGAGGCGCATGATCGGCCGACTGAAAGGTGTGACGGCATGGGCGTATGGCGACGGACGGCAGTCGGCGTCCCGATCGGGACTTTGATGCTCGGGCTGGCGCTGTTGACCGGCGCCGGGCCAGTACGTGCCGGCGGTTTGATCACTGGTGCCCCGCCTGCGCGTGCCGGCGGTGTGGTCGCCGGCGACGGCGAAGCGAGCGCCTTGCAGGCAGAGGAAGTGGCGCAGCGCACCGATCCAGCGGTGCTCGTCCCCTCGTCTTCGGCGAGCCTCGAAGGCCAGCCAGTGCAGCCGGCGATCGGCGACGGTGGCGAAGAACTCTCCGCCACGGGCGCCCTAACAAGCTCCACGATCTCCAAGGAAGCCGCAGGGGAATTTGCGGTCAACACGCGGGACGGCGAACTGAGCTTCACACCGCTGGATACCACGCCGACGGCGAGCACGCCGACCGTTCTCGACAGCGCCGCGGCGCTGTTCGTCGGCACCTGGCCGGCGGCCGACGCGATCGTCCGCCCCGACGCGCTCGGGGTCACGACGATCGTGCAACTGCGCTCCTCCGAAGCCCCCACCACGTTCTCCTGGGAAGTCGGCCTGGGCCCCGACCAGCACCTGCAGCAACTTGCCGATGGAAGCGTCGCGGTCGTCGCGGGCCCCGATGGGCGGCCCTGGGAAGGCCCGCTGGGCAACGCCTTGGAAGCGCTGACGTCCCCGACCGCCTCGGCTCAATCGATCCCCGGCGAGCCCCGGCCCCAAGAAACTCAGACCCAGTACGCCGCGGCTACGAACTCGCTGGCGGCGGCGGAACAGCAGACGGGCGGCACGACACTGATGGTGGTCGAGCCGCCAATGGCCGCCGACGCCCGCGGCAGCAGTGTGCCCGCGTCGCTAAGCGTCGTTGGGAGTACGATCACGGTGAGCGTGTCGCCGGCGCCCACCACGGTCTTCCCGGTCGAGGTGGCGGCAACGGTCGCCGCGCCGAGCAACCGAGCCAGCGCGGCTCGCCCCCAGGACCTCCGTTACGGACTGTCCGACCAGCGTGCCGCGGCCTTCGGCCCGGTCTTCGATCGGCGGCTGCTCGAAGGGCCGCTGCACATCCGCGTCGCGCGGCTGGTGCTCCCTTACGAAGCTGTCCTCGCGTCGACGGAAAAACGGGAAGAGAAAGAGAAGGCAGAAAAAAAGCTCGAATTCACGCAGGGCGAAGCGTTGACCATGTGGCTGCGGAAAGTCCAGGAAGTGAACGCCAACGGAGAACACCTCCAGCCATACATCACCCTGTGGTCGAAGGGTTGCCTGGATCGGACAGCCTGCCGGGCGCCGCCGATCAAGAGGTACCGGGAAGCTGTCCGCGTACTCATCAAAGACCACATAAACGCCGCGGCGGGCCTGCCGGCGGTGAGGCTATGGGGAGCTTGGAATGAGCCGGATGGAGGCAGAGCCTCGCTCTCTGCGGCGCAGGCTGGGGTGCTGTGGCGGGTGGCCAACGCGGTGATGATCGAACTCCACTGCGGCTGCACGATGGTTGCCGGCGAATTTGCCGAATTCGGGCCATATGCGTCGCGTTACAAGGAATTCATGGTGAAGCACCGGCTCAAGCCGCGAGTATGGGGTCTGCACGACTACCGCGACCTCGTTCCCGGATCGACCAGTGAACTGGCAAAATACGAAAACCGTGACGCGGAGGAGTTTGCGAAGCTGACAAACACGGGCTTGGGTAAGCCCAGAATCTGGCTGAGCGAGCAGGGCGTGGAGCTGGATAACGGTTTCACGCCCACGCCGCTCGACGGCAATCCCGAATCGCAGCGTATCTCGGCGGAAGACTTCCTACGCCTCGCGGACGTATCGAGGCGTGTGGAACTCGTCGACTACTACATGTATGGCGCCCCAGACCCCAGCGGAGAGCATCCGCGCCCCGAAAACGAAGCGGTTTTCGACAGCGCGCTGGTGAACGACAACAGCGAACCCTCCCCCGCCTACTGTGTGGTGGCGTTTACGGCTCACTGGTGTCCGCCGATCGTGATCGCCGACTCTGCTGCCTGGCGCAGCAGCTCTCCGGCGCCGGCGCTGAGGAGCCTCTCCGCCACGCGGCGACCGAGCGCCTCGGGGTCGTAGAAGCCCCCTAGCAGCTCGTCGCCGACCCAGGCGGAGCCGTCGGGGAGCCCGACCCAGGCGCGCAGGAGCAGGCAGCCGCAGCCGTAATCGTGGGCGTGCGCACCGAGCGGCGTATTGCAGCTTGCCTCGAGCGCGTGTGCCACGGCGCGCTCGGCCTGCAGGCAGGCGAACGTCTTGGTGTCGGTGATCGCCTGCGCCGCCGCGCGCGCGGCCTCGTCGTCGGCGCGTCCCTCCAGCGCCAGAGTTCCCTGGCCGGGGGAGGGGACGAAGCGGGCGGGGTCGAGCACCGCGGCGATCTCGGCCTCGCGTTCGAGGCGCTGCAGGCCGGCGCGGGCAAGTACGAGCGCGTCAAAGCCGCCCTCGCCGAGCTTGCGCAGGCGCGTGTCGACATTGCCGCGCACCGCGACCACCTCCAGGTCCTCGCGCGCGGCTCGCAGCTGCGCGGCGCGGCGGATGCTGCTCGTCCCCACCCGCACGCCCGGGGGCAGGCTGTCCAGGCCGGCCGGTTGGTTGGCGTCCGAAAAGAAAGACATCGCACGCGCGGCGCACAGCACATCCTCGGCCGCCGCGCGGGCCGGTGCACCCAGCAGAGCCAAGCCGTCGGCCAGCTCTCCCGGCACATCCTTGGCGGAGTGCACCGCAAGGTCGATCTCGCCGGCGCTCAGCGCGCGCTCCAACTCATTCACCCAGCGGGACTTGTCGCCTCCAGCCGGAAGTCCCTCGTCCACGGGGTGGCGGTTCCCGGAACCGGCCTCTTCGGTGGCCGAGTCCCGGTCCCCGGCGGTTGCGATCGTGACCAGCTCGACCGGGGTGGCCGCGCCGGCGGGAGATGCGGCAAGGTGGGCCTCCACCAGCCCGGCGACCAGCCGCGCCTGCGCGAGCGCGAGGGCGCTGCCACGCGTTCCGATCCGCACGAGCCCCTCCCAGTTCCTTTTTCCGCTGCCTACGTGCCCTTGCGCCGGCGCCGCTGCAGGTCGTGCACCTCGGCGAGCTCGGAGCCCTGGTCGCCGCCACCCGCGGAGGCGTCCTCCCCGGAGGCCTTACCCTCGCCGTCCTCCTGCAGCGCGAACAGCTCGCGCACCAGCTGCAGCGAGGCGTGGGAGCGGGTCTCCGAGAGGCTGCGCAGGCGGATCGTGGGCTCGTGCAGGATGCGGTTGGCGATGGAGCGGGCAAGGGCCTCCACGCGCACGAGGTCGCGGGGCGAGGCGGACTCCCAGCGGCCGTCGTTCTCCGCCAGCACCTGCGCGACGATCGCATCGCCGTGCTCGCGCAGCGCGCTTACGGTCGGCAGGGCATCGAGCTGGCCGAGCCAGCCGGCGAAGCGCCGTATCTCCTCCTCGACGATCTGTTCGGCCCGCGGCACCTCGCTCGCGCGGGTGTCGAGGTTGCGCGCGACCACCTGCTGGAGGTCGTCGATGTCGTACAGCGTCACGCCCTCCAGCTCGCCGCAGCGGGGGTCGATGTCGCGCGGTACGGCGATGTCGATCAGCAGCAGCTGCCGTCCCTCGCGCTGGTCGAGCACCTGCGCCAGCTCGTCGCGTCCGACGATCGGGTGCGGCGAGGAGGTGGAGGAGACAACGATGTCGGCGCTCGTCAGCTGCTCCGGCAGCCCATCGAGGCCGACGACCGAGCCGCCGAAGCGCTGCGCGAGGCTGCGCGCGCGGTCGGCGTGACGGTTGGCGACGAAGATCGTGCCGGCTCCTCGGTCGGCCAGTGCCCGCGCCGTCAGCTCGCTGGTTTCGCCGGCCCCGAGGATCACCACGTGGCGCTCGCGAAGGTCACCGAGCAGCTCGACGGCGAGCCCCACCGCGGCGGAGGGGACGCTCACGTGGCTGGAGCCGATGCTGGTCTCCGAGCGCACCCGCTTGCCCGCCGTCAGTGCGGCGCTCCACAGGCGGTTGGAGAGCGGCCCGGTGCAGCGGGCCTGCAGCGCCGCCTCGAAGGCGCGCTTGACTTGACCCTGGATCTCGGCCTCGCCGACGATCATCGATTCGAGGCCCGCGGTCACGCGGTAGAGGTGTCGCGCGGCGTCGCAGTTACGCGGCGAGTAGATCTCCCCCGCCAGCTCGGCGCGGCCGATCGCGGCGTGGTCGGCAAGCATCCCCAGCGCGTCGTCCTGCGCGTGAACTGGATCCCCGCCCGCCCCGCCGACGACGAGGTAGAGCTCCGTGCGGTTGCAGGTGCACAGCACCACCGCCTCGCGCACCTCCGCGGTAGCGATCAGCCGCTCGGCGAGCGCTACCGCGCCCGGCTCGGTGAACGCCAGGCGCTCGCGCAACGCCACCGGGGCGGTCTTGTGCGAGATGCCGAGCGCCAGCAGTTCGCTCATGCGGGGGTGGACTCCGCGTGGACGGGATCGAGCGCCTCGGCCTCCAACTCGCCTGAGCGCGCGGCGGATGGATCCTTGGCAACCGGCGGGCGCTCGGTGAGCTCCAGCAGCTCCCCCAGCTGGCGCTCGATGCGGCCGAGGCGGACCGCCATGACCGCGACGTAGATCAGCACCAGCAGGAACAGCACGATGTAGGCACCGGCGACGTACTTGCCGGCGGTATGCAGCGGCAGCGCGGGCGTCTCCCCGAGCAACCTCAGGGTCATGCGCTCGATCCTCCGATCGACCGCGCAGTGGCTGCGGTGGAGGGGTGGAAGTCCGAAGCCGCTCGGCGCAACGGCTCGGGCGAGGGGGCGGCGCTGCGCGGCCGGCGCGCGGGCGTCTCCGCCTCCTCCGTCAGTCGCCGCCGCAGCGCCCGCAGCTGCCCGCGGGCGTGCTTGGCGGTGAGCTCGTACTTGCAGAGTGTGGCGAACAGCAGCACCATCGCCAGCAGCGACACCAGCAGCGTGAGTGCCATCGAGCCCGGCAGGTTGGAGGTGCTGGAGAAGACGCGCGGGTGCACGTAGGCGGTCGAGAGGTTGACAGCCATGTAGTTGAGCGGCACGAACGCCCCCGCGGTGATCGCGAACACCGAGGCGTAGCGCGCCTGACGCTCGGGGTCTTCGATCGCAAAGCGCATCGGTTGGTAGGTGGCGTACAGCAGGAAGATGATCAGGAACGACACCAGTGTGGGCTCGCTCCAGACCCACCAGTGCCCCCACGAGCCCTTCGCCCAGATCGAGCCGGTGATCAGCGTGCCGACGGCGAAGATCAGGCTCATGTGGATCACCACATAGGAGCGCATGTCCCAGCGCGAGTCGCGCGTGCGCAGGTGCTGGATCGCGAGCAGCCCGCCGAGCACGAAGCCGCACAGCGCGACGATCGCGAGGGGGACGTGCACGTAGAAGATCTTCTGCAGGAAGCCCTGTTCGGCTTCGAGGGGTGCGTAGAAGAACACCAGCCCGAGCCCGAGCGCCATCGCGGCGACGGTGGCGATGCTGAGCGTGCGCAACCCCTGTCCGTAGAGCGGGTGACTGGTATGGCCGCGGGCTGTGGAGGGGCTGGCGGTGATGGCTCTAGTCCTTAAACGAAGGTCGAAAGAAGCGCGGGCGGAGGGGTTGCAATGGGTCTAGTCCTCCAGAAGAAAGTCGAACACGGCGTAGGCGATCAGCCCGAAGACCAGATCATAGAGCGCGAGCATCAACGGCCAGCGCAGTGACGGCTCGGTTTGATGGGTCAGCGTCAACAGCGGCGCGGTGGCGCGCGCCGCGCCGAGCACCACCGGCACCAACAGCGGCAGCGCCAGCAGCGGCCCGAGCAGGTCGCGCGCGCGGGTGCGTACGGCGATCGCGGCCACCAGCGTGCCGATCAGCGCGATGCCGAGATCCCCCAGTGC
>Ga0302226_10002805_pt1 | contig 12193 bp, 9 predicted proteins | sample II_Palsa_E3_3_FD_193524 | JGI IMG/M metagenome (GOLD analysis project Ga0302226, IMG submission 193524) | Peat permafrost microbial communities from Stordalen Mire near Abisko, Sweden - II_Palsa_E3_3 | ecosystem: Environmental > Terrestrial > Soil > Palsa > Peat permafrost | place: Sweden...
ATACGCCGCCATCGTCCCGATCGACAATCAGGGCACGCACTTTGGGGTCATCGGAATCGACACTGATCTTGCCGTCATCCGATTCCAGCGTCACGGGTCCGCCAGTCACCAGCGTCAGATGCGCCTCTTCGCCATCGCTCAGGTTGAAGACAAAGTGATCCTTGTCCACCTTCAGACCGTCCACGCCCGGCACTTTATGCGGCTTGCCGGGTATTGCCGGTATCTTTGGTATCTCGGGCGTATCACTACGAGCGTGCCCGTCATCCTCGATCAAGCCGATCAATTTAGATGCCCCCATATGGCCGTTAACCGCGAAGCTGCCGTTATCATGGAGACTGAATTGCGGCCAGTTGAACAGTTTGTTGCCGCCCGCGGCGATCACCATCACCACCCCGGCCACCATAAACGCCACCGACACCATATACCCGGCCGTGAGTAACATCAGGTACACCATGAATGGGAAGAACAAGAAAAAATTCATGACGCCCAAACCGGCCACCGAAATCACTACGCGCATCAGATTGCTAAACGAACGGTGACTTTCCCATTGGCGGTAACTAGCTTGCGCCTTGAGCTCACGCGCCAATTTGGCCGGATCGCCCAGTGCCGCAATCACCTCTTCTTCATTCCGGCCGGCCGCGACCGCATCGCTGATGTACTCGCGATAGTCGGCAACAATCTCGTCGACTTCCTTTTTTGGCAAACTCGTCAGCCCCTGACGCAGCGTCTGCATAAATTGCTCTTGTTTCATTCCGTCTCTCCAACTTGCGTTTTTGCTTTTATCGATGTCAGAACCCGGCTTACCTCGCTCACGAATTCGTTCCACTCGGTTTGCATTTCAGCCAGGCTTACCCGGCCTTGCGAGGTCAGCGAGTAATACTTGCGCGACGGTCCGGATGCCGACTCGACCAAATACGTCGACACCCAGGATTCGGCCTGCAAACGGCGCATCAGGGGGTAAATCGTCCCTTCACTAATATCCATGGTCTTGGACAAGGTCGAGACCAGCTCGTAGGCGTAACTATCGCCACTGGCCAAGACTGCCAATACACACATATCGAGGGTGCCCTTTTTTAACTGCGTTTTCATAAATTCCTCGCGCTCGCTATCCATCGATCAGTTCATTGCACGGTACCTTGCAATGCACGACTAGCGCTTCAATTAAGCCAAATTTTTTACATGACTGAACAATAGCAGCCGGTAGTGTGCATTGCAAGGTATCTTTTATAGCAACTCATGAAATTGTCTGAAAAATGGTCGAAATGCGGCAATCGATCGATTTTTACCCCATGCAAATCCGGCAAAAGGGCTAGGCAGAACAATAGAACCAGTACCACACCAATTAATACCAGTCATATGACACAACTGGTATTAAGGGTAAATACCGGTCCATACCAAATCTCCGACCACACCGAAAAAATTACACAAACCATTGTTTTAACTAACAAAAATACGTTCAACCCGCAATCCAATCGAAACCAATGTATGGTCTTACTTTGGTAATATAATGGTCCTAACAGAAGGATGAAAAACGGAGACTTAATGGACACCCGCTGGCAATCGCTCAAACCCGATGCGACGAAGGACACTCCGCTCTACTTGCAACTGGCGCGCAATTTGACCTCCGCGATCCACGGTGGCATGTGGCTGGCCGGCGAGGCCTTGCCGTCGGAGCGAGTACTTTCGGAAGCCTTGGGCGTGTCCCGGGTGACCGCACGCACAGCGGTAGGTCTGTTGGTCGAACAAGGGCTGATCCGGCGCTCGCAGGGAGCCGGCAGTTTTATTACGCCGCGCCTCGAGGACCCTTTATCGCGCCTGGCAGGTTTTAGCGAAACCCAGCGGCGCCGTGGCTTCACCCCGGACTCGCGCTGGCTGTCGCGCCAAATCGTGCAGGCGAATCGCGAAGAAGTCATGCAACTGGGCTTATCGCCCGCCGCGGCTGTTGTCCGGCTATGCCGCTTGCGCTTGGTCGACGGCACGGTAATGGCAGTCGAAAACTCGACCCTGCCGGCTGAACTGATTCCGCATCCGGAAGAAATCGGCGAGTCGCTGTATAGCTATCTTGAACATCAAGGCTTGACGTTGGTACGGGCGCTGCAGCATTTTCGCGCGGTCAATGCGAGCGACGAAATCGCCCAGCAAATGAGCATAGAACCCAATACCGCCCTGCTACTGGTAACGCGTATCGCCTATACCGCAGATCAACGCGCCATCGAACTGACGGATACGTATTGTCGGAACGATTTCTATGACTTCGTTGCAGAGCTCCGTAAATAAATGCGCCACACCCTAGACGGCAACATTCTGACAAGCGACGGCTGGATCCGTGGCCGGCTTGAGACCAGCCACGGTCGCATCACCCAGATAAGTGGCGATCCGGTCGATCCGACGCAGAACGACGCGCCGTATATCATGCCGGGCTTTATCGATTTGCACGTGCATGGCGGCGGCGGCGCTGACGTTATGGATGGCGGCAACTCGGTCGAAACCATGACCCGGCTGCACGCCCGCTACGGGACGACCAGCCTGCTTGCAACCACCATGACTGCGCCGCATGACGAACTGGTGGAAATTCTGACCGGCCTTGGGCAGGCAGCCCAAACACGCGCCGCCGGTGGCGCACGGATGTTGGGCGTGCATCTTGAAGGCCCGTATATCAACCCGCATAAACTCGGCGCGCAACCTGACGCAACCGCACTCGCCATCCTGGATGAAGTGCTGCTGTACTTGTCGCTCGCGCCGATTCGCGTGGTCACCTTGGCCCCTGAGATGTACGGCCACGTGGCAATTATTCAGGCCCTCGCCGCGCGCAATATTCGCGTGCAACTCGGCCATACACTCGGTTCCTACGACGACGCCGTGAATGCCATGAAACACGGCGCGTGCGGCTTTACGCATTTATTCAATGCCATGTCGCCCCTGCATCATCGCGATCCCGGCATGGTGGGAGCCGCGCTCGCGCATGCCGCCTATGCCGAGATCATCCCCGACCTAAAACACGTGCATCCCGGAGCCATTCGAGCCGCCATACGTGCCATTCCAAGGCTTTACGTGGTTACCGACAGTACGGCTGCGGCAGGCATGCCCGATGGCGAGTATCACCTGGGTAGCCAGAAAGTCACTAAATGTTTGGGTGGGGTTCGCTTGGCCGACGGTACGCTGGCCGGCAGCACTCTGACGATGGATCAGGCTCTGCGCAACTTGGTTTCCTTGGGACTACCCATTGCCGATGTCTCGAACCGGCTATCGCGCTTTGCCGCCGATTATCTGGGCATCCATGATCGCGGCCGCATCGCGCGCAATGCCTGGGCCGATATCGTCGTGTTCGATCGGGAACTGCAACTGACGGAAACTTATATCGAAGGAGAAGCACTTGTCGAATATGCTTAAAGAGGCGCTGTCGTCGCCGGACGTGGTCGCGGCTCAATTAACCGATAACGCCCAGCTTGCCGCGCTTGCGGAGAAACTGGCGCGGCGCCGTCCTCATGTGGCCCTGACGGTCGCCCGCGGCAGCTCGGATCACGCCGCCAGTTATTTCGCGAGTCTGGCGATGAGCCGGCTTGGCGTACCGGTCGCTTCCTTGCCGATGTCGGTAGCCACCTTGCAGCAAGCGCCTTTGAAGGTCGACGGCCAACTGGCTTTGGCTTTTTCGCAATCGGGCCGCAGCCCCGATCTGGTCGACACCATGAAGGCATTGCACGCAGCCGGCGCGGTCACCGCATCTTTCGTGAATGTCCCCGACTCGCCGCTCGCGGCAGCTTGCGCATGGAATTTCCCTTTGCTTGCAGGCCCCGAACTCAGTGTCGCCGCCACCAAAAGCTATATCGCCATGCTCTCGCTGTCGGCGCAGCTGGTAGCGCTCTGGCAAGGCGACGACACCCTGTCGCATGCGCTCAATCAATTACCCCAGGCATTGCGCCAAGCCGGCCGGCTCGATTGGTCGCCCGCCATTGAGCAACTGCGCGACGTGAAACGCATGCTGGTGATCGGCCGTGGTGCGGGCTTGGCTATCGCACAGGAAGCCGCGCTCAAACTTAAGGAAACTTCGGGCATCCAGGCTGAGGCATTTTCCAGTGCAGAGGTCCGGCATGGCCCGATGGAATTGATCGATCAAGACTATCCCTTGCTGGTTTTTGCACCACGCGGCCCGGAACAGGCAGGTTTGATTCAACTCGCGCGCGATATGCAAGACCGTGGCGCACGCGTCCTGTTGGCTGCACCGGCAGGCGTCGAAAATGCCACGCTGCCGCTCTGCAATACCGCGGACCCGGCATTAGATCCGATTGCCGCGATCTCTACCTTCTATGTGATGGCCGCAGGTCTGGCTGCCGCCCGCGGGCGCGATCCGGATACGCCGCGCCACCTGAGCAAAATTACCGAAACCCATTGATTCGATATTGAGTCCTGACTATTTACCTATTGACTCAGATAGGCTGCGCTGGAGCTTCTGAATGACTAGTTCAAATAACGATCTTGCCTTGCTGGCGCCGTTTAGCGGCCCGATGGTGCCATTGGCCGAAGTACCGGACCCGGTTTTTTCCAGCGCCATGTTTGGCGACGGCATCGGTATCGACCCGCTCGCCGGACAGTTGGTCGCACCCTGCGACGGTACGATCAGCCACTTGGCCCGTACCTCGCATGCGGTCACGCTGACCAGCCACAACGGCGCACAAATTCTATTGCACATCGGCATCGATACGGTGGAATTGAAAGGCCAGGGTTTTACGGCCAAAGTAAAACATGGAGACAAAGTGCATGCCGGCGATGTGTTGATTGAATTCGATCTTGACTACGTTGCCAGACATGCACGCAGCCTGGTATCGGTGATCGCCATCGCCAATGGCGATGCTTTCACGATTACCGAGCGTGCCGGCGCTGGCCGGCTGACAGCAGGTGTAAGCCCGTTACTGACCTTACGCGCCACAGGCACGACGGCCGAGGAGCTCGCCGAAGTCCAACCGGTTGCTGCCGCCAGCTATCGGGCAACCGTCACTCTGTCGCACCCGGGTGGGCTGCATGCGCGACCTGCTGCGCGCGCGCGTGAAGCGATACGCGGCCTGAGCGCCCAAGTGGAAGTACATTATGACGGGCGCCGCTCCGCCATCGGCAGCGTCGTCGGCCTACTCAGTCTTGGCGCAGGTGAAGGCGCTTCAGTGGAAGTCGTGGCGCAGGGCGACGATGGTCGTGCAGCACTCGATGCGGTGGTGTTGGAGCTTGAGCGCGCGGCGCCGGGCGAAATAGAAACGGCCGCTCCGCCTCATGCCGTCCAGCCCGCTACGCAAATTGCCGCGGCCGTCCAGCCGAAACTGGAGGCTAATACGCTTGCAGGCGTGTGCGCAGGACCGGGCATCGGCGTCGGCAAGCTGGTTCACTGGGGTACTGAAGACATCATTCCAGCCGAACGAGCCAGCGGCACACCGGCTCATGAAAACACACTGCTCGACCAAGCTCTGGCGCGCGTCGATGCCGATTTACACCGCACGGTCGATGCCGCGTCGCGACGCGGCGCAAGCGGGGAAGTCGGCATCTTTACCGTACACCGCTTGATGCTCCAGGATTCGGTGTTGCTCGATGCGGCGCGCGACCTGATCCGTCGCGGGAAAAGTGCCGGTTATGCCTGGCGCGAAACCATACGTGCCCACGTAGCAGTACTCGCCGGCGTGGGCGATGCGTTACTGGCCGAGCGCACCAGCGATTTGCGCGATCTGGAAAAACGCGTCCTGCGTGCCCTGGGACATTCCGGCAACGGCGCAAACCACCGCGCACTGCCTGATCAGGCGGTACTTGCCGCCGACGAATTTACGCCATCCGACTTATCCGAACTCGATCAAAGCCGGGTCACGGCATTGCTGATGGCACGCGGCGGCGCCACCTCGCATGCGGCGATCATCGCGCGGCAACTGGGCATTCCCGCCTTGGTTGCAGTTGGCGACGCCTTGCTGAATATTCCCGAGGGCCGTGAAGTCATCGTTGATGCCAGCGCCGGCACACTCGCCTATGCCCCCGATGCGGCAGCGCTAACCGCAGCTAGAGCAGAGCGGCGCCGGCTCGATGAAGTACGCGCCTTCAACCGGCAAACATCAAAATTGGCCGCAGCTACGCAGGACGGCCGCGCCATTGAAGTAGCCGCCAATATCGCCACCTTGGCCGATGCCGGCACCGCCGTCGAAAACGGCGCCGATGCCATCGGCCTGCTGCGCACCGAACTGCTGTTTATCCATCGCGCGCAGGCACCCAGTGTGGTCGAGCATACGCAGAGCTACCAAGCCATCGTGGATGCACTGGCCGGACGCACGGCCATTATCCGCACGCTCGATGTCGGCGGCGACAAGGAAGTCGATTACATCAGCCTGCCACCCGAACCGAATCCGGCATTGGGCTTGCGCGGTATCAGGCTGGCTCAGCTGCGCCCGGATCTGCTCGACGATCAATTGCGCGGCATGCTGGCCGTCAAACCATTTGGCCGGGTGCGGATTTTGCTGCCGATGGTAACCGATGTGGCCGAGCTGATACGTCTGCGGGCGCGCATCAACCAAATGGCGCACGATGCGGGGCGCGTCTCTGCCATCGAAGTCGGCGTCATGATAGAAGTCCCGTCGGCCGCCTTGCTGGCCGATCAATTGGCGCAGCATGCCGACTTTCTTTCCATCGGCACCAATGACTTGACCCAATACACCCTGGCGATCGACCGTTGCCAACCCGAACTGGCAGCAATGGCCGATGGTCTGCATCCCGCCGTCCTGCGGCTGATCGCCATGACAGCAGCCGGCGCCGAAAAGCACGGCAAATGGCTGGGCGTATGCGGTGCCTTAGCCGGCGACCCGCTGGCCGTACCGTTGTTGGTCGGGCTTGGCGTGACCGAGCTCTCGGTGGACCCGGTATCCGTGCCCGGCATTAAAGCACGGGTACGCAATCTAGATTATCAACTGTGTCGCCGACGTGCTCAGGAAATCCTGACATTGGAATCGGCACAGGCGGTAAGAGCAGCAAGCCGCGAAACCTGGCCGTTGGATTAAGTGTGCATCATGGAGGCGCGTACTTAAGAGTCATTTGACGACAGCAATCGCAATCAAACTAAAGCAAAAAAAACCCAATGACGGGCATGGGACCGGAGTAAGCACTAAGGTGCCGACTCCGGTCGACACAGGAGGAGTTCATGGACATGAATCCATTTGCAAAAATGCAGCGCCTAGGTCGAGCATTGATGCTGCCGATCGCAGTGCTGCCGGTAGCCGGACTATTATTGCGACTCGGTCAACCCGACGTGTTGAACATCAAGATGGTGGCGAATGCCGGCGATGCCATTTTTTCGAATCTGGCTTTGCTGTTTGCCATCGGTGTAGCGGTAGGTTTTGCGAAAGACAATAACGGCGTGGCGGCACTGGCAGGCGCGATCGGTTACCTGGTCGAGATTGCCGTGATGAAAACCATCGACGACAAGCTCAATATGGGCGTGCTCTCGGGGATTATCGCCGGGATGGTGGCGGGCGGCCTATACAACCGCTACAAAGATATCAAGCTGCCCGACTACCTCGCTTTCTTCGGAGGTAAGCGCTTTGTGCCGATTGTCACGGGCGTGGTCTGCTTATTCCTGGGCATCTTGTTCGGCTATGGCTGGCAACCGATCCAGAGCGCCATCGACGTAGCCGGTAACTGGCTGACGACGGCGGGCGCGCTTGGTGTATTCGTATTTGGGGTACTGAATCGCTTGCTGCTGGTCACGGGCCTGCATCACATCCTCAACTCCCTCGCCTGGTTCGTGTTCGGCACCTACACACCGGCCGGCGGCGCTGCCGTAACGGGCGATTTGCATCGCTTCTTCGCGGGCGACCCGACCGCCGGCGGCTTTATGACGGGTTTCTTCCCGATCATGATGTTCGGTCTGCCGGCAGCCTGTCTGGCGATGTATCACGAAGCCCCGAAAGAGCGGCGTGCAATGGTCGGCGGCCTGCTGTTCTCGATGGCACTCACGTCCTTCCTGACCGGTGTAACCGAGCCTATCGAATTCGCGTTTATGTTCCTGGCGCCGGCACTGTATGCGATACATGCCGTGCTAACCGGCTTGTCGCTCGCGATCTGTCAGGCCTTGGGCATACACCTGGGCTTTACCTTCTCGGCAGGCGCCATCGACTATGTACTGTCGTATGGTTTGTCGACCAAAGGTTGGTTGGCTTTGCCCATCGGTGTCACCTATGCCTTGGTGTATTACGGCCTGTTCCGCTTCTTTATCCGCAAATTCAATATGGCAACCCCGGGTCGCGAACCCATCGCGGATACGGAAACCGCCGAAACGCATAGCACGGGCGGCGTGCAGCCAGCCCTGGTACCGCTCACCAAAACGGCGAGCGCCCCACGTGCCCAGAACTACATTGCAGCACTGGGTGGTGCCGGTAATTTGAATCTGGTCGATGCCTGTACGACACGCTTGCGTCTCTCAGTGTTCGATATGTCCCACGTTTCCGAAAGCGCCCTGAAAACGGCTGGAGCCTTGGGTGTCATCAAGCAAGGCGCAACCACACTCCAGGTGATTATCGGCCCGCAAGCCGATATGATCGCCGACGAAATGCGTACGGCGATCAGTGGCGCACCCGCCCGCCCCGCAGCGGCAGTCTCGCAGCACGCAGGCGCAGCCGGCCCGCTGGACCCGAATCCGGCACGCTGGGTCGCCGTATTCGGCGGCGCCACCAATGTGGCCAGCCTGGATGCTGTCGCCGGCACGCGCTTGCGTGTGGTGGTGCGCGATCCCGCTGCCGTCGATCGTCAGCGCCTGTCCGAGTTGAATGTGGCATGGGTGTCTCACGACACCTTCCACATTACCTGTGGCGATGCAGCACCACGCTATGCCCAGGAAATTTCGGGTAACTTGTCGGATATCGGCCGAGGAGCACTCCCGGCCTGAGACCGGATAGCATCGCCGTGCTGTTAGCGCAGTGAAGCAGGGGCCATCCACCGATGGCCCCTTTTTTATGGCCGCGCAGATGTAGTAGAACCGCCGACGATTTTCGTGTTTTGCTTGAAAGTGAAATCACCGCGCGGGGGTGTTTCCGTGGCTCGCAATCAACCATTATCCGGGCAAGCCAAGCACATCCTACGGAATAACACTATGAAAGCCATTGCTTACCGCAAGCCCCTGCCGATCGCAGAAGCCGATTCATTGATTGATATCGAATTACCGGAACCAACGCCTCAGGGGCGCGACCTGATCGTCGAAGTCCGGGCTATTTCAGTCAATCCGGTCGACATCAAAGTCCGCGCCGGTGTCGCACCTGTGGACGGCATACCCAAGGTTTTAGGCTGGGATGCCGCCGGTATCGTGCGCAGTGTCGGACCCGAGGTAACCCTGTTCAAACCCGGCGAACGCGTCTGGTATGCGGGTTCGCTGACACGCCCCGGCACCAACAGCGAATTGCATGCCGTCGACGAACGCATTGTCGGGCATATGCCCAAGCAGATCGATTTTGCCGCCGCGGCAGCCTTGCCGTTGACGGCCATCACCGCCTGGGAGCTATTGTTCGAGCGCTTGCAGATTGCACAGGATAGCCAAGCAAGTAGCGCGACATTGTTGATTATCGGCGCCGCCGGCGGTGTGGGTTCGATCCTGCTGCAACTGGCGCGCCAACTCACCGGGGTGACGATTATCGGCACCGCATCTCGACCCGAAACTCAGTCATGGCTACGCGAACTCGGCGCTCACCATGTTATCGATCACTCACAACCTCTTACCGAGGAACTGAAGCGCATAGGCATTCCGTCAGTCGACTATATCGCCAGCCTGAATCAGAGCGAGCGGCATTTTCAGCACATTGCGGAAGTCATCAAGCCGCAGGGTCGCGTGGCTTTGATCGACGATCCCGAGTCGCTCAACGTCAATCTTCTGAAGCGAAAAAGTGTTTCGCTTCATTGGGAATTCATGTTTACGCGCTCGATGTACGACACCGACGATCAGATCAAACAGCATGAATTATTGGAACAGGTGGCCGCTTTGGTCGATGCGGGCAAACTGAAGAGCACCATGAGCGAACACTTCGGGATAATCAATGCCAGCAATCTGAAACGCGCTCATGCTCTGCTCGAGAGCAATCGCGCGAAAGGCAAGATCGTGCTGGAAGGTTTCTGAGTATTTGCGCCTCTCGGTGTGCCGCGACAGACGCCGGCACACCGGGGCATCAAGCATGAAAGTCTAAACGGAACTCAGCAAGGCTGCGATCTTCTCGCTCAGAAAGACTTTAAGTGTATTCACCGTGGGCGAGATCATCAGCCGATGCGGGCATAACAGGTAAAGCGGATAGGTTTCGGTGGTGTAATTCGTCAGGACACCGATCAGTCTTTTGGCGCGCAAATCCGGCAGCACATCGAGTCGGGATTTATATGTCAGACCCAGCCCCTGAAGCGCCCAACGATGTACCAACTCAGCATCGTCGCTGATCCGATCCCCATGCACGGAAACCGTCTGCGCCGCATCGCCGACACCAAACCGCCAGTCCTTGTAGATTGAGTCGCCAAGCATGAAGCATAAGCAATTGTGCCCGAGCAGGTCATCGGGAACGACGGGTTTACCTCGCTGCGTAAAATAGGACGGCGCGCCGCACAACACGCGTCGATTGTCGGGCGCCAGCGGCAACGCCACCAAGCTCGAATCGGCCGGCTTGCCATAGCGGATCACCACGTCGACGGTCTGCCGGAACATATTGGCCAGCCGATCGCCGATCCTGATTTGCAAGCGCACTTGGGGATGCATGGCCTGAAATTCATCCAGCCAGGGCATCAGGATATGGCGCCCGAGATCGGAAGGAATCGATAGCGAGAGATTACCGCCGATCAGATTTTTTTCCTGTGCAATGGCGGCCTTGCCCGCGCTCAATTCGGCGAGCGCCTTGCGGGCAAATGCCAGATAGCGCTCGCCATCCGGCGTCAGCCGCAAACTACGCGTGGAGCGAACCAGCAGGCGCGTCTCCAGCGCCGTCTCCAGCCGTTTGAGCGCGCTACTTGCGACGGCTGGCGTGATATCCAGTTCGCGTGCCGCGGCCGACAGGCTGGCGTTATCGGCCGTGTGTACAAAAACCAGCAGGTCTTCCAATCGTTCCATACCTGTCCCTCCAGGGACTATCCACATCGCCAAGAACCGCATGTGCTTGGAAATACGCAGATTGTGCCCTGATGCGCGACAGAAGGACAGATGTCATGGCCTTAGAACTGACCTATACCGCTCAAGCCGACCAGCGCGCCTCCCGCCAGTACCCACAATGGATGTACCCGGGTTTTGAAGGTGACCAAGGCACATACAGCGGTAATCACGCCCAGGCTCCACACAGGATCCGAGGCTCGCGTAATTAGCCAGGCACTCGCACTGACCAGCCCTACCGTCATCGGTACCAGCCCGGTTTGTACGATACGCCGCCATGGTGCATCTTTGAAACGCCGCCAGGCATGCAAGGAAATCCCGGTGAGTATCGACGACGGCCCAAATTTCGCCAGTGTAGTCACCAGCACCCCGGCCCAGCCCGCAACACGCCAGCCAATCAGCGTCACAATCATTAAATTCGGACCTGGCGCCGCTTGAGACAAGGCAAACATGGCGCTGAAGTCTTGCGCCGTCATCCAGTGATGGAGCTCGACCACCTGGCGTTGCATCTCCGGCAAAATCGTATTCCCCCCGCCAAAAGCCAACAGGGAAAGTTCGGCGAATATCGCGGCAAGTGCAAGCAGCGTGGCGATCATGCGATCCACCTCCAGGTGACGAAAATGCTCAGGGGGACTAATACCGCCATGGTCGGCAATAGGGGCAAACGCAGCACCGCAATCGCGATAAAGAACAGCGAGGCAATCGCGATCGCCAGCGGTTTGCGGCGAATCGGCATGGCCATCTTGAGTGCGGTTGCGACCAGCAGTCCGGCCGCGGCCGCCGCCAGGCCGCCGAATAGATGTTGAATATAACTATCGTTGAAACGTTGATAGATCACGCCAAGCGCAATCACAATCACCGAGGGCGCAGCAATCAAACCCATGATGGAGGCAAATGCACCGGCAATGCCGCGGAACTGCAAGCCGATGGCCACCGACAAATTGATAATATTGCCGCCGGGCAGAAATTGGCACAGCCCCAGCATCTCAGTGAAATCGTCACCGGAAAGCCAGCGGCGCTCCTCGACAATCATCCGGCGTGCCAACGGCAGTACACCGCCAAAACCGATCA
>Ga0302226_10002813_pt1 | contig 12164 bp, 14 predicted proteins | sample II_Palsa_E3_3_FD_193524 | JGI IMG/M metagenome (GOLD analysis project Ga0302226, IMG submission 193524) | Peat permafrost microbial communities from Stordalen Mire near Abisko, Sweden - II_Palsa_E3_3 | ecosystem: Environmental > Terrestrial > Soil > Palsa > Peat permafrost | place: Sweden...
GGTCCTCGCGGCCGAGTCTGCGCAGGCCGAGGGCCATAGCGGACGAGACCTGGGGGAGACACAGCCGGGCAGCAGGATGGCTGTAGATCGCCAGCTCTGCGACGAGGGGCGGGCTGGCAGCCTGGACCACCGCTTGGAAGGTCGCCTGGATCGTCAGCGGCATGTTGCTCACCGTCTGCTTCCACGAGAACGTGGGGTCAAAGACGGGCGACGGCGGGGGCGACGCAAGCACGGGCAGAACTGCCATGGTGTAGAGGCGCACGGCGATGGTGAAGTGGGCAAAGGCAGCGGCCTCGCTCTCGGTGCGCAGGCGCAGCAGCAGTGACTCGCTCTGATCGGAAAACACCTCGGCCAGGATGGGCGCGGTGGAGACGTAGCCGTCGCGTGGCACGGCCGTTGTCGCAAGCAGCCACGCAGCCAGGTCGGCCGCGCGGATCGGGAAGCCAGCGTTGGCCTCCTCAAACATGAACTCGAGCAGGCAGGACGCGTACTGACGCACGCCCAGCACGCGCGCAGAATGCCGCCAAGTGGTCCCGTGCACGGTGGTCGTGTCAAAGGTCTGGCGCACGATCCCCTGGAACAGCTTGTAGAACAGATCGGGGGTGTCGAGCGCTCTTTGCACCGTTTCTATCGCGTCCCAACGTAAGTACATAGTTTCTTATTCACACGTACGGACAAAGCGGTCCTCAAAGAGACACAGGTTGTGCAGCTCGGCCGCCTGGTTGAGCTGGCGGCGGAAGATGTCCCTGACGATGTCGCCCTTTTCAAACATCTGGAACCATTCGTGGACGACGGCGAGTGGCATGGGCACCTGGATCGCGTTGTTGCTGCCACAGTAGGGAGCGATTAAAACTACCGTATAGTTATAATGGAACGTACAACCACAGGTCCACCTTCCACGACATGGACACTGCTGCGTCGCGGACGAGGCTGATGATCATGGGAAGGGCCATCACGACCGACAGCTTGGGATGCTGCGCAATAAACTGGAGGCACGCCGTGAGCTGCTCAATCGTGACGAGCTTGAGCTGGAAGGCCATGCAAATCTGGACGCCTATGACGCTGCCGACGTTCCAAAGGCGCTCGGCCGACAGGTTGCTGACGGCGTCGATCAGCGGATTGGGTGCGAGCAGGACCGCGTTCAGCACCGTGCCCACATCCTCCTCAGTCAGCGAGACCGAGGCCCAGTCGGGGGGCGTGCCCATCAGGATCGAGCCCACAAAGTCATCACCCAGGGGATCGAGGAACCGCTGCACGTGCTCCTGCAACTCGAAATGCTTGACGGCCCAAAAGAGCAAGAGCAGCGACTCGTTCATAAATTGCTGCTCGACATCTACAATTTATTGTCCAGCTTAGGTGAAAAAAAAAAAGAAAAGATCGGCCGCACCGGTCAAGGCCGGACGAGAAGACAGGGCATTGCAGCGCCGACTAAGTCCGTGGAGCAGGCTCCGGACCAGGTTGTGCAACGAAAATACTACAGGCAAAAAAAAACTTGGCTTCTTTTTTTTTGGGTCGGTTTACGTTACCTTCGAGGTAGGTGCGATTCTGCAGCAGAAACGACACAAAGGGCCCGACGATATCCAGCGAGGCGCTCTCCACGGCTTGAAGGAGGTAGGGCAATATTTTTACCTGGGCTCCTATTTAGCCAGCAATTTATTGTTTTCTCTTTCTTTAACCTGATGGGAGGGATGTTTTGTGAGCAGGTCTTGTGCATCCTGGACAGAAATGTCTTCCGTCCACCCGGGCAGGGCAATCGAGGGGTCGCCGGGCGAGGAGGGGAGGACGTTGTGGATGAGCAGAGAGCGGGTGATCTGCTCGTGCGTGACGACAGAGCCCGCGGGGAAAAAGTTTGGATAGCGGACGAGCTCACCGAGTACGCCCAGGAGAGCCGCGGTCTGGGCCGCTGGCAAGTGGACAAAGTCGTTTGCCTCGGTGCACTGCCGGTGGTTCAGGCGGGCGATCCACGAGGGGATGACCGTGAGGATGAGGCCGGCAAACGCTGGGCTGCCGGGGTTACGGGACAGCATGGTCAGGCCGGCGTGGTAGAGCTGCTGGTACTGCTGCGCCTGCGAGAGGCCCTTGGAGGCAAACACTGCAGAGAGCAGGGCAACGACCGTGTCCAGCGAGTGGTGGAAGGGCAGGGGCAGCATGATGTACTCTTGCAGCATCTGCACAGAGGGGAACACGGCACTGTACACGCCTGGCTCGGCCACCTGACGAGATACATGAATAAATAATTTTACTTTTCCTTGTCGTTACGCTCAGTTGGCGAACGAGGCTCGTCCTTCCGCGCAGCTGGATGTCGTGCATGTTTGCAATGATCCCCCGCAGCTTTGCGGTCGACTCTGCCGTGCCAATCACCTCGAGGGCCGTGTTGAGCGCTGCTGCGCACTCCCTCCATGCCTGTGGGTACTCGTGTGCGGCAATGACGAGGAGGCAGTGGAGGCGCTCGTCCAGCAGCGCGACGGTGATGACCTTGACGGCCTCTGCCGCCGTTGCGCGGTGGTCTCGCTCGTCCTGCTGCACCTGTGCGAGCGCATCGGTTGCGTACACGACCACGTCCAGCACGACCTTGGCCACGTCCGTGCCCCGCCAGGCGATCTGTCCGCGCAGCCCTGCCTCCACCACGTTGTCTGCCATGCGCGCAAACTCGTCCCAGCGCACCTGCTCGTGGTGCACCATCTTGAGCGCGTCCACCACGAGGGGCATCAGCACCGCCTTGGCCGTCGGGCTGCCCATCGTCACCAGCCGCCGCAGCCACAACGACCCGGGCAGCACACCCGTCGCGACGACGTGGCGCACGTACGCCGACAGCAGCGGGCTCGGCTTGGGGCTGGCCGTGAGCTGGGTCAGCAGTTGTTCTTTCGTGTGTGTGTGTGTGTGTGTGTGTGTTGATGGGGACGGCACGGGGAAGGGTTAGGGTTAGGGGGGCAATCGGAATCGGCCACGTACCACAGAGCGCAACCACATCCACGTCGCTGGGGATGGTCGCCGCCCACTCCGTCGCCCTCCAGCGCAGCGCAACGGCCTTGGCCAGCGTCATTGAGGCTTTCGCAGCAGTCAAATTGTTCTCGATTGTTCGCGATGCTCAGCCTGTCGCGTTTGACTGGTCGCGCTGCCGCTGCGGCGCCACGGACCACACGGGCCTTGCTCGGTACGTGGCCCGCCCACCGCTGTCCACCACCCCTTGCTCTAATGCCGTGCATTTCTTGGGCAGTGAGGACGTATGCGTCCATGAACCCGGACGACCCGAAGATGGCCCTAGATCCCCAGTGGGCCAAGATGGCAGCAAAGGAGCTCAAGGGCGAGGACCCGGCCAAGCGGCTGGTGTGGCACACGCCCGAGGTACGACAAACAGGGGATCCCCTTCCCAAGCCTGTTTTATTTTATTTATTTATTGACTGATGCTGACGGGATGGGGATGGGGGGAAAAAAGGGCATCTACGTCAAGCCCGTGTACACCAAGGCTGACACGGCCAACCTGGCCAGCGAGGTGCCCGGCGCGTACCCGTACACGCGCGGCCCCTACGCCAGCATGTACACTGTGCGCCCCTGGACCGTGCGCCAGTATGCCGGCTTCAGCACCGTCGAGGAGAGCAACAAGTTTTACCGCAAGAACCTGGCGGCCGGCCAGCAGGGCCTCTCGGTCGCGTTCGACCTGGCCACGCATCGTGGCTACGACTCGGACCACCCGCGTGTGGCCGGTGACGTCGGCATGGCCGGTGTCGCCATCGACTCGGTCGAAGACATGAAGGTTGCTCCCGTTACCCGTGCGTCATAGCCTGATCAGCGCCCTTTGTCTATTTAGATCCTCTTTGACGGCATCCCGCTCAACAAGATGTCCGTCTCCATGACCATGAACGGCGCTGTGTTGCCCGTCCTGTCCATGTACGTTGTCGCGGCCGAGGAGCAGGTACCGTCCAATGGCTATGAAAACGTCTCACTCGCGTTTTCCAGGGCGCCAAGCAGTCAGAGCTCCAGGGCACCGTGCAGAACGACATCCTGAAAGAGTTCATGGTGCGCAACACGTTCATCTACGACCCGACCAACTCGATGCGCATCATCTCCGACATATTTGCCTACACGTCGCAGCACATGCCCAAGTACAACTCGATCTCCATCTCGGGCTACCACATGCAGGAGGCCGGCGCCGACCCCGTGCTCGAGGTGGCCTTCACCCTCGCCGACGGCCTTGAGTACAGCCGCAGCGGTGTCAAGGTCGGCCTGGCCATCGACGAGTTTGCGCCCCGCCTGTCCTTCTTCTGGGCCATCGGCATGAACTTTTACATGGAGATCGCCAAGATGCGCGCAGCTCGCCGCCTCTGGGCCGAGACCATCCAGAAGAACTTTTCGCCCAAGGACAAGAAGTCGCTGCTGCTCCGCACGCACTGCCAGACCAGCGGTGTGTCCCTGACCGAGCAGGACCCCATGAACAACGTCATCCGAACGACGATCGAGGCCATGGCCGCCACGCTGGGGTATTTTTTATTTATTTATTTATCCGTGTACTTCTCTCTGAGACAAAAACCGTTGCGCAGAGGAACCCAGTCGCTGCACACAAACTCGTTTGACGAGGCCGTCGGTCTGCCCACCGAGTTCTCCGCGCGCATCGCCCGCAACACGCAGCTGATCCTGCAGGAGGAGGCGCACATCCCCAAGGTGGCGGACCCGTGGGGCGGCTCGTACATGATGGAGTCGCTCACCAACGCCATTGCCGAGAAGGCCGGCAAGATCATGCAGGAGGTGGAGGAGCTGGGCGGCATGGCCAAGGCCATCGCCTCGGGCATGCCCAAGCTGCGCATCGAGGAGGCCGCGGCGCGCAAGCAGGCCCGCATCGACTCGGGCTCCGAGGTCATCGTCGGTGTCAACAAGTACCGTCTCGAGAAGGAGCCCCCGATCGACGTGCTCTCGATCGACAACACGGTCGTGCGCGCCAAGCAGATCGAGCGCATCAAATCGGTCAAGGCGAAGCGTGACCCGACCAGGGCAGCCAACGCCATTGCCGCCCTCGAGAACGCCGCCCTGACCGGCAAGGGCAACCTGCTCGAGCTGGGCATCGAGGCGGCCCGTGCGCGCTGCACCGTCGGCGAGATCTCTGACGCCCTCGAGAAGCACTGGGGACGCTACCAGCCGCCGGTGCGCATGGTCAGCGGCGCGTACATGTCCGAGTACAGCAACCAGGACGAGATGCAGCAGACGATCGCGGCCGTCAAGGCCTTTGCCGAGAAGGAGGGTCGCCGCCCCCGTATCCTCGTCGCCAAGATGGGCCAGGACGGGCACGACCGCGGCGCAAAGGTCATCGCGACGGGCTTTGCGGACATGGGCTTTGACGTCGACATCGGGCCGCTCTTCCAGACGCCCGAGGAGGTCGCGCGCCAGGCCGTGGATGCCGATGTGCACGTTGTCGGTGTCTCCTCCCAGGTACGAAATAAAAAATATACAAGTTATTTAAAAAAACTTTTAAATAAATTAAAAAAAATAGGCTGCTGGGCACAAGACGCTCGTGCCCGCCCTCGTTGCCGAGCTCGCCAAGCAGGGTGCCAGCGACAAGCTCGTCGTCGTCGGCGGCGTCATCCCCCCGCAGGACTACGACTTCCTCTACAAGGCTGGTGCGGCCATGATCTTTGGCCCGGGCACTCGCATCCCCATCGCGGCGCAGGACATTGTGCGTTCCCTCGGGAAAAAGCACGCCCAGCAACAATAAAAATCAGAAAGTAAAAACTCAAAGTTGGTTAGGATTCAAACAGAAGAAATTTTTGAAAAAACAAGCCACTTGGACGATTGAAGAAAAAATTACAACAACATTGTCTCGGGCTCCTCGATGTATCCCTTGAATGCCTGGAGCCACTGGGCGCCCACTGCGCCATCGACGACGCGGTGATCGCACGAGAGCGTGACCGACATGATTGTGGCCGTCTCAAAGCCGTTGGGGGCCTTGTCGTTGGCCACGATGCGCTTCTCGGACGCGCCCACGGCCAGGATGCACGACTGGGGCGGGTTGATGATGGCCGTGAAGGTCTTGACGTTATACATGCCCAGGTTGGAGATGCTGAACGAGCCGCCCTGGTACTCGTTCGGGAGCAGCTTGCCGAGGCGCGCCTTGGCCGCGAGCGCCTTGACCTGCTCGGAGATGGCGACGAGGCCCTTGGTATCGGCGCCCGTCACGATCGGCGTGATCAGACCTGCCTCTGTGGCCACTGCCACCGAGATGTCGGCGTGGTTAAACCTGCATGTTCATCATTTATTTCTATGATGTTTTCTTTTTTAAATTTACTGTCGAATAAAGTCGCCCATCCAGCTGCTGTTGACCTGCGGGACCTTGATCAGAGCCATTGCCGAGGCCTTGATGACAAAGTCGTTGACCGAGAGCTTGTAGCTGTTTTCCCCCTTGGCGTTCCAGCGCGCGCGCAGCCTGGAGAAGACAACAATTCAATAATCATTGGGTAATTATTTTTTTTTTTTTCCGTACTGGAGGACTTTGTCGACGTTGACGTCCACGGTGAGGTAGTAGTGGGGCACCTGCTGCTTGGACTGGGTGAGGCGCTGGGCGATGACCTGGCGCATCTTGGTCGCGGGCAAATCGGTGAAATCGGCGCTGTGGATGGGTGCTGCAGCGGCAGGAGCAGCAGCAGCAGGGGCGACGGCCGACGGCTTGTAGTTGAGGACATCCTCCTTCTGGATGCGGCCGTCGGGTCCGGTACCCTTGATGCTAGCAATATCGATGTTCTTCTCCTCGGCGAGTGCGCGAGCAACAGGGCTAATGAAGATGCGCGAGCCGTCTCCTGAGGCCTGCGGTGCGGCAGCCTGTGGCGCAGCGGCCTGCGGAGCAGCTGCTTTTGGTACTGGTGCTGCTGTCGGCGCAGCAGCAGCTGCTGCTGGCGATGATGCCTCGGTGTAGTCTGCAAAGGCGGGCACGTCGTCCTTGTTCTCTGCGAGGATGGCGATGACCTTGTTGATGGGCACGTCGGCGGTCCCTGTGGGCACGAGGATCTTGGCCAGGTAGCCCTCCTCCTGGATCTCAAAGTCCATCGTGGCCTTGTCCGTCTCGAGCTCGACCAGGATGTCGCCCATGCTGACCTGCCATTGAAGGGTTAGCGTGCACGCCGAAGCGAGTGGCGTACCTGGTCGCCAATCTTCTTGGCGTACTTGCCGACGTTGCCGGTCGTCATGGTGGGCGACAGCGCGGGCATGGGCACCTTGACGTGCTTGGGGTATTCTGTTTTATTGGGTGGGGGGTGGGTGGGGGGTGGGGCAAGCAGTGTCAGCAACACACACGAGTGGGAAAAAGAGGTGCATTTGGCCAAAAGAGGAAGATATGAAATAAGCCGTCATTACCTTTGGCATAGAAGCGGGCCAGAAGCAGCGACCGTGTGGCCGTCGAGGGCTGGGCGGTGGTGCTGCCGCTTGTCTTGAGGGCCATCACCCCAGCACGACTGCTCGGGTTCGGTTGTTTAGTCCTTTTTTTGCTTTCGCTACGAGCACCGAGAGACATACACGGCGGCGGAGACGGGCCCCCTTGCGGCATGGGACGGGATCGCACGGAGCATGGCTGTGTCTTCGAGCTGCGCAGGGCGTGAGAAGAAAGAAAAACCAGCACTTTTCTGATTGGCCCAGCGGGTGCGACGTCACCACTTTTCAAGCAAGAAAGATGGCCCTCGCACAACTGATCAACCCATCGCCCATCATCTACGCGCTGCCACAACGGTCGGTGGGTCCCTTGCCGTCCTCGCCCTCGGGCGCGGGGCATGACGCGATGGACGTGGACGGCGTGGCAGCAGCAGTCAGCGGGGCGGACGACGGGCTAGTGACGGCGAGCGAGGTCTTCGGTAACGCACCCCCCCCCGAAAACCTTGCGTTTGTCTCACAATGAGCTCATGGCCAGATTACGTTCGCGACATCAAGGACCCCGAGCACCCGTACTCGCTGGAGCAGCTCAAGGTGGTGGAGGCGCACAAGGTGTGGGTGCACGACCGGCACGACGACGTGTGCTTCATACGGATCGAGTTCACGCCCACCGTCCCGCACTGCTCGCTCGCGACGCTGATCGGGCTCTGTCTCAGGCGCAAGCTGGGCTCGGTCATCACCAAGCCGTTCAAGGTACGTTGCGGGCGATGATGCGCCACGACGCTAACGTGCCTGTCTCTTTGTTCTAGCTGGATATCAACGTCACGCCGGGCAAGCACTCGACCGAGGCAGAGAGTACGTCCTGTTTGCTTTGTTTGTTCCGTTTGCTTATCCCAAGGCAGTCAACAAGCAGGTCAACGACAAGGAGCGTGTGGCCGCGGCACTGGAGAACCCAAACCTGCTCTCGATCGTGCGGCAATGCATCGGCGAAGCATCATAATTTTTTTTTTTATATAAAAAACTCTGTACATTTACTGTATATTATCCCCTTCTTTTTTTCCTCCCTCCCTCGCTACCAAAGCTCTGCTGTGGCTGTGCTATCGATGTTGAACACGTACGAATCGGCCTCCTCCTCCTCCTCCTGGTCGTCCGAGTCGGCGTAGGCTGGCAGTGCGCCCATCTGGACCGTCCCCTCGCCAATGTCGAGCTCGATTGGCATGCGAACGTCGTGCCGCTGGACCAAGGCAACGAGCTGGTCATAGCTGCCGCCGCAGAGTTCCCGCACCTTGTCGTTGCCCTCCCACAGATCGGCCAGCCGCAGCCGGACGCCGCCCGCTTGCCCCTCCTCTTGCGCATCCTCGTGCCGCCTCCCCAGCGCCGCCCACACGATCGCCTGGACCGACACGGCCGCATCCGTCACGTGCGGGTACTCGATCGCAGCCACGAGGCGGTACGGCGTGTGGGAGCCGAGGGGCCACTCGTCCTCTGGCGTGGGTGCTGGCCCCGTTGGCGTTGGTGTTTGCGTGGACGGTGACAAGGACGACTGGCGGACAAAGTGGGCGAGCTGGGAGCATGCCCCGGGCGCCGTGTCGCCGCTGGGATGGAGCCCGATGCCCTCGTAGCGCACGCCGTAGCCAAACTCTGCTGCGATGGCGTCGCACCAGGCCTGGAACTGCGCACGTGTCCACTCGAAGCGGTGATCGGGGTGCCTGAACCGGCCCTGCCGCGCCAGCTCAGGGAAGAACACGTTGAAGTCGGCGTTGGGCGTGGTGAGCACGACGGTCTGGGGCCGGTAGTGCCGGAACACGGTCTCGCGGAACTGGGCGAGCACGGGCGGGTCCAGGTGCTCGATGACCTCGACCGACGCCAGCGCGCCGACGGGGCCGCTGGCCAGGATGCACGGGTCCACGCAGCCCACCGAGCCGTGGCACAGCTCGACGCGCATGGGCCGCACACGTGGCTGCAGGTGGTCCATCAGCAGCGGCTGCAGCTGCACCACGGCCTTGCGCACCGTCGGCAGGTCCACGTCCACGCCCTTGAGCACGCTGTAGGCCGGGGACGTGCGCAGGAACGTCAGCAGCTTGCCCTCGCCGCAGCCAAAGTCCAGCACGGACGTGGCGCCGGATGCCTGCAGCAGATCGGCCACGCGGGACATGCGCAGGAGGTACAGCGGTGGGTCGAACAGAGGGGGTTCATCGCTCGACATCGTTTGAATTACTTTTCAACTGATGAACTACTAATGGGACACTACTGGGCTTTGGCATGCTTCGTTAGAGACGAGAGGCAGTGCTGGCAGCGATCGACTCAAAGGCCTGCTTGAAATCCGCGACAAGATCCTCATAGGCCTCGAGGCCGACGCTGAATCGGAGCAGTTCCTGTATTGCCATGTATCTGCTTTAGCAACCCCCCCCCCCCCCCCCCCCCCCCCCCACATCTGGCTGTACCTTGGGCACAGTGTCGTCGTGCTTGTAGCGCCAGTCGATGAGGGACTCGACGCCGCCGAGGGATGTGGCGTCCTGGATGACCTGGACCCTGGTGGGCAGGAGACGGGCGAGCGCCTCGGTCTGCATCTCGATGGCCATCATGGGGCCGAAGAGGCCGTCCTTGAGCTGTCGCCTGGCGAGGGCGTGGTCCGGGTGCGTGGGCAGCGAGAGGTGGTGCACGACCTTGACGTAGCGCGCGTTGGGCGCCGAGCTGAGCCATGCAGCCAGCTTGTGCGCCGTCTCGCACTGTCGTCGCACGCGCAGCTCCATCGTGCGCAGCGATCGCAGCAGCAGCCACACCTCCAGGTTGCCAGGCACGTTGCCCATGACCAGCCGCTCGGCCCGCAGCGCCTCCTGCTCCTCCACCGTGCGAACGACCAGAACACCGGCCAGCAGGTCGCTGTGTCCGCCGTAGAACTTGGTGGTCGAGTGCATGACAATGTCCACGCCCAGCTCCAGGGCGTGCAGCATCGGCGGCGGGGCAAACGTGGCGTCGACGGCGACGATGGCGCGATTGCTCGTCTGGCTGGCCTGCTGGTTGGCTTGCTGGGCCTTGGCCACGTACAGCTCAATGTCCTGCATCTTGCAGTCTGGGTTGCGCGGCGTCTCGAGCCACAGCAGATCGCCCGGGAGGACCTGCGTGTGCTCGTCCAGGGTGACGACAGGGACGCCCGTGCGCGTCTTGGCCAGCTGCATGACCAGCTGGATGCCGTGGTACCCGCCCGGGGCGATCAGCAGACGGCGCGGACGGACCCAGCCCACGGCGGCGTAGCACGCAGACAGACCGGACGAGTAGACCACGGCGTGGCCGCCTTCGACGTGCCCGATCACCTCCTCCACACGCTCGCGCACGGGGTGCTCGACACGGCTGTAGACGTAGTGCCCGTCGTTGCTGTTGCCCCCGTCGACGTCCTCGGTCACGCGGTACGTCGTCGTCACGCTGATGGGCGGCATCACGTCGTTGCGCGGCATCGGGATGCGACGGTCGCTCTGGATCAGGGCAGTCGAAGGCTGCAGGTGTGACGCGCGCGGTGCCAGTTTCAGCGGTTTGTCGGTCGGCATTTTATTCAAAGTATGAAGGACTCTCTCAGTTTTTTTTTTCCTTCGGGCTCAGTGGCGACGCCGGCAACCGAGTCAGCCTTCATGACACGCCCTTGCCGTGCGTTTGGGGCTTCGCTTTTTTTAATTTTCATTGCGACATGAATAAGGGAAGAATATTTCTTTTTTCTTGATTTGCATGATCAAAAAATCAAAGGCCTCCTCGAGAAGGCTGAGAAGGCTGAGCTCGTGTAGCGTATGGGCCTACTTGGACGCAAGCGAAAAGCCTACAACATAATTGTTTTTATACAACCCTTTCTCCCAAACAACAAAAGCGACTGACGTACCAGCGGCGAGAATGCCAGCGATGACGATCTCCTACACAATCAGCCCAGCGACAATATTAAACAAAGCCCTTGCACACAAAAAAATAAATACCTCGTCCTTGTCGCTCGTGTCGCCGCTCGCTCCGACCGCCCCAATGACGTTGCCGGCCTCGTCGCGGATGAGCACGCCGCCGGGCACGGGCACGATGCGGCCCTGCGATGCGCTCATGGCCGCCTGGAAAAAGTGCGGGCGCTCGTTGTACATTGCGACCATGGCCCTCGAGTCCTTTTTCGGTCCGTTAACCATCGAACGAACTGGGAAAACGATACCACGCCCAGGCCAAGCGCACCCCATGCCTTCCCCCGCGCAATCTCCTCGCGCAAGAGCGACGATCCGTCCTGCTTCTTGAACGCCTTGAGCGCGCCTCCCTCGTCCAGCACGGCGACAGTCATGGGCTTGGCCTTGATCTCCTGATACAAAAAATGAGAAAACAGGGGAGGGGGGACACACAACGAACCGCCGCTTTGGCCAGCGCTGCATCGATGATGGCATCGGCCTGCTTGAGCGAGAGACGGGCAAACTGGCTCATGGTAGAGTTGCGGGGTGAACTTTACAAAATGGTGGTGGTGTCATGATTTCTTCCCGCGCCCTTGCAAGTCAACGGGCGATGCCTATTTATAGGCGATGCGGTGCCTCCGCACGGAATCGTCCTATTGCCATGGTTAACTTGTGTATTTGTTTATTTATTTATATTTATTGTCTTCCTTCCACTGTTCAACAGCTCTGCACTTGCGCAGACGAGGCACATTCTGACCGATCAGCTCGCAGCCCCACCCCCTTTCAGCGTGCTGTGAATAATGAATAGGGATGGCCCCTCCCCCCTCCCACACCCTTTTTTGCATCACCTGCTGACTCGGAGCACGTCGATCCCTCACCAGACGCGTCACAATCACGCAAGGGGAGGGCCGGACC
>Ga0302226_10002815_pt1 | contig 12155 bp, 8 predicted proteins | sample II_Palsa_E3_3_FD_193524 | JGI IMG/M metagenome (GOLD analysis project Ga0302226, IMG submission 193524) | Peat permafrost microbial communities from Stordalen Mire near Abisko, Sweden - II_Palsa_E3_3 | ecosystem: Environmental > Terrestrial > Soil > Palsa > Peat permafrost | place: Sweden...
CTGGACAACAATTTCGCTGGCTGGTCGAGGTCGGCGACCATCGACTGGCCGGATGAACACCGCAGCGTGACGCTTTGTGCCGACGCGCCGTTCGACCACATGGTCCTGTTCGCGCCCTCGGCGCGTCCGGACCTGCTGTGCGTGGAGCCTGTAACGAACACGGTGGATTTCTTGAATCTCGACGCGCCGCGAGAGGACATCGGCGGCGCGGTGTTGATGCCGGGCGACATGACGCAAGCGCGATTTGGCTGGATGCCGAACCGCCCGCGCTAACCTTGATTAGTGACAGCTAGTCTTAAATTTCTTCGTTTCCCCGCCGCATATTTGAGATGTTTCTTGCAAGCCGTCGCCATTTCCTGGTTTGTCTCATTGGCCTGTTTGCAAAACTGTCAAATTAGGTTGACGCAGCACTCTGTCACTTCAAAACCCTGAATTATGTGCGAGCGCGTTTCGTATGTCGAAGTGCGCTTTGACGCTTAACTCTGACTGGGTTGGAAATGACGACTGCTACGCCTGTTAGCCCAAGCAACACTTCTTTGCCGCCAAAAAAAGACAGATGACAGCCCACCCGCAGCGCTGAACTTTGCGTTCCCTTTCAAGAAATCGGACGGCAAGGACTTCATCGATGAGCACCAATTCCACGCGCTGCTCGCGCGCGAGAGCGGCGGCTTCTTCCCCGTTAGTGATTCGGGCATGTGGCACGGTGGCATTCACGTCACCGCAGGCGGTGCGGGCGCATCACTCGATCTAAACAATGGCGTGCGCTGCCTGGCCGATGGCGAAGTGGTTGCGTATCGGGTTGATCGTGCGTATCCGGTGAGCGAACTGCCGACGCTGGCTGGCAAGGCCGCCGTCAAGGCGACCTACAGCACGGGCTTCGCCCTCGTTCGCCACACGAGCGAATTTCCCCGCGGCACGAAGCTGACTTTCTTCAGCTTGTACATGCATCTGAAGAGCTTCGAGGAATATCAGAAAGACACCTCGCTCAAGATGCCGTCGTATTGGACAAAGGTTTGGAAAGTCACGCCGTTCGCGAAGGACATACCGAAACCGGATGTGCATCACGGCAAGGCTGCTGCGGGACAGATTGGATTGAACATTCGTTCCGCACCCATCGGCGGAGCGCCCATCAGCACGTCCGTGATTGGCATCTTGCGCCAAGGCGCTCAGGTGCAGATCGGCGCGCAAAAAGGTTCGTGGGGGCAGATTGCATCGATTGAATCGGGTGGTCCCGTGATTGCCGCGAGTGTTGGCAGTTTCGCCGATCCGAAGGCCAACACCGGCTGGATATTTCTGGGCAAAGCACATGGTCATCAATTGATGGAGGCGGTGCTGTCGGAGGCGCACTTCGATCAGGTTGTCGTGTTGCCTAAACCCGTCAAGATCAACGCGGGAGACCTGATCGGGCATCTGGGCCACTACGACCATTTAAGAGAGCCGAGCGCGGGCAACCGGATGGTGCACATCGAGGTGTTCTGCGATGAAAAGGTCAAGCCATTCATCGAGCAGGGCCGCGCATGGGTCAAGAAAAACGCGGGAACGCTCGATCCCACGATTCTGCGTATCGACCGGAAAGTGAAGCTGTATGCGGCGATGGGCCGGGAAGGCGCTGATGCGCCGCAAACGGGTGTGATCCAGATCTATCCGCTTTCGGCGCTTGCGCAGGGTCCGAAAGCGGATCAGTTCGAGGAAACGACCGCCGGTACAGATGGATCGAAGTTCCATTGGTGGAGGATCGACAGCGCGGATGTTCGTCGCGCACCGATCTCGGGCTGGGTGCGCGAACAGAATCACGCGGGTGGCAAGGTGACGCGCGAGGCTGCATGTAAGTGGGTGGACTTTGAGATACACGAAGAAGCTCATGACCCAATGCACACGATGTTCGCCACGCCCAAGGCGTACCTGGACTATTGGCTCGATGCGGATGAGCCGGATGTGCCTGCGCTCGCGAAGTTGAGTCCGCTCGCGGGGAAGGTGTATCGCTCGGTGTTTACAACGGGAAGCGGTTCACATGCAGCTGACGAATTGCGCAAGGCGTCGCGGGACCCGTGGCTGCAGTTGCGGTTATCGCGGCTGATCGTAAAGCATGAGAGCGAATGGGCGAATCCGGGGAAATGGAAGCAACTACAGGAGTGGATCGAGCAACGTACTGGACATGATCCGGCGCATGAAGAGGAACAGAAGCGCATCGCGAAGCTGGTGTGGTGGGACGCGGTGACGGGGAAGATTGAGGGATTTCCAGAATCGGCGGATGCGTTTCATATTCATCCGGTGGGATTGGTGGGGAATTTTGCGTCTGGCTGCGCCAATGAATGTTTGACAGAAATATTCGAATATTCGCTGAGTCAGGGAGCTTACAGGATATCAAAGGATTCGTTTTCACTGATCTTATCTAACGAGGGGTTTGATCCGCATCCGAACGTTCCTGCAAACAGCGCTGCTAGCGGGGTAACTGTTGGATACGGATACGATTTGGGGCAACAGAAGCCGGAAGCTATAGAGAGAAATTTAGCGGACTACTACACGCCGCAACAGATAACTAAGCTGAAAACGATGTCCGGTCTTCATGGTGCGCTCGCGCGCGAGAGTTTGAGCGATGTGTGCGACATATTAATATCAGAGGAAAACGCCAAAAGGCTGGCTCTGTCTTCTATGAGAAGCTATGCGCAGCAAGCGGTGAATGTATTTCCTCAGTTAATCAACCTTCACCCTCATTGTCAGGGAGCGATGCTAAGTCTTATATATAACAGGGGAAGCGGTCTCCACGGAAAGAGCGTCGAGGAGGAAGATCGGCGTCGGGAAATGAGAGAAATAAAAAACGCTCTCGAAGCCGGATCGGAAAATCTCGTTCCCGAGAAAATTAGAGAGATGAAACGCCTTTGGGAAGGAACCGGCCAACGCGGGTTACTAAAGCGTCGCGATCAAGAGGCAGACCTCTTTGAGCGCGGTCTAAAATGCAACTGTTGGAGGTGACACGGATGAAATCTGTATTGCTGATTTTTGCACTCGTATTGAAACTTGTATTTACACCCGCTCACGCTGAAGTTTGTGCGGATACGGACATTTCAAAATTAGAAGCGTGCTCGGTTAGAAACTACCGAATAGTCGATCAAGCCCTTGGGAAAAAATATCATCAGCTAATGGAGGAAAGCGACGGCAGCACACAAAAAGCCCTTATCTTGGCGGAGAAGAGCTGGATCAACTACAAGGAGAAATCTTGTGAGATAAATGGTAACGCTGGCGCAGAGGCCAGTTTAGACAAACTAGGCTGCCTTATAAAACTTTCCAAACTGAGGTCCGACGAACTGAGCTATCTCAGCAATGGAATCGGCATGTTTGGATTTTTTTCTCATCTGGCTTTTGAGGCCGCAGATGACTCGGTAAATCGAGAGATAGTGATCGAGAAGCTCACCTCGAAATTCGCATCTTCAAAAGATAGCTACTGGCGAAGCTATGTTGCACAAAATTGCAAGATGACGTCTACATTACTGGCTGAAGATCAGAATATGTGTGTGGCACGCCTCACATTCTACAAAAATTGAAGTTAATACTCAGTCGCAGTAGCCCGCTCGGCTTTTTGGTAGCAAAGTGGAATTCCTGCATCATTTATTCGATAAGGAATTTGCAATCTCGGTTAAATTCAAATGATAATTAAATTTCGTGTCAGCCGAGTATCGTTCGTCGCATTCGCAAGCTGCTTTTTGTGCACACTGGTTAGTGCTAAAGACTCGTATGTTGAATTGTCGGATAACTCCAAAATTCGTCTCTCAGAGCCCCTCGGAGCGGCGAATCGTAAGTTGTTCGAGCCAGGATGGGGAGCAGCCGAATTCTTAAGTCCGCATGGAGAAAAAATCGGACTTTTTCCCGGTGAGCACTTTACGTCGGCCGGCGGTTTAATTTTCTCACCTCCTGAATATTGGAGAATTTCTCCGTCCGGAAGATTCGCGGTTTTGGTCGTTCTCCGCGCCGGCTTAATTGGGGATCCGCAAGACAAAAAGGTCACGAGTCGGCAGTACTGCCCGGTTCTTAACACATCATCCGGTTGTCTCGAGAGCCTACAGAGCGGAGAACTGTGTGCCGGAGAGTGGGACAAAACACGCGATATCTGGACCGTTGTTGGGGAAAATGACGATCCAACTTCAATAATGTTGGGTACACAATCCCGAACCAAAGATGCAACTAAAGTCTGGGATGATTTTTTGAAAATAAAAAATCCTTTCACTTATTCGAAACTACTTGGGATAACAAACCTTGTGGCATGTGATCCGATTCAAGATAAGAATCGAGAAGCATACAAGTTGATAGCAGATCAGCTACGAGCAGAGGGAAATAGTGTTCACTCAATTTATGTTATGGAAAAGCTAAATGCATCAAAACACAATGTAGATATAAAAAAACATCGCGAGTACTCGTGAACAAAGCGTGGTTGTATGGAGATGCCGACGGCTCAAGAAAAACAGCAATGTATTTGATACGAGGTGATTTGGTACATATTATCAATTCCAACGGGAATGACTGGCTCTTCGTCGAATACAGAAAATCGGATGGCAGCGCCCTGAGAAAATGGATATAAACAAAAGATTTAATCTCGCGATAAATAAAATAGCGTATCAGTTGGCATAACATTATTGATGCGCGATCTAGCAATTATTCATCGAATATTGTGGCTAAGCAGAAGAACGAATAGCTACGATCGTTTGACGTCTGAAGATTTTTGATGGTGTTAAATAATGAAAAAATATTTGGTGATTATTGTTTGGATGTTTATCTCTTCGTTGACGCATGCATGTACCGTCTCTGAAAAAGGGATTTTGGAAGCGTATCAAGAAAAGCTCAGTGAAAGACATCAAGGGCAACTGCTCGATTTCGGTCAGTTAGAATTGGCGTGCAACTCGTGGCCTGCAAGGAAAGGAATATCGATTTTAGTGTCGCCTTACGTATCCACAGTCGCTCAGCACGATGACCAGCAGTTTCTCGGGCTAGCAATAATGTTGGTTGACGATGTTACTGGAGGACGAATGAGTGAATTCGACGATTTTCCTGTTTCAACAGTAGACGCAATTTCGCCACGCACGGTTGATATCGACACTGCTGCCTACAAGGTCACAAGCAAGGACCTCGCTTTTGGACTGAGGATAAAACAACAAAATTCGTCTGGTGTGAACCCATTTGGTGAGGAAATGCTCAATCTTTACGTGCCTGACGGCACAGGCATAAGAAACATCCTTGCAGGACTGGTTACTAGTGGTTATTCAGGGGAAGGAGGTGAGCAGTGCGTTTTTGAGAGAGATAACAGCACGGCATTCATCTCGATATTGAAAACAGAATCGAATAAATTTTACGACCTAAAGGTGCGTCAGGAAGTGACGTCGCAGGTTAGTAGGGCATCGCCAAATGGCTGCATTGAAAGTTTGCGTAAAAAAACAACCAAGTCATATATATTAACTTTTAAAAATAAAAAATACGAAATACCGTCGCAGCTCAAAAGCTTATCTTTGGATAAATAGATTTCGGATTGCGTATAGAAGGACCGCGTAATGCACGTAACATACACTGACGACGACATTTCCCAACCCCACGCCGATACTGGTAAATGACAGTTGAATTCGATGCGGCCAATCTGAGATTGGTCCGCTGCGCTCAAAGCCTTTCGCTTGCTGATGTAGGGGACGCAGTGGGCAAGTCGAAACAATTCATCCAGCGGGTCGAGTCTGGAATGGCTCAACCCACTGATGAACTCGTCGATGCGCTGGCTTCTGTGCTTCGCGTGCAGCGGCAGTTCTTTTTCCCGGGCGCACCGCAAGCGTTGCCCGAAGAGGCATTCCATTTTCGCAAATTGACGACGGCGAAGCTAAGCGATAAGCAAACCGTTATCGCCAAAGGCGAGCTCTTCCGCCGGTTCGTCGCTTCGATTGAAGCCCGGTTGCGGCTTCCCCAGTTGGACTTTCCTGAATTCCCCATCGACAGCCCCGAAGCGGCAGAGCGTGCCGCCGAGAAATGCAGGGCGCATTGGGGATTGGGCATAGGACCGATCGGCAATATGGTCCGCGTGCTTGAAAATGCGGGAGCGGTTGTGACTGCGTTTGAACATTCGGCGAAAGATATTGATGCGTTATCTATTGCGTCATCGCGGCCAATTGTGGTGACCAACCGCAGCGACGCGTCAGCGTGCCGCGTGCGCTTTGGATACGCACACGAGTGCGGTCACTTCGTTGGGCACGTCGGCCGCAAGACGGGGGACAAAGCATCGGAGTCCGAGGCTAATCGGTTTGCCAGTGCTTTCCTGCTTCCTCGAAGCTCCTTCGTCAAGGAATTTCCCGCCTTGAGAGGCGGCACGCAGGTCAATTGGATCGCATTGTCGCAACTGAAAATGCGGTGGCGCGTGAGCAAGGCTGCGATGCTGTATCGCGCGCGGCAACTGAACATTCTTGGTGAAGATCAATACAAGCGCGCACTCCTAGGACATCTGTTTGAAAAAGGCGAGCGCCACATCGAACACGAAGACGCCTCCATTCCGCATGAAAAGCCGGAGCTTCTTCATATTGCAATGACTGTTCTTCGAGAGAAACTGGGCTTGTCGTTGAATGATAGTGCCGTGTCCGTGCACATGACCCGCGCACTGCTCGCAGAAATTGCTCCCTTGGCGGACGACGAGCATGAGGCGGGGACCCGTGTTGTTCCGCTTGCGCAATTCCGCCAGTCTCGCGAGAAAACCAACGGCTAAGCGAACCAACCCTATCCGCCAATTCACCCCGCCGGAAACCTCACCACAATCCGGCTGAACGGCACCGACCGGTCGACGGTCACCGCGCCCGCGCCCTTGCCCGCATAAGTCGTCACGAGGCGCATGCCGAGGCCTGTACCCTGCGGTTTCGGGAAGTCGATGGGAAACCCGTCCCCTTCGTCCTCCACGGTCAGCAGCACGGCTTCCTCCGAGCGCTCCAGCGTCACACGCACCGTCCCGCGCCCGTACTTGAGCGCATTGGTCACGAGCTCCGCCGTCACCAGCCCGAGCGGCGCCAGCCGCGCGGCGGGCAACACGATTGACTTCCCTTCCAGCGACACCTCCCGCCCCGCAGCCAATTCAGCCAGATCGGCGGTCAGGCCGCGCAAGTAACTGGTGGCATCCGTCGCTTCCGCGCCATCGTCCTGATAGAGCCGGTGATGCACCGACCCGACCGTGCGCACGCGCGTGGCTGCCGCCTGCAAATGCGTGGCAACGGATTTATCACCGGCGAGATTCGCCTGGAGCGCGAGCAGCGTCTGCACAAGCTGAAGACTGTTGCGAACCCGGTGATGAACCTCTTTCATCATCAGCGCCGAATTGCCGAGCTGCGTCTCCTGGCTCGTCACCAGCGCGGCGAGTTGCTCCTCGTTCTCGTGCCGCTCGGTGACATCGCGCATGGTCAGCACGATGCGCTTCACGCGCTCATCGGTATCGAGAATAGGCGCCACCGATACATCCCACCAGCGGGCATCGCCCGCACGGGTCGGACAGGGACCTTCGAATCGCACCGGTTCGCCGCTCGCGGATTTCGCCAGCGCCTGCTGGACTTTCGGGCGTTGATCGTCGGGCCACAGGTCGGCGCACGCGGTGCCGCCGACCTCCGCGAAGTCGTCGATGCTCAGCGCCGCCAGGCCGTTGTCGTTCATGAATTCGATACCGCCATCCAGCGACAACACTTGAATACAGTCAGTGCTCGCGTTCAGCACGCTGGTGGAGAACAGCTCGTCGGCATCGGTTTGCGATTCCGCGGCCAGTCGCTCGCGGCTCATGGAAATGACGTTCGCGATCGCTTCAAGAAAGACGATGTCTGTTTCGGTGAAGTCTTCGTCGTCGGAGCTATCGGCTTCGAGCACGCCGAAGGTTTCGGGAATGCCGCGAATGGGGACGTTGATGGCACGCTTGATGCCGTGCCGGGCAAGCAGCTCGGGCGTGCGGAAACGGTGTTCGGTACCCAGGTGATTCGACAACACCGGGCGGCCGCTGACCAGCGCGTGGCCGGCGGGGCTGGCGTCGTCAGCGCCGAGCTCCGTGGTGCCGATATCCGCCGGGTCCCAGCCCACGCCGGCTTCCAGCACGAAGGTTTCGCTTTCGGGTTGATAGCGGAGCACCTTGGCGAAGCGCGAGTGCAGTCCAGCCGATACGGCTTTGCAGGCTTCTTCGAGGAGCACGTCGGCGCTGTGTACGCGCAGCACGGACGTCGCGAATTGCACGGCGATCTCGTGCTGCAGGCGCAGACGGCTTACGGACCGGTCGACAGCACTGCGGATCGTTTCTTCGGGTGGCAATGCATCCATCGGGTTCTCCTTGACCGCGGTGTCGTCCATGTTTTTTCTGGCGATCGATGCTTAAAGACCAATTCTAACCGTGAAGATTAAACGACCACGGATTTGGCCAGGGAGTGCGTTTGCACCGGTGCTACCCCTGACCCCAACCTAAGTACAACGACCTCTCTCGGTATAATCCCGAATGTTATAATCGTAACAACAAGGTGTTAGAATAATGCATCGATTAACCGGAAAATGTTGTGCGCTGCACAACCGGCCATGCTCATGCTCGATGTTGCTTCCCAACCTGTTGTCCCCTTGCGCGGCAAACCGCTGTCTCATCACGAGCAACAGCAGCGCAATCCTGGCGTGCCGCTCGAACTCTCCTGGCTGGATGGCCTTCGGGTCAATCAATCAGCAGTCGCCCGGCGGGTCAGCACGCTAGGCACGCGCCGAGCGGTTAAAAAAGACGCGCAAGCCGCCTGGCTGCTCAAAGCCATTACCTGCATCGACCTGACCACGCTCAACGGCGACGACACCGCCGCCCGCGTCGAACGCCTGTGCGCCAAAGCACGCCGCCCGATTCGCGACGACCTGCTGGAATCGCTAGGCATGCCGCCCGGCTCCATCAAGACCGGCGCCGTGTGCGTGTATCACCGCTTCGTCGGCACGGCCGTCGCAGCGCTTGCCGGTAGCGGCATTCCGGTCGCGGCCGTATCCACGGGCTTTCCCGCCGGCCTGATCCCACACCCGCTGAAGTTGAAAGAGATCGAGGCGTCGGTAAAAGACGGCGCGGCGGAAATCGATATTGTCGTCACGCGTGAACATGTACTCACCGGCAACTGGCAAGCGCTCTACGACGAAATGCGCGACTTTCGCGCGGCGTGCGGCGCGGCGCATATCAAAGCGATTCTCGCCACCGGCGACATCCGCACGCTCTCGACCATCGCCAAGGCGTCCATGGTCTGCATGATGGCCGGCGCCGATTTCATCAAGACGTCCACCGGCAAGGAAGGCGTCAACGCGACGCTCGACGTTTCGCTGGTCATGGTGCGCATGATTCGCGACTACCTTGAACGCACGGGCGTGATGATCGGCTTCAAACCAGCGGGCGGCGTGTCCACCGCCAAGTCGGTGCTCGAATACCAGATCCTGATGAAGGAAGAGCTCGGCCGCGAATGGCTCGAACCGGAGTTGTTCCGCATTGGCGCGTCGAGTCTGCTCGCCGATATCGAACGGCAACTCGAGCATCACGTCACCGGCCGCTATTCGGCTTTCCATCGACATCCGGTTGCTTAATCTGGTTGCTTGCGTTGATTAACCAGCACAGCATCATCTCTTACACGAGCTCCCCATGAGCGTAGCCGACTACTTCACCTCGATGGATTACGGACCTGCACCGGAAGACGACGGCGCCGCGCGCGCCTGGCTGGATCAACACGCAACCGGCTTTGGTCACTTCATCGACGGCGCGTTTCGCGCGCCATCGGCCGGTGAGCAATTCGACTCGCTGGAACCTGCGACCGGGCGCGTGATCGCGAGCATCGCTCAAGGCGATCAAGCGGATATTGACGCAGCAGTTGATGCCGCGCATCGTGCGTTACCCGCGTGGCAAGCGCTGGGCGGCGCGGGCCGCGCACGGCATTTGTATGCACTCTCGCGCATGGTGCAGCGGCATGCGCGGTTGTTTGCCGTGCTCGAATCGCTGGATAACGGCAAGCCGATCCGCGAGTCGCGCGACATCGATATCCCTCTCGTGGCGCGGCACTTCCTGCATCACGCAGGCTGGGCGCAGTTGCAGGATCGCGAGTTCGCCGACTGGGCGCCGCTTGGGGTTATCGGCCAGATCGTGCCGTGGAATTTTCCGCTGCTGATGCTTTCGTGGAAGATTGCACCAGCGCTCGCGCTGGGTAATTGCGTGGTGCTGAAGCCCGCCGAATACACGCCGCTGACCGCATTGTTGTTCGCTGAACTGGCGGCGCGCGCAGGCTTGCCCGCAGGCGTGCTGAACGTCGTCACCGGCGACGGCCGCACGGGCGCTGCGCTAGTCGACCATCCGCGCGTGGCGAAGATTGCGTTCACCGGATCAACAGAAGTGGGCCGGCAGATTCGCGTCGCCACCGCAGGCTCGGGCAAGTCGCTCACGCTTGAACTCGGCGGCAAGTCTCCGTTCATCGTATTCGACGACGCCGATCTCGACAGCGCCGTGGAAGGTGTCGTCGATGCAATCTGGTTCAACCAGGGCCAGGTCTGCTGCGCCGGTTCGCGGCTGCTGGTGCAGGAAGGCGTGGAGAAGCGCTTCATCGATAAACTGAAGCGCCGCATGGACACGCTGCGCGTCGGGCCGTCGCTCGATAAAGGCATTGACCTGGGTGCGATCGTTGATACGGTGCAGCTCGAACGCATTCGTATGCTGGTCGAGCGCGGCGTGCAGGAAGGCTGCGAGATTCATCAGCCCAAAGGGCTTCGGATGCCGGAGCAAGGCGCGTTTTATCCGCCCACTCTGGTGACGAACGTCGCCCCTGCGTCGACGCTCGCACAGGAGGAAATCTTCGGGCCCGTGCTGGTGACAATGAGCTTTCGCACGCCTGACGAAGCGGTCGCGCTGGCGAATCATTCACGTTATGGACTGGCCGCGAGCGTGTGGAGCGAGACCATCGGCCGCGCGCTGGATATCGCGCCGCGTCTGCAGTGCGGCGTGGTCTGGATCAACGCGACCAATCTATTCGATGCCGGTGTCGGCTTCGGCGGATATCGTGAATCCGGCTTCGGCCGTGAAGGCGGGCGCGAGGGGATTTACGAGTATCTGAAGCCGCGTGCGTGGGCTAAGCTGGCCGTTCGTCCCGAGCCTTCCGAGCGTGTTGCACAGCCTTCCGCTTTCGAAGCGGGCACTAACGTCAGCGCGCTCGATCGTACCGCGAAGCTGTTTATCGGCGGCAAGCAGGTTCGGCCGGACAGCGGTTACTCCCGGCTTGTGCATGCGCCGTCGGGGGCGATCGTCGGTGAAGTCGGCGAGGGTAATCGCAAGGACGTACGTAACGCAGTAGCCGCTGCGCGCAACGCTGAAAAGTGGTCGCACGCCAGCACGCATAACCGCGCTCAGGTGCTGTATTACCTCGCGGAAAACCTGTCGGCGCGTGCGGACGAATTCGCGAGGCAACTCGTGGCGCGGACCGGCGTTTCTGCCGCCGAAGCCGAGCGTGAGGTCGAAGCATCGATCACGCGTTTGTTCACCTACGGCGCGTGGGCCGACAAGTTCGATGGCGCAGTGCATTCGCCGCCGCTAAGGGGCGTTGCGCTGGCGATGCACGAGCCGCTCGGCGTGATCGGCGTGGTGTGCCCGGACGAAGCGCCGTTGCTGGGGCTCATTTCGCTGATCGCGCCGGCGCTTGCGCTGGGTAATCGCGTGGTCGCCGTGCCTAGCGAAACGTGCCCGATGATGGCGACCGATTTTTATCAAGTGGTCGAGACGTCGGATGTGCCGGCGGGTGCGTTGAACATCGTCACCGGCGAGCGTAAGGCGCTGGCGTCGACCCTGGCGAAACATGACGATGTCGATGCGTTGTGGTGCTTCGGCGGCGCGGATTTATCGACGGTGACCGAGCGTGAATCGGTGGGCAACCTGAAGCGCACGTTCGTCGATCATGGCCGCGTGTTCGACTGGTTCGACGCTTCAAGCGAAGGCCTGCCGTTCCTGCGGCAAGCCGTGCAAGTGAAGAACATCTGGATCCCGTACGGAGACTGAACGTCAGAAGCACGGGTTCGAAATAGAATCATGAGCGATGACCTCGCAACACAGCGAGGCACGCTCAACATGAAGGAGACGTAATGCTGAAGAACCTCGATCCGCTGCTGAACGCCGACGTCCTGCACGCGCTGTGCGC
>Ga0302226_10002820_pt1 | contig 12142 bp, 9 predicted proteins | sample II_Palsa_E3_3_FD_193524 | JGI IMG/M metagenome (GOLD analysis project Ga0302226, IMG submission 193524) | Peat permafrost microbial communities from Stordalen Mire near Abisko, Sweden - II_Palsa_E3_3 | ecosystem: Environmental > Terrestrial > Soil > Palsa > Peat permafrost | place: Sweden...
AGACCCTGCGATGTCTTAGCAACCTGTGCTTCACAAGGTGCTACATTCTACTTAACTCAAATACAAAGGGTTAGGAAAGATAAGCGAAAGTCAATATATCGCCCGACTTTTCGACATAAGCTTTTTTTTAGTATCAAGTAGTTAGTATCAAGTAGCTAGATTTTTCTTTGCATTTGAGCTGATTTTTGAGATCGCGTTAGGTCTTGATACTTGATACTAGCTACTTAGTACTCAAAAATGGATATCAGAAAAGAATTAGAAAAACGCATTCTCGTAATTGACGGGGCAATGGGTACCATGATACAACGGTATCAGCTGACTGAAGCGGATTTTCGTGGGGAAAGATTTCGTGATCATTTATCTGATCTGCAGGGAAATAATGACCTGCTGAATATTACGCGCCCCGATATTATAAAAGAAATACACGCCGAGTATTTAGATGCCGGCGCCGATATTATTGAAACGAATACCTTCAGCACGCAAATAATTTCACTTGCTGATTATCACCTGGAAGAACTGGCTTATGAGCTGAGTTATGAAGGTGCGCGTATAGCAAAAGAGGTTGCCGATGAATACACCAAAAAAGATCCGACAAAGCCACGCTTTGTAGCTGGTGCCGTTGGGCCTACAAATCGCACGGCATCTTTATCGCCGGATGTTAACGATCCGGGTTACCGTGCCGTTACTTTTGATGACCTGGCTGAGGCTTATTATGACCAGGTTCGTGGTTTGGTTGATGGTGGTTCGGATTTGCTTTTGGTAGAAACTATTTTTGATACGCTGAATGCCAAAGCGGCATTATTTGCCATCAACAGATATGCTGAGGAATCCGGCAAGCATTTGCCGATCATGATTTCGGGTACTATTACCGATGCTTCGGGTCGTACATTATCAGGTCAAACAGTTGAAGCGTTTTGGAATTCTATCCGTCATGCAAACTTACTATCTGTTGGATTAAATTGCGCTTTAGGTGCGAGGGAAATGCGCCCGCACTTAGAGGAACTTTCAAATATCGCTGATGTATTTATATCGGCCTATCCAAATGCGGGTTTGCCGAATGAATTCGGTCAGTACGACGAAACCGCGCACGAAACTGCCCACCAGGTAGATGATTTTATGCAGGCTGGTTTGGTGAATATTGTTGGTGGTTGCTGCGGGACAACACCAGAACACATCAAATGTATTGCTGATAAAGCTGCCCAATATCCCGCAAGGTTAATACCCGAAATAGCACCCAATATGCGCTTAAGCGGTTTGGAAGCGGTAACACTAACACCCGAAAGCGTGTTTATGAATGTGGGTGAGCGTACCAATATTACAGGTTCACCAAAGTTCTCCAAATTGATTTTGGGGGAAGATTATGAAGCTGCACTTGCCGTTGCTTTGCAACAGGTAGAAGGCGGTGCGCAGGTGATCGACATCAACATGGACGAGGGGATGATCGATTCGGAAGCGGTGATGGTTAAATTCCTGAACCTGGTAGCTTCTGAACCTGATATTGCCAAGCTACCCATCATGGTGGATTCATCTAAATGGACGGTGATCGAAGCAGGGTTGAAATGTTTACAAGGTAAAGGCATTGTTAACTCTATCTCGCTAAAAGAAGGTGAGGAGAAGTTTAAGGAATACGCCCGCAAAATATTAAGCTACGGTGCTGCCACGGTAGTTATGGCTTTTGATGAGGTTGGTCAGGCTGATTCATTGGAACGCCGTAAAGAGATCTGCCAGCGCTCTTATGATATTTTAGTTAACGAAGTTGGATTCCCTCCACAAGACATCATCTTCGACCCAAACATATTAACCGTAGCGACAGGTTTAGAAGAACACAACAACTACGCGGTTGATTTTATTGATGCCACCCGCTGGATAAAAGAAAACCTGCCATATGCTAAAGTAAGTGGTGGGGTAAGTAATATTTCGTTCTCGTTCCGCGGTAATAACGTGGTGCGGGAGGCTATGCACTCCGCATTCTTGTACCATGCTATTAAAGCGGGTATGGATATGGGTATTGTGAATGCCGGTATGCTTGAAGTTTACCAGGAAATACCAAAAGATTTATTAGAGCTTGTTGAAGATGTACTATTAAACCGCCGCCCGGACGCTACTGAGCGATTGGTTGAATTTGCTGATAACATCAAGAGCAAGGGCAAAGTGATTGTTCGTGATGAGGAATGGCGTAAAGATCCGGTTGAAAAAAGATTATCGCATGCCTTGGTAAAGGGGATAATTGAATATCTTGATGATGACGTCGAAGAGGCACGCCAAAAATATGCCCGTCCGTTAGAGGTAATTGAAGGCCCGCTAATGGATGGTATGAACATCGTCGGCGACTTGTTTGGCTCGGGCAAAATGTTCCTGCCACAGGTGGTAAAATCAGCCCGTGTGATGAAGAAAGCTGTTGCTTACCTGCTGCCTTTTATCGAACTGGAAAAACAACGTGTTTTAGCCTCCGGGGAGGACACCGCTGCCGATTCACGTGCTAATGCTGGTAAAATTTTAATGGCAACGGTTAAAGGCGATGTACACGATATTGGTAAAAACATTGTAGGTGTAGTTTTAGCCTGTAATAATTTCGAGGTGATTGATTTGGGGGTAATGGTGCCTGCTCAACGAATTATTGAGGAAGCCATTAAGCAGGAAGTTGATATAATTGGACTAAGCGGATTGATTACCCCGTCATTAGACGAAATGGTGCATTTCGCCAAGGAGATGGAGCGCCAGAATTTTACTATTCCGTTAATTATCGGCGGAGCTACAACCTCGCGTATACATGCGGCTGTAAAGGTAGCTCCGAATTATTCTGGTCCTGCCATACACGTGCTGGATGCATCGCGCAGCGTAACGGTTTGTAGTAGTTTAATGAGTGAAACTGGCAGAGATGAATATATACAAGGCATAAAGGATGAATATGCGAAGGCTCGGGAAGCGCATCTGAATAAAAAATCGGATAAACGCTTTGTGAGCATTGATCAGGCCCGTGCTTCAAAATGTCAGATCAACCTTAACGGTATGGTGCCACCTAAACCAACCTTTACCGGTACAAAGATTTTTGAGGCATATCCGCTGGAAGAATTAATATCGTATATCGATTGGACTCCATTTTTTCATACCTGGGAATTGCGCGGCAGTTTCCCTAAAATATTTGATGATAAATTTGTAGGTGTTGAGGCGAAGAAGTTATATGATGATGCGCAACAGCTATTAAAAAGAATTGTGGATGAAAAGCTATTACAGGCAAACGGCGTAATTGGTTTTTGGCCAGCTAACAGCGTTGGTGATGATATAGAATTGTACACCGATGATACCCGTACAGAGGTATTAACCACCATATACACCCTTCGCCAGCAAGGCGAAAAAGTTAAAGGTGAACCATATTACGCTTTGGCAGATTTCATAGCGCCAAAAGATAGCGGGGTAGCTGATTATTGGGGTGGCTTTGCCGTAACTACGGGTATAGGTTGTGATGAGTTAGTTGCCGAGTTTGAAAGGGACTACGATGATTATAACAGCATAATGGCCAAGGCACTTGCCGATCGTTTTGCGGAGGCTTTTGCCGAAAAAATGCACGAATTGGTCCGCAAGGATTACTGGGGTTATGCCAAAACGGAGCAATTAGATACAGTTGAATTGATCAAAGAAGAATACCAGGGTATCCGCCCGGCGCCGGGTTATCCTGCTTGTCCGGATCACACCGAAAAAACAACATTATTTGAATTGCTGAAAGCTGAAGATAATGCGCATATGCATTTGACTGAAAGTTTAGCCATGACACCGGCTGCATCCGTAAGCGGATTTTATTTCGCTCATCCGCAATCACGCTATTTTGGTTTGGGTAAGATCAGTAAGGATCAGGCGGAGGATTATGCGAAGCGGAAACGGATGGATCTGGAAGTCGTGGAAAGATGGTTGGGGCCGAATTTAAACTACTAAAATAAATAAATGTCATTGCTTCGTACCTCGCAATGACATAAGATTAAGATATTGAATTGATAAAACGCTAAATGAAGATAACTGAACATATTACCAAAGCGGCAGGTAAAACCTTATTCTCCTTCGAACTAATCCCGCCACTAAAAGGCCATAGCATACAAGGAATTTATGATGCTATTGATCCGTTAATGGAGTTTAAACCGCCGTTTATTGATGTAACATCGTTGCGGGAGGATTTTATCTATAAAGAGCACCCGAACGGATTGCTCGAAAAATTGAGCTATCGTAAACGCCCCGGTACTATAGCCATTTGCGCCGCTATCATGAATAAATATAAGGTAGATACCGTTCCGCATTTGTTGTGTGGTGGTTTTACTAAGGATGAAACCGAGAACGGTTTAGTTGATCTTCAGTTTCTGGGTATTGAGAATGTATTGGTTTTACGTGGTGATGCCCGTCGTGGTGATGCTTCGTTTGTGCCTACACCTAATGGGCATAATTATGCTACAGACCTGTTGCAACAGGTGGTGAATATGAACAATGGTGTTTATCTGCATGAGCAGCATAGCGATGAAAACCTGAGAACCGATTTTTGCATAGGCATAGCCGGTTACCCTGAAAAGCATTTCGAGGCGCCAAACCTTAAAACCGACTTTAAATACCTGAAACAAAAGGTTGATATGGGCGCGAATTTTATCGTGACCCAGATGTTCTTCGATAATCAGAAATACTTTGATTTTGTAAATAATTGCAGGGCTAATGGTATTAATGTGCCGATTATCCCAGGTTTAAAACCGATCACCGGCTCAAAGCAATTAACAGGTTTGGCTAAAACTTTCCATATCGATATGCCGGAGGATTTGAGCGATGCGGTGCACGCTTGTAAATCAGAAAAGGAAGTTAAGGAATTAGGTATTGAGTGGATGATTAATCAATGTAAAGAGCTAATGGCTTTTGGTGTACCTGTGCTTCACTTTTATACTATGAGTAATGCTGGGCCGACTAAAAGGATTGCTGAGGCGATATTTTAAGAGTCAGAACTTGTTTGATATGACTTTATAAAGTTGATAGCCGCAATATCCGCAGGCAGCCATCACTAATAAAGTGCCTCCGAATAGAAGCAGAACTTTAACTGAATTAATAAGGTCAATTGATGAACCAACCCACATCATAAGCAGTCCTAAAACTATGCAGCCGAGTATTAAAGAAGGTTTAGTTTTAATCATAACAGGTATCTAATATACTCTTTGTTTTTTTAAATTATGATTGCTGTTCGTAGACTGTGTCTGCGAACTCACAAAGCCTGTAGTATCAGACTACAGGTTTTGTCGTACGAAGTTTTAAACTTCGTACAGCAGATTTTCTTGCTTTACAATTCTTGAATTATTTTTTAGCGCAAAAGTTAATGAATATGTTTTTAAAATTTTAAAGACATATACATATATTAGTATTGATTTCAATTAATACATAACATAAAACCTTACACCTATGAAAACGATTAAAATCTTCACTTTTTTTGCACTTATGCTTACGCTGTCTCTTAACGGTTTTTCGCAGGCCAAAACAGGTCAGGTTTATCTTATCCGTGTAACAGGGTATACTGGTTCTGCGGTCAATTATCGTTTGTATATTGATGATAAGCTGGCTTGTAAATTAAAAAATAAGTCTTTCTCTGTACATGATATAGCTATCGGTTCGCATACAGTTAGGGTTGTTAGCGGAGGGATATCAAACGGAAAGAAATCGGAACCCCTGACGATAATGGTAGTTGAAGGAAAGCCAAACTATGTTAGCGTCGTTAGTACTCAAAGTGGATATGTAAACAAACTGACCTGCCAGGAAATCACCAAAAATTCGGCTAATCCTCTTTTGGCGAAAGCTACTCAAAACAACAACTGCCTGCCTGCGAAATAAAACTGGTTATTAACAGTAGTTATATCTTGTATTGGAATGTGACGGGTGTCACCCTGAGCATAGTCGAAGGGTTGACGTAGAGGCCTGCCCACATACTTTGACTATGCTCAGTATGACACCCTTTTTATGTTCTGAACATCACTACATCACAGACTGATATTCATCAGCAACTAAATAATCGGATATTCTATATATTAAAAACTTATTTTTGGATATTTATCAAAATAACAAAAGTCTCCCGGTTTTACTGAGAGTGCTTTTATTTTACGGTTGAAACACATCATAAACTTATGAATCCGGATTCACAAAATGTAACAGACTATACAAATAACAATACCATATTTATGGTTTGGAGCTTTAAGGACAACCTGGAGGTTAGGGATGTTTTTAACAAGCTTTGCAAATTGGTTATCAACCTTAATAATTCGGCTAATGTTCGTTTCCCGGTTTCCAGGGCAAGCTGTGTAATGGGGATTGGCTATGATGCCTGGCTTAAGCTAAAACTTCCTGTTCCGTTGCCTAAAGAACTAGCCGATTTTGCTCCCATTGCTGGTGCAAAACACACCGCGGTATCCACCAAAGGAGATCTGCATTTTCATATCAGGGCGGATACTACCAGTATATGCTATGATATGGCAGAGGCTATATCGGATGTTTTAAACCCGGTGGCTATCAGCACAGAAGAGATTCATGGGTTCAGGTATTGGGATAGCCGGTCTATTTTAGGTTTTGTTGATGGTACTGAAAACCCTCATGGGCAGGATAGGGAGTTGTTTAGTATTATTAGGGATGATGAGCCTGTTTATAATGGGGGAAGTTATCTTTTTGTGCAGAATGTAATCGGAAGGTATAAGGCGAACGATATAGAGATGTCGGACGAAGTAAAACCTTCAAACTCCCACATCGCTTTGGCTAATGTTGGCGACGATTTTAAAATTGTTCGTGATAATATGCCTTTTGGTAATATGTCGACCAATGAAATGGGGACTTATTTCATAGCTTATGCAAGCACATTTACTACAGTACAAAAAATGCTGAATAACATGTTTATCGGTTCTCCTGAAGGAAATTATGACAGGATATTAGATTTCAGCACAGCTAAAACCGGTACATTATTTTTTGTGCCGACATTTAACATGATAGATGATTTTTCAGGGTGATTACGGTAGTGCAGGAAAAAACTTTTCTAAGGAATGAAGTGTTGACGATACAGAAACAAAAATAATTATGAATACTGAAAAAGCTATTTTGGCAGGCGGGTGTTTTTGGGGTGTGGAAGAATTGATCAGGCAATTGCCTGGTGTTATTTCAACCGTGGTTGGTTATACCGGCGGAGATGTGCCGAATGCGACCTACAGAAACCACGGGACACATGCCGAAGGCATTGAGATCGTATTTGATCCGGCGCAATTATCCTATCGTAAACTGCTGGAGTATTTTTTCCAGATTCACGACCCTACAACAAGAAACAGACAGGGCAACGATATTGGCGCGTCTTACCGTTCAGCTATTTTTTATGTGGATGAAACACAGCAGGAAACCGCTAAAGCTTTAATTGCCGAGATGGAAGCATCGGGTAAATGGCCGGGAAAAATAGTTACGGAAGTGGTACCTGTCGCTGATTTTTGGAACGCGGAAGCAGAACACCAGGATTATCTGCAGAAGAATCCATACGGATATACCTGCCACTTTGAAAGGCCCGAGTGGAAGCTGAGTTAATTAGAGAATTTTTGTAGCGCAGCGACAGAGCTCAGGCTATCTTCAATACGAATACAAAAAAATGAAATGCTGCCTATCAGGGCAGCATTTTTTGTATATGATGGTTTTGGTGGTATGACGGATAGCGGACTTAGCCCGTATTTTATCAAGGAAGAATTCGGTTTGAATATAATTATATATTGTCTATAGGAATTATAGTATTTATTCTTTATATTTACAATGACTTAAAAATCAATATAATGAATACTTCTTTTACTCCAGAAGGAGGATTTTTTACTACTTATCCAACAGCGCTTTCTCAAAGTGCATGTTTTTATTGTTGTTGTAAATAACAAGGCCGCTGATATTTTTCCGGCTTCTTTAAATGGCATTTATGAATATGCCTGTCAATTTTTCTTTTAACAATCAACCTTACATAATTAATAAAAACTCATTATGGCAACAAACACTACTGAAACAACAGGTGTAAAACCCTCCGGCTGGCAGGAATTCTGGTCGAAAGAAGACTGGTGGGCGGTTTGGCTAGGGCTGGGCATTGTTGCGCTGGCTTATATCTTTTATCTTGGCGGTTCCAGCATATCATGGATCGCGGTAGCTCCGGCCAAATGGTCAACCTTGGCACAACTTGGCGCGCAACTTTCAAAAAATGGCATTAAGTATCTCGCTTTGCTCGGCGCTTTTTTGGTGCTTTTTACTATCGTGATCTCATTTATAGGGCAAAAGCCAAAGGCATTTATCCCATCTTTCATTTTTATCTTTGTCCTTTCAGCAATCATTTATTTCGTGGGCGCCTGGGACCAGGCCAATCGCTATAACCTGGAACCACCACTGGTGGCGCTCCTGCTCGGGCTGATCATCTCCAATGTAATTGGATTACCCCGCTGGCTTGATGCTGGTTTCCGGGTGGAGTTTTACATTAAATTGGGTATTGTGCTGTTGGGAGCCACTTTGCCGTTCACATTAATTATCTGGGCTGGTCCTGTTGCTATTTTACAGGCTTCCATTGTTTCGCTGGTTACCTTTTTCGTTATTTTCCTTACCGCCCGAAAACTGGGATTAGATCATCGCCTTGCGGCGGTATTAGGGGCTGGTGGCGCTGTGTGCGGCGTTTCTGCTTCGATTGCGGTTGCAGGCGCTGTACGTGCCAAGAAAGAACATCCGCCAATTGCTATAAGCCTGGTGGTATTGTGGGCTATCGTCCTTATCTTCCTGCTGCCATTGGTTTGCCGCGCGCTTGGCTTGCCAACAGGAGTAGCCGGTGCCTGGATCGGAACATCGGAATTTGCGGATGCTGCCGGACTGGCCGCTGCACAATCCTATGGTAATTTGGCCGGCCATCACCTGGGCATTGCAGGTACAGCAGATCAAGCGCTTGCCTCCTATACTCTTATTAAAGTTATCGGGCGGGACATTTGGATCGGTATCTGGTCGTTTGTATTGGCGCTTATTTCAGTTACTGTTTGGGAGCGTACTGAAACTAACTCAAAAGTTCAAGTGGGCCAAATCTGGTGGCGTTTCCCTAAATTCGTAATTGGTTTCCTGATCGCTTCCGTGGTTACTACATTGATCGTCCATGGAAATTCACTGGCTGATTACAATAAATTGGTAAAACCCTCCCTCATCCTGCCTATTACGGCGCTGCGTACCTGGGCGTTTACCTTTAGTTTCTTAAGTATCGGACTTACCACACGGTTCCGTGACCTAGCGACTACTGGTTTCAAACCTTTTTTTGCATTCACTTTTGGAGTCGTGGTAAACGTAGCTTTGGGGTACTTCCTGTCGGTAGTTGTATTCGGTCATTACTGGTCATCTATTGTGACACATTAACGCATGAAGATTTTTAATTCAATCGCGCTGGGTAATTCCGGGCAGAGCTGCCAGGATTGCGCGCATTTCCAAAATGATCCAACCTTCATTGAAGCGGCCTATCCCGGACTCACCACCATGAGTTCGGGGTTCGCTTCGGTGCGGGACCGGGACGGCTTATGTAACTATAATCAAATTTACCTTTCTGCACGGGACAGTTGCCCGCACTTTGCGTCGCGCACCTTAGAACAGTAGTATCATAAACGAGGAATTTGTTGGAGCTGCTGATGTTTATTAATTAAAAGACCGCCTGAATTCTAATGGCGAAAGATTAGTTTTTGTTTTGAATAACTTGCTGAACGATTGCGGATGTTCAAAGCCCAACTCGTAGGCAACTTCACTTACAGACAGGCTGGTTGCAGATAATTTTTCCTTCGCTTTTTCAATTAGTTTATTGTGTATGTGTTGCTGCGCATTTTGGCCTGTAAGGGAGCGTAGCATATCGCTTAAATAACTTGGTGATATATTCAGGTTTTCCGAAAGGTATTGGACTGTGGGGATTCCCCGGTTTAAGGATATTTCATTGTTGAAATATTCGTCTAAAATTTCCTCCAGCTTTTGCAACAGATCGTTGTTTATTGCTTTGCGGGTGATAAATTGGCGCTTGTAAAAACGATTAGCGTAGTTCAGCAATAATTCAATTTGAGAAATGATAACGTCCTGGCTAAAATCATCTATCCTGCTGTTCAACTCCTCTTCAATGATGTTAAAAATGGAAATAATGGTTTCCTTTTCTTTATCAGAAAGATGCAACGCTTCATTGGCTGAATAAGAAAAGAAGCCATAAGTTTTGATCTTTTTCGCTAAAGGATAAGTCAGAAAAAAATCCGGGTGTATCAACAATGTATATTGCGAACAATCCCTGGTTTCTTCGGCGTTATTGCCGCCAATCACCTGATTAGGAGCGGCGAATAATAAACCGCCTTCATCAAAATCATAATAATCCTGACCATATTTTAGTTTCCCGCTGAGTTTTCTTTTGTAAGATATTTTATAAAACTTCAGCACATGAGAGCCGGATGGACGGGTTATCTCAGCCTGGCTATTGCTGCCATTTATCAGCATTATCAACGGATGCTGGGGCTTGGGTAAACCCAAAGCCTGGTGTATCGCCGACAATGAATCCATCATATGATGGGTATCTTCTTCCTTCTTCATTCTTGAAAATTACTACAATTGTAACTGATAATGTTTTTAATTACCGGTTATAATTGATTCTTTACTAAGCAATTACTTTGTATTACCCTGTGCTGCGCTTGATACAGCGTCCCATGCTTCCCAGGTTGCCAATCGCTCAGCATAGGCGGTACGCACCCATGGCAAATTATGGCTGCCGAGATTAAACCTTAACGGCGGGTTCTCCGCATCTACAACTTTAAACAGGGCTTCCGGCGTTGCATTCGGATCGCCTCTTTCCATACTTCTTAACCCTCCGAAAAATTGTGTTTTAAAATCTTCGTAAATATCAAGACCTGCCGCAAACTTCAAAGATTCCTGGCTCCCGAACTCGGTAGCATATGCGCCCGGTTCGATGATGGTTACTTTGATACCAAAATCTTTAATTTCCAGGGCTAAACTTTCGTGTATCGCCTCGAATGCCCATTTTGAAGAACAATAATAGCCGATAACCGGCAGTGTTACATGCCCAAGGCCGCTCGATGTGCCGAGGATATGGCCGTAGCCTTGTGCCCGCAGCAATGGCAATGCCGCCTGTATAACAGCAATTGGGCCTAAAATATTTGTTTCATATAGCGCCCGTACATCGTCAGCGCTGGCCTCTTCAATTGTACCAACAAGCGAATAGCCAGCATTGTTAAGAACGATGTCGAGCTTTCCGAAGTGGGCATGGGCTTGCTCTACAGCAGCCTTCGCTTGATCGGGTTTGGTTACGTCGAGTTCCAAAGTCAGCACGTTTTCGCCATACTTTTCTTTGAGATCAGCGATGCTTTCCAACTTGCGTGCTGTGGCGGCAACTTTATCGCCACGCTTTAGCGCTGCATCGGCCCAAATGCGCCCGAAACCCCGGGAAGCGCCCGTAATGAACCAAACTTTATTTGTACCTGAATTATCACTTTGATGTGCCATGATTTTAATGTTTAAATGATAAATGAATAACACAACAAAGGTGGGCAGATGCGACCAGCTGCTTGTAGCCAAATTGAGGGATTTTGTAGCCTAAATGAGAAAGTGGGTTAAGCCTGGAACCCTGTAGGGGTTATATTTTGGTAGAAAATTAAACGAAATAAAATACCCGTGCCATAGGTACGTAACCTTGCTATGTTGCGTACCTACGGCACGCCAAATGGTTTAAAATGACATGCGCTACCAACATTTTGCTCCTATGGAGCATCGTTAAAATTGGATTTTCCTTAACGTAGTTATGTTGAGCTTTAATTACGAGGCCGGTATCTATTCCTATCCCTAACGCAGAATGGGAATGTGTGCACCAGCAAAGGAGTTGTTTAATTAACACCGACTGATAAATTTCCGGCAGTACTTACCCTCAATAATACATAATCTTTTAAAGGCAGCAACCCATCAGCCTTGATGGTGTCTATATGCCCATTTAGTGTAAGCCTGTTATTAATGGGCTGGTTTAAAGCCTGATTGAGTTTGTCTTTTAGGCTGTTTATTTGTCCGGAGATGTTGAAATGGAGCTGATCATGCAAATATTTTTTTATTCCGGCATCCAGCAGCCATACAGTCGGGCCCT